>Ga0207930_1000802_pt1 | contig 9925 bp, 10 predicted proteins | sample NGESurshal092012_7_FD_184477 | JGI IMG/M metagenome (GOLD analysis project Ga0207930, IMG submission 184477) | Arctic peat soil microbial communities from Barrow, Alaska - NGEE Surface sample 210-3 shallow-092012 (SPAdes) | ecosystem: Environmental > Terrestrial > Soil > Wetlands > Peat ... | reverse complement strand
ACGCCCAGTTCGGCCGCTGCAGCCTCCAGGGCCAGCTTACAAGCGTTTGGATTGACGCCCCCGCCGTTGCTGGCGACGCGAATGCCGCGACGCTTCAATTCGGCGAGATGCGGCTTCAGGTAACCGACGAAATCGGGCGCAAACCCCGCCTCCGGATCCTTCAGCCGCGCCCGTGCCAGCAGCGACATCGTGACCTCGGCGAGGTAGTCCATCATCAAGTAGTCGACCTCGGCACGCAGCAGTTGCCCGATGGCCATCGGACTGTCGCCCCAGGCACCCGAGGCGCCGCCGATACAGACGATTCGCGCGTTCATTCGCCGGCCTCGTCGCTGGCCCAGCGCGGCTTGCGCTTGTCGTTGAAGGCTGCCAGCCCCTCGCGGGCATCGTCGGTGCGCGAAATCAGGGCGATCTGCGTCTCGGCGAAAGCCAGGGCTTCGTGGAAGCTCATCGCCTGCATCGCGGCAATGGCGTATTTCCCGCGTTTCAGGGCTGCGGGCGACATTGCCGAAACCCGACCGACCACGCCTTCGATGCGGCCATCAAGCTCCTCGTAAGGGACGACCTCGTTGGCAATGCCGATCTCCTTTGCCCGGGCCGCCGAGATCAGCTCCCCGGTCAGGCACAGCTCGTTGACGTGGCGCGGATGGATCATCCGGCGCAGGTAAACGAGCACCTGCATCGGGAACACGCCGACCTTGCCCTCGGGCAAGCCGAAGCGGGCCGCGTCCGAGGCGATCACGAGGTCGCACAAGGCCATCAAGCCCATGCCGCCAGCGACGCAGTCGCCATTGACGCGGCCGATGAGCGGGACGCCCACCTCGTGGACGGTGCGCGCCAGTCGGCCGAAGTCGGTCGTGGGCTCGCCAGGGCCTTCGCTGAACACGTCGGTGCCGCCGCTGAGATCGGCTCCGGCGCAAAAGGCCTTCCGGCCGGCGCCGGTGAGGACGATCGCGCGCAACGAGGCATCGGAGCGCGACGCCTGGATGGCGTTGCTGATGCCGGCGATCACCTCCGGGTTGAGGGCGTTGCGCCGCTCCTCGCGCTGGATCGTGATCCATAGGCTCCTGCCGCGGCGCTCCGTGAGGATCACGGCCGGCGGCATCTCCTTCGACATCGTCGGCTCCAATCAATAGGACTTCGGCAGCCCGAGCTCGCGCTCGGCGATGAAGCAGAGAATCATCTCCCGCGATACGGGCGCAAGTTGCGTCGCGACCATCTCGCGAAAGTAACGCTCGACGTGGTAATCGGCGGCGTAGCCCATGCCGCCGTGGGTGCGGACGGCGCGGTCCGCGGCATGGAAGCCAGCATCGGCGGCGAGGAGCTTGGCGGCGTTGGCCTGCGCGCCGCAAGGCTGGCCAGCGTCGTACAGCTCGGCAGCGTGCAAGGTCATCAGTTCGGCTGCATAGAGCTCCGCCCAACACTCTGCCAGCGGGTGCTGGATCGACTGATTCATGCCGATGGGTCGCCCGAAGACCACGCGCTCCGCCGCGTAGGCGGTGGCCTTGTCGAGGGCGCGCCGCCCCATACCGATGACCTCCGCGGCGTTGAGAATGCGCTCGGGGTTCAGGCTGTCGAGCAGGTAGCGGAAGCCCTTTCCTTCGTTGCCGATGCGGTGCTCAACCGGGATCTCGAGGCCATCGATGAAGGTCTGGTTCGAGTCGACCGCGTGGCGGCCCATCTTCGCGATCTCGGTCACGCTGACGGTTTTCGGGTCCATGTCGGCGAAGAAGAGCGTCAGGCCGTCGATGGCCCTGGCGCATTGGTCGATCGGCGTGGTCCGCGCCAGCAGCACGATCTTGTCGGCCTCTTGCGCCGTGCTGGTCCAGATCTTCTGGCCGTGAACGACGTAGCGATCGCCAAGGCGGACTGCACGCGTCTTGATCCTGGAAGTGTCGAGGCCGGCATCGGGCTCGGTCACGCCGAAGCAGGCGCGCAGCTCGCCGCGAACGACCTTGGGCAACCACTCCTGTTTCTGCCTGTCGCTGCCGTGCTTGACGATAGCGTGCAGGCCGAAGATGTTGATGTGCACCGCCGAGCAAGCGGCGAAGGCCCCGGCGGAGCTGCCGATCGTCTGCATCATGATCGCCGCCTCGGTCACCCCGAGGCCGGCGCCGCCGTACTCGGCGGGCATCGCGATGCCGAGCCAGCCGCCGTCGGCGATCGCCTTGCAGAACTCGTGCGGGAAGGTGTGCGAGCGGTCGAGTGCCGACCAGTAGTCGTCGTCGAACCGGTCGCAGACCGTGCGCACCGCCTCGCGCAAGGCCTGGCGCTCCGGTTTGTCGGCGAGCGCCTCGAACCTCATCGCTGGCTCCGGCCGTCGGGCGCCCGAGCCTTGAAGACTTCGTCGTTGTGTTCTCCGAGGTTCGGCGCCAGCCGGCGGACATCGGGTTGCGTGCGCGACCACGTGCCCGGCGGCTTCGCGACACGAAGAAGACCTTCCGTGGGATGAACGACCTCTTCCCAGAATCCCGTGGCTTGCAGATGCGGGTCGCCGAGAAGGTCTTCCAGCGAGTTGACCGGGCTGGCCGGGATGTCGGCCACGGCGAAAAGCTCGATCCACTCCGCGGTCGTTCTCGCCGGCAGGCTCGACGCCAGGAATGCGCCGACCTGCTCCGCATGAACGGTGCGCGATTGCAGACTGGCAAATCGGGCGTCGGTCGCCACGAGGTCGGCAACGCCGATCATCGCCGAGAACTTTCGCCAGTGATCGTCGGTGTAGACGACGACGCAGAGATGCCCGTCCCGCGTCGGGTACGGTCCCCGCTGCGTCGACAGGAGGCGCTTGTAGCCGGTGTCGCCGAGCGCCGGCACGAACGCGGCCCCGCCGATATGGTCGCCGAGAACGAACTGGGCCATCGTCTCGAACATCGGCAGCTCGATGGCCTGGCCTTCTCCCGTGCGCTGCTTGTGAAACAGCGCGCCGAGCAAGGCGTTGGCGAGGTAAAGGCCCACCGTGCGATCGCAGATGTTGATCGGCGCATAGCTGGGCGCGCCGTTGACGCGCTGGAACAGCGACGACAGGCCCGAGGCGGCCTGCATGATGTCGTCGTAGGCCGGGCGACCGGCGTACGGTCCGTTTTCGCCGAAGCCGAAAGCACCGCAGACGATCAGCCCGGGATTGATGGCGGCGAGCGCGTCGTAGCCCAGGCCGAGTCGGCGCATCGCCTGCGGGCGGATGTTGTAGACCAGGATGTCGACGTCGGGGACGAGCCCGAGCAACGCCTGCCTGTCGTCCGGCTTCTTGAGGTCGAGCACGACGCTTCGCTTATTGCGGTTGGCCTGCAAGTAGAGCGGACCCATGCCGGGGTGGCGGAACGGGCCGACCCTGCGCATCGAATCGCCGCCCGGCGACTCGACCTTGATGACCTCGGCGCCCATGTCGCCGAGAATCTGCGTTGCGAACGGCCCCATGACGACGGTCGTGAGGTCGAGGACGCGAACGCCACGAAGCGGGCCGGCCAAGGTCGTTCAGCCTCGCGGGCAGTTCACTGCGGCGATGCAGCCACCAGGGAAACGAGAGCTCATTCCGGCTCGATGCCGGCGGCCTTGATCACCCGGCTCCATTTCTCGGATTCGGCACGTTGGAACTGGGCCAGGCCTTCCGGCGTGCTCGTGAACTTGTCGAGCACCGCGCGAGCAAAGACCGACGACACGACGTCCGATTGCACGGCGCTGAGGAACATCTCGTTGAGGCGGCGCACAACTTCGGCAGGGGTTCCCTGCGGCGCGTACACGGCAACCCAGTACGAAAGCTCATATCCCTTGATTCCCAACTCGTCGACAGTCGGCACGGTGGGAAAGGCCGGCGAGCGCCGTTCTCCCGTGTAGGCCAAGGCGATCAGCTTGCCGCTTTGAACGAGCGGCAATGCGGTCGCCGTGTCGGCGAACATCACATCGATCTGACCACCCAGGAGGTCGGTGATCGCCTGCGGATTGCCCTTGTAAGGGACGAACACCAGACCCGCACCGGTCATCTGCTTGAACATCTCGGCAGCGACCCGGCTTGACGAGTTGCCCGCGCCGTAGTTGAGCGCCTTCGCACGCGCCCGGGCAATGAGCTCGGGCACGGACTTGATCGGACTCGACGGTGGCACGACGATCACCATCGAACCTTTCGCCAACGCGGCCACCGGGGCGAAGTCCTTGACCGGATCGTAGGGAAGCTTCTTGAACAGGTAGGGGTTGGCCGACTGCGTCGTGTTGGTCGTCATCAGCAACGTGTAGCCATCGGCAGGCGCGTGCGCCACGGCCTGTGCGGCGATGATGCCGCTGGCTCCGGGCCTGTTGTCCACGACTACGCTGACCCCGTGAAATTGCGACTCCATGAACTGAGCCATGCCGCGGGCGACCTGATCCGTCCCGCTGGCGGCAGGAAACGGCACCACGAGGGTGATCGTTCTAGACGGATACGACTGCGCTTGCAACGGGCCGGCGAATGCCGCTCCGAACATTGCCGCCACGCACAGGGCGCGGCGAATACCTTGGTTTCGCATCGTGTCTACGGGACGGTTGTGATCTTCTTCGGCATTGGCCGGCGTTGCTAGTGATTGTGGAATCGCCGCTGCCATCAGAGAAATAGAATGATCGGATCGAATCCATAACCGGAGTGACTGCCTCATGCGCAGCAATCTCGGCCTGCGCCAGCTCGAAGCGATCATCTCGATCGCCGCACACGGCAGCTTCAGCGCGGCAGCCGAACAACTGCATGTCTCGCAGCCCGCGCTGAGCCGCACCGTGCGTCTCGCCGAGGATGGCCTCGGGACGCGCCTGTTCGACCGGGGCGGCCGCAAGGTGACGCTGACCGCCGCCGGTATCGAACTGCTTCCGATCGCGCGGCGGATCATGCTGGAGTTCAGCGATTCGATCAGCGAGCTCTCGCAATTCGTCGAGGGCAAGCGCGGCCGGATACGCGTCTCGGCGTTGCCGTCGATCGCGCAGTCCTTGCTCGTCGACGCCGTCGCGGGCTTCAATGCCACCCATCCGGAGATCGAGTTTCTGGTCCGCAGCGATTCCGCCGAGGCGGTTCTCGCCCTGCTCGAGAGCCGCGAGATCGACATCGGCCTCACCGTTCAGCCTCCGCCCGACGGGCGCTTCTCGTATGAGCATCTGCACGATGACGAGTTCGTTCTGATCTGTCGTGCCGACGACCCGCTCGCGTTACAGACCCGGCCGGCAACTGCGCTTGCCTGGAGCGTATTCGAGCGGCGACCCTTCATCGCCGCGACGTCCGGAAGCAACACGCGTGGCGCGACCGACGCCGCGTTCATGCGGGCACGGCTGAACGTTCATCCGGCGCACGAGGTGGCGAGCAGCAACCTGCAGGTGATCGGCGGCTTCGTCGCTGCGGGTCTCGGTCTCAGCGTCTTGCCGGCAAGCGCACTGGCCTGCCTAGGTCAGCCGAGCCTGGTCGCGCGTCGATTGACGAAGCCGCGGGTGCAGAGAAAGGTGGGCATCGTCACCTTGACCGGCCGCACGCTGTCGCAGGCGACGACCCGGTTCTGCGAGCACATCCGCAATCTCGGCCAGGCGCCCTTGCCATCGGCCAAACCATCAGCGCCAGTCGCGCGACGTCGATCGCCGTCACGACCGGGACGTGGCGCTCAGCGCCCGTAGGTGCCACTCAGGGTCGCCTTGCCGATCGACCGGAGGTTGATCAGGAAGCCGGCGTGCGAGGCCGTCGCGTCGGGCGGCACATCGAGCTTCTCGACGCCGAGCGCGTACAGCGTGAAGTTATAGCGGTGCGCCGGCTTGCCCTTGGGCGGGCAGGGGCCGCCCCAGCCGGTTTGCTCGTAGTCGTTGCGGATCTGCTTGCTGCCCGAGGGCAGCGCCGCGCCGTCGTTGGTTCCGGCACCTTGCGCGATGGCGTTCGCGGTGGCCGGGATGTCGATCATCACCCAGTGCCAGATGCCGGCGCCGCCGGTCATGGCATCGGGGTCGTGGACCATCAATGCGAAGCTCCTGGTGCCGGCCGGCGCGTTCTCCCAGGCCAGTGCCGGGGAGACATTGGTGCCGCTGCAGCCCAAGCCCTTGAAGGTGAACTTGTCGTCGAAGGGTTTGTCAGGCCCGAAGTCCGGACTCGTGAGCGCGAAGGTCTGCGCGTTCGCGGCTGACGCACAGACGAACAGCGCGAGCACCGCGCACAGCTTCTTCCATCCCATTCCTGTCTCCCGAGGGTTTTGTGTAGATGAGGTCGCGGCACCGCGCCGCGCCTGCGGATTCAGGTGGCGCGAATCACCTGTTCCGGGTTCTCGCCATACGGTGGCGCATAGACCACCAGAAGCTTCAAGCGCTCGCTGGTCACGCGTATCGAGTGGAACACGCCCTCCGGAAAGAAGAGCATGTCGCCAGGCTGCACCTCGTGCTCCACGCCGTCGATACCCGCGAAGGCCGTGCCCTCCAGCACGTAGGCCGCTTGCTCCAGCCCAGGGTGTGCATGTGCGAGTGCGCTGCCGCCACGCGCAATGTCGCCGAGCACGATCTCCATATGGCGCGCTCCGGAATCGGGCCCGACCAGGCGCGTGTTGACCGTGCCATGGTGGTTGGCCGGACTGTAGCCGGGCATCGCCGACGCGCGAAAGACGCCGCCTCGACGGACGGGGCTCTCGGGTTTCACGGCGGTGAGGCTGTCGGACATACAGAGATTCCCTGCGAGCGATCGTTGCAAGTGTGCGCAGCCGTCCGGAGGGGCGGGGCTGCAGTGATGCTCAGTGAGCCGGAGGAATCGTAGGGCGCCGGGCGCCATCAAGGAAATAGAATCTTTGCAAGGAACTCATAACCAGGATGGAAGGGCCGAGCCCATGAGCGTGTTCGATTTTGTGAATCACGTGTTTCGTCGCGGCCATCGCGTGATGGTGCAGGTGCAGAGCAGCTGGTTCCCACTCGTCGATCGCAATCCACAGACCTTCGTGAACATCCCGACCGCAAAGGCGGAGGATTTCAAGTCGGCGACTCAGCGCGTGATGCGTTCCAGGAGTCGGCCATCGGGCGTGCAGGTGCTCGTGCTGCCGGCAATCTAAAACTGATCCGCCAAGCCGCGCCCATGGCAGCCGCCAGGCTGTTGGTCAATGCGCTTGGCACATGACAACCCGCTGGCGCTGTCAGCCTCGTGGTGCGACATGGCATTGACCATCAACACAGCTCTGGAGCATCCAATGCCTCGCGTCATTTCCTTGGCCATCAGGTCTTGCCTCGCCGCCGCGCTGGCAGTTTTCGCAGCATGTGGCGCGCAGGCGCAGTCGACGATGTCCAAACTCGGGACGCCCGGTTGGTATCGCATGCAGCTCGGCAGCTTCGAGATCACTGCACTTTCGGACGGCACACTTGATTTACCGGTCGACCAGCTCTTCCCGAAGGTCGACCCGGAGCGTATCCGCTCGAAGGTGGAATTGAGCGAGGTCGCTGTCTATCGCGATCGACGAATGAGGCGCTTGCTGCCGTCCGCCATTGTCCTGCGACGACGCCGCACAGACACGAAGCGCAATCGTCAATTTCGCTCTATACCAAGGTCTTTCACTGCACGCCGCCAGACTTGCAGTTGATCACTCAGCACCACCGACATCTCCTCGGGTGTCGAGGCTTGCAACCGCTAAGACCGTGAAGCCTCGCGGCATCCTCGTCTATGGTCGTGGCTGTCAGCGCAACCCGCTCAGTGGCCGCTCTCGGGCTGGCCAGCTCCACGTGCCTGCGCGACCTTGGCCGGCACGACCATGAGCAATTTCACGGTTCGTGCGCATTGAGCGAACGCAAATTTCATGGCACAGGCGGCAAACTGCTCGCCGTTGGGTCACTGCGGAAACGACGATGATCCTCGACCTTTATCGTCGGCATGAAACCGGAGCTCTGACTAAGCCGAAGGCGCTCAAGACCGGGGACGGGCCGACCGTGCCAAGCGAACGGATTGTGCGTCTGAGGTGCTCCTGCTCGCGCCGGCGGCGATGGGCACGCAGTGGTAGTTTTCCGAGGCGTCCGCCTCTTTCCAAAAACTCTTCTTTCGCCCGCACGTGAATCTCGCGCTTTGGGTCTGTACAGGCGCTCTCACCGGCTTACTCGTTGGTGTCGTCATCGGACGCGCATGGTGGAAGCGAATCTTGCTTGATGCGGTCATTGGTATCGCCGGTGCTATTCCCTTGGCATGGTTCCTGTTGCCGATGAGTGGCAGTACCGATGCCAATCGTGTCTACATTTCAGGCCTGGTCGGTGCAGTCGTGGGTGCGGCCGCGCTTGTAGCGACCAGCGAAATCATTCGTCCATAAAATCGACGGAAAAGCCAAGCTGCGGCAGTCGTTCGTCGGTGCGCGCTGCGCCTCGGCCTCAGGCCCTCTCGAGCAACGAGCCCCGACGCGCGAGAAGCCGGATATCGGATTCACGGCGACTCGCTGCCTCCCGAACCCCCTTTCATGTTGCAGGCCATTGCGCTATTGTCCAGTCCACCCTGCGCCCTTTTCGGGGGGCGGGATCAACCGAAACACAACCGGAGTGACCATGAAATCAGCAGCTTTCAGGATGCTTTGCCGTTTTCTCATTGCATCGATGTTCGCGATGTCGTTTCAACCTGCCCTGGCCGGCGTGATAGGCACCGATCAGGCGGTCGCAGCAACGTCCGCGCAGGCCGGGCGGGCTGCGCTCATCAGCACTTTGAGCCGCAGCGACGTAGCAAGCCAGCTCCAGGCTCAGGGCGTGGACCCTGAGGCCGCCAAGGCGCGCGTGGCCTCGATGACGGATCAGGAAGTCACGACACTGGCTGGACAGATCGAATCGCTCCCTGCAGGCGCCCACGTCAGCGGCTTGGCCATTGCCGCCGTCGTCGTCGTGGTCGCCTTGCTGGTGTGGTACCTCTGGAAGTGATCGTTATAGGCTGGATCCACAGCCTTTCGCAGGACGCCCGCCGTCGCGCGGGCGTCTTTCGTTCAGCCCTGATCCTCTTCCTGCCGCTCGCGTTCGGCGGCTGCGCATGGTTGCTGCCGCAGTCCGAGGCGCTGCGGGTCCAGTGGCCCGGCGACCTCGAACAGCGTGTCGAGCTCGACCGCGTTCCCTTCTTTCCTCAGGAGGACTACCGGTGCGGTCCCGCGTCCTTGGCCACCGTGATGACGTACGGGGGCATCGGCGTCGCGCCCGACGATCTGGTCTCGAAGGTCTACCTGCCGCACCGCGGCGGCAGTCTTCAGGTGGAAATGCTGGCCGCGCCGCGCCCCTACGGCCTGGTCTCGTGGCGGCTGGCGCCGCGGTTCGCCGACCTGCTGCGCGAGGTGCAGGCCGGCACACCTGTCATCGTGATGCAGGACTATGGGGTGGGGCCGCTTTCCTACTGGCACTACGCTGTGGTCGTCGGTTTCGATCGGGACACCGGCAAGGCCGTGCTGCGCTCGGGCGAAAAGCGCCGGCTCGAGATTCCTTTCGCCGTGCTCGAATACACATGGAAGGAAAGCGCTTATTGGGCGCTGGCCGTGCTGCCGCCCGATCGCGTGCCCGCGACCGCCGACGAAGCGAGTTGGCTACAAGCGGTGGTCGCCATGGAGCGCGTGGCCGAGCCCAAGGCGACGCGCGAGGCCTACCGCGCGGCGTTGCGTCGTTGGCCCGAGAGCCTCAATGGCGCGATCGGTCTCGCCAACGTCGACTACGCACAAGGCGATCTGCAGGAAGCGGAGTCGGTGCTGCGTGAGGCCGTGAAGCATCACCCGACATCCGTCGTCGCGCTGAACAACCTCGCCCAGGCGGTGGCCGATCAGCACCGCAACGAGGAAGCGCTCGCGCTGATCAATGAAGCCGTCGCCCTGGGCGGCCCTTTCTCGGCGGCCGCAGAGCAGACGCGAGAGCAGATACGCAAGAAGATGGCTGCGCCGCAGTGACCGAGAGGACGGTTGTCACGACCGTCGCTCCGAGCCCGATGGCATGGCTCAGCCGCTGCGGAGGTTGTGCCTGGGGGAGA
>Ga0207930_1000796_pt1 | contig 9971 bp, 11 predicted proteins | sample NGESurshal092012_7_FD_184477 | JGI IMG/M metagenome (GOLD analysis project Ga0207930, IMG submission 184477) | Arctic peat soil microbial communities from Barrow, Alaska - NGEE Surface sample 210-3 shallow-092012 (SPAdes) | ecosystem: Environmental > Terrestrial > Soil > Wetlands > Peat ... | reverse complement strand
CGGTGACCTCCTCCGGCGAGGGCCATACGTCGGCCAGGAAGACCGGCCCACCATCGGCCCCGACCCCCAGGGGTTCGGTGGTCAGGTCGATGTCCATGGTGCCGGCCAGGGCGTAGGCCACCACCAGAGGCGGCGACGCCAGGTAGTTCATCCGCACATCCGGGTGGATCCGGCCTTCGAAGTTCCGGTTCCCCGAGAGGACCGAGACCACCGAGAGGTCGCCGCCGTGCACCGCGTCGGACACCCCGGGCAGGAGGGGTCCCGAGTTGCCGATGCAGGTGGTGCATCCGAAACCGACCAGGTCGAAGCCGATCCTCGCCAGCGGCTCGGTCAGGCCGGCCCGGTCGAGGTAGTCCATGACCACCCGTGAGCCGGGGGCGAGGGTGGTCTTCACCCACGGCCTGGACTGCAGACCGCGCTCGACCGCGTGCTTGGCCACCAGGCCGGCGGCCACCATGACCTGGGGATTGGAGGTGTTGGTGCAGCTGGTGATGGCGGCCACAGCGACGTGGCCGTCCTCGATGGCCGCCGACGACCCGTCCCCCAGTGATGCGATGCTGGAGCGCCGACCCCTGCCCAGCGCCGTGCGGAAGGATGTTCCGGCCTCGGCCAGGGCCACGAGGTCCTGGGGCCGGGACGGGCCGGCGATGCTGGGGACGACGGTCGAGAGATCGAGCTCGACGACCTCGGAGAAGACCGGCTCGACCCCATCGGCCGAGTAGAACATCCCCTGCTCCTTGGTGTAGGCCTCGACCAGGTCCACGTGGTGGTCGTCCCGGCCGGTGAAACGGAGATAGTCGAGGGTGACCCCATCGACGGGGAAGATGGCGCAGGTGGCCCCGTACTCGGGCGACATGTTGCCGATGGTGGCCCGATTGGCCAGCGGGACGGCGGCCACACCGGGCCCGAAGAACTCGACGAACTTCCCGACCACTCCGTGCCGGCGGAGGAGGTTGGTGATGGTCAGCACAAGGTCGGTCGCCGTGGTTCCCGGGGCCTGCTGGCCGGTCAGGCGGAAACCGACCACCGGGGGCAGGAGCATGGAGAGCGGTTGGCCCAGCATGGCCGCCTCCGCCTCGATGCCCCCCACGCCCCAGCCCAGCACGCCGAGGCCGTTGACCATGGTGGTGTGGGAGTCGGTGCCCACCAGGGTGTCGCAGTAGGCCCTGCCGTCGTCGGTGGCGAAGACCACCCGTGACAGGTACTCGAGGTTGACCTGGTGACAGATGCCGGTGCCCGGCGGCACGGCCCGAAAGCCGTCGAACGCCTGCTGCGCCCAGCGCAGGAGCTGGTAGCGCTCGACATTGCGCTGGTACTCGATGTCGACGTTCCGGTCGTAGGCATCAGCGCGACCCGAGACCTCGGCGATCACCGAGTGGTCGATCACCAGTTCGACGGGCACCAGAGGGTTCACCCGGCTCGGGTCACCGCCGAGGGCGACCAGGGCGTCGCGCATGGCGCCGAGGTCGACCACACCGGGCACACCGGTGAAGTCCTGCATCAGCACCCGTTCGGGGGTGAGGGCGATCTCCGTGGCGTCCTCCCCGCCGAGCCCATGGCGGTCGGGATGATTGCCCCATGCGGCCACGGCTTCGATGTCCGCCGGCCGCACCGCCACGCCGTCCTCGTGCCGGAGCAGGTTCTCGAGGATCACCTTGATCGAATAGGGAAGCCGGGCCACGTCGAACCGATCGGCGAGCACTCCGATCCGGTGGATCTCGTAGGCGGCGTCGCCGACCGTCAGGCTGCCGCGGGCGCCGAAGGAGTCGGGGGCGGTAGAGGGGGAGGGGGAGTGTGCCATGCACCCATTCTGCCCCGTTGATGGGACCACAGGTTCAGCGGGGTGCCGGGTTCGCCCCAGGGGCGGGTCGCTCAGGTTCGGGTGCGGTACCGGTGCACTGCCAGGGGGATCAGGATGACGAGGAACCCGATGGTCCAGGCCACGGACTGGATGACCCACGATGCGGTGGGCCCTCCGATCATGAGCGCCCGGCAGGCGCTCACCGTGACGCTCACCGGCTGGTAGGTGGCGAACCCCTGGAGCCAGCTGGGCATCTTGTCGACCGGCACGAAGGCCGACGAGATGAAGGTGAGGGGGAACAGCAGCGGGAAGGACATCACCTGTGCGGTCTCGCTGTTGGCGGCGGACAGCCCGATGACGGCAAAACCCCAGGAAAGCGAGTAGGCGAAGAGCAGGATGAGGAGGATCCCGCCCAGATAGGGGAGCACTCCCGTGGTCGGACGGAAGCCGACAGCGAAGCCCACCGCGGTCATGATGATCACCACGAAGACGTTCCGCACCAGGTCCGCCGTGGTGCGGCCGGTCAGCACGGCGGACCTCGCCATGGGCAGTGCCCGGAACCGCTCGATGAGACCCTTCTGCAGGTCCTCGGCCAGGCCGATGCTGGTGCTCACCGCCCCGAAGGCGACGGTCTGCACGAAGATGCCCGGCATCAGGTAGTTGACGTAGTCGGTGCCCGGCGTGTTGATCGCACCCCCGAAGACGTAGCGGAACAGCAGCACGAACATGATCGGCTGGACCGTCGAGAAGAACAGTGCCTCGGGGATGCGGGTGAGGGCCAGCAGGTTCCGCCTGGTGATGGTGAGCGTGTCCGAGATGAACCAGCGGAGCTTGCCCCCGATACCGGTCGCAGGGGGCGCACCCGACAACGTGGGGGCGGCGATGGCGGTGGTCATGAGAGCTCTCCGGTTGCGACTGGCAGTGCTTCCTCGGCGGCGCGGATCCGTCGGGCTCGCCGGCCCCGCCGGGATGATCCTCCGTCCTCCTGTGCGTGAGCCTCTTCGACTGTGCTGTGGCCGGTCAGCGAGAGGAAGACATCGTCGAGGCTGGGCTCGCGGAGGGTGAAGGCGGTCGGCACGATCCCTTCGCGGTCGAGCGCGCGCAACCCGAGCATGGCCGCCTGCGGGCCGTTGTCGACGGTGACCTCGACGACGGTGCCGTTGACCATCGGGCTGTGGGGGCCGAGGGTGTCGAGGACGGCGCCGGTCCGCCGGGCGTCCTCCAGGTTGGACAGGCCGACCTCGAGGACGGTGGCACCCAGGTCGGCCTTCATCTCAGCCGGCGTTCCGTCGGCGATGACGTGCCCGTGGTCGAGCACGGCGAGCGTGCTGGCCAGCCGGTCGGCCTCTTCGAGGTACTGGGTGGTGAGCAGGACGGTGGTACCGCCACCGACCAGGCTCTCGATCACCTCCCACAGGTCGTTGCGGCTCTGCGGGTCGAGGCCGGTGGTGGGCTCGTCCAGGAAGAGGACGGTCGGCCGGGCGACCAGGGCCGCGGCCAGGTCGAGGCGCCGGCGCATGCCGCCCGAGTAGGTCTTGAGCGGGCGATCACCGGCGTCGGCCAGGTTGAACTGCTTCAGCAGGTCCTTGGCCCGTCCGCCCACCACCGCTTTGTTCAGATGGTTGAGGTTGCCCACCATCACCAGGTTCTCCCGGCCGGTGAGGTTCTCGTCGACCGCCGCATACTGGCCGGCCAACCCGATCAGGCTCCGAACCAGGCCGGCCTTCTTGCACACGTCGTGGCCCAGCACGCGGGCCGATCCACTGTCGGGCTGGAGGATGGTCGTCAGGATCCGCACCGCCGTGGTCTTCCCCGAGCCGTTGGGGCCGAGCAGCCCGAACACGGTGCCCTCCTCGACGGAGAAGCTGACTCCGTCCAGGGCGCGCACCTCACGCTTGCCCTTGAAGGTCTTCTTGATGTGCTCGACTTCGATGGCGTACGGCATCGTCGTGCATTCCCGTCTTGTCGCTGGTGGTTCGGCGTGTGGGCGGACGGCCAGTGGCCACCGGTCGGAGGGTCCCCGGGCACTGCGCCCGGAGACCGGGGTGCGGCGTCACCGCATCCTATTGCGAGGTCGGCCAGGCTCACGCACCTGTCGCCGGCCTCCGGGGATGGCCGACCCCAGCGGACCGCCGGACCGGCTGGCTAGCCTCGCAGCATGCGACCAGGCGACCAGGCACCCGATTTCGAGCTTCCCGACGAAGACGGGACTCCCAGGCGGTTGAGCGACCTGGCGGCCGGAGGGCCGGTGGTGCTGTTCTTCTACCCGGCGGCGATGACCCCGGGGTGCACGGCCGAAAGCTGCCACTTCCGCGACATGAAGGCGGAGTTCGACGCCGTGGGTGCCCGGCGGGTGGGCATCAGTGCCGATGCCGTCGAGAAGCAGAAGCGCTTCTCGGACAAGCACTCGTTCGACTACCCGCTCCTGTCCGACCCCGACGGCGAGGTGGCGACCCAGTTCGGGGTGCGGCGCCGGTTCACCATGCTGTCGCCCACCAAGCGGTCCACGTTCGTGATCGGCCCCGATCTCCGGGTGATCGACGTGATCCAGAGCGAGATGCGGTTCAGCCATCATGCCGACCGCGCCCTCGAGGTGCTGAAGGATCACTCGCCGTCCTGAGGAGCGCACCCGTCCGGCCGGCGGGTCGCCGATCCATTCGGGTCCACCCGGGGACCGAGCGCAGTGCGCCCTCGCACCTGGTGTCCCCGACTGGACCGCCCACCGATGGGAAGCTGTCGGCATGCACTCGCGGTATGTGACCCGGTCGGCGTGAGCCCCATGCCCGGAACCGGTCGTCTCGAGCAGCTGGCCCAGGCTGTCGCCGAGCGGGTGGTCACCCTGGTGCTGGACTCCATCGACATGGACGAACTCCTCTCGCGTGTCGATGTGGACGCCATCGTGAGCAAGGTGGACGTTGACGGGCTGATCGACCGGGTGGACGTCGACAAGATCATCGATCGGGTGGATGTCGAGAAGATCATCGACCGGGTGGACGTCGAGAAGATCATCGACCGGGTGGACGTGAAGAAGATCATCGACCAGGTCGACATCGATGCGCTGATCGAGCAGACGGAGCTCGGCACGATCATCGCCCGATCGACCAGCGGCGTGGCCTCCGAGGTGCTCGACGTCGTCCGGGCCCAGGGGGTCGGGCTCGACGATTTCATCGCGCGCGGGGTGAATCGCGTCCTCCGGCGCTCGAGCACGGACTGGCCGGTGGGCCCGCCGGCCCTCGTGGGCCAACCTCCGCCAGCTCCGGAGCTGACCACGGGAGGCCGGTGATGGCGTCGGGCGTACCCGACGAGCCGGTACAGGGTCGCCAGGGCAACTACGCGGGCGCCGTCACCCGACTGGTGGCCTTCGCCGCCGACGTCGGAGCCTCCTGGGGCCTGTTCACCGTGGGCGCGGCGGCGCTCACCTTTTCCGTCCAGCTGGTGACCGGGGCGAAGTTCTCCCTCACCGGCCATCAGTTGGCGTCGCTGATCGCCCTGACCATCTGGGAGTTCCTCTACTTCGCCTACCAGTGGTCCCTGGGGGGCAAGACGCTCGGGATGGCGGTCCTCGGCATCCGGGTGGTGCGAACCGACGGCATGCCGATCGGCCCGCGTCAGGCGGTGGTGCGGACGCTGACCCTTCCCCTCAGCTTCCTCCTGCTCGGGCTGGGCTTCATCGGCATCTTGCTGAATCGCGACCGGCACGCCCTCCACGACCGACTGGCCGGAACGGTGGTCGTCTACTCGTGGGATGCCCGTGCCGCCCGCCTGCGTTGGCTGGCCAGACAGGACACCGGGGCCGCTGCCTGACGTCGGGCGCTGTGCCAGGGTGGCCGGGTGCGCAACCGATCGCAGGCCGCCGGTGTTGTTAGGGGTATGCCGACCGAAGTCCGGAGCCCTGCCGGTCCCCTCCTCCCCCCGAAAGCGATCGGCCCGGCGCCGATCGCCGACATCGATGCAGTGTTCATGAGCATGTTCGAGGAGCAGCGCGATCGTCTCTACTCCTCGGCGCTGCGGCTCACCGGCCGGCCGGCCGACGCGGAGGATCTCACGGCGGAGACGTTCCTCCGTGCCTACCGGTCCCTGTGCTCGTTCGACTACGAACGGCTCGACACGTTGCAACCCCGGGCGTGGTTGAGCGCCATCCTGGTGAACGAGTGGCGGAATCAACGGCGCACGGCCTCGCGGCGGCCGGCCACCGTCTCCTCGGCGGCCGTCGGGACCCCCGAGCCCGCAGACCCCGACGCCGGCGTGGAGGAGCATGCCGAGGGGAGCGACGACCGACGGGAACTGGCCGGCATGCTCCTCGAGCTCCCCGAGCGCCAGAGGGTGGCCGTGGTGCTCCGTTACGTCGTCGACCTCCCCATCGCCCAGATCGCCGAGGTCATGGTGTGCCCCAGTGGCACCGTGAAGTCCCACATCAGCAGAGGACTCGATCGGCTGCGGCCGATCGGCGGGTCGGCTGTGGGAAGGGATCCAGTACCAGAGGGAGGCCCCCGATGACCGATGACGACGACCGCCCGGTGGCCGGCGCACTTTCCCGGATGGTGGAACGTGCCCCGGCCCACCTGATGGACCGCATCGCCGCCCAGTGGGCGTACGTGGAGGGCCCGGTGGAGGACGTCTATGTCGCATTCACCCCGGATGGCATCTCCAGCGTGGTCCCGGCATCGACCGTGAGCGGTGCCGAGGTGTTCGCCGCCGAGTTCAGCCGGCGCTTCGGCAGGCCGTTGTTCCGTGCCGCCCGACCGCCGGCAGGAGTCGAGCAGGCCCTCTGCAGCGGACGCGCCACGGGGCTCCGATTCGACCTGCACGACCTGACCCCCTTCGAACAGGCGGTGCTCGCCGCGGCGCTGCAGATTCCCCCGGGCGAGCTGCGCCCCTATGCCTGGGTGGCCGGCCAGATCGACCGGCCCCGCGCGGTGCGGGCCGTGGGTACCGCCCTCGGCAACAACCCGGTCCCGGTGCTGATCCCCTGTCACCGGGTCATACGCTCCGACGGCAAATTGGGCCAGTACGGGTTCGGGCAGGAGATGAAGCGCCGGCTCCTCGACGGCGAGGGAGTCGACATCGATCTGGTCGAGGCCATGGTGCGGGGCGGGGCCCACTATGTGGGCGACGCCTCCACACGGGTCGTCTGCATGCCCACCTGCCACCGGGTCCAGGCCACCGCCGACGGGGACCGCCGGGCCTTCGCATCGCTCGACGAGGCCCGCCGGGGCGGGTTCCGGCCCTGCTCGTACTGCCGGCCGGTGGGAAGGTAGTCGGTGGCCCGCCTGATCCCCCGGGATCCCGAGATGGTCGCCCCGGGGGCCGTGCATCTCCCTGGGTGGCTCGACATCGAGGGCCAGCGCCGAATGGTGGCGGCGTGTCGAGCGTGGGCCGAGGCTGCCGGGGGCTTCCGCGCCCCCCGTATGCCGAACGGGAACGCCATGTCGGTGCAGATGACCTGTCTCGGATGGCACTGGTTCCCGTACCGGTACTCGCGGACCTTGGATGACGGCGACGGCGGAGCGGTCGCCCCCTTCCCCGGCTGGCTCGGTGAACTGGGTGCGAAAGCGCTCCGTGACGCCCGCGACATCGACCGCCGTGTCACCGCCACCGGCCCCGGTGGCGCCATCGGGCCGGGCGCCTATTTGCCGGACGTCGCACTCGTGAACTGGTACGGCCTCGGTGCCCGGATGGGCATGCACGCCGACCGGGACGAGCGCAGTCCGGCGCCGGTTGTTTCGTTGAGCCTCGGGGACTCATGTGTGTTCCGCTTCGGCAACGTGGGTGGCCGGGGCCGGCCGTGGACCGATGTCCACCTCGAGTCGGGCGACCTGTTCGTGTTCGGCGGACCGTCACGGCTGGCCTATCACGGCGTGCCGAACGTGCTGCCGGGCACGGCGGAGGTCGCCATCGGCATGGAAGGCGGGCGCATCAACGTGACGATCCGTGAGACCGGGTTGGGCGGCCCCTGCGGGTGACGAGGGGCCGCCACGGGGCGCGCGCCGGCCCTACCGGCTGTCGGGGGTCGGTTGCCCGGTCGGGGCGTCCCTTCCACCTCCGGGTGTGACGGCCCTGGTGGTGAAGCGCTCCGGGTCTGCCTCGAATCGTCCCCGGCAGTGGTCCGAACAGAAGTAGAGCCGTGCGCCTTGGTGGACAACCGAGGCGGGGCGTTGGCCGTCTCCACCTGCATCCCGCAAACCGGGTCGAGCGCATAGCCGCCGCCGCCCAACCGCTCCCGATTGCGATAGGCCCAGTACATGGCGGCGAAGAGCACCAGGAAGACGATGTTGAGGTAGGTGGTGTAGTTCCACGAGAAGTGGGCCGGGGCGACCTCGGCGGGGCGGTTTGCCGGGATGAGGCCGGCCACCTTGAAGATCCCCTCGGTGATCAGCCCGGCTGTCGACATCACCCCCCAGAAGATCGCAAGCATCCGGAGCATCAACCGGGTCCCGTAGTAGCGGCGGTAGATCAGGAGCAAGGGGAAGGTGATCAGGTCGGCGAAGATGAACGAGACCACGCCGCCGAAGGAGATCCCGCCTTTCCACAGTGCTGCGGCCATTGGCACGTTCCCGATCGAGCAGACGAAGCTGATGATGGCAATGAACGGGCCACGATCGCGTTCTCCAGGCTCGTCCAGAACCCGTGGCCGTGGAGGAACACGGCATTCCATACGGGCCGGGCACGACGACCGCCAGGAACCCGGCAACCGTGTCGCCGACGAGCAGCTCCTTCCGGAGCATGGTCAGGTCGGCCATGGTGTAGGTGGCGGCGTCGGACCACCCTCCTGCTGATCGCAGGCGCTTGGCCCAGGGCTCGTGCTGGAGACCGGTGTTCTCCGGCGGCCCGTGCCGGTGGCCGTGGCCGGTATCGGCAGCGAGGCGCTCCCTGGCCCTGACCACCAGCCGCCCCTTCAGCCAGAGGCCACCGGCCAGGATGAGGAGGACGATCATGATGAACCCGCCGACGAACTCGCTGACGGCGAACTGCCATCCCATCAACACGATGAGTACGATGCCGAGCTCGAGGACCAAGTTGGTGGAGGCGAACATGAACACGGTCACCGCCACGAAGTCCGCACCTTTGACGAAGAGTGACTTGGACATTGCCGTGGCGGCGTAGGAGCACGAAGAGGAGACCATGCCGTACCCCGAGGCTCTCGCCACCGCGGCGGGCCGATGGCTGCCCAACCTGGCCTCGATGGACTCGCGGCTCACGAATGCCTGGACGGCGCCGGACAGCCCGAACCCCAGGATCAACGGCCACAGGGTCTCCCAGAACATGAAGAACCCCTCGCGCAGGCTTCGGCCGATGGCCTCCGGCCATCCGGTACCGGCCACCGAGGCCACGAGCCCCGTCACCCCGATCGCCGGTCCCCACCTGTATGGGTGTTCCTCACGACCGCACCATCCTGGCGATGGCGGCAGAGGCCTCGGCGACCTTGGCTGCCGCGTCGTCCCCGCCGAGCGCGATGGCATCGGTGACGCAGTGGGCCATGTGGGCCTCCAGCAGGGCCAGGCCGACCGATTGGAGCGCCCTGGTGGCCGCCGAGACCTGCGCCAGGACGTCGATGCAGTAGCGGTCCTCGTCGACCATCCGCTCGAGCCCGCGCACCTGCCCCTCGATCCGACGCAGGCGCCTCAGCACCGCCTCCTTGTCGCCGCTGTACCCAGGTTGCACGGACCCGTGTGGCATGGTCACCTCTCCGGCCGAGTATACCCCTGGGGGGTAATCGAGCGAACCGGCTTCGATGGACATGCGACGCCGCTGACGCCGGCCGGCAAGGACAGATCGTGGGTGATCCCCCTGCCGACCGGCCCGGGTGATGTCAGCGCCGTGCCAGTCAGCTAGCTTCGGCATCCATGGTCAGACGTAAGGCGCGGAACCTTGCGGGTCTGTCGGGCGGGCTCTCGTCGGCCGTCGGTATCGTTGCCGTCGCACTGTTCAGCCGGACCAACGGGGCGTGCAGCACCAATGTGATCGTGCTCGCCGACGCCCGGATCACCGAGAGGAGCTGTGCCGCCTACTCGGTCCTCTACCACCTCGGCGTCGGGCTGCTGGTGCTCGGAGCGGTGCTCATCACCGGAGCGTTCATCCTGTCCCTCGGCATCACCGAGCAACCGGTCACCGAGGAGGCCGTCACCGAGGAGGCGGTCACCGAGGAGGCGGGTTTCGGCGCACTCCCACC
>Ga0207930_1000795_pt1 | contig 9976 bp, 7 predicted proteins | sample NGESurshal092012_7_FD_184477 | JGI IMG/M metagenome (GOLD analysis project Ga0207930, IMG submission 184477) | Arctic peat soil microbial communities from Barrow, Alaska - NGEE Surface sample 210-3 shallow-092012 (SPAdes) | ecosystem: Environmental > Terrestrial > Soil > Wetlands > Peat ... | reverse complement strand
CGGAGGCTTTTCCCGACACGACGTAAAAATCCAGGTGCTGCGGCGCGAAGCCGCCCACGCGCGTGAGGCTGCGCCCGGCCAGACGATACTCCAATTCCTTCTGGGCGCCACTGGCGGCCACAACCAGATGATCGAACGGTGGGATTTCGTTTTGTTCGTAGCTCGCGATCGTCCGGTTGCCATAGAACGCCAAGCCGTATCTCACCCCGGGAGGCACATCGTAGACCGCAATGGTTGGAATTTGTCCGAGAACGCTCTGGTGAATCGCCGTGTCCACGGGGCGCGCCGATTGCAATACATCCACGATCGGCGCCGTGCCGCGCAATAGCAGCGCAAATGCGATGACGACGGGAACCAACGTAATGAACCGCAACACGCGGTAGCCCTGGATGCGCAGACTCAACCAGAGCGAAAGAATCGCTGTAACGGCGAGCGCCACCGCTACGATGATCACGTTTCGCGGAAGGGCCAGATTCAGCAGTTTGAACGGCACCACAAGCGCGGCCACCAGCATGGCTGCGGATAGCAGGGCATGCAGGAGCCCCAGCCACGTATTCGGCTTCTCTGCCTCCTGTTCGCGGCGCCAGATAAAGTTGGCCAGCAGAATCGTGCCGGCTGGAATTGCCGGGAGAATGTATCCCGGCAGCTTTGATTGCGACAGCGAGAAAAATGCTATCGGCAGCAGCAACCATACCGCGAGATAGGTACGCAGATCTTCCCCTCCGGGTGGCTGCTGTACCGAGAAACGCCAGTCGCGAATGGCATCCACTAGCGCGGCGACGACAAAGACAGTCCAAGGCACCAGCGCGAGCAGTCCGACCGGCAGGTAATACCAGAAAGGCTGATGGTGCCGGTAAAGATCGGTAGTATAACGCGCCAAATTGTGCTGCAGAAAAAAGGTGCGAAAGAACTCGGGATTGGCATGCTGCACCGCTATAAACCACGGCAAGGTCACCGCGAGATACAGCAGGATTCCGGCTGGCCAAAGCGTACGGAGGATCAACCGCCCATCACGCCGCAGGACAGCAAAGACTACGATGATCAACCCGGCAAGCAAGACGGCAATCGGCCCCTTCGCCAGTGTGCCGAGTCCGGCAAAGAGATAGAACCCCAGCAGCCAGCCCCGATTCTGATTGGAGTACCACCCATACCAGTACAACATTGCAGCGGTGAACATTGCCGTCAGGGGCATATCGGTGGAAGCGCTCCGCCCGAATCCAATCAGGATGGCTGAAGCTGCGGTAATCAACGCGGCATCGAGCTGCATTCCCCTGCGAAAATGGCGTACCCAGACGTAGACGAAGAAAATCATCAGCGAGCAAAGGATTGCCGATGGCAGTCGCGCCGCCCAATCGCTCACACCCCCGGTCGCCTTGTAGGCCAGCATGGCTCCCCAGTAGTAAAGAGGCGGCTTTTCGAGCCAGGGCTGACCGTACAGGACCGGGGTGACCCAATCGCCGCGTTGCAGCATTTCCCGCGCGATCTGCGCATAGCGGGGCTCGTCAGCGCCTACCAGTCCGATGATTTGCAGGCCGGCAAAAAACAGGAATCCGCAGAATGCGATAAGGGCGAGAACGTCGGTGGAACGGCGGGTGCGTTCCTCCATGATGCTGTTCTGTTTCAATGCTTGGTCCGTTCCCTTGGGGATAGCTACTACTGCACCGCGGCGTGGTAACCGCGAATCCGAAATTGTGCCAGAAGACGTTCGGTGGCAACCGATAATGGGCCCGCCATCGCGCATCCGCTTGCGCACTCGTGACCGCCGCCGCCAAACTGTTCGGCAACCGCTGCGACGTCGACCGCACCCTTGCTGCGCAGGCTCACGCGGAAGCAGCCGTCTGGCTGTTCCCGGAAGAACAATGCCACTTCGCTGCCTTCGATGGCCAATGCGTAGTTGACTAATCCTCCGCAATCCTCTTCGTTGGCCTGGCAGCGTTCCATGGTAGCGCGATCCACGTGCATCCAGGCCAGACTACCGTGCCTGTGAAGGCTGGTGAGGGCCGCCCCCAGCAAACGCATCTTGGAGAGCTGGGTCGAGAAGTACACGTTATGGGCGATTCGGACCGGGTCAGCTCCACAGCGCACTAATTCCTTTGCCAGGGCGAAAGTCCGCTCGTTGGTTCCGCTGAAGCAGAACGAACCCGTATCGGTGAGTACGGCGGTATAAAGACAGGTGGCCACTTCAGGTGAGATCTGGACGCCGGCTTCGCGCGCCAGGCGAAAGATCATCTCCGCGGTCGCGCAGGCACTGGGATCGATCCAGTTCAGGTCAGCGAAGGGACGGGCGGTCGCGTGGTGATCGATGTTGATGAGGTAGTGCTGCTCCAGGCCGGTCAGGCGCGTACGCTGCACGCTATCGCATTCCAGGATGATGACTGCCTCGGGTTGGGGAGCGTTCTCGGTGGTTTGCAGCACCGAATCGCTAAAGGGCAACGGGCGGTAGACGCCCGGCACGCCATCGCGCAGGACGACGTTCGCCTGTTTGCCCATGCTGCGCAGAATCTGGCAGCAGGCCAGCGCCGACCCGACCGCATCGCCATCCGGCCGGGCATGCGAGGTAAGAATGAACTTCTGCCTTCTGCCGATCTGATTCAGAACTTCGTCCAGCATGGCTTATTTACCACAGAGACATAGAAGCACAGAGGAAATCGGTTTCTTCGGCGGCGGCATGACTTTAGGTGTCTCACAGTGACTTGCTCATCCTTTATGCTTTTCTTCTCTGTGTCTCTGTGGTTCCTTAGCGCCTTCTCTTCTGAATTCGATGTAACAGCTCTTCGATCCTGCCACCGTGCTGGTCCGAGTTGTCGAGTACGAAGATCAACTCCGGGGACTGGCGGATACCAAGGCGGCTCACCAGTTCATGACGAATGTAGCCGCCCGCCGCGCTCAACCCTTTCAGGCTCTGCTCTGCTTCTTTCTCGTCGCCGGCAACCGAAACCAACACGCGGGCCGTTTTGCCATCTGGTCCCAGAATGACCTCGCTGACGCTAACCAATCCAATGCGAGGATCGCCCAGTTCCCCTTCCACCAGTGCGACGATCTCTTCCCGCAGAGCTTCTGCCATGCGGCCACGATGGTATTTCTGTCCCCGGTTCTCCATAGCCTTCTATTCTGCCAACCGAAAATAGGGGAACGTTAGAGGATACGCCCACTCGTCAAGCTGGCGGTGATGGCGATCACGGTTCCTCGGTTGCACGTCCGCCAAATTCCGCTTCACTTAGAAAATCGAGAAACGAATCGATGACTTCGCCGCCGCTGTTATTGGCTGTGCGCACCGCATGCCGTTCCACGTTGCGCATCAGGCCTTCCAGGTAATCGCGCGAATGCGAAATGCCGACCACGCCCAGGGTGGCGCGCTGCCACGCCTCACTCGGGTCAAGCTCCGCGACCGAGACGTTGAAGTGGGCCCGCAGTCCGTCCTTGACGCTGCGCACCACCTGCCGTTTGTCTTTGAGCGAGTGCGCACCTTCAATGCGGATCTCGAGGGTGAGATACGCAATCATTCCCCGTCCTATTTGACACCTGGCACTTAGCATTTGGCACTTGGCATTTAGCTAATCCTCAACGACCGACACCAAGTGCAAGCTATTGCAAAGCGTCCCGGATACCGTGCCCCCGAGTCGGAGGATTCAGTTCCGGGACGTCGTTAGGTTCATGCTACTTCTCGGCCGGGTACCGGGAGCTGCCGTTTACCCGCATGCGTGACCTCACTAGAGCAATTCCAGAGTTGCAGTATCCGTATTGGGTATGCACGCCTGCAAGAAACAGCGAGGCTCTAGCCGAATTCAGACGCAACGCTCATATGCACCGCTGAAGCAGTGCTCCACCCGGATACACCCACCCAGAATCTGCTCTAGGCCCTAGCCCCTGACCCCTAGCCCCTAGCCCCTAACCCCTGCGTTTCTAAACGAACGCTTCAGCCGCCACTCGCTCGATGACGAAGTCCTCGATGACATCGCCCACTTTGATGTCGCCATAGTTCGCGATCGAGATTCCGCATTCCATGCCGTGGCGGACTTCGCTGACATCTTCCTTAAAGCGCCGCACGGAGCCAATCTTGCCCTTGAACACGACCACGTTGTCGCGCAACAGGCGAACTTCCGCATCGCGTTTGATGACGCCATCGGTGACGTAACAACCGGCAATCGTACCGATCTTGGGTACGCGGAAGGTGTCGCGGACATCCGCGCGTCCGAGATAAGTTTCCTTGATGATCGGCTCGAGCAGGCCGGTCATGGCGCGCTTAATTTCGTCCGCCAACTCGTAGATGATGGAGTGCAGACGAATATCGACCTTCTCCTGCTCCGCCAGTTCCTGCGCCTTGCGCTCCGGCCGCACGTTGAAGCCGATGATGACGGCATTCGACGCCGAGGCGAGCAGCACATCGGTCTCGGTAATGGCGCCCACACCGCTGAGCAGGATCTTGATCTTGACCCTGTCGTTTGACAGCTTCGTCAGCACGTCGCCCAACACTTCCACCGAGCCTTGGACGTCGCCCTTGAGGATGATGTCCAGCTCTTTTTGGCCTGCGGACTTCAGTTGTTCCGCCAAGCCTTCGAGCGAGACTCGCGAACTCTTGGCAAGTTGAGCTTCGCGTGCCTTCCCTTCGCGATATTCGGAGATGCCGCGCGCCTTCTCGCGGTCCGCCACGGCCACCAGTTGATCGCCGGCTTGCGGCAAACTTTCCAGGCCGAGAATCTCCACCGGGGTGGCGGGAGTCGCGGCATCCAGGGCAACGCCGCGATCGTTGAACATGGCGCGAACTCTTCCGAAGACGTTCCCTACGACGAAGTTATCGCCCGTCTTCAGAGTACCGTTCTGCACCAGCACCGTCGCCACCGGACCGCGGCCGCGGTCGAGCTTGGCCTCGAGTACCGTGCCCTGCGCCAGACGGTCAGGCACCGCCTTCAGGTCCTGCAGGTCGGCAACCAGGCAGATCATTTCCATCAGCAGATTGAGATTGGTCTTTTGTTTCGCCGAGACATCCACGAAGACGGTGCTGCCGCCCCAGTCTTCCGGCATCAGGCCACGATCGGCGAGTTGCTTCTTCACCCGCTCAGGCAGAGCGTCCGGCTTGTCGATCTTGTTCACCGCGACGATGATCGGGACGTTCGCGGCTTTGGCGTGGTCGATGGCTTCCAAAGTCTGCGGCATCACACCGTCATCGGCAGCCACTACCAGCACCACGATGTCAGTCACCTTCGATCCACGCGCACGCATGCGGGTGAAAGCTTCGTGGCCAGGCGTATCGAGGAAGACAATCTCGCGGCCAAGAGCCGGCGAGTTGGGATCGGTGATCGCAACTTTGTACGCCCCGATGTGCTGCGTAATTCCACCTGCCTCACCACCGGCAACATTGGTCGAGCGGATAGCGTCGAGCAAGCTGGTCTTGCCGTGGTCCACGTGGCCCATGATGGTAACCACCGGCGGACGTGCAACTCCCAGGGCTGCACCTTCTTCGCCCGCACCTTCCGCCGGTACTGTGTCCTTGGCCAACTGCTCCTCGAAAGTGATGACGGCCGTCTCGGCGCCGAAGTGACGAGCCATGTCGGTTGCCAGGTCGGAATCGAGCGTCTGGTTGACCGTGGCGAAAACGCCTCGCGCCAGCAAGCGGGCGATAAGGTCCTTGGCTCGAATTCCCAATTTCTCCGCCAGGTCTTTCACGCTGATGCCTTCAGGAATGGTGATGCTCCGCGTGATGGGCAGCGGCTCGCTGGAAAGCGACAGCCGCGGCGGCGGAACAAAGCCCTTCATCGGGCCTTCCTTCACGCCTCGAGGAACATAGCGCTGTCCTGGACGTGCCGGGCGACCGGCGGGGCGCTGTCCCGTAGGAGGCGGCGGGGCGGCGCCTGCGCCAGCTCCGAAGCCTGGACGGGCCCCTGGCGCCCCGGAACGCGTTGGATGCGGACCACGGCGCTCACCCGGACGCACCGGTGGCCGCGTCTGTCCTTGCGGCGGCACTCCCGGACGCGGACGCTGGAAGATAGGCTTGCCACGTTCCGGCATACCGCCTCGCGGCGCAATAGGAGCGCCGGGGCGCGGCGGAGCCACGGGTGGAGCTAGATAGACCGGACGCGGTCCGGTCTGGGGAACGATTAAACGGCGTGGCGCGTGCGCGGCGGTAGCCCCGATTCCCGGTTGTCCGGGACGCGTTGGCAGGCCAGGACGGCCGATACCTTGAGCAGACTGCCCAGGCGCAACCGGACGGCCGGTAACTGCACGATTTTCCGTGGCTGGCGGTTGTGCTTCCAATAGAGCTGGCGGAACCTCGCGCAGTACGGCAGTGGGAATCTCGGATTCGATCGCTTCGGACGTAGACGGCAAAACTTCACTTTCTTCGAGTGCCGTTATCTGGTCCTCGATCACTGGCTCGGAAGGTAGCGCTGTCCCAGTCGCGGATGGCAGATGCGCTGGCGGCGTAGCCGGAGGCGCTGCTACCGGCGGTTTTGGTGGGATGACGATGGCGGCGGGTGGGCGCGCGACCGACTGAGGCGTAATGAAGCGAGGCGCCTGCTTGGGCGGTTCCGCAGGAGCTGCTGGAGTGGCGCTCGCCACCGATGTCACAGGTTTCGCAACCGAAGGCGCCGACCGAACGGCTGAAGGCGGAGCGACGGTTTGCCGCGGCCCGACGGCTGTAGCATGGGTCGGAGGCGTGGCCGGACGTGCAACCGCGGAAGGCTGGGCGGCCCGTTGCGTAACCGCCTTCAGCACATCGCCAGGTTTGGAGATGTGCGACAGGTCAAGCTTGGGCTTGAATTCGTCTGCCGGTGCACGCGAGGCGCGACTGGTTCCCGGCTCTGCGTGCCCTGCAAAGTACTTCTTAACGCGCTCCGCTTCGTCCACTTCGATGGAACTGGAGTGCGTTTTCTTTTCAGTTACACCGACCTTGATGAGAGCGTCGAGGATCGCCTTGCTCTTTACCTCGAGCTCCCTTGCCAGGTCGTTAATTCGAATCTTCTGCATTCCGCCCTATTGCCTCCGTGTTGTCCCGCCCGATTAAGCCTTCATAGCATCCTCACCGTAAAATTTTGCCGGCCCACAACAGCATCCGTGGGCCCTGCTCTCTACTTCTGCTCGCCAGGTTTTTCTTCATCGGAAACGTTTTCGTTTTCCCCGGCTGGACGCTCGTGCGTCGTCACCTCAGCTTCATCGGCCAGAGGAGCATCCTCGATCCCTTCGACGACTTCGGCCTCGTAGTATTGGCCGGTCTCGACCAGTTCTTCCACGCTGTCCGGCCCCGCTTCCGGCTCTTCATCCAAGCCTGCAACATCGCCAGACTGCCCACCCGAATCAGGTCCCGTGGCGCTGTCGTCGCCACCGCCTTCGGTGGGAGCTTCATCTTCCGTAACAGGCTCGTCTTCCGTGGCCACTTCTTCGGCGGACACCTCGCCTTCGGATAGGGGGACTTCTTCACTGCCGGCATTAGCCGCCGCGTCCAAACTGGAAAAGTAATTATTGACTGCGATACTGATTTTTTCCACCGTCTTGGGGCCGATACCCGGCACTTCTTCGAGTTGCTCCGGAGTCATGTCGGCGACGGCTTCGACCGTCGTTATACCGGCGGCGACCAGCTTCTCGATGATTCCTGGCTCCAGATCAGGAACGCTCTCCAGTGGCGTGATCGGCTGGTTCAACACTATGTTCATCCGATCTTCCACTTCCTGACGCTTCTCTTCTTCGCTCTTGATGTCGATCTTCCAGCCCAGGAGCTTGGCGGCGAGGCGGACGTTCTGTCCCTTCTTGCCGATCGCCAGCGACAGTTGGCTGTCGTCGACGATTACTTCCAGGTGCTTCTCCTGACCTTCGAGGATCGTCACGCGGCTGACTTTCGCCGGCTGCAGTGCCTTCTCGGCAAAGACCACTGAATCCTCGTGGTATTCGATAATGTCGATCTTTTCGCCGCGCAATTCGCGGATGATGGACTGCACGCGCATACCTTTCATCCCGACACAAGCGCCCACCGGATCGACATCCTTGTCCTTCGACATGACCGCGATCTTGGTACGCTCGCCAGCTTCGCGGGCAATGGCACGGATGACCACCGTGTTGTCGTAAATCTCCGGCACTTCGGTCTGGAACAAATGCGATACCAGCTCCGGCACGGCGCGCGAGACCACAACCTGCGGACCCTTGGAAGCTTTCTCCACGCGGACGACCACCACTCGGGCACGCTCGCCGGGAGCGAACGATTCCAGGCGCGATTGCTCCTTCTTAGGCATGCGCCCTTCGGCCTTGCCGAGGTCCACAATGACGTCCTGGCCCTCCTGGCGTTTGATGGTGGCGTTGATCACTTCACCGACGCGGCCGATATATTCGTTGTAGATCGTATCCCGCTCGGCCTCCCGGACCTTCTGAAAGATGACCTGCTTCGCCAGTTGCGCCGCAATGCGGCCTAACACGTCGGTGGGTTTGTAGGTGCGCAACTCGCCACCCACCTCCGCAGCAGGATCGATGCGTTTGGCATCCTCCAGCGTAATCTGCGCCAGGGGATCCTCGAGCTGGTCGGGGCCATCGACGATGGTTCGCACCGCGAACGCGCGAATCTGGCCGCTCTCTTTGTCGAGCTCGGCGCGCAGGTTCTCCTGCGTCTTGTAATACTTTCGGGTGGCCACAACGATGGCATCCTCCACCGCGTTCACGACGATCTGCGGATCGATGCCTTTTTCCCGGCTCAGAGCATCGATTACGTTGTACAGTTCACTCGCCATAAAATGTTCGCCACCTTACTTCCATTTGGTCTTTACTGCGTCCGAATCAAAACTCGGGAACCAGGTTTGCCTTCTCGACGTTGGCCAACTCGATTTCAACTTCCGTTCCCGCTTCCACTTCCTGGTGCTTCTTCGACTTTTTCCTGCCAGTCAATTCCAAACTGAGCCGGCCATCGTGAAACGCCTTCAGTCGGCCTTCAAAATGCCGGTTTCCATTCACCGGGTCCCGCGTCATTAGCTTCACCAGACTGCCCGTGAAACGTTGGTAGTCCGCCGGCTTTGAAAGCTTGCGATCAAGTCCAGGCGATGAAACCTCCAACAAGTACGAAGTGCCCGGTACAGCCTCTTCAACATCGAAGATCGTGCCCACTTCGCGGCTGTAGCTGGAACAATCCTCGTGCGTAACTCCATCCGGCTTGTCGATGAAGATGCGGAGCATGCGGACTTTACCGCCGCCCAGCAGCTCAATATCGACCACTTCCAGGCCGCTCGATTGCGCTACCCGCTCTGCGATCTCTCGAACTTTTTCCAAACTGGCTGCCATCGTCTGTTCTTGACCAAAAAACTGCTCCCTGCGAATGAGCACAAACCGCCCGTCAGGCTCTCGCTGCCGCCTGGACTCGCCGTGCACCAGCGGATTACGGGGTGGAAATAAAAAGTGGGCTCGCGCCCACCGATGTGCTTCGCCGATTATGCACCGGGCTCGCCGTCACGCCGGGAGGGGGTGACAGAACCCTCAAAACACAACAGTACCTCACTAACTATACGTCAAAGAGTCCGAAAATTCAATAAACCAACCGGGCAATAGCGGCCCAAAGCGGAGCACACCAAAGGGCGGGTATCTCTCCTCATGGCAGCCCAACAATCCTGCTGTGTTCGCGTTTGCCTAACCGCCAGCGCAACTCTACAATGAGAGATTATCTCTCCGCGGACCAAATGCCATGATTCATTTTCCTGTGCCTGAGGCGCTTACCTTCGATGACGTGTTGCTGTTGCCTGCCAAATCCGATGTCGTTCCGGCCTTGGTGGAGACGACGACCCGCCTGACCCGCAACATCGAACTTCGCATTCCGCTGATCAGTGCGGCCATGGACACCGTCACGGAATCGCGCATGGCCATTGCCATGGCGCAGCAGGGCGGACTGGGCATCATCCATCGCAACCTCAGTATCGAACAGCAAACCAGCGAAGTGGACAAGGTCAAGCGCTCGGAAAGCGGCATGATCGTCGATCCCATCACCATGTCGCCCGACGAGAAGATCTCCGAT
>Ga0207930_1000793_pt1 | contig 9989 bp, 4 predicted proteins | sample NGESurshal092012_7_FD_184477 | JGI IMG/M metagenome (GOLD analysis project Ga0207930, IMG submission 184477) | Arctic peat soil microbial communities from Barrow, Alaska - NGEE Surface sample 210-3 shallow-092012 (SPAdes) | ecosystem: Environmental > Terrestrial > Soil > Wetlands > Peat ... | reverse complement strand
GACATGATCCTTGTCGGCGGCGCGAATGTATATCCTGCGGAAATCGAAGCCGCGCTCGACGAGCATCCGCTTGTCGCCTCCAGCGCGGTGATCGGCCTGCCGCATGAGGAACTCGGCAACCAGATCCACGCCATCATCCAGCCGCGTGAGGGCCTGGACCTCGACCAACAGGGGCCGCGAGCCCTCCATTGCGCACAGGACGACGCTGCCGGGGGCTTGCGTCGCCTCGGCGACGAACCGGGCCGAGGCGTCGAGCACCTCGACGAGCCCGTCGTCGCGCATCTCGAAGACGCCCGCCTCGTTGGTCGAGCCAAAGCGGTTCTTGACCGCGCGCACCGTCCGGTAGGTCCGCTCGCGCTCCCCCTCGAACTGCAGCACGCAGTCGACAAGGTGCTCGAGGACGCGCGGGCCGGCCAACGCCCCCTCCTTGGTCACGTGACCGACGAGCAGCACCGCAATCCGCAGCCGCTTCGCCACCTGCATGATCCCGTCGGCGACCTCGCGAACCTGGGCCACCGAGCCGGCCGCGCTCGAGAGGTCGGTGCAGTGCAACGTCTGCACCGAATCGACCACACACACCTCAGGCCGCTCTGCCTCGAGCGTGGCCAGAACCGTGTGCAGATCCGTCTCAGCGATGACGGGCACGCCGAGCGGGTCACCTCCGCTCAGCCGCTCGGCCCGCAGCCGGATCTGGGCCGCGGACTCCTCGGCCGAGACGTAGAGCGTGCGCCGGCCGGCCGCGCACAGGTTGGCCAGGACCATCGACGTGAGGGTCGACTTCCCGATCCCCGGCGCACCCCCGATGAGGACCAGCGAGCCGGGCACGATGCCGCCCCCAAGGACATTGTCGAGCTCGCCGATCCCGGTCGGAAGGCGATCGTGTTCGGCAGCCGCGACATCGGCCAGCGCGACCGGCTTGACCGGCGCCGCGCGCGCGCTGGAACCGCGCCCGCCGCGTCCCCCACCCGTGGCTGCCGGCGCGAGCACCTGCTCGACAAGCGTGTTCCACTCGTCGCAGCCCGGGCACCGCCCCGCCCATCGGGCCGTCTCGTGGCCGCAGGCCGAACAGACATGGATCGAGGTGGCTCGGGGCATCGAGTGACCGAGGCTACGCCTTGGTCCCGACGGCACCGGCGGGTCCAAGGCGCGCGTGGATGCCGCGACCGGCGGGGCAAAACGCAGAAAATCCACCTTCGGCGATCCGGCTTTTCTGCAATTTCGCTGGGTATGGTGCGATCCTCGGAAAAGCCAAACCCCGCCGAGCGGCATTTCTGCGAATTGCCCGCATCGAACTGTCCTGAGGGGGCGCGCACGAAGCCCGGGTAATCGGCACACAATCGACGCGAACGACACAGTCCCGTGCCACCTTCCGAGTCCGACGGCCGTTCCGAGTCAGAACGCATACGGCCCGAGCCTCACAGAGGCCCGGGCCGCGGCGCCCAGCGAAACCTGAGAAGCGAAGCTACTCGGACTCGGGTGACCCGTCGCCGGAGTCGGCTGACGGCTCACCGGGGCCGGCGTCGTCATCGGAGTCCGAGCCACCCTCGGCGCCCACCCCGACCGGAGTCGGCTTGGGAGCAGGCTCGATCACCGAGAGCTTGACGGCCTCGTCGTCTGTGCCCTCTTCGCCAGGGTCGACCATCACGGTCGAACCGGGCGGCACCTGGGCCCGGAGCACGAAGTCGGCGAGCGGATCCTCGATGTAGCGCTGGATCGCCCGGCGCAGCGGGCGGGCGCCCATCGATGGGTCCCAGCCCTTCTCGACGAGCAGATCCTTGGCTGCCTCGGAGAGCTCGAGCTGCAGATCGCGCTCGGCCATCGACTCGCGGATGCGGAGCAGCAGCAGCTCGACGATCTCCTTGATCTCGTCCTTGGCCAGCTTGTGGAAGACGATCACGTCGTCGATCCGGTTGAGGAACTCAGGCCGGAAGACCTTCTTGAGCTCGCCCATGATCCGGTTCTTCATGTCGTCGTAGGTGATGCCGGTCTCGTCGTCGGAGACAGCGAAGCCGAGCGGCGTGTTGCGCGCGATCTCCGAGGCTCCGATGTTCGAGGTCATGATCACGATGCAGTGCCGGAAGTCGACCGTGCGACCCTGGGCGTCGGTGAGCCTGCCGTCCTCGAGGATCTGCAGCAGGATGTTGAACACATCCGGGTGCGCCTTCTCGATCTCGTCCAGCAGCAGCACGCTGTAGGGCTTGCGGCGGACCGCCTCGGTCAGCTGACCACCTTCGTCATAGCCGATGTAGCCCGGAGGCGAACCGACCAGACGCGACACCGCGTGCTTCTCCATGTACTCCGACATGTCGATGCGGATCATCGTGTCCTCGTCGCCGAACAGGAACTCGGCCAGGGTCCGAGCGAGCTCGGTCTTGCCGACCCCGGACGGGCCGAGGAAGATGAACGAGCCGGTCGGACGCTTGGGATCCTTGAGGCCGGCGCGCGAGCGGCGGATCGCCTTGGAGACGACCTCGATCGCGGGATGCTGGCCGATGACGCGCTTGTGGAGCTCCTCCTCCATACGCATCAGCTTCTGGGTCTCGGCCTCGGTCAGTTTGAAGACGGGGATCCCGGTCCACATCGAGACGATGTCCGCGATCTCCTCCTCGCCGATCGAGGGGCGCTCGGTTGACTCCCCGGCCTCCCACTGGTCGGCCAGGTCACGCTTCTTCTGGGTCAGGCGGCGCTCGTCGTCGCGCAGGCTCGCGGCCTTCTCGAACTCCTGGGACTCGATCGCCTCCTCCTTGGCGCGCCGGGTCTCCTCGATCTCGTCCTCGAGCTCGCGGTACACGGGCGGGGAGGTCATCGACTTGATCCGCATGCGCGAGGCAGCCTCGTCGATGAGGTCGATCGCCTTGTCGGGCAGGAAGCGGTCGGAGATGTAGCGGTCGGCCAGGTCGGCGGCCGCCTCGAGCGCCTCGTCGGTGATGTTGACCTTGTGGTGCTGCTCGTAGCGATCGCGCAGCCCCTTGAGGATCTGGACTGTCTCCTCGGTGGAGGGCTGATCGACGACGATCTTCTGGAAGCGCCGCTCGAGCGCGGAATCCCGCTCCAGGTACTTGCGGTACTCCTCGAGCGTCGTCGCGCCCACCGTCTGCAGCTCGCCGCGGGCGAGGGCCGGCTTCAAGATGGACGCCGCGTCGATCGCGCCCTCGGCCGCGCCGGCACCGACGAGGTTGTGCAGCTCATCGATGAAGAGAATGATGTCGCCGCGCTGGGTGATCTCCTTCATCACCTTCTTGAGGCGCTCCTCGAATTCTCCTCGGTACTTGGAGCCGGCGACGAGGGCAGCGAGATCCAGCGTGTAGATCTGCTTGCCCTTGAGCAGCTCGGGAACATCGGCGTTGGTGATCCGCTGCGCCAGGCCTTCGACCACAGCGGTCTTGCCGACGCCGGGCTCGCCGACGAGCACGGGATTGTTCTTGGTCCGCCGGGAGAGGATCTGCATGATCCGCTCGATCTCGGTCTCGCGACCGACGACGGGGTCGAGCTTGCCCTCGGAGGCCAACTTGGTCAGGTTGCGACCGAACTGATCCAGGAGCTTGGATGACTTCTTGCCCTCGCCGGGGCCGCTGGCGCCCTGGGTGCTCGCGCCCGCGCCGCGCTGGCGGCTGCCGGGACCGGACAGCATCCGGATGACCTCATTGCGGATCTTCTCGGAGTCGGCATCGAAGTCGAGCAGGATGCGCGCGGCCACGCCCTCGTTCTCACGCACGAGTCCGAGCAGGATGTGCTCGGTCCCGATGTAGTTGTGACCGAGGCTCAGGGCCTCGCGCAGGGCGAGCTCGAGAACCTTCTTGGCACGCGGGGTGAAGGGAATCTGGCCCGAGGTGACCTCCTCACCGGAGCCGACGATGCGCACGACCTGAGCGCGCACACGCTCGACGGTGATATCCAGCGACTCGAGGACGCGCGCCGCAAGCCCCTCCTCTTCACGGAGCAGCCCGAGAAGGATGTGCTCGGTCCCGATGTAATTGTGCTTGAGGGTCCGCGCCTCCTCCTGGGCCAGGACGACCACCTGGCGAGCTCGCTCTGTGAATCGCTCAAACAATTGGCGGGAGATCCACGCCTGCTCGCCGGCGATCGAGGATCACATGCAGACGAGCCAGGGAGACCGTGATGGCCGCAACTCCAGGCGCGATCAGGACCCAGCCGTCGGCGATCCCGATGGCCACGCACGCCAGACCGAGCGCGCAGAGCACGGTGAGTGCGTAGACCGCCACCGGATAGTGACGCCGTAGCTTGACCATCGCCGTCAGTCTCGCATGCGACCACGACTCCGTGTGGCTAGGAGAAACTCCTGAGGAAGCGGCGCTGGCGTGCCCGTCCCGTCGTGAGCTGGCGGTTGGCGAGGCCGATCTCCTCGATGACGCCGTGGCGAACCTTGAGGATGCCGTTGGCTCCGCGACGGGGTGCGAAGTACCAGGTGTTCAGGCCGACCGTGAACCGCCGGCCGACGTGCAGCCGCCGGGCCACCGCAGCCAGCCGTGTGCCCGGGCGTGCGGGTCCCAGGCGGTAGCGAGGGTTGGCCGTCAGGATCAGCACGACACGCCCGAGCAGGCCCCGTCGTGTGCCTCGCGGTTGGCCCTGGAGGAGCTTTGCGTTCGCGTAGCCGGCCCGGATCCCGATCGGGCTCAGGCAGAAGAAATCCATGTCCTTGCGTCCGTGGGTGGCACTGGAGCGCAGCGCGCGGCGCGCGGTCGTGCGCGTCATGCCGAGCGTCACGAGACCGAGCGAGCGCCCCGACAGACCACCGGTGGCGGCCGGGCACGCCGTGACCGGCGGGGGCGCCACGGGCTGGGCCGCCGCCTGGGCGACGGTCGGAACGCTGAGATGGATCGACGAGAACGTGACCAGCCCGGGCTGGCGCGCGGCGAAGTAGAGGTTGGAGCCGTCGGTGACCTGCAACGTGTAGCTCTTGCCCGCCGTGACATCGGCGGCGATCGCCTCGAGCGGGAGCGTGATCGTGTGGCTGACTCCGTCGAGCGTCAACGGGATCGGCGTGACCTGGTTGCCGAGCACGAGATGCGAGGCGTTGTCGACGATCTGGGCGTAGGCCCGGCCGTCGCTGTTGGCAGCGGTGCCGGAGTACGTGAGCGTGAGCGTAGGCTCGCCGAGCATCTCGGTTCCCGTCGCCGGCGCGGGAAGGTTGACGGCGATCGCGTTCGCGGCCGGCTCGGCCTCGATCAGCGCTCCCGACGTGTCGCCCGGGGCCATGACGAGCGTTCCGGAGCCGGTGGCCGTCACCGCAGCTCCCTGAGCCACCGGGTAATCAGCCGCGCCGCGGAGCACGCCGGCGTCGGAGACCCACGAGAACTTCGGGCCGACCGATCCGGGCGTGCCCTTCAGATAATGGTCGAGCCAGCGCAGCGCGTAGTCGGTGTCGATGTGGGGGTCGGGGCCGACCGGCGTGTTGCACACGCCGTGGGCGGTCGGGCCGCCGGTCAGGCCGCCGCAGAACCAGAGCATCTGGACCGGCACGCCCTGGGCCTCGAGGGTCTTGAAGTTGGCGATCGCCTCATGGAGGGTGAAGAGCGTGTCATCGGTTCCCTGCATGAAGAGCGTCGGGATGTGAATCTGAGCGAGCAGGGAATTGGGCCCCCGGGCCAGGAAGTAGGCCTGATCGGCCGGGGTGAACTCGCCGGTGGCCAGCCCATTCTCGAACGCCGCCGTCGTGTGGGGATCCTGGCGGCCGGTCGGCCCGATGCCGGCAGGATCATTCGTTGCCCCGGTCGTCGAACCCTCGGTGCCGAGACCGACGAGCAACGAGCCCCAGCCGCCCTTCGCCGTGTTGTCCTTGTCCAAGCTGGTGATCAGCGAGTTCCAGGCGATCTGCGGCGTGATCGCATCGACGCGCGGGTCGATCGCCGCCGTCACGAGCTGAATCCCGCCGCCGTAGCTTGCCCCGATCATGCCCAGATGAGGATCGCCCGGCTTGTCGAGCTGCACCTCGGGCTGCTGGGCGAGCATGTCGATCAGGGCCTGGGCATCGCGAGCCTCGTACAGCGGCGAGTCGACCTCGACCTGACCCCCGGACTGGCCAAAGCCCCGCGGGTCCCAGGTCAGCACGTTGTAGCCGTCGTTGAGCGCGGCCTGAACCGTCCCATCGCTCTCGGAGGCGCCGCCGGAGCTGTACCCGGGCCCGTCCATGAGCGTCGGGGCACGCTGACCGGGTGTGAGCCCTGGACGCGGGTAGAAGTGGTACGCGATCTTCGTGCCGTCGAACGAGGTCACGGAGCCGTCCCGGGCCAGAGCCGGCGCGGCAGTGACACCGGCAAGCGCGCACGCGCATCCGGCCACCATGCTGCACAAGCTCAAGCCTCTCCAACGCACCACAAACGAATATATCCGCAAATCACCCGCCGAAGGAGAACCATGCAGATCACCCGCAACTCACTCGACACCAACCCCGGCCCCAGCGACTGGTTCACCGGCAGCGTCTACATCGATGCCGTCGCCGCGCCGTCGCCACCGTCCCGGACCGCGGCCGCCAGCGTCCACTTCACCCCCAGCGCCCGCACCGCCTGGCACACCCACCCCTTCGGACAGACGATCTTCGTCACCGAGGGCATCGGCCGCTGCCAGCGCGACGGCGGACCCGTCGAGGAGATCCGCCCCGGTGATCGGGTCTTCTTCGAGCCCGGTGAGAACCACTGGCACGGCGCCGCTCCCAACCGCTTCATGACCCACATCGCCATCCAGGAGGCCGACGAGTCCGGGAGCCCTGTCACGTGGGGCCGGCACGTCACCGATGAGGAGTACGGCGCACCTGTAGGGTGAGCCTGAATTGGGGCGACATCGGGGAGCCGCGAGACGCGGGGGCCGGGGCAGGCTCCTCGGTGGCGCTGCAGCGCGTGGCCTCATCGTGGCCGTCGCCGTTCTCAGCGTGGCCACCCCCGCAGCCGCGGGGCGCAGCGGTCCGACGTACCGATCACCTGGGTACAAGCCCGCGAAGATCCCGACGAACTTCGTCCCGGCCAGACCGCCCCCACCGGTGGTGCTGGCGCCGGGCGGCAACACGCCTCGCGTCTTCGTCGACGGGGCCGGCTCAGCCCACATCGCCTTTGCCAACCCCAACGGCGCCGCGGCCGACACGATCCAGACCTGCCGCCTGCTGCGCGGCGCCAGCGCGTGCGCGGCCAGCGCGACGCTCAGCCCCTCCCAGCCTGCAGCCGGCAACGACCCGCAGACCAATCAGGATTTCGACGGTCCCTATCCGCTGGCCGTCGGCAACGAGCTCCTGATCGTCGACTCTCGCTGCTGCAACCGCGTGCCGACCGCGGACGGCAGCTTCATCGAGAACCCGGTGTACCTGTACACCTCCGAGGACGCCGGGGCCACCTTCACAGGGCCGACCGATGCCAACCCGTACGCCGGGGTCATCGGCAACCAGGACCCCTCCGGGGACGCGATCGTCTTCGGCGGTGACGTCCCGTCGATCGGCCTCATCTCGTCGGTGCAGACGGGCGGGACGATCTTCCAGGGCGTTCCGGCGGGAAGCTTCACAACCGCCAAGGCGAACCTCTCGCTGCGTCCCGATCAGCAGGACGCCAGCAACGGTCGCCTCGGGCTCGACGGGACGCGTCCGATCGCGGCCTTCTCGGACTCCTCGGGCACGGTGACCGTCCGCGAGTGGACCGGGAACGGCAGCGTCAACGACGCCGCCCAGTGGTCGGTGCAGCACATCGCCGCGGCCGATCAGCCCCGGATCGCCGGCGGACCCAAGGGCATCGCGCTCCTGACCGAGCCGAGCATCTCCAGCGGCGCGCTGTCGGTGCGCTCGATTGCCCCGGGCGGCCTCTCGGCCGGGGCGCCGCAGCTGCTCAGCAAGGGTCCGGCCCAGTCGCCGACCCTGTCGGCCGACCCGGTGAGCGGAACCTTCGCCGCCGCCTGGATCGGCTCCGACCAGTCCGTGCACGTGCGGACCTCGCTCGACGGACGGCTCTGGGGGCCTGACCAGCTCGTCATGCGAGTGCCCGGTGGCGATCTCGGCGAGCTGTCCGTGGCCGCGACGGCCGACGGCGGCGGCTTCGTCGTTCTGCGCGATGCCAAGGGCGCACCGACGGTGTACGACGGGCGCATCCTGGCCGGACAGTTCGGCCCCGTCGGCGCCACCGGTAAGCCGGGACTCGGCCTTGTGGGCGGCGGCAGCGGCCCGCCGAGCGGCGACCAGAAGGCGTTCGTCGCCTGCTCTGAGATCCGCTTCGGCGCCGTGGACATCCAGGCGACAGCCGGCTGCTTCCTGCGCGACCCCAAGAACCCGTCCAGCGGGGCGGGCGTCGCCGAGAGCGCGATCCGTCTCAACGGGCTCGACATCATCCCCGACGCTGGCGCGCGCATCTTCATCGACCCCCGCGCCCACACGATCGTCACCCAGGGCGCGGTCCGCGTGATCGCCCAGGGCGCCGGTTCCAATCCGGTGACGCTGTGGCACGGTCCGCTGCAGGACACATTGACCGACGCCGGAGTCGGGGCCACCCTGTTCGACTTCGACATGGGCGAGTTCTCCGCGAACGTCGAGGGCTTCGGGATCAGCGCCCAGGCCAAGGTCGTGCTGACCCAGAACGGTGTTCAGATCCCCGTCGACCTCCAGATGCCCGATTACTTCGGCGGGATCACCGGGCACGCCGACCTCGTCGTCGACGCCCAGAGCGGACTGCACCTGGACTCGCTGAACTTCAACATCGCCGACGTCGACATCGGGGCGCTCGAGATCAAGGACGCCAACGTGCAGTACACGGCGCAGGGCGAGAAATGGGACGGCGGGGCGACCGTCGTCGTGCCCGGACCCGGAGTCACGGTCGGGGCCGAGCTGCATTTCGCCCACGGAGCCTTCAACGGCGGGAACTTCCGGGTCGCCGAATTCCCGGGCATCGCGGTGTTCACAGATGTCTTTCTCAACGAGATCCGGATCGGCTTCCAGCTGCATCCCGTCGTGTTCTCCGGCGGGGTGAGCTTCGGCTTTGAGCCGATCGCGCCACCGGACACCTTCGCCATCGGGGTCAGGGGCGACTTTCAGATCGAGCTCGGACCGCCTGTCGCGGTCCAGATCAGTGGTTCGGGCGCGGTCTTCGGGATCGACATCGCGCACGCTTTCTTTCGCTACTCCAGCGACGGAACGCTGCGCATCCTCGGTGACGTCACGATCGGCTCTCCGGACACGCTGGGGCTCTCCGGAGCATTGAAGTTCGGGATCATCGGCAAGGCCTTCGGCGGCAGCATCGACGCGAGGGTGTGCGCGTTCGGCGGCTGCCTGCAGACCGGGGTCGCGGCGAACCAGCGCGGCCTGGCCGCATGCCTTGGTCTGGGAGGCATCACCCACGATTGGTCTGACCCGATCTACAGCATCGACATTCATGTCCCCGATTGCGTCGCCAACCTGTACGGCGCTCCCGCGGGCACCAGCGCCGTGCGGCGCGCGAGCGGCCCGCCCGGAGAGACATTCACAGTTCCCGCGGGGGCTCATTCCTACACCGTCGCCGTCGCGGGCAGCGGCGGGGCGCCACAGGTCAGTCTGCTCGATCCCGCCGGGGTGACCGTCGGCTTCGGCGATCCACGGAGCCCGACCACCAAGGCCGTGAGTATCCCGGGAACGCCACAGTCGAACACGACGTTCATCGGACTCAGCCGTCCGCGGGCCGGCACCTACACGCTCGTCCCCGCCGCCGGCTCGCCGGCCATCGCAGGTCTGAGGGTGTCTCAGGGGTACGCCACGCCGAAGGTCACCGTCCGGCTCGGCGGCGCCGGACGCCGGCGGACGCTGCGCTACCGGGTCAGCGGGAACTCGCCTGGGACCTCGATCGTGTTCGTCGAGCGTGGTCCGGCCGGGGACGTAGCGGTCGGGACGGCCAGCGGCTCGGCTGGGACGCTGCACTTCGCCTCGGGCAAGGGCCCCGGCGGGCAGCGCGAGATCCTCGCCGAGGCAACCCGCGGCGGAGCTCCCCTCACGTCGACGGAGATCGCGCACTACATCGCTCCGGCGATCCCCA
>Ga0207930_1000786_pt1 | contig 10024 bp, 9 predicted proteins | sample NGESurshal092012_7_FD_184477 | JGI IMG/M metagenome (GOLD analysis project Ga0207930, IMG submission 184477) | Arctic peat soil microbial communities from Barrow, Alaska - NGEE Surface sample 210-3 shallow-092012 (SPAdes) | ecosystem: Environmental > Terrestrial > Soil > Wetlands > Peat ... | reverse complement strand
CGGCACCCGGAGGTGCCGTCCGCCTCCCCGTTCGGCCCCGGGGGGGTCCCCCGGCACCTCCCCTCGCCCGCCTACCCTGATCCCACGGCCGTAGTGCCGGAACACGTTGCAGTAGACGAAGACGTTACGGGACTTTCGGCCCTGGTTGGGCGTGTCAGACCCCCGTAACCTCCATCGACAGGAGGTCATGCACCATGCAGACATTGTCAGTCGTGATGGTTCACGTGCTCGGGAGCCTCATCAATCTGGACCATCCAGGCCACTACATCAACTGGGGATTCATCCAGATCTCGGTGGCCAACCTGGTCGTGATCTGTTTGATGGTCGTCGTCTTCGTCCTGGCGATACTCATCCCGTTCCACCGTCCCGGAGGTGACCGATGACCATCGACGCCGAAACCCCGGTGAACGCCTCGGCCGACCTGCCCGAGGACGCCCACCAGCTGACGGCCAAGCTGCGGCATGCCGCCGTGGAGGCCTTGCCGCCCCAGAAGCTGATGCCCGACCGGCAGCCCGCCTATGTGGCCTCGTGGATCTACGTGTTCGGGATCCTTACCGTCTCCGCCCTGGCCGTGGTCATCCTCACCGGCATCGTGCTGGCCATCTTCGGTCCGAACTGGTGGCACGTCTCGACCGTCGGGCTCTTCGTCAACTCCCTGCACCTGTGGAGCACCGAGCTGTTCTTCTTCTTCATGGTCGTCCACCTGTGGGGCAAGTTCTTCATGGCCGCCTGGCGGGGACGCCGGCGGGCCACCTGGATCAGTGGTGTGCTCGCCTTCGTCATCTCGGTGGCCGCCGCCTTCACCGGCTACCTGTCCCAGCAGAACTACGACTCCCAGTGGATCAGCACCCAGGCCAAGGACGGGATCAACTCGACCGGCGCCGGGGCGATCATGAACGTCACCAACTTCGGCCAGATGCTCATGTGGCACATCGTCCTCCTGCCCCTGGTGGTGGGGATCCTGGTCGGCGGGCACATCCTCCTGGTGCGGCTGCGGGGCGTGGTGCCCCCCTTCGCCCCACCGGACCAACTGGCGATCGAGGTCAAGCAGGGCGTCCCGGCGGATACGGCAGTGAGTGAGGTGCAGTCATGAGTGCAGCCACTTCCACCGCCCACCGCAAGCGCCGCTTCAAGCCCGACCGCGACGTCGGGGAGTGGCACGGGAAGTACTACCCCTACGACCTGATCAAGGAGGGCATCATCGCCTTCGTGGTGGTGGCCATTCTCGCGGTCGGCCTGGCAGTGATCTTCTCCTCCCCCGACACCAAGCCGGTCACCGTCCAGTCGTGGTCGACGAGCAACCCGGTCGACTTCGCCCAGACGGCGGTCACCGAGCTCGACGGCACCAGCGGCACCGCCACCTACGGCCCTCCCTACAACAGCACCACCGGGTCCTCCCAGTCGATCGGGCCCATCTCGCCCGAGAGCTGGTTCGGCGTCCATCATCCGATCGACACCGCCACCGACTACGTGATCGATCCGCTGCAGACACTGCCCAACACCCCCGAGATCCAGGCGGCGGTGGCCGAGTACAAGGCGGCCTCCCCGGACCAGCAGGCGAAGTGGACGGCGGCCTATGAGAAGGCCGTGGCCGATGCCACCTACTCCAACGGGGTCCTCACGGTACCCAAGGCCGACTACGGGCCCGTCGGGACGGTCATCGCCGGCCTGACCTCGATGGCCCGCAGCGGTGCCCTCGACGACGCCCTGCTCAGCTCCAACCGGTTCTACGGGACCGACTACACCAAGCCGCTCCTCTTCATCGCCGACGGCACCTATCTGGCCGACCTCGGCCAGGCCGACCATCTCTCGGGCGACCAGTGGGGCATGATGAACGGCGCTGGCAACTGGCCCGGCCAGGCCTGGTTGTGGCTCTATACCATGTGGTACCAGGTCCCGCCGTTCAAGACCTCGTCCAACGCCGACTTCCAGGTCTGGGCCCTCATGATGCTGCTGACCCTGATACTGGCTCTGGTCCCCTTCATCCCCGGGCTGCGGTCGATCCCCCGGTGGACCCGCGTCTACCGGCTGATCTGGCGCCAGCACTACAAGGACCTTGCCGCCGGAGGTGCGGGTGGCCAGGGACCGGGCCGGGGGCCCTGAGCCTGCCTTCCGGATCCAGATCGCCCGGGTCATCGCAGCGTCGGCGGAGCTGCGAGGGCCCGGGCGCCTTGCTGTCTGACCTGCTCTCGGTGGCCATGCGCTTCGGAAAGGGCGGATTCCTCCCCCCGGTCCACCTGCCGTGCACCGCCTGCCCGGAAGCCACCCGCCGAGTGGGCCACGCACTCCCCCGGACCGGTCGGTGCGGACCGGGGTCAGGCCGGGTGTCCGGTCTGTTCAGACCGCTGAGGCCCTGGCGTCGGCCAGCAGCTTGTCGTCGTCGGCCAGCAGTGCGGCGGCCAGGCGGTGGATCAGATCGATCACCTCGGGGTGCTCCTCGGGATTCCATCCCTCCAACAACTCGGCCATCGCCTGGCGCCTCGCCGCCGTCAGCTGCTCGATGGCCGAGCGCCCCGCGTCGGTGAGGGCCAGGGTGCACCCGTCGGCGACGTCGACCTTCTCGATCATGCCGGCCGTCTCGAGCGACTCGATGCCGGCCTCGATGCTCGCGGGGTCGACTCCCAACCGGTCGCCCATGGCCTCGAGTGTGCAGTCGGGGCGATCAGCTAGTCGGTACAGGGTCCAGCACGCCCGCGGGTCGAGCTCGATCCCGGCACGACCCGCCAGCATCCCGTAGAGTTCGCGGCGGTTCTCTCGGCCGGCTGCCCGCTCGAGGATCCGCTGGACCTCCCCGAGCGACGACCGGGGCTCAGGGAGCCCCAGGTTCTCACCCGGCTCGGAGGTCCGGATCGACTGGCGCAGCTCGATCTCCGGCAATGTCCAACTCAGGAGGAAGGCGACGAAGGCAATGGGCACCCCGATGAGGAACATGGTCTGGATGGTGTGGGTCAGGCCGTCGACCACCCCGGCCCGCAGGACCGGCGGGAGATCGTGGATGGCCGACGGATTGTCGGAACCGAAGCTGAACCCGGTCGGCGCCTTGGCGAGATGCAGGGAGCGGAGGATGTTGACCACCACCATGTTGGCGTAGAGCGCTCCGAACACCGCGGTCCCGAAGGAGCCGCCGATCATGCGGAAGAAGGTGGTGCCCGAGGTGGCCGTGCCCAGCTCCTCGTAGGGCACCGCGTTCTGGACGGCCACCACCAGTACCTGCATGACCAGGCCCAGCCCGAATCCGAAGACCGCCATGTAACCGGACATGACCCAGGCGCCGGTACCGACCCCGATCAGCGACATCAGGTAGAGCCCGACGGTCATCAGCGCGGTGCCCACCACCGGGAAGATCTTGTAGCGACCCCACCGGCTCACCAGCAGGCCCGATCCGATCGACGCCACCAGGAGGCCACCCATCATCGGGAAGAGGCGCACACCCGAGGCGATCGCGCTGACGCCCTTGGCCTCCTGCAGAAACAGGGGGAGGAAGGTGAGGGCGCCGAACATGGCGAACCCCACCACGAAGCCGATGGCGCTGGCCGCGCTGAACACCGGGTTGGAGAAGAGCCGGAGCGGGATGACCGGCTCGACGGCCCGGCGCTCCGCGAGCACGAATGCCACCGTGAACACGACGCCGGCGACAGCCAGGCCGATGATGAACGGTGACGACCAGGGGTAGGACACGCCACCCAGGCTGGTGAACAGCACGAGTGACGTGGCAGCCAGCGCCAGGAAGGCGCTTCCGAGGTAGTCGATCACCCGGTGCACCCGGCCCAGGGCACCGGGGAGGGCGACCGCGGTCACCACCAGGGCCACCCCACCGATGGGGATGTTGATGTAGAAGATCCACCGCCAGCTGAGGTAGTCCACGAAGACTCCACCGATGAGCGGCCCGATGACCGTGGTCACGCCGAACATGGCCATGAACAGCCCCATGTAGCGACCGCGTTCCCGAGGCGACACCACGTCGCCGACGATGGTCTGGGCACCCACCATGAGGCCGCCGCCGCCGAGGCCCTGGAGCGCCCGGAAGACGATCAGTTCGAGCATCGAGTGGCTCAGCCCGGAGAGTGCCGAGCCGACGAGGAAGAGGACGATCGCCGCCTGAAAGAAGAACTTCCTGCCGTACTGGTCCCCGAGCTTTCCCCAAAGGGGCGTGGACACCGTCGAGGCCAGGAGGTACGCGGTGACCACCCAGGTGAGGTGGGAGGCACCGTGCAGATCGCCCACGATGGTGGGCAGCGCGGTGGAGACGACCGTCTGGTCGAGGGCGGCGAGGAACATGCCCATCATCAGGGCGCCGATGACGACCAGGACCCGCCGGTGCGACAGGGACGCCGGCGGGTCGGTTCGTCCGGCAGTCATCGCCTCGGTCATGGCTCGGCTCCCCCGTTCGTGCGGCGACCCCGCCGCCGCGCAATCACCATCACCCGGTCAGAGGGGTCCCCGGCACGGAGTCTAGGGATAAGCGGCCACCAGCGGGATACTGGGGCCGCGATGCGCCGGGTCGACGGGAGCGGCGCGAGACTCTGGCACGGTCAACATTCAGTGGGAGGTAGTTGTGGAGTCGAGCACCATGCCGGCGGCATTCCTGGGTCACGGCGATCCGAGGAACGCCCTTGCCGACAATCGATACACCCGGGCCTGGCGGGAGTTCGGTGCCTCGATGCCCAAACCACGGGCGGTCGTGGTCGTCTCCGCGCACTGGTACGTGGCGTCGACCCTGGTGACCGCCATGCCCGCGCCCCGGACGATCCACGACTTCTACGGGTTCCCCCAGGCCCTGTTCGATGTCGAGTACCCGGCGCCGGGCTCGCCGGACGTCGCCGAAGAGGTCGTCGAGGCGGTCAAGCCCCGCTGGGTCGGCCTGGACCACGATGGGTGGGGCCTGGACCACGGCACCTGGTCCCTGCTCGTCCATCTCTTCCCGGACGCGGACGTGCCGGTCGTCCAGCTGTCGGTCAACGCGCTCGAAGGCTACGACGAGCATTTCGACCTCGGCGTGCGGCTGGCCCCCCTGCGGGAGCGCGGCGTGCTGGTACTGGGCAGCGGCAACGTGGTCCACAACCTGGGTCTCCTCGACTGGGAGGGTGGAGAGATCGGCTCCGACTGGGCCGTGCGCTTCAACGAGCAGTGCCGGCAATTGATGCTCGAGGACCCCGCGCGGGTGAGGGACCTCGTCCACCACCCGGACTACCGCCTGGCCGTCCCGACCCCAGAGCACTTCCTCCCCCTGGCCACCATCGCGGGCCTGGCGGCGGCAACGCAGTCGCCGGCCTCGACCCTGGTCGACGGCTACGTCGGTGGCTCCCTGTCGATGGCCGCGTTCACGGTCGGGTGAGCCGCGGTGGGGGCCGCCCCCGGCCACACCCCTGGTCGAAGAGTCGCCCGGGTGACGGCCACGTGGCACACTTGACCCTCTTTCACCAGATCGACACCGGAGGTCGGATCGTGCGCACCACCCAGCGGAGATATCGGAAGGCCATGGTGGCCACGGCCATCGGCGCAGTGGCAGTGCTCGCTGCCGCCTGCAGCAGCAGCTCGAACAGCTCGACGACGACCACGGCAGCGGCACCGACGACCACGGTGGCCCTGCCGACGGCGACCATCCCCACTCAATCGACCAATGCGGCCATCGCCGCCACGGTGCCCGCCGCCGTCAAGTCCAAGAGCAACCTGACCGTCGCAATGGACGCCACCTACGCCCCGGATGAGTTCATCGCACCGAACGGCACGACTATCGTGGGCATGGACGCCGACCTGGCCACCGCCATCAGCCAGACCCTCGGTCTAACGCCCAAGCTGATCAACGCCACCTTCGACACCATCATCCCGGGCATCCAGAGCGGCAAGTACGACATGGGCGCCTCGTCCTTCACCGACACCATCGCCCGGCAGAAGGTGGTCGACTTCGTCGACTACTTCACCGCCGGCGAGGGCTTCTACGTGAAGAGCGGCAGCCCGCTGGCCTTCAACGGCCTGACCTCGCTGTGCGGACACTCGGTAGCCGTCGAAAGCGGGACCACCGAGCAGAGCGACGCCACGCTGCAGGCGAAGAACTGTGCGAAGAACAAGCAGGGCTCGGTGACCGTGCTCTCCTACGGCAACCAGAGCCAGGCCAACCTGGCCGTCTCCAGTGGCCGGGCCGACGTCGGCTTCGCCGACTCCCAGGTGGCCGGCTACATCGTGGCCACCTCCAACGGCGTGTTCCAGAACAGCGGCACTGCCTTCGCTGTCGCTCCCTACGGCCTGGCCCTCCCCAAGGGGAACGGCATGGCCGCCCCGGTGCAGGCCGCGGTCAACGCGCTCATCGCCAACGGCGTCTACAACCAGATCCTGACCAAGTGGGGGGTCCAATCCGGGGCCGTCACCTCCTCGGTGATCAACGGCGCCACCAGCTGAGGGGCCCGGCCGGCAGCAGCGGTTCCCCCGATGACGGATCCCCCAGGTCGGACTGCCCCCCGTGACGGGGGAGGGGATGGGGGTCGGTCCGCCCTGAAGATCGTGCCGGTCCGGCACCCGGGCCGGTGGGTGGCCAGCGCGGTGATCCTGCTGCTGGCGGCCATGCTGGTCAACACCCTGCTGTTCTCCCACGTGACACGTGGGGGGGTCCGGGAGGGCCGTTACCAGTGGGGCGTGGTCGGCAAGTACCTGTTCGCCACCCCGGTGCTCCGGGGCATCGTGATCACCCTCGAGCTGACCGTCATCGCCATGGTGGCGGGCATCGTGCTCGGCGTCGTCCTGGCCGTCATGCGCCTGTCACCCAACAGGCTCCTCTCCAGCACGGCGTGGATCTACATCTGGTTCTTCCGGGGGACCCCGGTGCTGGTCCAGATCATCTTCTGGTACGAGGGCATCAGCTACCTCTACCCCCACCTGGGCTTCGGGATCCCCTTCGGAAACGCCTTCTTCACCGCCAACGCCAACGTGCTGGTGACCTCGTTCGTGGCCGGTGCCCTCGGGCTCAGCTTCAACGAGGGTGCCTACATGGCCGAGATCGTCCGGGCCGGCATCATCTCGGTCGACGAGGGCCAGACCGAGGCCGCACAGTCGCTCGGCATGGCCAAATTCGAGACCCTGCGCCGCATCGTGCTGCCCCAGGCCATGCGGATCATCATCCCCCCCACCGGCAACGAGACCATCTCGATGCTCAAGACCACGTCCCTGGTCTATGCCATCGCGGTTGCCGACCTCTTCACCGCCACCCAGAACATCTCGAACACCAACTACGAGGTCGTGCCGCTCCTGCTGGTGGCCTGCCTCTGGTACCTGTTCTTCACCTCGGTGCTGACCATCGGCCAGTTCTACGTCGAGCGCTACTACGCCCGTGGCTCGAGCCGCACCCTGCCGCCGACCCCGCTCCAGCGCCTGCGGCAGTCCCTCTTCCACGTCCGGGTGGAGCCGGCTCCGGCCATGGCCGACGCCCCGTGGTTGGCGCCCCATGAGTGAGCCGATGGTCCGGGCCACGAAGGTCCACAAGTCGTTCGGGCGACTGGAGGTCCTGCGCGGGATCGACCTGATCGTCAATCCGGGCGAGGTCCTCTGCCTCATCGGTCCCTCCGGGTCCGGCAAGAGCACGTTCCTCCGCTGCATCAACCACCTCGAGAAGATCGACGGGGGCGAGCTGTCCGTCGACGGGGAGCTCGTCGGCTACCGGCGCAGCGGAGACCGCCTCTACGAGCTGAAGGACCGCGAGGTGTGCGGCAAACGGGCGGAGATCGGCATGGTGTTCCAACGCTTCAACCTCTTCCCCCACATGAGCGCTCTCGACAACGTGATGTCGGGGCCGGTGCGGGTCAAGAAGGAGTCGGTCCCCACGGCCCGGGACCGGGCCGTGCGCCTCCTCGAGCGGGTGGGCCTGGCCGACAAGGTGAAGAGCTACCCCAACCAGCTCTCCGGAGGCCAGCAGCAGCGGGTGGCCATCGCCCGGGCCCTGGCCATGGAGCCCAAGTTGATGCTCTTCGACGAGCCCACCTCGGCCCTCGACCCCGAGCTGGTCGGCGATGTGCTCGACGTGATGCGCGGCTTGGCCGAAGAAGGAATGACGATGATCGTGGTGACCCACGAGATGGGCTTCGCCCGCGAGGTTGGCGACACCGTGGTCTTCATGGACGACGGGGTGGTGGTGGAGAGCGGCGATCCCAAGGCCGTCCTGACCGCACCGCAGCACGTGCGGACCAGGGCCTTCCTGTCCAAGGTGCTCTGACCGGCGGCCCCGGCTCCAGGGGCCGGGTTCTCGACGGGCAACGCCGCCGGCCCGATGGCGAGGGTCCCGTGCCGGCGCCTACCGACGGGCGGCCCAGTCGTCGGGGACATCGGATCCGCCTTCTTCGGAGATCCGGCTCCCGAACCGGACCAGGGCCGGCTGTGGCGAGATCTTGCCCGCCACCAGGGCCTCGCCCAGCTCGAATCCGCCCGCCTGGCGCAGCAGTCCCTCCGGGACGAACGAGAACACCTCGCCCAGGTACCCGATGTCGGCCGCCGAGTTCATCCGCATCAGCAGAAGATTGTCGCACTGGCCCAGCACGTTCTCGTGGACCTTCTGCGGACGCTGGGTGGAGATCAACAAGTGCAGTCCGAACTTCCGGCCCTCAGCGGCAATCTGGACGGCCTGGCGGGTGGCCAGTTCCGCCAGTCGGCTCTCGGGCCTCTGCGGGCAGACATTGTGCGCCTCGTCGATGACCACCAGCACCGGCTGGCGTCGTTGCCGGAGCCTCCACAGGGTGCCGAGCACGGCGTTGGCAACCACACCCTGCTCCTGTTCGGTGCCGAGCGATCCGAGGTCGACCACCAGGCACCGCCACTGATCATCGGCCATCTCCTCGATCAGTGAGCCGCCCTTCCCGCCCTCCCAGATCTCCCAGTCGGCAACGCCCAGGTTGCCGGCCCGCAGTCCCAGCTGTTGGGCGCCCGGCCGGTCGAGAGCGGCCAGTTCGTCGACGCTGTCGATGAGGGGTCGGCCCCGCTCGTCCTGCTCGAGAAGGCCGATCAGGGCTGCGTACTCCTCGCGGTCGGCCACCGGGTCGAGCTGCAGGAGGGCGGCCCGGCAGGCGGGCTCGAGCTCGGCGACGCGCAGCCGGAGCGGCCGCTCACCGGCCGACGTCGCCCGCAGGACCCTGATTCCCTCGGCGACCGTCCGGTACCGCTCCGCCTCATCGCCGGCCGCGCCGGATCGAATGCGGTCGAGCCGCACATGGTCGGAGTTCGGATCGAGCACGATGATCCGGAGCCCCGTGTCGAGCAGCAGGCGTTCGAGGACCAGGCCGAGTGAGTAGGTCTTCCCCGAGCCGGACTGCCCGCAGAGGAAGGTGTGGCGACCGAAACCGCCGGCGTCGAGCCGTGCCGGATGGTCCGGGGCCAGCAACAGGGTGCCGATCCCGAGCTCGGCATGGCGCGGGCGGTTCGCCTCGAGCCAGGCATTGATCGCGCCGTTGTCTGCAGGCCGCACCAGCGCGTCGAAGAACGGGCGGGCGGTCCCATCGAGGATCACGCCCGCTCCCCGCGCCACACGGAGCGCAACCGACGACCGGATCCCGCCCCGGCTGGGTTCGGCCTCTGTCGAAATCGTGACGTGGCCCGAGTCGAGGTGGCCCAGCTGGAGGGTCAGGACCTGGCCGAGGCGGGTGGAGTCCGCTCCCTCGAGCGCCACGTAACCGCCGACCTTGAGGCTGAGGTCACGGAGGGGCACCTGGAATTCGAAGGCCTTCCCGTCGATCGACGTGGCGAAGGGCTGCACCTCCTCTTCCAACTGGCGCCTGAGCGCCCGGTACTCCTCAGCTCGATCGGTCATGCCAACCCCAGCCTCGTCTGACGCCCGGACCCGCCACGTCCGTGGCGCGGCGAAGACGCACAGCGTAGGCCGGGCGGCACACGGATTCCGACTTTGGCCGAGGACTTCGGTCAACCGTACGACGATGGTCAGCCGTCGCCCAGCCGGCCCCCTGGGTCGGTCCGGACCAGCGCGACGAGGGAGGAGAGGTCCGACCGGTCGATCCGCTCGGTGGCACGTAGCGAGGCGCGGCCGAGGCTG
>Ga0207930_1000785_pt1 | contig 10029 bp, 10 predicted proteins | sample NGESurshal092012_7_FD_184477 | JGI IMG/M metagenome (GOLD analysis project Ga0207930, IMG submission 184477) | Arctic peat soil microbial communities from Barrow, Alaska - NGEE Surface sample 210-3 shallow-092012 (SPAdes) | ecosystem: Environmental > Terrestrial > Soil > Wetlands > Peat ... | reverse complement strand
TGCAGGCGATCGACCAGATCATCAACTCGGCGGGCAAGACGCATTACATGTCCGGCGGCCACTGGCGCGTCCCCATGGTGATGCGAACAACGCTCGGCGCAACCCGCAGCGGACCGCCTCGACGGCATCGGCGCTGATGATCGGCCTGGCTCTCGTCACGCTCGTGGCGATGCTCTCGGCGGGGATCATCAGCAACTTCCGCAGCGCGGTCAACGATCTCTTCACCGGCAACTACGCCATCACGGCGCAGAACAACTTCTCGCCCGTCCCGATCTCGGCCGGAGCCGTCGCGGGGCGGGCCCCGGGGGTGACCGCGGTCGGCAGTGTCCGCTCCGGCGAAGGGCTCGTGCTCGGCCATCGCGAGCAGTTGACCGCGGTGGACGCGAAGATCGGCCAGGTGATCCGCCTGGAGTGGACCCACGGCAGCCAGGCGGTGCTCGCCGCGCTGGGCAGCGACGGCGCCTTCACCACCGATTCCTACGCCAGCCAGCACCACCTTCGGATCGGCTCGGACGTGACGATCACGACGGCCACGGGAACGCGCGCCCGGTTCGTCATCCGAGGCGTCTTCAAGCCCCCGGACGGCGGCTCGCCCTTCGGCGCTCTGACGATCTCCGCTGCGCGCTGGGACGGGCTCTACCAGCAGCCTCAGAACCTGTACACGTTCGTGAAGATGACCGGCGGCGAGACGCGCGCCAATCAGGCCGCGCTCACCCGCGCCCTGGTCCCGTACCCCGACGCCAAGGTCCAGACCCGGCAGAGGTTCATCGACAACCAGACCTCGGGGCTGAGCCAGGTCCTCAACATCCTCTACGTGCTCCTCGCCCTGTCGATCGTGGTCAGCCTGTTCGGGATCGTCAACACCCTCGTCCTCTCGGTCTTCGAGCGTACGCGGGAGATCGGGATGTTGCGGGCGGTCGGCACGAGCCGGCGCCAGATCCGGCGCATGGTCCGCCACGAGAGCGTGATCACAGCGCTGATCGGCTCGGTGATCGGGATCGCCCTCGGGATCGTCTTCGGCGCCCTGCTCGCCGCGCGGGTGAGCTTCATCGCCTTCACGATCCCGGTCGGATCGCTGATCACCTTCTTCATCGCCGCCTGGATCGTTGGGCTCCTGGCGGCGATCTTTCCCGCCCGCCGCGCCGCCCGCCTGCGTCCGCTGGAAGCCCTCTCCTACGAGTAGCTAGTGGTCTGTCCCGCGAGCGACCACTAGGCGTAGAAGAGCGGGTCCTGGCCGGGAATCTGGCCGGCCGAGTCGCCCCCGTGGCGCCCCCCGGGTGTCACCACCCCGAGCGCTTCCGCGAGGTCCTGGGCGATCGCGCCCTCCGAGCGCGAGGCGATCAGCGGCTCGTCCATGCCCTCGACGTGCACGACCGTGCGGCGGCCATCACCACGCTCGGGCGCCTCGATCGGCACGAGCGCGTAGATCCGGTCCGCCCGCACGAACTTGCCGTACCCGAGAGCCACCATCGGCATCAAGCGCGCCATGACCTGGGGGATCGTAGCCCCGCGTCAGGCGGGAGTCAGTCGCCGAGGACCAGCGAGAGCCGGCGTTCGAGCGCGTCCCCGAGGACTTCACGCACCGGGCCGGGCTCAAAGCGCTCGACGAGCGCCGCCAGGAAGCCCTCGATCACCAGGCGCTTGGCGTCGGGCTCGGGCAGGCCGTGCGACCGCAGGTAGAAGAGCTGGTCGGGGTCGACCTGGGCCACGGCGGCGGCGTGGGTGCAGCGCACGTCGTTGGCCTGGATCTCGAGGCCCGGGATCGCGTCGGCGTGGGCGCGCTTGGACAGCAGCAGGTTGCGCGACTCCTGGAAGGCATCGGTCTTCTGCGCGCCCGGGTCGACGATGATGTTGCCCTTCCAGACCGCGTTGGAGCGGCCCAGCAGGACACCGCGGAAGGCGAGATCGGACGTCGTGTTGGGAGCCGCATGCTCCTGGGTGGTGTCGAAGTCGATGTGCTGGCGGCCGTGGGTGGCATAGGCACCGGTGATACGGGCGTCGGCCCCCTCGCCGCCCAGCCGGGTCTCCATCCGCACATGCCCTCGGGCCGAACCGAAGCCGAGAGCGACCCAGTCCAGCCGGCCGTCCCGGCCGACCTCAGCCCGTTGCGCGCCGAAGATCCAGCTGCGCTCTGACAGGTCCTGAGCGCAGACGTAGCGCAGGCGGGCGTTATCGCCGACGATGAGCTCGGAGACGACGTTGAGGACCGAGTCAAGCTCGTCCGAGCCCGAGACGTACTGCTCCCAGACCGCGGCCTCGGCGCCCTCCTCGAGCACGATCACCGTGCGGCGATGCAGCTCGGTGGCCTCCTGGGACTGGATCGCAGTCAGCACAATCGGTGCGGCCACGACCACGCCGCGCGGGACGTAGACGAACGCTCCGCCGATGAAGCCCGCGTCATTGCGGGCCACGAACACGTCGCCCTCGGCGGACACGACGCTCCCCAGGTGACGCGCCACGAGCTCGGGGTGCTCGGCTGCGGCCTGCTCGAGCGTCGAGACGATCACGCCCTCGGGCAGCCCCTGGCCCTGCGGTGGCGTCTCGCGACCATCTTGCTGCTCGAGCCAGCACGCGGCATCCGCCGGGGCGATCCCGAACGGAAGCGGGACCATCTGCTGCTCGGTGGGAGGCTGATCGTCGGCGGGCCGGTAGCGGTCCAGCTTGAGTCCCGAGAGGTCGGTGAACTCCCAGCCTGGGCGGCCCTTGAACTGCGGCAGTTGCAGCCCGTCGGCCAGGCGGGCGGCGTGCTCGCGCCGCTCGACAAGCGCGCTGGCACTAGCCAATGGAACCCTCCATCTGGAGCTCGATCAGCCGGTTCATCTCGACCGCGTACTCCATTGGGAGCTCCTTGGTGATCGGCTCGATGAAGCCGTTGACGATCAACTTGGAGGCCTCCTCCTCAGAGATGCCGTGCGACATCAGGTAGAAGAGCTGGTCGTCGCCGACCTTGGAGACCGTGGCCTCGTGACCGACGTTGACGTCGTCCTCGGAGATCCGGATGGTCGGGTAGGTGTCCGAGCGCGAATCCTCGTCGAGCAGGAGCGCGTCGCAGACCACCTTGGAGCGTGAACCGTGAGCGCCCTTGGCGATCTCGAGCAGACCCCGGTAGGAGCCTCGGCCGCCGTCCTTGGAGATCGACTTGGCGAAGATGTTCGAGGTCGTGTTCGGCGCGGCGTGGATGATCTTGCCGCCGGCATCCTGGTGCTGGTCCTTGCCCGCGAAGGCGATCGAGAGGATCTCCCCATGGGCGCGCTCGCCCATCAGGTACACGCTCGGGTACTTCATGGTCAGCTTGGAGCCGAGGTTGCAGTCGACCCACTCGACGGTCGCGTCGGTCTCGGCGACCGCCCGCTTGGTGACGAGGTTGAACACGTTGGTCGACCAGTTCTGCACGGTCGTGTAGCGGATCCGGGCGCCGGGTTTGGCGATCAGCTCGACGACGGCTGAGTGCAGCGACGAGGAGCTGTACGTCGGCGCCGTGCACCCCTCGACGTAGTGCACGTAGGAGCCCTCGTCGGCGATGATCAGCGTGCGCTCGAACTGGCCCATCGACTCGGTGTTGATCCGGAAGTAGGCCTGCAGCGGCATGTCCACGTGGACGCCCGGGGGGACGTAGACGAACGAGCCGCCCGACCAGACGGCGCTGTTGAGGGAGGCCAGCTTGTTGTCGTTGGCCGGAATGATCGTGGCGAAGTACTCGCGCACGAGCTCCTCGTGGTCGCGCAGCGCCGAGTCCATGTCGAGGAAGATCACGCCCTGCTTCTCGAGGTCCTCGTGCACCTGGTGGTAGACGACCTCAGACTCGTACTGCGCGCCGACGCCGGAGAGGAACTTGCGCTCGGCCTCGGGAATCCCGAGGCGATCGAACGTCTTCTTGACGTCCTCGGGCACATCGTCCCAGGAGCGCTCAGCGCGCTCGGAGGCGCGCACGAAGTAGTGAATGTCATCGAAGTCGACGTCGGCCAGCATCGGCGAGCCCCAGGTCGGCATCGGGCGGGCGAGGAAGTACTCGTATGCCTTGAGCCGGAAGTCACGCATCCATTGGGGCTCGGACTTGAACTCCGAGATCTTGGCCACGAGCTCCGCCGTGAGGCCCTTGGGGGCCTTATAGAGGTAGTTCTCGGCATCGTGGAAGCCGTAACGCTCGGTGTAGTCGTCGTTGATGCCGCGCAGCCGGTCGTTATCGGTCAGGACCGGCGTATCGGTGGTCACGGTGTCGGGAGTAGCCATAGTGCCTCGATTCAGAAGGTCATGGACGGCGAGAGGTGCACTACTCCACCTCCAGCTTGATCGTGTCGTTCTCGATGATCACCGGGAAGGTGTCGACGGGAACGTAGGCGGGCAAAGTCTTGGGCTTACCGCTCGTGAGGTCGAACAGCGAGCCATGTCGGGGGCATTCCACAGTGCAGGCGTCGGCGTCGAAGGATCCCTCGATGAGCGGGCCTTCATCGTGCGAGCAGCGATCCTCGATCGCGTACACGGTCCCTGCGCAGTTGAACACGCCGATCTCGAGATCGTCCCACTCGACCAGGCGCTTACCGCCTGGAGGGAGCTCGTTCAGAGGACAGACGTCGATCAACTGGGGCACGTTCTCGATAATACCTAGCGCGAGGATCGGATTTGTCTGAGGAAGTCTAGCGACGGCTCGGAATCCAGTTTGCGCAAGTCTTCTCGCCCGCGAACGTTGCAGCCACCATGTCACGGAAGATTCGCCGTCTCACAGCCGCAGTCGCAGGCTTGATCCTCGCCGTTCCGCTGGCCGGTGCCGGCGCCAGCGGTGCCATCACCCTGCCGAGCACTTCCCTGCCCTCGCTCACCGTCCCGAGCACGTCGATGCCCTCGGTCACGGTCCCCAGCGTGACCGTGCCCACGCCGGTGGCCACCGTCACCACCCCGCCGGTGACCGTCTCCACGCCCAGCACTGCACCGGTCACCGTCACCACTCCGAGCGTCAGCGTGCCGACTGCCGGCGGCCTTCCGTCCCTCCCCTCGCTACCGAGCACCTCACCGACGAGCAGCGGGGCCTCGAGCAGCTCCGCCACGCCGAGTGCCGCCCCGACCACCGGCACCTCCCCGACCCCGACGCCCGCGCGCACTCAGCCCGCAGCGATCGCACCCCGAGTGATCTCCTTCCGCCGTGCCGCCGCGCGCCGGGCCCGCGCCGACCAGCGCCTGCGCCGGCTCGTCCGGCGTCTGCACGGGTGCCTGGCCGACCTGCCCTCGACCTCGGCCCGCGTCCTCGACCTGCGGGCGGGCGGCCGCAGCCGTCCCGGTCTCAGCGCGAGCGCGACAGCCCAAGCTCTCCAGGTCAGCGGCGCCCGCGAGGCACGCCTGGAGCGCATCGCGCTCGGCTCCCTGCGGGCAGCGGCCCGCGCCGGATGCGGAGCCGCCGGCACCCCGACCGTCCTGCACCTCGCCGCCAGCAGCAGTCTCGTCGCCGCGCCGCCGGTCTTCACCGCCCGCGGATCCACCACCCCGGCGGCCGGCCCGCACCCGTCCGGCCGCCTGCGGTCGCGTGGCGTCACCCGGGCTTCGATCGATCGGCCCGCGCGCAGTCAGAGCATGCCCACCATGCGTACGGCCGCTCTCGCCGGCGACACACCGGCCTGGGCCGTCTTCATCAGCCTCGCTCTCCTCGCGCTCGGCGGCGCGGCGGCCCTTCTGCGCCAGACGGCCCCCGGCCAACGCGCGGTGCCTGCGGCGCCGAGGACCAAACGGACGCCCGTCGCTGGCGCCGGGACCACCGACATCGCCGAGCCACCGTCAAAGCGAGCCGCCTTCGCATACGAGCTGTGGCCTCAGGAGACATCTGACCCCGTGGTGGGGACCGCGCTGGACCCGTCTGGCCCCGGCGTCGGGACCGCGCTGGAACCGGCCGGCTCGACGGCTGTGGTCAAACACGCCGGTGCACGCCGCGGCACCACCCCGTTGGCCGCGGTCATCGCCACGGCCGTGGTGAGCGGGCTGGTCCGGCTGCTCTCGCGGCACAACAGCGGTCGGCGCCGCTAAAGCGACGCCTCAGGCGTTCAGGCGGGCGGAGCCGGCGTGCTGCTCTCGGACATCTCGGGCTCCCACCCGACGGCGTCTCCGAGCGAGGCGCTCTTGAGCACCTTGAGCGAGAGCAGGGCGCACTTCATCCGCGTCGCGGAGATGTCGATGCCAAGCAGATCCAGCACGAAGGAGCGATCGAGCTCGAGCAGCTCGGAGACCTTCATGCCCTTGACCTCGTCAGAGGCCATCGACGCGGCGGCCTGCGAGATCGCGCAGCCGTGGCCTTCGAAGCGAATGTCCTCGATCCGCTGGTCCTGTCCGACGGAGAGCTTGACCGTGAGGTCGTCACCGCAGAGCGGGTTGAGGTCGTGGAACTCCAAGTCGACCCGCTCGAGCTCGGGCGCGGGCGGGCTCCAGTTGTGGGGCCGCTTGTAGTGCTCGAGGATGTTCTCGCGATAGAGGCTGTCCATAACCACCACAGAGGCTAGCTAGAGCTCAAGGACGCTCGCCACAGTGCCGAGGCCGGCAATCAGCCGGTCGATATCGGCGCTGGAGTTGTGGGCTGCGAACGAGGCCCGGGTGCTGGCTGAGATGCCCAAGCGCCGCATAAGCGGCTGGGTGCAGTGATGCCCGGTGCGCACGCAGACACCCTCACGTCCGAGGATCTCCCCGACATCGTGGGGATGCGCCCCGGACAGGTCAAAGGAGACGAGCGCCCCTCGCTCGGTGGCCTCAAGCGGACCGTGGATGTTGAGCCCCGGGACGTCGGCCAGGCGAGCCAGCGTCTCCTGCACCAGACCGGTCTCGTGAGCGCGGATCCGCTCGATGCCGAGCGCCTGGATCCAGTCGACGGCGGCGCCGAGCCCGATCGCCTCGGCGATCTGGGAGGTGCCGGCCTCGAACTTGTGGGGCAGGTCGGTCCAGGTGGACTCGGTCTCGCCGACCGTGCGGATCATGTGGCCACCGCTGATGAACGGGGGCATCGCCTCGAGCAGCTCGCGGCGTCCGTGGAGCACGCCGATCCCCGTCGGACCGTACGCCTTGTGCCCCGTCCAGGCGTAGAAGTCAGCGTCGATCGCGCGCAGATCGACAGCCAGCTGGGGGATCGCCTGGGACCCGTCGACGATGACCGTGGCTCCGGCGTCATGGGCGCGGGCGGTGATGGCCTGGACGGGATTGATCGTCCCGAGGACGTTGGAGACGTGGACGACCGCCACGAGCTTGGGGCTGCGAGCCAGCAGCTGCTCGTAGACGGCCAGATCGAGCTGGCCGTCGTCGAGGACCGGGATGTAGGCCAGCTCGGCGCCGCGTTCTGAGCAGAGCTGCTGCCAGGGAACGATGTTGGAGTGGTGCTCCATTTCGGTCAGCACGACGAGGTCCCCGGGTCCGACGTTCTCGCGGCCCCACGAGTAGGCGACCAGGTTGATGGCCGCGGTGGCGTTGGCGGTGAAGATCGTCTCCTCGGGTGTCGACCCCAGCCACGATGCGATCCGCGTCCGGGCGCCTTCGAAGAGATCGGTCGCCTCAACCGCGAGCGGATACACGCCACGGTGGATCGAGGCGCGGCACTCGGTGTAGTACCGGATCATCGCGTCGATGACCGGCTGTGGGGTCTGCGAGGTGGCGGCCGAATCCAGGTAGCAGACCGGCTGTCCGTCGAACTCGCGGCGCAGGACCGGGAACTCGGCCCCGACATCGCGCATCGCTTCGACGGTCGACATCAGCGCGTCCGGGAAGGCAGGTGACGGCTCACGAGGCGACCGGTTCCTGCTCGAGCTCGTCGGTGATCCAACCGTAACCCTTGGCTTCAAGCTCATCCACCAGCTCCGGGCCACCCTCGCGAACGATCCGCCCTCGGAACATCACGTGCACGTGGCTGGGGGTGACGAGGTGCAGGATCCGCTGGTAGTGGGTGATGATGAGCACGCCGAGATCGGGGCCGGCGACCGAGTTGACGCCGTCGGCGACGACCTTCAGAGCGTCGATGTCCAGACCCGAGTCGGTCTCGTCGAGGATGGCCAGCTCCGGGCGCTGAAGCGCCATCTGGAGGATCTCCATGCGCTTCTTCTCGCCGCCCGAGAAGCCCTCGTTGAGGTAGCGCGAGGAGAAGTCGCGGGGCACGTTGGTCAGCTTCATGGCCGCCTCGACGGTCTGGCGGAAGTCCTTGAGGGCGATCGGCTCCTCACCGCGGGCATCGCGGTGTGCGTTCATGACCGTGCGCAGGTACTTGGTCACGGTCACACCCGGAACCGAGACCGGATACTGGAAGGCCATGAACAGGCCCATGCGAGCCCGCTCGTCGGGAGCGGCTCCGGTGATGTCCTCGCCGCCCCAGATGATCTGGCCGTCGGTGACGTCGAGGCCAGGGTGACCCATGATCGCGTTGGCCAGGGTGGACTTGCCCGAACCGTTGGGGCCCATCAGGGCGTGGATTTCGCCCTTGCCCACGGTCAGCTCGAGTCCGCGCAGGATCTCTTTCTCGCCGGCGCGGACGTGAAGGTTTCGGATCTCGAGGTCGGGCATGCTCAGCTTTCGGTCTGTTGGCGGTCAGGAGGCCGGCACAGCCGCCTGCAGGGACGCTGGCCGGGAGGGGATGGTCAGGGGTTCCCGGGGGCCCGAGAACTCGACCAGCTCGGCCAGGGTGGTGTTCTGCAGGGAGCGGATGATGCCGCCCTGCACGCGCGTCCACAGCAGCTTGGTGGCGCAGCTGCGGCCCGAGTCGGGCTCGTGCGAACACAGGACGCGCTCGGTGTGGTCATGGACGAAGCATTCCATCGGCGCAATCGAGCCCTCGAGCGCCTGGACGACCTCGTCCATCGGGATCTCCTCGGCGGGACGCGACAGCCAGTAGCCGCCATGGGCCCCGCGGGCGCTCATGACCAGGCCGGCCTTGCGCAGCCGAGCCACGACCTGCTCGAGGTAGGCCAGGGGAAGCCCCTCGGCGTCGGCGATCGCCTTCAGGCTCGTCGGATGCTCGGGGACCTGACGGCCGAGTTCGATCATGAGCCGGACGCCGTACTCGGCCTTGGAGGAGAAGATCATGGATCTAAATCCTACCACCGGGGTCGGGTTAAGATCGATGGCCTCATCCACTTGTCGGCAATTGGAATAGGCGAAGGCGGCGCCCTGTAGGGTGCGCACATGGATGTAGGGGGGCTCGCTACGACTGAGGATGTTGCCGCAGCGGCGGAGGCCGCGCGCAGCGGAGGCCGGCTGGGAATCGACACCGAATTCATGTCGGAAGGGCGCTACCGGGCGCTGCTGTGCCTTGTGCAGGTGGCGGTGGACAACCCCGACCCCGACGGTGAGCCGCTCATCTATCTGATCGATTCGCTCAGCGACATCGACGTGCGCCCGCTGGCCGAGCTGCTCGCCGAGCCCGACTTCGAGGTCGTGCTCCACGCCGGACGGCAGGATGTGGCCATTCTGCGCCGCGCCTGGCACACCAGTCTCAACCACATCTTCGACACGCAGATCGCGGCCGGATTTGCGGGCGGAAGCGCCCAGACCGGCTACGGGAACCTGCTCGGCTCGGTGCTCGGCCGCCGGGTTGGCAAGACGGCCAGCTACACGCGCTGGGACGCTCGGCCGCTCACCGCAGAGCAGCTCGGCTACGCCGCCGAGGATGTCGCGCACCTGCTTCAGCTCTCCGACGAGCTTCAGCGCCGGTTGACCGAGCGCGGTCGTCTGGAGTGGGCCTGCGAGGAGTGCCGGCGGCTGGAGTCAGCGACCGACGAGCGCGATCCGCTCACCGCCTGGGAGCGGCTGCCCCGGGTCGGCCAGCTGGATCCGCGCTCCCGCGCGGTAGCTCGTGAGCTGGCCGCGTGGCGCGAGCGCACCGCCTCGGCCCAGGATCGTCCCGTGGGCTCGATCCTCGCCGACCCGGCGCTCGTCGAGCTCGCCAAACGCCATCCCACCACGCTCTCGGGACTTGAGCAGATCCGTGGTCTGCACCCGCCGACTGTCAAACGTCGCGGCGAGGCGATCCTCGAAGCGATCGCTCACGGTCGTGAAGCCGAACCGATCCCCCGTGACGAG
>Ga0207930_1000784_pt1 | contig 10031 bp, 8 predicted proteins | sample NGESurshal092012_7_FD_184477 | JGI IMG/M metagenome (GOLD analysis project Ga0207930, IMG submission 184477) | Arctic peat soil microbial communities from Barrow, Alaska - NGEE Surface sample 210-3 shallow-092012 (SPAdes) | ecosystem: Environmental > Terrestrial > Soil > Wetlands > Peat ... | reverse complement strand
GTGTTGACGGCCCTGCTGCGCAAGGGCCGCACCGGCGAGGGTGCGACCGTGGAGATCTCCATGCTAGAGGCCCTTGGGGAGTGGATGGGCTTCCCGATGTACTACTCCTGGTATGGCGGCAAGCCCCCGGTTCGTAGCGGCGCATCGCATGCGGCGATCGCCCCCTACGGACCGTTCCTGTGTGCCGGGGGCGAACAGGTCTTCCTCGGCATCCAGAACGAGCGCGAGTGGGCGATCTTCTGCGACTTGGTGCTCGGCACCCCGGAGCTGGCCACCGACGAGCGGTTCGACACCAACAGCCTGCGAGTGACCAACCGCGAGGACCTGGCCGCCGAGCTCGCTAGAGCCTTCAGCACCGTCAGCGCCGACGAGGCCATCGACCGCCTCGAAGCGGCCGGCATCGCCAACGCGCGGCTGCGCGACCTCACCGGGCTGGTCGAGCACGAGCAGTTGGCGGCCCGTAACCGTTGGCGGGAGGTCGACTCACCGGTGGGGCCGATCAAGGCGCTCGTCCCGCCAGCCACGCTCGACGGCGACGAACCAGTGATGGGGCCGATCCCCGCGCCCGGCCAGCACACCGAACAGATCATGGCCGAGCTCGGCCTGAGCAGAACAGGGAAAGACTGATGAGCCTCGAGACGCACGACCGGCCCAGCATCACGAACGGCCTTGCCCAGTGGGCGGTCAGCATGGAGCCGGCCGCCGAGGACCTTGTGCTGGCCGACCGCGCTCTCCTGGATACCGTCGCCGTAGGGCTCGCTGCCCGCGCGGAGCCGATCCTCAGCATCGCCGCGGTCCTCAGCGAGGAGGCGCAGTGGGCGGTGGCGTGCCACATCATCGACTTCGACGACCTGCACATGCCCTCCACCACGCACATCAGCACGGTGTGCGTCCCCGTGGCGCTGTCTCTGGGCGCAGGGGCACGCAGCTATCTCGCCGGCGCCGCCGTGATGGCCCGCGTGGGTACCTTGCTGGGCTGGCCGCACTACGCCGCCGGGTGGCACGCAACCACCACGGCCGGTGCCATCGGCGCTGCGGCGGGGGCCGCGGTTGCCCTGGGTCTCGATGCCGACGGGGTCGGGCGAGCCATGGCGCTCGCGGTCCCGGCGGCCGGAGGAGTACAGCGCAGTTTCGGCACCGACGCCAAGTCGTTGCAGGTCGGCTTCGCCGCGCATGCGGGCGTGCGGGCTGCCCGGCTGGCAGCGGCCGGCGCGAGCGCGGACCTGTATGCCGTGGACGACTGGATCGGGCTGCTCGGCGGGTCCGCCGAGCAGGTGGACCTGTCGGGCACGGCCAGCATCCCCGACGGCCTGGCCATCAAGCTCTACCCCTGCTGCTACGCCCTGCAGCGACCCATCGGCGCCGCGGCTGCCCTTCGCGCGCAGGGCATTGACGTGTCGTCGATCCAGCGGATCGTGGTGCGCACGCCGAGGGTCAGCGTCAAACCGCTGATCCACTCCCGGCCGCGGACTGGTCTGGAGGCCAAGTTCAGCCTGGAGTACGCCGTCGTCGCCGCGCTGCTCGAGGAGCACATTCGCTTCGACACCTTCAGCGACGAGCAGGTGGGCCGGCCGGAGGCCACCCGGCTGGTCGAGCTCGTCGAGGTCGACCTGACCGAAGGTGGAGACCAATTGCTCCACGGCGAGGTAGAGGTAGAGGTGCACACCGCCGGCGGGGTCCGCCGGGGCGCCTTAGCGTACCCGCCCGGTTCCCCGCAGAACCCGCCCACCGGCGAGGACCTGCGCCTGAAGATCGAGGACTGCCTGACCGGCATACCGGTACAGGTCGGCGACATCACCTGGGCATCCGCGGCAGGCCTGTTGCGCACTTACCTGACCCGTGCCCCTGGGTGAGCGCACCCGCCCACCCGACCATCCGCGATACCGAACCGACGACAACGCGCACGACGGCACGCGCAGCGAGGAGATTCACCATGGAAGGCCTGTCCGACGAGGAACGCGAGATCGTCAAGCTCGTGCGGGAATTCGTGGACCGGGATGTGAAACCCGTCGTCCAGGAACTGGATCACACCAACACCTACCCCGAGAAGCTCATCGAGACAATGAAGGAGCTCGGCATCTTCGGGCTGGCCATCCCGGAGCCGTGGGGCCAGGCCAAGGTGAGTACACCTTGCTACGTGCTTGTCACCGAGGAGCTCTCCCGCGGCTGGATGAGCCTGGCTGGGGCGATGGGCGGTCACACCGTGGTCGCCAAGCTCATCCAGGACTACGGCACGCAGGAGCAGAAGGACACGTACCTGCCCCGGATGGCCACCGGCGAGCTACGAGCCACCATGGCGCTGACGGAGCCCGGCGGTGGCTCCGACCTGCAGGCGATCCGCACCACCGCCCTGAGGGACGGCGGCGAGTACGTCATCAACGGCTCCAAGACCTGGATCTCCAACGCCCGCAGGTCTGGCCTGATCGCCTTGCTCTGCAAGACCGACCCGACGGCCCGTCCCAGGCACAAGGGTGTCTCGATCCTGTTGGTGGAGAAGGGCCCTGGGTTCACCCTCTCGCGCGACCTGCCCAAACTGGGCTACAAGGGCGTGGAGAGTTGCGAGATCGCCTTCGAGCAGATGCGCGTGCCCGTGTCGTGTCTGCTCGGCGAGTCCGAGGGCACCGGCTTCGCCCAGATGATGCGCGGCCTCGAGGTCGGCCGGCTGCAGGTGGCAGGTCGCGCCCTCGGAGTCGGGCGCGCAGCACTCGAAGATTCCCTGCGGTATTCCCAGGAGCGGGAGAGTTTCGGGGTTCCGATCTGGAAGCACCAGTCGATCGGCAACTACCTGGCCGAGATGGTCACCAAGCTCACCGCCGCCCGTCAGCTGACCCTGTTCGCCGCGCGGAAGTTCGACGCCGGAAAGCGCGCCGACATGGAAGCCGGTATGGCGAAGCTGTTCGCCTCCGAGGCCGCCATGCAGATCGCGTTGGACGCGGTGCGCATCCACGGCGGCTACGGCTACTCCACCGAGTTCGACGTCGAGCGCTACTTCCGCGACGCGCCGTTGATGATCGTCGGCGAGGGCACCAACGAGATCCAGCGCAACGTCATCGCCCGCCAGCTCGTCAAGCGCGGCTCGGTGGCGCCCTGACATGACAGCACGGAACGCACCGCTTGCCCCCGGCCCGGCCGCGGCGGCGCGAACGCTGCTGTTCGTGCCGGGCAACCGGCCGGAGCGTTTCGCCAAGGCCGCCGCGACCGCCGCAGACCTGGTCATCGTCGACCTCGAGGACGCCGTACCCGAGGATAGCAAGACGACCGCGCGCGGCTGCGTGACGCAGTGGCTCTGCGCGGACGGCCGGTCCGCGGTCCGCGTAAATGGCACCAACAGCGTTCACTACCACCAGGATGTGAGCGCCCTGGCTGGTCTGCCTGGGTTGGCCGCGGTGGTCGTTCCGATGGCCGACGACCCGGCCGCGCTGGCCACCCCGCATCAGCGACTGGGCCGCGACGTTGAGATCGTGGCGCTGATCGAGACTGCACTTGGCGTCGTGCGCGCTGTCGAGCTCGCCTCCACACCCGGAGTGAGCCGTCTGGCGTTCGGTCACCTCGACTTCGCCGCTGACATCGACTCCTCGATCGAGAACGAGGCGATGTTGATGGCCCGCTCGTTGCTGGTGGTCGCCTCCAAGGCCGCGGGGCTGCCGGGTCCGGTGGACGGGGTCATCACCGCCCTGGACGATCCGACGGTGTCCGCTGCGGACGCCGCACGGGCTCGCGGTCTCGGCGTCGCGGGCAAGCTCTGCATCCACCCCAATCAGGTCGAGGCCGTCAACGCGGCCTTCACCCCCAGCCAGGAGAAGATCGCCTGGGCACGCCGCATCATTGGGCTGTCCACCGCCGGCGGCGCGTCGCGCGTCGACGGTCACATGGTCGACGCACCCGTCATCCTCAAGGCACGAAGCATCCTCGCCCGAGCAAAGGAGACAGCGTGAGTGAGAACGACCAGAGGGTGGTCAGGACAGAGCTCATCACCCCAGAGCCCTCGGAGGCCCTGGCGAACCTGCTCGGCACCGACATCCCCACCGATGAGCTGCCCACGCTATGGCACTGGATCCACTTGTTGGAAAAGCGTCCCCACGCCGACCTCGGCCCTGACGGGCACCCCACCTTCGGCATCCCCGCCCCACCCGGTCCGGGCCGCAAGCGGATGTTCGCTGGGGGCCGGGTCAGCACCCGCGCGCCGCTGGTCTTCGGCCGGCCCGCCACCCGAACCACCTGGGTCGCCGGCACTAAAGAGAAGCAGGGCAGCACGGGGCCGCTCTCGTTCGTCACGGTCCGCAACGAGTACGCCCAGGACGGCCGGGTCTTAATCGTCGACGAGAACGACATCGTCTACCGCACTCCGGGGTCCAGCCTCGCCATTCAGGCGGGCACGCTCCAGGACACACCCCAACCGGCGCCCCGCGAGCCCGCCTTGACGCTCACTGCCGACGAGGCGCTGCTGTTTCGCTTCTCTGCCCTGACCTACAACGCTCACCGCATCCACTACGACCACAACTGGGTCCGCAAGGAGGGCTACAGCGACCTCGTCGTGCACGGCCCGCTGCAGGCCCTGATGATGGGCGAGCTCATTCGCCGCCACGGCGACGGCCTGGTCGGCAAACTGTTCGCCTACCGGCTCATCTCACCGATGATCGGCCCACAGACTTTCACCGTGCTCGCCGGAGCGGATGGCGTGAACGCCAACGTCGAGGTCCATGACGTGCACGGCACCGTCACGGCGGTCAGCAGCCTCGCCCCGATCGACCCCCAGCAGGAATGAGGTAGCGGCGATGTCGTTGGACTACTCGGTCGAGGCCGCCCGCTGCGACGCCACCAGAGGTGGGCAGGAACGGGCCGAACCGGCGGAACCGGCATCCTCAGCAGCCGCCTGGCGGCGCGTGGTCACCGGGTGGCGGTCAGCGACCGGATCATCGAGATGCTCCGCCACGGGTAGGTCCGCCTGCCCGGAACCGCGGTCTGTATGGACGCGGCCCGGCTCGCGGTGGCCGATGCCTGCCTCGACACCGTCACAATGGTCTGGGTTCTGCACCTGGTGCCGAACCCCGAGCCCATGATCGCCGAGGCCGCACGGGTCCTGCGGCCCGGTGGGCACCTAGTCACCACTGTGGACAAGGCCTCGGCGCACGGCGAGGTCAGGGACAACCCAAGCGATGCCCGTGACGTCGTCACGAGGCTGGCCCCGGACACGGGCTCATCACGGCAGGCGAGACTTCGTTCGTGGGGGTCGGCCAGCGCGGCGAACCCGTGTACACCCTCGTGTCCTTTGCGCGCACCTGAACGACAGCGAAACCGACCATGCAGGAAGACAGAAATGCAGCAGGAGGCAACGCGCGGATCCGCACGTCGCACGAGTCTGCCGCTAACCCCCGCGGCTGACCCGGCGGACTCGGGCACCTGTTCAGTTGTACGACCAGAACTGCAGAACGACCTCCACTGGCTTGTGACGCGCACCTGCGAATGCCCGGAAACCGCCCCGGCGAGCGCCATCTCGCGGTAGCCGGCCGGTCCCAAGCACACTCAAATGTCCCGGTCCATCTCATCAAACTGAGACGCTGAGACGCTGAGAGGCACCCGAGGCGTCGGTGGTCACGGAATTGGTCAGAGCACACACCTCCACCGGACACGTCACAGGCCCGCAAGCGTGAACTCGCGAGCCTGTGATGACCTGTGGTCATACCGCTGACGCGTTGGTTGCGCGGTCCGCGCGCCTCCCGCAACGCCTTGCGGGCGTGGTCACGGTGCCACCCCGTCAGCTCACACAACTCATCCAGAACCCTCGCCTTAGCCGCTCGCGACGACGACCAGCACCGCGTCGCCGTGGCCTTCGTAACCGCCTTGCGCTGGCTCATCGTCAGTCCCATGTCCGAGGCTGGGCGATCCCAACAGGAAACACCGCCGCCACGCCGTAGGCGGGCGTTTCTACATGAGGCAACGATCCCTGCTACGCGGGCATCTTTGGTGAGTCAACTCGCGTCCTTGACACGTCAAAGTTTGCGTCCTAGTGTGCTGAATAAAGGTCGGCTTGCTCTGCTATGTGACAAGGTGTTGTGTCGGGACACGTACTTTCCAAGTGAGCGACAAGCACAAGAAGATCGGATGGAACGGTCCAGATGTATTTCGTGATCTACCAGTAAACGGAGATGTCGAAATGGTTGCTCGAGACCTAAATCCTCAATCGGTAGCAAGCCAGTTAGCGCGTCGGGGGGTTTTGCAGGGCGCCGGACTCACGGCGGCAGCAGCCGTGCTGGCAGCCTGTACCTCCCAGGCTAAGACTGGAGCCAGTAGTGGTGGCGGCCCGGGGAATTATCCGAGTACTCCCAAGTTCAAATTCGTGTTCGTCAATCATGTGACAACGAACACATTCTTCCAGCCGACCCAGTATGCGATGGCGGACGCTGCAGCACTGCTGGGTTTGCCGACCCCACAGTGGACCGGCTCCGAGACATCGAACGTTTCCCAAATGGTGACCGCGATGAATACTGCGATAACGGGTAAAGTCGACGGTATTGCGGTGTCGCTGGTCGATCAGCAGGCGTTTAACGAACCGGTGAGCAGGGCGCTGGCGGCGGGGATTCCGGTCGTCTCTTACAATGCTGACGTACCAACGAACGCCCGCCTGGCGTACATCGGCCAGGACCTGTTCGCCTCCGGGCAGGAGATGGGGAAGAAGATAGCCGCGGCCCTCCCATCCGGTAGCAGTGTCGTGATTTTCATCGCTACGCCGGGATCGCTCAATATTCAGCCGCGCGCGGACGGAGCCGCTTCGGCGATCAAGGCTAGCGGCAAGAACATCACCGTCAAGCAGGTCGCGACCGGCGCGGATCAAAGCGCCGAGCAGTCTGCCATTGACGCCTTCTACACCGGCAACAAGGGCGTCAAGGGTCTGTACGCCGTTGACGCAGGGAGCACCGCCGGTGTTGCTGCGGTCATGACGAAGTACAAGCTCGCCAGCAGTGGTTACCACGGCGGAGGTTACGACCTACTGACACCGACATTGATGGGGATTCAGGCAGGTGTTCTCGACTTCACCATCGACCAGTCGGCCTATATGCAGGGGTTCCTGCCGACCCTGTACCTGTACCTCCAGAAGCTCTCCGGGTCCTTGGTTTCACCACCGGAGACGAACACGGGCTTGAAGTTCGTGACGAAGGCCAATGTGGCGCCGTACCTGAAATCGACCAACCGCTATGAGGGCAGCTCGCCGAAACAGATGTACATCCCGAGCGTGTGACCTACATCCCGACCGTGTGACCGTAGCGAGCTTGCCACCAAGGCCAGCGCGTTTTGACAGCTATCGAACTCACCCCACGGGGAGTGGTGCACATGACGGATGGAATAAGCAGATGACAGTTCAGTCGTCTGCGCCGACTTCACAGGATCCGTCTCCCCCGCAGCCGCTGAAGACGAGTGGTCTTAAGTTAGTCGTCAATCGAGTCCTGCGGGTTCGCGAGTTGTCGGTACTGGTCGTCGACATCGTGCTGATCATCTATTTCTGGGTCGCAAATCCGGAGTTCTTCACGGTGTCCAACATCCAGAACATTTCAAACTTCTTCAGCGCGGCCGCACTGATCGCGGCGGGCGAAGTATTCCTCCTCGTTTGCGGAGAGATCGACCTCTCGGCCGGAATGACGTTCGCCCTCGTCCCGGTGGTCATGGTTACCCTCAACAACGACGGAATACAGTTGTGGCTGGCGTTGATCATCGGACTGGCCATCGCGGCGGTGATCGGGCTCTTCAATGGTCTGGTCACGCAGTACTTGATGTTGCCATCGTTCATCACAACGCTGGGAACCCTGTATCTGTTGCATGGCCTTAGCCTGACCCTTGCCGGCAGCACACCGCTGCCGGCTCCGCAAGACGGGATCGTCCCGAAGATCTTCGGCGTCTGGCAATGGGCGGAGCTGACTTGGACGGTGGTAATCGTCCTCGTCATGCAGGTGGTTCTCACCCAGACCCGGTGGGGTGCCCACACCATTGCGACGGGCGCTAACATGATTGGAGCGTCAGAGGCCGGCATTAAGGTGCGTCGAATTAAGATCCGTGCCTTCGTGCTCACTGCGGTCCTTTCCGGATTGGCTGGGATTCTCGACGGGACCAATATTGCGAAGTCGTTCGATCCCAACGCTGGTGGCAACAACCTGATGTTCACCGCGGTTGCGGCCGCCGTCATTGGCGGAACTGCGTTGCTTGGCGGCTCCGGCACCGTGGTCGGTGCGGCTCTGGGCGCCCTGTTGCTTGCAGTGCTGCAGGACGGCTTTAACATTCAGGGCATCAGCGCCACCACATTCGTGGTCGTCGAGGGCTTCGCAATCCTGCTGGCGATGACGGTGAACATCTATTTCACGCGATTCCGTGCGCGAGCGAAGGTGGGATGACATGACCGTCAATGTGGGTGTTGACGAACCAACCGCTGGGTCGGCGAGTCAGGCGCCGGTGATCGAAGCCCGGAATATCAGCAAGTCGTTCGGAGCGGTCAGCGCTTTGCGGGACGTCAGTCTGGAGGTCGATAAAGGGGAGGTCCTCGGCCTCATCGGGGACAACGCTGCCGGGAAGTCCACGCTGATCAAGATTCTCACGGGGTTCCAGCAACCCACGCGTGGTCAGATCTTTCTGGATGGGAAGCTGGTGACGCTCTCCAGCGTTGCCGAAGCCCGCGCACACGGGATCGAGACGGTCTTTCAGGATCTAGCGTTGATCGACACGTTGCCGGTCTACCTAAATCTGTACTTGAACAAGGAGCCTCGATTCGGGCCGTTCCTGCGCAGGTCGGTGATGCAAGAGAATTCGCGTCGCTATCTGGACGATATTGGCATTCAGATCGGGTCTGTCAACGATGAGGTCGCCAGTCTGTCCGGAGGCCAGCGTCAGGCGATCGCGGTCGCTCGATCGGTGTACTCACATGCGCGCATTCTCTTACTGGATGAGCCGCTCGCCGCCATGGGGGCCAAGGAGGGTGGGATCATTCTCGATCTGATCTCCATGCTGCGTGAGCGAGGTGAGGTTTCGATGATTCTGATCGCTCACAACTATGCGCAGGTGCTTGACGTCTGCGATCGAGTGAACCTCCTGCAGCATGGCGAGATAACACTGAACAAGAAGACGTCCGAGACGTCGGTCGAGGAGCTGCTCGACCTCGTGGCGAAGGAGTACCGGCGGGGCGGCAAGCTTGCGGGTAATCGCGGTCAACTGCTCAATGAAGCTCGCGAGGGTCCTTAGCACCTCAGCCCGGATCCCCCCATTTGCGCCGGAAGGTGATGACAACTCGAATGGAGGTGGGAGACCTTCCAGGGCCGCGCAAAGTCGTAGTTCACGGTGCATCGCACGGCGTCGATGGTGAAGAGGCAGCGCGGACACGGCGCGGTGGTGATCATCAAGGGTTCTCGACATCCATCAACCCTTGCCCCATAAGGGATGTCACGCGGCCGGGTGCAGACCCGACCCTTGAGTGTCATGGAGAGCCCTCGGCTGGGCCCGCGCCGCAGCGGTCTCGTCGGCGGTCACGACGTGTACCACCCGGCCACCGAATGCGTCCGACGCGACGCGGTCGACCGCGAGGCCGCCCAGGTCGAGCAGACGCGAGGCGTCCGATACCAGATCCTTTTGAACATGGGGAATTCGCGTACGCTGAGACAAGCCCGTGGCCTCACTTTGATCATGAATACTGTCTTGACAACAGCCATGATCACGAGGTCAGGGGCGTCCTACGTCAGCGCCCTCGACCCGAGTTGCCCCGTTAAGTCTGAAGAGCCGTCAAACCGGCTGTCTGCGGCTGTTCGCGAGGAATACGCCGGGAAGTTACGGCCACGTCCGGCTCTTCGACAGCCGCGGTCAGCGCCAACGCCGCCTCGATGCGCGCGTTCGCGACCTCGTCTTGGCCATAGACGCACTTGGCGTAGACCCTGAGGAGGACATTCACGCTGTGCCCGGCCCACTCGGCGACCTGGGTCGGCGGGACCCCGGCATTCAGCCAAGTCGAAACGGCTGCGTGGCGCAGGTCTTACGGGTGCTTGGCCAGCGGCGAGGCG
>Ga0207930_1000783_pt1 | contig 10055 bp, 12 predicted proteins | sample NGESurshal092012_7_FD_184477 | JGI IMG/M metagenome (GOLD analysis project Ga0207930, IMG submission 184477) | Arctic peat soil microbial communities from Barrow, Alaska - NGEE Surface sample 210-3 shallow-092012 (SPAdes) | ecosystem: Environmental > Terrestrial > Soil > Wetlands > Peat ... | reverse complement strand
TATTCGGCCAGCCCACTTGAGCTGATTCGCTCCACACTTCAGCGTTCTTCGAAGCCCGGGTTGTCGCCCGGGCTTCTTGCTGAAGGCCGAAAGCAAGTGACGTTCATCCGCATCACCCATCCAATTGCGTCGCCCGCTACGGCAGAAGCATGTTTGGGCAATCCGGACCAAACTCTAGATCGAGCAACGAACGCGCGATCTGGCGTTGTTCAATCTGGCCATCGACAGCAAGTTGCGAGGCTGCGAGATCACGGTCATCGAGCCTGAGCCGGGGAAGCAGGCCGAGACGTTGTCATTGATGACTGAGCGGGCCCGCTTTATGGCGCGCCAGCCAGGGTTCGTCTCCATCAGTCTGCACCGTAGCCTCGACGGACGGCGCATCGTCAACTACGTCCAATGGAAAAACCGTGACCTCCTGGAGAAGGCTCACAAGTCCCCAGAATTCCGTAAGGAATGGAGCCACTTCGACCAAGTGACCGAGGACATCGACCCTCGTCTGTATGAGGTGGCCCACGTCCAGGATAGCGGTCAGCAAGCATGATGCCGCACCTGCTGCCACGCCATTGTCGATTGTTTCGGCCATGAGTCGAAACCCGGATGGCCAAAAAATTAAAACTGCAAGAAAGTCAGGCTGTTATTGCCCATCGTGGATCGGGCAAAGGGGCAGTTATGGAGTGGGCACGTATAGCCGGATGAGGTTTTCGGTACACACAGTATTCGGGATCGACCGATTGCGTTCCGATCACCCTGGCAAAACGCTTACGTTGAGAGGCTCATTGGCTCGATCCGCCGAGAATGCCTGGACCACATGATCGTATTCGGTCAAGCGCACCTGCGCCGAATCGTAGGTGCGTACGCTGCCTACTATAATGAGTCGAGGACCCATCGATCTCTGAACAAGGACGCCCCGTTCCATCGCGCGATTCAACGTCTCGGTGCCATCACATCACAACCCGTTCTCGGCGGCCTTCACCACCAATATTGCAGAATCTAATTTTCGGTACACACAACCGCGTTCTTCGTCAGTGATAGAATAATAAGATGAAAGTCCGGCAGCTCGATGCCCTCGGCCTGTAGTGCGGCAATGTCGAGTCTAGGCGTGTTGGCGCGGTCCACTTCCAAGAAGGCGAGGTAAGTCAAGTGCGGCTTACCACGCCAACCCGTCCAGGACCGGACCAGGATGCTCACTGCGCGCCTGTCCGGTGGCTGCGGACGAATTGTGGATTGCCCCTTCATCTGGTTGCTTCAGTGCAGCGGAGTCAGTCGCAATAGTTTCATCGGTAACGTCACGCCAACCCATTACTCCAGACGTTGAGCGTATCCGGGTTCGAACGGCATTATGATCATTACCGGAAATTGCCAGTACCTGGTCCGGACCAACGACCCGCACCACCTGGAACACATGATGCTCCTTTATACCGAGTGCTCCGGGACGGGGGCCAGGAAGCGGACGACCAACATTTAGCCAGTTGCGAGCGACGTTGTATTCCGGGCCGAAGTGACCACCCAGATGTTGCCGCATCCACCAGCCACACCACTCTGCCGGTCGCTCTCCTGATCCCGCTGCTGTTGTTTCTGTTCCCTCAATTCCTTCCGGTTTCGGTGCTCGGCACGATATCCCCCAACTAGCCCAAGCCTGCCGAGGATAATTAAGGCCGTCAGGAACATATAATCGGTGACCGTGGAGGTAACACTCGGCACCGGAATGCTGATTGGATGGATGTGCGTCGACTACGTTCCCGGTGACGAGGGTGATGGCAGCGATAGCGAAGATATGTTTGATGATGTTCAACGTTCGTGTTCCCTGTGACGGTCGGAACTCTTTGCACCAAGCAGGATAGATCGTTGACGGAATCAAATTGTCGCACGGCCCGGGGGGATTTTATTGCGTATCTGCCGTTGTGGCAATCAACCTCACCTGGACCTGCCAACTAGTCGCTCGCTTCAACCAATTTGAAAGGATTTGGTGATTCGCTTTCGTAAGGTTTTTATTTATGAAATTCCAACGCTTTTTGCTCCGACATTGAACGAACTCAATGCTTTTGCCGCTCAACTAACGTGCCACAATTCGATACCGCGCTCGTATTGCCACCGCAGTGTTCTTGCTAGGCCGTCAAGATCGGGGAACAGCCGAAAGGCGTTAATCCCAAGGTAGTGCAGTTTCCGCCGAAAGAAATTACGGCTTGCCGAGGGAATTGTGTACTTTTTTATTCGGGGATCATTCCAAGCTTTAGTTGGCTCCGGGTGAACAGAGAATAACCCTGACTGCGCTGCAATTCTTGGCGAAACAAAGTTCGGCAAAAATAACTTAACCTCTTTTATCCTAAAGGCGTCGGTCGCTTTTGATGTGTAATCCGCTGCCTTAGTTCTTAAGTGATATATTGCCATGTCCTCGTCGTATTTTGGATCAGGCTCATCAGCGACCGCAAAATATGCGGCAGCTAACGGACTTGTGGTCCAATCTAGCAATCTTGTCGGCAGCCCGTGATGCTGTGCAAGAACCAATTTGTCTAGGTTACTTAATGCTTGTATTGAATGATATAGCTGTGACCGTGCTTCAAACAAATTGAATACGTTTATTTCTTTTTGCCCCGAATAACTCGCAGACCGTCCGACCTTTGAAACCAATTCGTAATCTACGCTTCCCACTCCTCGGTAGACTTGTTGAGAAGTTTCTTGGTTCTCGCAAAATAATAAGAAGTCCCGCCAAGCGTCATGAGCGGGGGTTGGTTTAGATTTCGAAGTTTTGCCCATCGCCGCTCTTTCTTAAACATCTTTCATGAGCCTAGGTCTTTGTGCCAGCAATTTGACCCGCCTTTAATGGATGATTCGAGTCGAATGTTAGTTTAGCGCTGATGGTTGCGCCAGCGGTAGCCATCAATAGGTGAAAATTTGTACCGTCACGGTAATTCGGCGTCCGGCAACCGCTCTTAGTCCCGTCTTAGCACGTTCGCTAAACTCGTTCGGCAAATGAATGTCTGGTGTTGGAGTCAAAGCGGTCGTGGCGCGGGCATCGACGCCGGGTCGCTCCAACCGGCCGCCGTTGCCTGAAAGCAGATGCTGTCAGCTCGGGATGGTGTCGACCGACTAGCGGCAGCTAAAGATTAAATGTGATCGGCGGATATGGGCCTGTATGTATCGAGAGGTTCAAGCATCAGGCCAACGTGGAAGCGAAGTGGGTCGAGCTCACGAAGGTCGACACGTGGCGCCGCGATGACTACATCAAGGATAGCGGCTTCGCAACACCTCCAGGTTCGACATCACCGAATGTGGCAGTTGCGGATGCATGTGCGGATGCGCTTAGCAAGATAATCTCGATGCAGACACCGGCCGCCAAGTAGTATCTGTGATCTGGTCTCGGTATTCCCTGCCGCACTGGTAGGGAGTTTCTTGTCACAATAAATATTTGGAACACTGTGCGATGAGGCACAGGCCAACGTAAAGCCTTACGTCAAACGCATCGCTCCCTAGCGCATCTTTCGCGCGTCAGTGCGCGACCGACATGATCTCGCCGCGCCGCTCCGGACTGAAGCGGATTACGATGACGATCGCAACCGCGACGATCCCCGCCACCAGCGCGAGGGCGAAGCTGTAATTGCCGCCTGAAGACTCGGCGATCTTTGCCTGGAACGGGCCGTTGTAGGAGGCAAGGAAATTACCGACCTGATAGACGAAGCCGGGCAGCGTCGCGCGCACCGGGCCCGGCGAGAGTTCATTGAGATGGGCAGGAATGACTCCCCAAGCGCCCTGCACGCTGATTTGCATGATGAATGCACCTATGGCGAGCATAAAGGGCGTCGACGAATAGGCCCACAGTGGCAACGCAGGTAGCGCGATGAGTGAGGCGATGGTGATGGCGTTAACGCGGCCGATCTTCTCCGACACAAAGCCAAAGAAAAGCCCGCCAACGATCGCGCCCAAATTGGCGACGATGGTGATCCAGCTGACGGTCGCGTGATCAAACTCATGCTGCTTTTGTAGGAAGGTCGGATAGAGGTCCTGAGTACCGTGACTGAACAGGTTGAAGCACATCATCAGCACCACGGCATAGAGCGCGATACGCCAATTGGCGCGTAACGTGTCGATCAGTTTCGGTTTGGGGGCCTTCTGCGCTTCTGCGAATGGCGGCGACTCGGGTACATGCGAACGGATGAACAACACGACGAGTGCGGGAAGAACACTGAGCAGGAACATCGCGCGCCAGCCGATGATAAAACCGCCAATGCTGTGCTGATAGAGCAGCCCATATGCGATCGAAGCGAGCAGATAGCCAGTGGGATAGCCGCATTGCAGAAGGCCGGAAACGAAGCCACGCGCCTGCGGCGGAATCGATTCCATTGCAAGCGAACTACCTAGGCCCCATTCGCCGCCCATTGCGATGCCGAACAAGGCGCGCAACAGCAGGAATATCCATAGACTTGGCGCGAAGGCCGCGAGAGCCCCGACCACGGAGTAAGAGATTATGTCGAGCATCAGGATTGGCTTGCGGCCGAATCGGTCGCCGAGACGACCGAAGATGAAGGCGCCGATGAAGCGCATGGCGAGCGTGAGGAACAACGCGTAAGCTACTTCCGAAATCTGAACGCCGAACTCCTTCGCGATGTCTCCCAGTAAGAAGACGAGAAGAAAAAAGTCGAAGGCGTCAAGCATCCAGCCGAGGAAAGCGGCGAGAACGGTCTTCTTCTGCGTGCTCGTCAAAGTCATGAGCTCCCCCCCAAATCGACATTCCCTAGATAGCCGCCGATGTCAGCGCCATGTTGCCTCTGGTGTGGCGCCCTGGCAAGCTTCCCTTACTGGTGGGAGGAGCACATGCTTTCGACCGCCTATTCGCGTGGGTCAAGGTGGCAAGGTAACGGCGAACGGCGCGAGCGCGTGTAACCTTTTTATTCGTGACGCTCTGGGCCGTACGACCCGAGCGGAACAACCTTCTCGGATTTTCAGTTTTTTAGGTTCGCTAAAATTTATTCGGCATGTCCGCTTTGCCCCCAATAGCTGCCAAAATGTTGCAGTGCCGCGAATGACGCTAAGTGCCAAAAGCGGACTCTTGCAACGCAGCAAAACCACCGAGATTCAGTGGTGAAACATTTGCGATAAACCGCCAGCAGGCTGTTCACCGGCGGCGACGCGACCTTCAGCCCCGGCGATACGGTGAATGCCGCCTGGCCGTTGTCGATGTAATGCCGTTTTTGCCGGTTATAGTCACGCCCGTCGCAGCACTATTTGTGGCTCTTCTGGAAAGCCTTGCCGGCTGCGGTGAGGGCACCGCCGCCCGATTTGCTCACGTGGCACGAGCCGCATGCCTTGCCGGTCTGCTGCGCATAGGCGGGCGTTGCCGCGGCATGCTGGGGGGCGAATGTGAGCGCCGCGCCGAACATCGCCACTGCGGCCGCAAACGTAGAAATCGCGATCGCGGCTGGTTTGAAAATTCTCGAAACTTGTGTATGTGCCATGGCCACACCCTCTGTTGCACTGTGACTCGATCCCATAGCTTAAGTTTAGTCAAGTTGACATTGGTAAAGCTGACCACGCATTTGAACCCATGCGCACGTCCGCTACGAGGCAAAGACGCTACCAAATGAGCTGTATAAGGCCCTGACCTGGGACCGGGGTAAGGAACTTACGGATCATCGACGCTTCACGCTGGCCACCAACATAGATGTCTACTTCTGCGATCCGCAAAGTCCGTGGCAGCGTGGTTCCAATGAGAATACCAATGGTCTGCTGAGACAGTACTTTCCGAAGGGAACCAACTTGTCGGTGTACTCGCAAGCCCATCTGAACAAAGTGGCGCGTCAGCTCAACGAACGGCCACGGGAGACGTTGCAATTCGAAACCCCAGCAGAGAGATTTAACGCCTGTGTTGCATCGACCGGTTGAGCCGGCAGACAAGAGCGGACATTTTTCGGCACTGGCGCACATAGCTAACTCCGGCATCTTCCCCGTCCAGAGCCTGAAATAGGGTACCAAGTGTCGGATTTCAACCACTAGGCCGCTGGTAACAATCCTATTAGCGTCGGCGCCCAGACCCTCGCTAGGATGCGCACTGGGCAGCGACGTCGTCGGCGTCGCGAGTTCAGCGAAGGTCTAAAAGAGAAGATGCGACGTGATCGTGTTCGCTGACGACTAGCGGCACACCAGCATGTTTGAGCTGCAGATCTACCTCGTTGCGTTCATGCTTGCGGCTGGTACGATAGTCGTTATTCTGATTTGGTTATGAAGCATCCCGGAGCACAATGGAGATCGGTCAGCGCGCGCTGTAAAGCGGATTCTGAATATCGGGCTCGCTGGCAGGAATTTTGCCGCCGCAACAAAGAAGCCTGGGATTGCGCCCAGGCTTCTTTGGCATGTGGTGGCGACTCATTCCGGCTCCGCCATGATCTCGGCGATCTCCCGTTCCGTTCGACCAAATGCGCGGTAGCGGTCGAACAGGCGTACTAGCTGGTGCGGCTTTAGCTTCAAGCTTCGGCTGCCATACCACCATACGCGATAGGCGTAGACGGCTAAATCATAAAGGCACATTCTCTCAACGAAGTTGGGGCCCGCGGCTTCCCATTCGGCGTATTCATGCGGAACATGTTTTCGATGGAACTCATGCCACGCGCGGCGGTTCGCTGCATCATCCGTCGTCGAGACCAGCTCGTATTCCGGACCGGTCACGACAAATTCAGGGCCGCCAGCTTCGATTAGGGCGCGGTTGAAGTCGGCGGCCGTTTTCCCCGGATGCCCGGCGTGCCATGCGGCGCGCAGCACCAAGTATTCGGACTCGGCCATGCCGAGAGGTCTTTTGGTCATGACACGATTATAGCGCCCGTAAGTCCGCAGCGGTCAATTGCAATAATTCCATGATCCGCGCCGAAATCCGGGCCTGCGCTTCATGTGGCGCCTCGCTCTTGGCCAGTATCATCGTCGAGACATATTTCCTTGACACACCCTTTGGGGCATGGCCCTGCAAAAATTCAGTCAGGATTTCCTCGACGGCAGGCTTCATAGTTACGGCGATGTTCTTGTAGTTGTGCCGAAGTCCGTTACCCGTGCAACCAGAACGGCGCGGCGAAATATCCGCTTTGAGACGGATCGGCCGAGCCAGATGACAGTGAGTCGATCTTTTAAATTGTGTATGCTGATATGGCGATGAAAAATGTGTCGTAGACCGAAGGGCGAATCCGCTTTGATGGTGTCGTTGTCACGGGCGAGAAGGCCCCACGCGATATGTCGACGGGGCACGGTCGATCCGGTCGGCCATCTGGGGAATGTCAACTGACATGGAAGCGCCGCCTATCGAGCGAAAGCTCGTCGCCATCCTCGCCGCCGATGTCCAGGGGTATAGCCGCCTGATGGGCATCGACGAGGAAAACACACTGGCGACGCTCTCGGCCCATCGAGCCATCACCGACGCGCTCATCGAGCAGCATGGCGGCCGGATCTGCGGCACGGCCGGTGACAGCGTTCTCGCCGAATTCGCCAGCGTCGTTGCCGCCGTACAATGCGCCGTTGAGATCCAGCATGATCTTGCCCAGGCCAACCTGGCCCTCGGTGAAGAGCGCCGTATGTGGTTTCGCATCGGCATCAATATCGGCGATGTCATGGTGAAGGACGGCGACATCTTCGGCGATGGCGTCAATATCGCCGCGCGTATCGAGGGGTTGGCCGAGCCCGGCGGCATCTGCATCTCGCGCGGCGTCCACGACCATGTCAGGCGCAAGCTCCCCTACGGCTTCGAGGATCTCGGCGAGCAGAGCGTCAAGAACATCGCGCAGCCGATCCGCGTCTTCCGTCTGATCCCCGACGTGACGAAACAGAGCACGTCGGGCCGGGAAGCGGCTCTGGTGCAGAGCGGGGTGCTCGACGATTTGCCGTCGCTCTCCGAGCTGCCACCCGAACCGACAGAGGGCGAGCACCTGTTTTGGGAGACGATCAAGGACAGTCCCCGCATCGCCGACTACGAGGCCTATCTGAGGCAATATCCGGAAGGCAGCTTTGTCGCCCTCGCGCGCACTCGCCTTGGGGAGTTCGCCTCGGCTGCGGGCGGCATGCGCGATCCCAAGGACCGCGAGGTCGAGCTGTCGTTTTGGGAGTCCGTGCGCGAGAGCGACAACCCGGCATCGCTGCAAGCCTATCTGGAGAAATACCCGGACGGCGAATTCAAATCGCTCGCCGAGATCCGCCTTAACGAGCTCCGCGTGCCGCCCATATCCTCATAGGACCGTCAGTCCGCTACGATGCTGCGGCCTACGCGGAACGCTGGCGGGCCACAATCAACCATGATCCCAAACCCTTCCCCTGGACCGCAGACCCAGACAAAATCATCGCCGCAGTCAGGCGTGGGCACCAAGTGTTGGATTCCATCCACTAGCAAGCTCGGATACGTCAAGGTCAATAAAATTCTGTGGTATTCGGATTTAGAACACTATCGTTGGCATGTCGTATCAATTACGGGGCTACCCGATTATTCAAACTGAGGCGCTACCCGTTGGGGATTGGACTTGACAGGCATGACACCGGAAGACCTGGCAGCGCTGCAAAGAGCCGTTCAGTCGCTTGAACATCCGGATCTTGCTGCGCGCCTCACCAATATGGTGGGTAAGCCCATAGAACTCATTGGACACGTGCTCCCCGCTTCCGCTTCGCACGCTATTGCGACAGCCACCTCCAAAGGTCTTGAGGTGGCCCTCAAGGTAGCGCTGCGGACTATCCGACGTACCCCTCATGCTGGATCGCAGCTCCTGCACAAGGCCTTGGCCACGGCATCCGGTGCTGCCGGCGGTGCCTTCGGTTTGGCGACACTTCCCATTGAGCTTCCTGTCTCGACGATCATCATGCTGAGATCCATCGCCGATATTGCACAAGGCGAGGGCGAAGATCTTTCCAACCCGGAATCGGCACTCTCATGCGTGCAGGTCTTTGCACTGGGCGGTCGGGTTGGCTCAGCCGATGCGTCTGAAAGCGGATATTTTGCCGTGCGGGGCATGCTCGCAAAGAGTGTGACTGAAGCCGCACGCTTCGTCGCAGAGCGCGGTGTTATCAAGGAAGGCGGCCCAGTTCTCGTCCGCTTTATCACGCAAGTGGCATCCCGCTTTGGAGTGGTGGTGACGCAAAAGGTCGCGGCGCAGGCTCTTCCGGTCGTCGGTGCGCTAGGCGGCGCTGCCGTGAACTACGCGTTTATCGAGCATTTTCAGGAGGTGGCTCGAGGTCATTTCACCGTCCGCCGGCTCGAACGGGTTTACGGCAAAAACCTTGTCCGGACGGAATATGAGCGCCTTGCCCAGGACCACTGACGCCCAATTATCTATCTGCTCTGGGTCATTTGCGACCTACCCATTCCGCGCCCGTGCCGACCAATGTCCGCTCTTAGTCCAATAGCGACCATTCAAGGCACGAGTCCGAATTGACGCGATGTGCCATTAGCGACCATTAAAGGTTTTACCTGACACTTCAGCGGCGGCAGTCACCGCCGTCTGCGATTGTTAGCTGGCCTGGCCGTCGCCAACGCTCGGAGCGATCCGCTCTCCTATTTCGCCCGCTTCAGCGGAGTGACCCAGTCGCCAAAGTAATTTTCCTCCGGCCAGTCGCATGGGCATTATAGGGCGACGGTTGCGGAGCTTCCCGCGATCGTTCGAACAGGACGGCACCCGCGTTGCCACCCCAGTCGGCAAGATCGTCTTTATCGCAGGTTGCCGCAATCGCTAGTCCGATCGACGCAAGGTGGGCGCGACGGTAGCAATACACGGCGAGCAAGACTCTTGCTGTCGGCGAGACCGTCGCAATGAGTTCGTTCAGCCCATGTGCGCTGGCGCGATACATCTCGCCGAGGATTTCATCCGGGACAGGACAGGGCTCGTCCTCAAGAAGTGCGCGGTGTTCGGGCAGCATCGCGAGGCCTCCGAGGGGGTTGTTCCCATGGTGACCATCCGATGCACCGCGTTAAAGTAGTGTTAATCTAGTGGGCTGCTTTGGGTCCAGGCTGTGTGAAAACTCATACATCGGAGAAATGTAGAAAATACAATTCCCCAACATGGCATTCAACCGTATGTCCGCAGCATTATCAGTTCTCATAT
>Ga0207930_1000779_pt1 | contig 10069 bp, 13 predicted proteins | sample NGESurshal092012_7_FD_184477 | JGI IMG/M metagenome (GOLD analysis project Ga0207930, IMG submission 184477) | Arctic peat soil microbial communities from Barrow, Alaska - NGEE Surface sample 210-3 shallow-092012 (SPAdes) | ecosystem: Environmental > Terrestrial > Soil > Wetlands > Peat ... | reverse complement strand
AGCCGCAGGCCGAGGCGGCCGTCGACACCGAGCCCGCCGCGCTGGCCGAGGATGCCGCCGGCGCCGGGCCGCAGGCACCGGCCGTTGCGGAGGCCGACGCTGAGCCCTCCCGCGATGCCGATGGCGACCAGGGGGACGTGGTCGGCGACGAGCCGGCGTGAAACGCGGCGCCAAGCGGTCGAAATCGACCGTCAGCTCCGGTGTCGAGCTGGTCCTGATCATTCTCGTTGCCGTCGGCCTCGCCTTCGGCATCCAGGCGTGGGTCGTCAAGCCGTATCGCATCCCCAGCGGATCGATGGAGCCGACGCTCGCCGTCGGCCAGCGCGTGCTCGTCGATCGCATCGGCACGCACTTCGGCAAACCGCACGTCGGCGAGATCGCCGTGTTCCATCCGCCCGAAGGCGCCCAGCAGGAGGCCTGCGGCGTGAGCACGCGCATCACGCCCGGCGGCGCTGCGTGCTCTGAGCCTGTGCCCAAGGAGGGCAGCGTCAACTTCATCAAGCGGATCGTCGCCGGACCCGGAGACACGATCAAGATCGTCGAAGGGCACGTCATGCGCAACGGCAAGCGCGAGTCCGACTCCTACATCCGCCCGTGCCCGGGCGTCTCGGAGTGCAACTTCCCCGTGCCGATCAGGATTCCCGCCGGTCACTGGTTCATGATGGGCGACAATCGTGGCGAATCCGACGACAGCCGCTTCTGGGGGCCAGTCCCCACCGGATGGATCATCGGAGGAGCCTTCGCCACCTATTGGCCGCCCGACCGCATCGGCGTCCTCTAGCGCGGGTGACGCCGTCGTGACCGAGGTGGCCGGCGCGCGGGGCGCCGCAGCTGCGAAGTCTCGCCGCAGCGACGGCTCCGCCCGCGCCAGGCGCCGCGCGCGGCGCAGCAGCAGCGGGCGGCGCCTGTTCGCCTTCGATCGACGCCTCGGCGTGCCGCTCGTCACCGGCGCCGACGAGGCCGGGCGGGGCTGCCTGGCCGGCCCGCTCGTCGCGGCCGCAGTGCTGTTCGACTACGACTGCATCACCACCCGCGAGCTGCGCGCGCTGAGCGCGCTCAACGACTCCAAGCAGCACACCGCCGAGGCGCGCGAGCAGCTGTTTCCGCTCGTGCTGTCAAGCGCAGCGCGCGTCGTCGTCGTCTCGCGCTGCGTGCGCGGGATCGACGCGCGCGGGCTGCACAAGACCAACCTCGCCGCGCTGCGCGACGCGAGCATCGGCGTCACGCGCGATGTTCGCGGCGAGGTGCTGTGCCTGCTCGACGGCTTCTCCGTGCCCGAGTTCGGACGCCCGCAGCGCGCGATCGTCGACGGCGACGCCACCAGCGCAGCGATCGCCGCGGCGTCGATCGTCGCCAAGGTCACGCGCGACCGCTACATGCACCACGCCGACGGCGAGCACCCGGGGTGGAGCTTTGCCGAGCACGTCGGCTACTCCACGCCCGTGCACCGCGAGGCGATCCTGCGCCAGGGCGTCTCGCCGCTGCACCGCATGTCCTTTCAGTCGCTCGCCTATCAGCAGCTCGCGCTGTAGCGCCGCGCGCTCAGAACGCGCCCTCGACGTGATCGATGCGTCGCTGCGCTCCGCTCGTGTCGAGCACCACGCCGACCGCGTCGAAGCGGATCGTCTCGGCGCCCGGACGCTCGCTGCGCTCGTCGCGCAGCCACGCCGCCGCGAGCCTGCGCAGCCGTGCGCGCTGACGGGCGCCGAGTCCTCGCAACGGGTCCTGGTCGTCGCGGATCGTGCGCTGGCGCGCGCTGACATAGCGCGTCTTGACCTCGGCGATGACCAGCGTGCAGCCGTCGAAGGCGATCAGGTCGATCTCGCCGTGGCGCGTGCGCACGTTGCGCGCGACCGTCGCAAATCCGAGCGCGCGCAGATGCGCGGCCGCTAGCTCCTCGCCGCGGCGCCCGAGCGCGCGTCGCCTGTCCTCGTTCACCCCCGACAAGCTAAGGATTGCTTGGGATGCGCTCGGCACCCCCGCCCGGCGTCTCCCGGTCACGCCGAGCCCCTGCGCGCGGCGGCGGACTTGCCCGAGGCGGCGACGCGCCAAACCCAGGCGCTGCTTGGGGCGCACGATCCCCTGCGCCGACATCCGCCGCATCGCTCGCGTAGCCTGCGTGCCCGTGCAGGATTCCCGCGAAGGTCAGAACAGCCCCGGCGAGTCGCCGGCGCAGCCGCCGGGCTCGCCCGGCGGCAATCGCCCGCGCGGCCCCGGCGCGATCGACGGCGTCACCGACTTCATGGGGCTGCGCTGGGAGGATCCGCAGACGGTCCGCCTGACGATCCGTCCCGAGCTGATCAACGCCGGCGGGCTGCTTTCGGGCGTGGTCACCTACGCACTGATCGACTACTGCATGGGCTCGACGCTGTGGGTGCAGACGAGCGCCGAGGAGGCGATCGCCACGATCAGCATCTCGGTCAACTACATCCAGAGCGCCGTGGAGGGCGACGTCGTCTGCCGCACGACGCTCGACCGGCGCAACCGGCGAACGGCGGTGATGCGCAGCGAGGTGCACCACGAGGACGGCCGCCTGCTGGTCACGGCAATCGGCAGCTACACGATCTTCCCGCAGCGCAAGGGCGCGGCCGGGCCGGTCGGTCCTGCGTCCTGAGGCGATGGTGCGCACGGCGCTGACGATCGCCGGCTCGGACTCCGGTGGCGGCGCCGGCATCCAGGCCGACCTGAAGGCCTTCGCGCGCTGCGGCGTGCACGGAACGACGGCGATCACGGCGATCACCGCACAGAACACCGTCGGCGTGCAGGCGATTGCGGCGATCGCGCCCGAGATGATCCTCGCGCAGGTCCGCGCGGTCTGCGCGGACATTCGCGTCGACGCGGTCAAGGTCGGCATGCTCGGCGCGGTCGAGACCGTCCGCGCGGTCGCGCAGGCGCTCGACGAGCTGCCCGCGCGGATCCCCATCGTCGTCGACCCGGTGATGGTCGCCGAGTCGGGTGCCAGGCTGCTCGACGCCGGAGCGTACGACGCGCTGATCCAGCAGATCCTGCCGCGCGCGAGCGTGATCACGCCGAACCTGCTCGAGGCACGCGTGCTCGCCGGCCGCGCGGTTGGGGAGGGCGGCGAAGGGCAGCCCGACGAGGATGCGCAGATGCAGGAGGCCGAGGATCTGGCCCGCGCGCTGCTCGCGCTCGGCCCGCGCGCGGTCGTTGTCACCGGCGGCCATCGCCTACGCGCTGTCGACGTGTTCCTGGCGGCCGCAGGCGCGCAGCAGGTCGTCGAGATCGAAGGCGAGCGCCATCCAGACGGCGCCGCGCACGGCTCTGGATGCACGCACTCGTCGCTGCTTGCCGCGCATCTTGCGCTCGGCCGCACGCCGCTTCAGGCGGCGCAGGCGGCGCGGGCGCTGACCGGAGAGGCCGTCAGAGACGGGCTGCGCGAGATCGGCGCAGGTGCGGGGCCGGTCGACGTGCTCGGCATCTCGCGGCCGCGCGGCGATGACGGCGGCTGATGATCGGCGTGCAGCCGCGCGGCGACCGTGTTCGTGCGCGCGGCGGCGACAGCCTTGCTCAGGCGCACTCGCGCAGCCACGCCGACGCCGGTCACCTTCGCCGCGGACGAGGCCGTTTGCCATAATCCGTTGACGATGAAGCTGTTGCGTCTGAAGCCTGGTCATGGCGAGGTCGTGCTCGCGGAGGGCGATATCGAGGCGCCCGAGCAGGAGCAGGAGCTGATCGAGGCGTTTCGCCGCGAGCTCGATGCCGGCATGTGGGCGGCGGTTCCGCTGCAGACGAGCGACGGCCGGCGCCAGGCCGAGCTCGTGAAGAGCTTCAGCGACGTGCCCCGCGACGCCGAGCGCGTGATCTTCTTCCCGCGCGCCGCCGGCGGCGCGCCGCGGACGGACCGCTGAAGCGCGATGGCGCTCGCGCTCGGCACCGCGGCGATCGTGCTCGTGGTGCTGGCGTGGGAGCTCGCGAGACCCCGCGCGATTCGTGCGCTTGCCCGCGTGCGTGGCGAGCTGCAGCGTCTACAGGCCCGCTCGCGCGCCGCCGCCGAGGTCGGCTATGACCCCGGGCGTGAACGTCGCGCCGAGCAGCGCGCAAGGGAGCTGTTGCGCTCGTGCGTCGACGAGCGCGATTGGGCGATGTACCGCGACTTGGGCTTCCTGCGCGTGTGGGGCGGCCTCGGCGAGCGCTCGCCGGCCGCCGGTGCCTCCTACGCCTACCTGATCTACCCGCACCGCCCGATCGTCGCCTACGTGCCGCAGACGGGTGCGCTGCTGAACGAGTACTGCGTCGCCTTTCCCGACCACACGCGCCCCTACGGCAGCGCGCGGCTGCCCGACTCCGACGACGTGCTGGCCAAGTGGATGGCGCTGACCGCCGACGAGCGCGGGCTGATCGAGGAGGCGAACATGCACCTCCCCGGCCGACAGATCGACCCGGATCGCATTCGCCGCGACCTCGTGCGCCTGACGCGTTGGGAGCGCGAGACCGGCGACGACGCAACAGATATCGTGCGCGCTGCGTGAGCACCGCGACGGCATTCGACGTAAGGCACCGCAGCCGCGCCCTCACCGAGGGGCCGGAGCGCGCGGCCGCGCGCTCCTACCTGCACGGCATCGGCTACTCCGCCGAGGACCTCGCCAAGCCGATCGTCGGCGTGGCGCATTCGTGGATCGAGACGATGCCCTGCAACTTCAACAACCGCGTGCTCGCGGCGAAGGTCAAGGAGGGCATCCGCGCGGCCGGTGGCACGCCGATGGAGCTGAACACGATCGCGATCTCCGACGGGATCACCATGGGCACCGCCGGCATGCGCGCATCGTTGGTCTCCCGCGAGATCATCGCCGACTCGATCGAGCTGGTGGCCAGCGCGCACGCCTTCGACGCGCTCGTGACGATCTCCGGCTGCGACAAGACGATCCCCGGCACGGTGATGGCGCTCGCGCGCCTGAACATCCCCGGGCTGATGCTCTACGGCGGCTCGATCAAGCCCGGTCACTTCAAGGGCGCCGAGGTGACGATCCAGCAGGTCTTCGAGGCCGTCGGCGAGTTCGCCTCGGGCAAGATCACCGAGGAGGAGCTGCACGAACTGGAGGAGGTGGCCTCGCCGGGCGCCGGGGCCTGCGGCGGCCAGTTCACTGCGAACACCATGGCAATGGCCTTCGAGGCGCTTGGCATCTCGCCCGCCGGCACGTCGATGGTTCCGGCCGAGGATGGGCGCAAGCTGGAGGTCGCCAAGCAGTGCGGAGAACTGGTGATGGACGTGCTGCGCCGTGGACAGCGCCCCAGCGACGTGATCTGCAAGCCGGCGCTGGAAAACGCGATCGCAGCGGTCGCAACCAGCGGCGGCTCGACCAACGGCGTGCTGCACCTGCTCGCTGTCGCACGCGAAATGGGCGTGCCGCTGGCACTCGACGAGTTCGAGGCGATCTCCGAGCGCACGCCGCTGCTGTGCGACCTGCAGCCCGGCGGGCAGTACGTTGCGACCGAGCTCTACGAAGCGGGGGGCGTGCCGCTCGTGCTCGCACGCCTGGCCGAGGCCGGCATCCTCAATACCGACGCGCCCACGGTCACCGGCAGGACGATCGGCGAGGAGGCCGCGCAGGCGAGCGAGACAGACGGTCAGCAGGTCGTACGCGCGCTGAGCGATTCGATCAAACCGACGGGCGGTTTTGCGATCCTGCGCGGCAACGTCGCGCCGGACGGGTGCGTGGTCAAGCTGTCCGGGCACGAGCGGCGCAAACACTCAGGACCGGCGCGCGTGTTCGACGGCGAGGAGGCCGCGATGGCGGCCGTGCTCGTGCACCAGATCAAGTCGGGCGACGTCGTCGTGATCCGCGGCGAGGGGCCCGCCGGGGGCCCCGGCATGCGCGAGATGCTCGCCGTGACCGCGGCGATCGTCGGCGAGGGGCTCGGCGAACAGGTCGCGCTGATCACCGACGGGCGCTTCTCCGGCGCCACGCACGGCTTCATGGTCGCCCACGTTGCGCCCGAGGCCGTCAGGGGCGGCCCGATCGCAGCGCTGCGCGACGACGACGAGCTGACCATCGACGCCGACTCCGGCCGCCTCGACGTGGCACTTTCCGACGAGCAGATCGCCGAGCGCGTCAGCGCATACGAGCAGCCGCCGCGCGCCGACGAGCACGTCGACGTCGCCATCCGCAAGTACGCAAAGCTCGTCGGCAGCGCCTCCGAAGGCGCCGTCGCGCTCTGAGCGCTCGCCCTCTGCAGCGCTCGCCCGCGGATCGCGCGTGGCGCGCGCCGGAAGCGGGCGATCAGGACGAGCAGGGCGAGGGGGGTGTTCGACTTTCTACGCAGCGTGCGCGATTGTATATACAGGCGTAGCTACTATTGCTATCGCTGCACGACTACTCGGACAGGAACTCGGCGAGCAGCCGATTGAATGCCTCGGGCCGCTCGAGCATCGCCACGTGGCCGGTGTCCTCGAAGACCACCTTGCGCGAGTTTGGGATCAGCTCGGCGAACACGTCGGCGTCGCGCACGCTGATCAGCCGGTCGTGGTCGCCCCAGACGACCAGCGTCGGACAGGCGATCTCGCCTAGGCGCTCGCGGATCTCGTAGTCGAGGACCGCTTCGAAACCCTGGATGAAGCCGGGCTTGCCCGCCCCGCGCAACTGCTCGGCGGCAAGCGGCGCGGGCAGGCGGCGGGGATGGCGGGCGACGACGCTGAGCGTCGCGTCGCGCAGGCGCCCGCGTCTTGCGACGGTGTCTGACTTCGACGCGGTCCAGGCCCCCGCGGCCATGAGGATCCGCTCGAGTCTGCGCAGCGCCGGCATGGCGTGCGTCGAGCCGCGATGTTGATGGGTCGAGACGCCGGCGGCCGAGACGAGCACGAGGCGCTCGACGCGCTGGGGATAGGCGATTGCGAGCTCGGCCGCGATGAACCCGCCCATCGAGTTGCCGATGACCGCGGCCGCGTCGATTGCCAGCTGGTCGAGCAGGCGGTCGAGCAGGCGGGCGTACCCGGAGATCGACAGCCCCCGGTCGGAGTCGGGCCAGCGCGGCATCGGCGAGTGCCCGAAGCCGGGCAGATCGATCGCGATCACGCGGTGCTCGCGGGCGAACACGGGCAGCTGTTCCAGCCAGTTCGGCCACGAGCCCGACAGGCCATGCACGAACACCAGCGGCTGACCGGCGCCGGCGCGCTCGGGGCCAATCGCGATCGTGTTCACGGGTGTCCCGTCCACGACAATCCAGCGCTGGTGCTCGCGCCAGTCGATGCTTTGCCAGAGCCCCTGCGCGGGCCTGTCGGATGCGAGCGTTCCCGGCGGCCGTGGCTGGTCGTCGGCTGCGATCGGCGGCGTGGCGCTCACAGTCGGAATGTAGCGCGGCGATGGTCGCCTTCCGAGCGGCGCCGGCGGCGTGCTGCCGGTGGCCAGGCAGGGCGCAGAGGCGGTCGCGGCGAACTAGACCGTGCAGATGAGCGGCGACAGGAATGAGAGCGCAATGCCGGCCGGCGGTCGGTCGCGGTCTGGCGCCGACGCACGCCTGCAGAGGGCATGGCGCGAGGCGATCGGCCTGCTGATGGATGACCTGGTTCGCCGCGACGCGGCCGAGCGCACGCGCCGCGCCTACGGCGTCGACCTCGAGCAGTTCGCGCAATGGGCCGGCTCGCAGGGGCTTTCGCCGAAGCAGGTCGGGCCAAAGCCGGTGCGCCGTTACATCGCTCACCTGACAGAGCGCGGCGCGGCGGCGAGCACGAGCGCGCGCAAGCTGGCGGCTTTGCGCGCGCTGTTCTCAAGCCAGCGCGAGCACGGCGCGATCACCGAGAATCCGGCCGATCTGGTATCGACTCCGCGGCGTCCGTCGAAGCTGCCGCGCGTCCTCAGCGCACGCGAGGTGGCGGCGCTGCTGGACGGCATTCCGTCGGGCGGGCCGTTGGAGCTGCGCGACCGCGCGATGTTCGAGCTCGCCTACGCGTGCGGCCTGCGCGCCGAGGAGCTGGTGTCGCTGCGCGTCGACGACGTCGACTACGACGGCGAGCAGCTGCGCGTGGAGGGCAAGGGACGAAAGACGCGCTTCGTGCCCGTGGGCGAGCCGGCGATGGTGGCGCTGCGCCGCTATTTGGAGCGGGCGCGACCGGCGCTGACGACGCAACCCGCGCCCGGCGACGGTGGGCAGGCAACGGCTTCGCGCCGGGGCGCGCGGGCCGATCGCCACGATGCGCTGCTGCTGTCGAAGACCGGTCGCCCGCTGGGCACGAGCGACGTCAGGCGCCGCCTGCGCACGTGGACCTCGCGCGTGGCCGCGATCGGTGATCGGGCGGGCGCGGGCGTGTCGCCGCACGCGCTGAGGCACAGCTTTGCGACGCATCTGCTCGACGGTGGGGCGGACCTGCGCAGCATTCAGGAGCTGCTCGGCCACGCCAGCGTGTCCAGCACCCAGATTTACACTCGGGTAGAGTCCGCGAAACTTAGAAGCGCCTACGCGCGCAGCCACCCTCGGGCCTGATACAAGGGGAAACGACCCTGGAGACCAATGTCAAACCGATCGAGCTGCGGGAACTCTGGCGGCGATATAAGACAGACGGCGACACGCGCGTTCGCGAGCGCCTGGTCGTCGCGTACTCGCCGCTGGTCAAGTACGTAGCCGGGCGCACCGCCGCCGGGCTGCCTCCGCACGTCGAGGAGGCCGACCTGATCTCCTATGGCCTCGTCGGCCTGATCTCGGCGATCGAGCGTTTCGACCTATCCCGCGACATCAAGTTCGAGACGTACGCGATCATGCGCATCAAGGGCGCGATCATCGATGAGCTGCGCTCGATGGACTGGGTCCCGCGCAGCGTCCGTGCGCGGGCGCGCGAGGTCGAGCGGGCCAACGCGAAGCTGGAGAACAGGCTGCAGCGTGCGCCGACCGACCAGGAGATCGCCGACGAGATCGGGATCACCGTCGACGAACTCAACGAATCGCTGCTGGCGATCTCGCATTCCTCGATGGTCGCCCTGGACGAGCTGTGGAGCGTGTCGGATTCCAGCGGCGACCAGGTCTCGCTGATGGACACGATCGAGGACCCCAACGCGCCGGACCCCGCGCGCTCGCTGGACGTGGGCGACCTGAAGGACCGCATCGCCGATTCGATCGCCAACCTGCCCGAGCGTGAGAAGCTGGTGATCGCGCTCTACTACTACGAGAACCTGACCCTGCGCGAGATCGGCGAGGTGCTCGGCGTGACCGAGTCGCGCGTCTCGCAGATGCACACCAAGGCGGTGCTGCGCCTGCGCTCGCGGATGCAGGAGGAGTCCTTCGACGATTAGGGACCACCGTGCATGCACGGTGGTCCGGGCCGGCGTGTACGCCGGCCCGCGGGGGCGCGCATGCGCGCCCCACGAGAGGCGTCCTGGCCGGGCGTTCGTCGACTGAGCCGGTCGCATAGGATCGGGCGATGCACGTGCTGATCTTGGGGGCCGGGTTCGGGGGCTTGGAGCTCTCGACGGTGCTGTCGGACGCGCTGAGCGACGACGTCGAGGTGACGCTGACGGCCGCGGCGCAGAAGTGCACGACGTGACCCAACCATACGGCAAGAGGGGTGGGCGGCCGGCCGGGGTCCTCGGCGCACGCCGAGCGCTCGCGCTCGCCGGATCGCTGGCGCTCGCCTCGCTCGCCGTCGCCGGCTGCGGCAGCTCGCACAAGGCGACCACTGCGACGATCGACCGCACGGCGCCGGCGATCAGCAAGAGCGAATTCGTGCGCAAGGCGAATGCGATATGCGCCAAGGGCAATGCCAAGAACAAGGCCGCCGGCGCGAAGCTCGGCGCCGAACCCTCCGAAGCGCAGGTCGTCGCGTTCGTCAAGCACACCGAGGTGCCGGCCGTGCAGGCGCAGATCAATGCGCTCAAAGCGCTGGGCGCGCCTGCAGGCGACGAGGCCAAGGTGGCAAGGATGCTGACGCTCGCCCAGGCCGGCGTGAACGCGGTCAAGGCCCAGCCGACGATCGTCACCAGCGGCGCGAACGTGTTCGCGCGCTTCGCGCGGGTCGCCCATCCGTATGGCCTGATTTCCTGCGCGCCGACCAGCTGACCGCGCGGCTGGGGACCGGCGGCTCGCCCGCGTGCCCGCCTGTCAGACGCGAGTTCGCCAGGGTCTA
>Ga0207930_1000777_pt1 | contig 10073 bp, 8 predicted proteins | sample NGESurshal092012_7_FD_184477 | JGI IMG/M metagenome (GOLD analysis project Ga0207930, IMG submission 184477) | Arctic peat soil microbial communities from Barrow, Alaska - NGEE Surface sample 210-3 shallow-092012 (SPAdes) | ecosystem: Environmental > Terrestrial > Soil > Wetlands > Peat ... | reverse complement strand
GGAAGTATCCCATTTTTTGATGCGCTTTGCTAGCACGACCGCCAGTGAACCTATTTCTCCGACCAGCAGTTCGAACGAATCGACCTATGGACAGGGCGACTTTGGAGCCACAATGAAGATGGAATCGCCAAGCAACGGTTGGAACTCGTTCCAACCTAACAGCAAGGCCGGTCAGGCGCTATGGGAAGCGTTACCGGTGATTTTGACCTGCGGTAGTCGAAGCTGAAGGCCCGATGCAGGCTTCTCCCCTCGTGGAGTTTCGCAGTCTCGCGTGACATGAGGTCGGACGACCGCGGGATCCTTTTGGCGACACGCCGCGCTGGTTGATCGCTATTGACGCCGGCTCACGAGACGATCTACCTGCACGCGCACCGCGTGCAGGTAGGAGGATGTGGGTGATGGCGAAGCACAGCACGGACGCGGTCCCGCGGATGATCCGCGGGTCGGTTGTCGTGCAGCGCCGCCGCTGCGGCAAGTCGAGCTGCCGCTGCGCCGACGGCGAGTCGCTGCACGAGTCCACGGCGCTGAGCTACTCCGAGGACGGCCGCAACCGCACGGTCATGCTGGGCGCCGCTGAGGTGGCCGCGGTGACCGCGGCGGTGGGGCGCTACCGGTCGGCCCGGGCGCGACTGGAAGCGGCCGGCAACGCCGGACTCGCCGCGCTGCTGTCCCGTCGGGCCGCCGCCCGACGGGGCCGGTGAGCGCCTTCACGGCGTTGCTCACCAGTGCGGCTGGAGTCTTCCGCGCACCGAGCTTCGCCATCTTCACCGACCTGATCACCGGCTGGCTGCTCGCCCCGGGACGGCGCACCGTCACCGCGATCATCGCCGTGGTCGACCCGGCCGGACGGCGCGCGCACGACGCCTACCACCGGTTCGTCCGCGACGGGGTCTGGGCGATGAGCGGACTATGGCGGATGCTGGCCACCCATGCGGTCGGCGCGTGCTGCCCGGACGTGGTGTCGGTGGACATCGACGACACGCTCTTTCACAAGTCGGGCCGCAAGATCGAGGGGGCCGGGGTCTTTCGGGACGCGGTGCGCTCCACCGCCCGCCGGGTCGTCTACGCGACCGGGCTGAACCTGGTCGTGGTCACCCTGCGGGTTCGCCCACCGTGGGGCGACATGCCGATCGCCGTGCCGATCAATGCCCGACTGCACCGGAAGAAAGACTCCACGACCACTGTCGAACACGCCGTAGCGATGCTGCGCGAGCTGACCGACTGGCTGCCCGACCGCGCCTTCCAGGTGTGCGCGGACGGAGCCTACGCCGCACTCGCCGGCGCCGACCTGCCGCGCATCCACCTCACCTCCCGGATGCGCCGCGACGCTGCGCTGTTCGAACCAACCCCGCCGCGCACCGGCAAGCCTGGCCGCCCGCGCACCAAGGGCGCTCGGCTGCCCACTCCGCCCGAGCTCGCCGTCCAGGTCGCGACCCAGCACTGGCAGGCCGTCACTGTCGACGTGCGCGGGCAGCAGGTGGCCCGACTGGTCTATGTCCGCGACGTGCTGTGGTACGGGGCCTGCCCCAAGCGGCCGGTCCGGCTGGTCATCGTCCGGGACCCGAACGGAATCGAACCCGACGACTTCTTCTTCTCCACCGACCCGGCCGCCATCGGCGCCGAGATCGCCTCCCGCTACGCCGGCCGGTGGTCGATCGAGGTCACCTTCCGGGACACCAAGCAAGACCTCGGCGGTGAGAACCCGCAATCCTGGAAACGCCAAGGCCCCGAACGCGCCGCCTGCCTCGCACTGTGGCTGCACGGGCTGACCTGGTGCTGGTACCTCGGACAGCACCCCCGTGGCAACACCTGGATCCCCCGGCCGTGGTACCCCCGCAAGGCCAGCCCCAGCTTCCTCGACGCGCTCGCCGCCCTACGCCGGCTGCTGTGGTCCCAGCGAATTACAGCACTGTCAGCCGCGGTCACCACCGCGCACGACAAGACCAAAATCACCGAGGCTCTACTCGACACGCTCGCCTACGCCGCCTGAAGCTGCGAAAGTCCACTGTCTCGGTTGGGGATCCCTATGCGGGCCCGTGTAGTCGCCTGCTTGCTGCAGTTGGCGACCGTAGATCTGACCCTCCGTCGCTACGACACGGATGGTCGCCGTAGCGACGAGCACCGTGCTGCGAGGAAGCCTAGCGGGAGTTTCCGGCCTTCGGATTCGATCGGCGTGTTTCCTCTTGTGGTGCAGGGGTTTCCGCTCCTGATGGTGTATTACCTAGATATGCCATCGATCGTCGGGAAGCGGCAAGGCAACCACACCTACTACTACCTGGTCGAGTCCGCCCGGGTGGACGGCAAACCGCGGATCGTGTCCCAGCAGTACCTGGGCAGTGCCGCGGAGGTGATGGCCAAGCTGTCCGGATCCGCGGCGGGTGAGCCGGTCCGCGCCCAGTACAGGAGCTTCGGGGACCTGGCCGCGGTGTGGTCGATGCTGGAGCGCCTGGACGTGGCCGCGATCATCGACGCGGTGGTGCCGCGGTACGCCAGCGCCGCCGCATCGGTGGGCACCTACATGGCGCTGGCGACCGCGAACCGGATCGTCGCGCCGTGCTCGAAGCTGGCGTTCGCGGACTGGTGGGACACCACCGCGGGGCCCCGCTGGGTGAAGATCCGCGGCGGGGTGGTGGATCACCGCCGGTTCTGGGACGCGATGGACCGCCTGGACGAGCCCAGCCTGCGCACGATCGAGACCGCGCTGGGGCGGCGGATCGTGTCGGAGTTCGGCGTGGATCTGTCCGGGCTGGTGCTGGACATGACCAACTTCGCCACTTACATCGACTCGACCAACGACAAGGCGCCGATCGCGCAGCGCGGCAAGGCCAAGCAGAAACGCACCGACTTGCGCCTGGTCGGCCTCGCGCTGGTCGTCACCCGCGACGGTGGGATCCCGCTGGTCTCCCATGCCTACGCCGGCGACCGGCCCGACGTCACCCAGTTCAGCACCGTCATCACCGAACTCATCGCCCGCTACCGCGAGCTGGCCGCCGGGGTGGAGTCGCTGACCGTGGTCTATGACGCCGGGCAGAACTCGCACCGCAACCACGCCCTGATCGAAGCCAGCCAGATCGGGTTCGTCGGCTCACTGCCCCCCTCCGACCATCCCGACCTGCTGGCCATCCCCACCGCCCGCTACCAACCCGTGGACGAGCGGCGTTACCCCGGCCTGACCTGCATGGACACCACCGTCACCGCGCTCGGCGTGACCCGCCGCGCGGTCCTCACCCACTCCCCGACCCTGCACGCCGCCCAGTCGCGTGGGTTCGAGCAGACCCTGGCCAAGGCCCGCCGCAAACTCACCGACCTGCAGGCCACCCTGGCCCGCGGCAACACCCGCCGCGACCGGGCGGCGGTCGAAGCCGAGATCACCGCGATCACCAAGCCACGCTGGGTCAGCCAGGTGCTGTCCAGCACACTGACCGGGGACAGCCCCGACCAGTTGCGGCTGAGCTTTCGCATCGACACCCGCGCCCGCAACAAACTGGAACGCGGCCTGTTCGGCAAGCGGATCCTGTTCACCAACCGCGACGCCTGGCCCACCGCCGACGTCGTCGCCGCCTACCGCTCCCAATCCGAGGTCGAATCCGGGTTCCGGCAGATGAAGGACCCGCACGTCGTCTCCTTCGGCCCCATGCACCACTGGACCGACCAGAAAATCCGGGTGCACGTCTTCCACTGCGTCCTCGCCCTCACCATCGCCCACCTGATGCGCCAGCAAGCCGAACGCGCCGGCTTGGACCTGTCCGTCCGGGAACTGCTGGCCACCCTGGCCGGCATCGGTGAGACCGTGCTGCTCTACCACGACGGCGGCAAAGGCCGCCCCCGCACCCAGCGCATCCTCACCGACACCGACCCGACCCAGCAACGCCTAGCCGAGCTGTTCGGCATCGACCGCTACGCCCCCACCCGCTGAACCAGCCGACTTAGGTAATACACCGCACCACCCTGAAATCCCTACCCCATAAGGGAAAACCCCAAAACGATCAAGAAAGGCCGGAAACTCCCGCTAGGAGGGCCCGGGTGTGTCCCGTGATCCCGCCAGGTTCTGCTTCGCGTCGCATTGAGCGGGGGTTGAGCCCGTCGGTGCTGGCGGGGGCTGGAGGTCGGTCGATGTGGGGAGTCGGTGCAGTGCGCTGAGCACTCGTTGGTGGGTGAGCCAGCCGACGACGTTGGCGTGTTCACGGTCGAGGACCGGGATCGCGGTGCGGGCTGCGTCGAGGGCGTCGAGTGTCTCATCGAGGCGGTCGCCGAGGAGAACGGTCTGTGGCAGTTCGACGATCGAGGCGACCGGGGTGTTGTCGTGTTCGCCGTCGGCGAGCGCGTCGGCGACTGCTCGAGCGGTCACGACACCGCGGTAGCCGCCCTGCTCGTCGAGGACAGCCACTAGGCCGTGCGGTGATCGGCTGACGAGCTCGGCGGCGTCGAGCAGGGTGGTGCGTTGTGGCAGGGTGTCCTCGGCGGGGTCCATGACCTCGCCTGCCGTCACGGTGCTCATAGCCGGCGAGTGCGGGGGTTCTTCGAGGTCGACGCCGCGGCGGCGCAGTTTGAGGGTGTAGATCGTGTCGTGGGAGAGCAGGCGGCTGACTGCGGTGGCCAGCACGATCGCGGTCATGAGCGGCAGAATGATCGTGTACTCGCCGGTGAGCTCGAACATGATGATCACTGCGGTGATCGGCGCTCGGGCTGCACCCGCGAACACGGCGCCCATCCCGATCAGCCCGTACGCGCCCGCAGCACCGGCGACCCCAGGCGCGACATGGTGCAGCAGCTGCCCGTAGCCGGAGCCGAGCATCGCGCCGATGAACAGGCTCGGCGCGAACACGCCGCCGGAGCCGCCAATGCCGATGGTGAGGCTGGTGGCGATCATCTTCCCGACGAGCAGTACGAGCAGGAATGCGATTGTGTAGGTGCCGACCATGCTGTTGCCCAGCACCGGGTAGCCGACTCCATACATCTCGGGCAGCGCCAGCAGCAGGCCCCCGAGCAGGAACCCGCCCACCGCTGGGCGTAGCCATTCCGGCCCGCGCCAGAGCCGGTCGCAGACGTCCTCGATCAGGTAGAGCACCCGGGTGAACACGACCCCGACGGCGCCGGCGATCAGGCCGAGAGCGGCGAAGAGCAAGTACTGGCTCAGGTGCTGCACGGTGAATGGCGGCAGGTGCAGAAGCGGCGAGTTACCCAACGCGGCTCGCCCGATCACGCTGGCGGTGACCGAGGCGAGTACGACCATCCCGAAGGATTCAGCGGTGAAGTCGCGCAGGATCAGCTCCATCGCGAAGAACACCCCGGCCAACGGCGCATTGAACGTCGCGGCGATACCACCGGCCGCCCCACACGCCACGAGGATCCGCATCCGGGACTCCGCGACCCGCATGAGCCGGCCGAGTGTCGAGCCGAGCGCCGAGCCGATCTGCACGATCGGGCCCTCGCGCCCGACCGACCCGCCGCCACCGATACACAACGCGGAGGCCAGTGCCTTGACCGCCGCGACCTGGGGTGCGATCCGTCCACCGCGGCGGGCCACGGCGAACATCACCTCCGGAACGCCGTGCCCCCGCGCTTCCCGGGCAAAGAAGTGCACCAGTGGCCCATACAACAGCCCGGCCGCCACCGGAGCGAAGATCACGAACCAGCGGCCCAGCCATGGCAGATGCGGGTTGGCCGCGTGCCCGGCCGCCGAGTAATCGGCATGCCCGGACAGGGCGAGGGTGAACGTCTTGATCAGCCACCGGAACACGATCGCACCGCCGCCGGCTCCGGCACCGACGACCAGCGCCAGGGCGAGCAGTCCGGTGTTCGAGGACCGCACCGCGGTCAGTAGCCGTCGCGCTCCGAGCTGAACCGGAATCGGCCGGGCAACCAGGATCCGGCCCCCAGCACGGCTGCCGGCATCGGAGGAAGCATTCATAGTCTTGCATTATGCAATAATTGGCGTGAGCATGGTTAATCGGCGATCGCGCTCACGCGACAAGGGAGGGTTGGCTTCGGTGACGAAGACATCTCCCGTGACGCGGCGACGCGTCACCCGTGCCGCTGGGGTCGGCGTCGATGAGTTCGTGACCGCAGTCCTGACCGCGTCACGGGTGCTCGTCGGCGTGTCGGCGCGATCACTCGCAGAGGTCGAGGAGACCGTCACCGTCACACAATTCCGGACACTCGTGGTCCTGGACAGCCGAGGAGAGATCAACCTGAACAGCCTGGCCGAGGAACTGGACGTCAACTCCTCGACCGCGCTGCGGATGATCGATCGGCTGCTGGTCGCCGGCCTGGTCACCCGCCGGGAGAACCCGACCAACCGTCGCGAGGTGCTGCTCGGCCTGTCGGGCGAAGGCGCACGGATCGTGGACGTCGTCACCAAGAGCAGGCGCGCGGAAATCGCACGCATCGTGACCGCCATGCCAAGCGAGCGGCGAAGCGAACTGATCGTCGCGCTTCACGCCTTCGCTGACGCCGCAGGCGAACCACAACCCCTGCCGGCGGCCAGCGCCCTGGGCTGGTGAGCGACGCGGGACGGCTGCGATGGCTGTCCGTCCCGGACGACGACAAGGAGTCGGACAGATGACGAGGCAGGACAGCCCCGCGGAGACGGTCGTCAGTGTCGAGCACCTGACCCGCCGCTTCGGGTCGCAGCGCGGGGTGACCGATGTCAGCTTCGACGTCGCTGCCGGCGAGGTGTTCGGATTTCTGGGCCCGAACGGCGCCGGGAAGTCGACCACGATTCGACTGTTGCTCGGGCTGTATCGAGCGACATCGGGCCGCATGCGCGTGTTCGGGCGTGACCCTCGGCGCGACAGCGTCCAGATCCACCGGGAGGTCGGCTACCTGCCCGGCGAACTTTCCCTCTACCCACAGCTGACCGGGCGCCGGCACCTGGATCGCTTCGCCAATATCCGCGCCCTGCGCGACAGCACCTACCGCGACGAGCTGGCTGACCGGTTCGGCGCCGAGCTGGATCGCCCGGTGCGGACCCTGTCTAAGGGCAACCGGCAGAAGATCGGCCTGGTGCAGGCCTTCATGCACCGGCCGCGGCTGCTCGTGCTCGACGAACCGACCTCTGGTCTCGACCCGCTCCTTCAGGATGAGTTCGCGCGCCTGATCCGCGAGAGCGTCGCTGCGGGCAGCACCGTGTTCCTGTCTTCCCACGAACTCGACGAGGTGCAGCGTGTCGTCGACCGGCTCGCGATCATCAAAGACGGCCGCATCGTCGTCACCGACACCGTCGAGGGCCTGCGCCGGTCCTCCCCTCGCACCGTCGAGTTCCGGTTCCCGCGAGACGTTGACCCCGGCGTATTCGCGGCCCTGGACGGGGTGCGGGTCCTGCAATGCGCCGACGGGCGCATCGTGCTGTCGATCACCGGGCCCGTCGGGGCGTTGCTGCACGTCGCGGCCGACCTCGACCCGCTCGACATGACCGCTCGCCGCGCTGACCTCGACGAGCTCTTCCTCAGCTACTACCGCAGCGATCCGGAGCCCGAGGTCGACGATGTCCGCTGACGTTGCGCTGCTCGACCTGCGTCTACGCCGCCGCTCCATGATCGGATACGCCGTCGGCATGGGCGTGTACGGCTTCGTGATCGTTGCCCTCTACCCCACGTTCAAGAACGACACCAGCCTGAACCAATTCAGCCAGGGCGGCTCCACCGTCGCCGCACTGTTCGGGGCGAACGGGCCGCTCACCACCCCGACCGGCTGGCTCAACGCCAACCTCTACGCCAACTTCGTTCCGCTGATCGTGCTGCTGTTGACCATCGGCTACGGCGCCGCCTGCCTGGCCGGGCAAGACGAGAACGGCACCCTCGGCCTGATCGTCACCCTGCCCGTGTCGCGGCGCCGGGTCGCCGCGCAGAAGTTCGCCGCCATGAGCCTGCTGGCCGTCCCGGTCACGATCGTTACGGCACTGTGCGTCGTGGCCGGACGAGGCTTCGACCTGACCGTCAGCAGTCGTGGGCTGATCGGAGTCAGCCTCGGAGTGCTGCTGCTCGGCATCGACTTCGGCGCCCTCACCATGCTGATCGGTGCCGTGAGCGGCAGCCGCGGAACCGCGCTCGGTGTCAGCTCGGCGCTGGCCGCGGCCTCCTACCTGATCAGTTCCCTCGCACCCGTCGTCAACTGGCTCCACCCTGCCCGCTTCGCCTCGGTCTTCTACTACGCCGTCGGCGACGGACAGCTCCAACACGGTCTGAGCCCCACGTCGGCAGCTGTCCTCCTCGTTGTCGCCCTAGTCCTCTTTCTGAGCTGCGCCGAGGCGTTCGAACGACTCGACGTGCACTGACCTGTCCTGCTGTGCGCCTGCGCCACGGCTAAAGTGGTGCTGGTGCGCCGGGAAGTCTGGTCGGCAACGTCCTCGCTGCGTTCTAGCCCCGGAGCCTCATGTCCGACACCTATCCCTTCGCCGGACTGCTGCTTCTCGTCGCCACTGTCGGCGTGCTCGCGCTGTTGTCCAACCGGTTGACCGAGCGCATCAAGATTCCGGCGCCGCTGCTGGTGTTCGTCGCCGCCGCGGTCGCAGTTGAGGTCATCCCCAACCTCCATCAGCCGCGGGAGCAACTAGTCGAACGCCTGGTGACGGTCGCACTGATCTTCATCCTGTTCGACGGCGGCCTGAACATGGGGTGGCCCAAGTTCCAGGTGGCGGCTGCGCCCATCGCAAGCGTGGGCGTCCTGGGAACGTTCCTGACCGTTGCCGCGGCAGCCGTACTCATCCACTATGCGTTCGGGCTGAGCTGGTATCTGGCGCTGCTGGTGGCCACCGCGATCTCCCCCACCGATCCTGCCGTGGTGTTCTCCGTTCTCGGACGACGCGAAGTCGCCGGCCGTAGCGGCACGATCCTGGAAGGCGAATCCGGCGCGAACGACCCGGTCGGGATTGCTCTCATGGTCAGTCTGATCAGCGCCGGAGGTCTCAACGACGGGGCTGGAGGGCATATCGCCGCAGAGTTTGCGCTGCAGATGGGTGTCGGGGCGGTCATCGGGATACTCGGCGGCCGAGTGCTGTTGTGGTTCATGCGCGCGGTGCCGCTGCCCAGCGAAGGCCTGTACCCGTTGCGCACCGCCGCCTGCGCCCTGATCCTGTTCGGTGCCGCCACCCTGGCGCACGGGTCGGGGTTTCTGGCCGTCTTCATCGCCGGAATCCTCCTGGGCGACGAACGCGCACCCTACAAACGAGAGATCGAACGATTCCACACTGCGTTGGCCAGCCTCGGCGAAATCGTCGCCTTCGTCGTCCTCGGTCTCACGGTCGACCTGAAAGGACTCACGCAGACCGATGTGTGGATGCCTGGGCTGATCATCGGTGCGGTCCTTGCCTTGCTTATTCGGCCCGTCTTTGTCGGCCTGTGCCTGCTACCGGCGCGTTTGAAGCGCAACGAACGCACCTTCGTTCTGTTCGCAGGCCTCAAAGGCGCGGTCCCCATCCTGCTCGGCAGCTTCATCCTCGCCGCGCACGTCCCCGACGCCGAACGCCTCTACGGCATCGTGGTGATCGTCGTCGTGTTCTCCGTCCTCATCCAGGGCAGCCTCGTCCCCACCGTGGCCGGACTGCTGCACCTGCCGATGCGCACCCGCGAACCCGAACCCTGGTCGCTGGGCGTTCGCCTGGCCGAGCAACCCGACGGCGTCCACCGCATGACGATCACGCCCGGAGCGCCAGCCGACGGACACTGCATCGACGACCTCCCCGCGATGCCAGAAGACGCCTGGATCAGCATCGTCGTCCGAAACAACCGCCTTCTGCCCGTCAGCGGGGAAAGCCAACTACACGCCGGCGACCAGCTACTCATCGTCGCCGACCCCGATCTACACGACACCCTGACCACAACGTTCGCGACTGCTCAGCCCGAATCGCCGGACTGACCGGCCTGGGTCGACGCCGCGCACTGCACTTTCACGGCCGACGTCCCGCTCATCGAGAAGGATCTTGCGAAAAGTCGCGACCCAGGGTCTCGGCGAACCGCATCAGCTCGAACTACGGAGGGTGTGGCTCTTCTGGAGTGACCGGTGCCGAGGGAGGCATGATCGGGTAGAGGCGTGTGCATGCGAGGCTAGGCTGCGCCGGGTTTGGGTGTGATCGG
>Ga0207930_1000772_pt1 | contig 10112 bp, 9 predicted proteins | sample NGESurshal092012_7_FD_184477 | JGI IMG/M metagenome (GOLD analysis project Ga0207930, IMG submission 184477) | Arctic peat soil microbial communities from Barrow, Alaska - NGEE Surface sample 210-3 shallow-092012 (SPAdes) | ecosystem: Environmental > Terrestrial > Soil > Wetlands > Peat ... | reverse complement strand
TCATTCGGCGACGGCAGAACCTTTGAGGGGGACCTCGACGGGGTCTACTTCAACGCCACCTACGTAGCCGGTCAGGGTTGGAGCGTCCAGCTCCTCGCGTGCTAGCGGACTGATGCGACAGTGCCGGCGCCGGCTACCGCCTGGTCGCTCCCGACGGTGGGACCTTCAGAATCAGCGCACCGTTCCTTGAGGTCAGATAGGTCCCATCCTGCGACCAAGTGCTACTGAAGCATGGATGTTGGTGCATCGCGGGTGCCCCACGTCAGCAACTATGAAGGCGGGTGAAGACGGTCGTCATGGTCAAGGCGAAAGACCCAGCGCTGGGACCTTCGGCTCTGCCGGGACACGGCGTCCGGGAGCACACTGGGATCATGATGATACGGCGAGTTGTGGTCGCCGCCTTACTGGGAGCGCTCCCGGTGGTGGCGATTGCATGCAGTAGTCCCTCCACTTCGTCGACCACGACCACGACAACGGCCCCGGCAACGACCAGTACTACGGCGCTCGAATCGACGACATGGACAGCGGTGTGGCCGACGGCGGCGAGCAGCACCCGCTACCAGACACCGGAGGCAGCCGCCGAGGGGTTCGCGACCGACTACCTCCACATGGTCAATCCAGTGATCAGCCCTTTCCAGCAGGGTGATGCCCGCTCGGGCGAGGTTCCCGTGCAGCCCAGTGCCTCCGGGCCGGTGACGACCGTGTTGGTGCGCAAGCTCGGCCCCAACAACTCGTGGTGGGTCTTGGGCGCGGGGACAGCTGCCATCAACCTGACCGAGCCGGTCTGGGATGCGTCGGTTTCGTCACCCGTGACGTTGAAGGGCACCAGCATGGCCTTTGAGGGCACCGTGCAGACACAGGTGCGCGAGGACGACACGAACAAACCCCTGGGAGAGGGCTTCGTCACCGACGGGAGCACGGGGATGGGTCCGTTCGACGGGACCCTGGCGTTCACCAAGCCCAGCGCAAGGTACGGAGCGATTGTGCTCTACACAACCTCCGCCGAGAACGGAACGGTGACGGAGGCGATGGTCATCCGCGTGCGACTCGGCTGACCGGGTTCGGCTGACGCGATCGCGAACGGTCGCAGTGCTTGGTCGAGCGCCAGAGGGGCATCGAGCCTGATCGCGAGAGCAGCCATGCATAGGTCGGGTCGCCTCCATCGTCCAGGTGCCGCATGGCCGAGCTAACTCGAGATCGCCAATGAGGTCTTTCCGGAGGCGAATGACCGGGCGATTTCTCAGTAGATCTTCATGTCGGCGACCGATTCTCTCGCTGCCGCGTCCGTTGAGGATGGTCAAGCCACCAAGCTCGGGGCCCCCACATCCGAGCCACAGGTGCTGGTATTGACTCCTGCCCTCGATCGCAGGCTCGGAAGTGTCTATTGGTACTGCCGGCAGGGAGGTGCGTTCCGAAGGCGAGCGCAAATTTTATTTAGCATCCTGAGGTCACGCGCTCAATCGGAGACTGACCCGTAGATCTCGAATCGCTGGACTGAACTGGGCCGACGCCGACCGGTGGCGATGGGGATCCTTTTCCCGGACCTCCTGGACCTTGGATATGACCGCCTGCTAAGTCTCTCCGCTGTCCCACACTATGACGGTTATCCGTCCGCCGGCTTCTCGGTCTACAAGCGACCAGCCATGCCTCCGGCCACTGTCAGAGTCGGCACGACCTCGTCGTTGACATGTTCGATCCCGTCGGCAAGACCGGCCTCGGACTCATCATCAAATGACACCTCCCAGCTCACCGTCACCGCGCCGTCCGCGTTAGCCAGCGACAGCGATGGCGGCGCCGGTGACGAAGAACGTTGGCTGCAGCCAGGAGAACGACCGGATCACGCCTACCTGGACGACGATCCACCCCACAAGCAACGACCCCGCTCAGACCGCCATGACCTCGGCACGATCGGCCCCTCGCCAAGCCTCGACAGCAGACGACGCCATCGGCACCCCCACCAGAGCTGCCAGCGCGGCACCGGCGAGCACCGGACTGGCGAACGGGAGCCGGGCGTTGTTGTGGCGCCGAAGTCGATCCAACCCACGGAGAGCCCCGCCGCTCCGGCGAGTGCACCGACGGCGACGATGCTCTCTGCCCCGGCTAGCCAGGGCTGGCTGCGTCGGACGCCGATGGCCTGGGAAAGAGGTCCCATGAGACCAAGTCTTGGCGTCCAGCGGGACTGCAGCCAGGGTCCAAGGTCCATAATGACCCCGGATGCGTCTCCTGGCAGCCTTCACTGGGCTGAAAGGTGCCATAGGGTCGCGGCGTGCGGTATCTGGCTCTCTTCGCCATCGTCTTCGGGATCAATCTCCTGCCGGCATTCGGGCCACCCACCTGGGCCGTGCTCGTCTTCACCCGGCTCCACTGGCATCTGAACCCGATCGCCTTGGTGCTGCTCGGTGCGGTGGCCGCCATGGGCGGCCGGTACCTCCTCGCCCGGGGTGCACGCCACTTCAAAGGTCGCATGCCCGGTCGGATGAAGGACAACCTGGAGGACGCGCGCACCCTGATTGAGCGCAAGCGGGTGGGGGCGATTGCTCTGTTCGGGCTCTTCGTGGTGTCGCCGCTGCCGTCGGCCCAGCTCTTCCTTGCGGCGGGACTGCTCGACCTGCCTCTCGGCCTACTGACACTGGCCTTCTTCCTCGGTCGTCTGGTCAGCTACTCGATCTACGTGAGCGTGGCCACCTTGGCCGACAAGCAGCTCGGGAATGTCCTGGGGCAGATCTTCGGTTCGCCCTGGGCGATAGCGCTCCAGGTCGGTCTCCTGGTAGCCGTCTGCCTTCTGCCGTTGGTGAGATGGCGGCGCTTCCTGGACCGGACAACGAAGCCCTGAGAGTTCACACCATTACCGCGCCTCGGCCACACGCCGTTCCTGTTTCGGTTCATCGGCGAGCGACAGGTAGTTCTCGTCCTCCTGAGCGGTGTGCAGCTTCAGGATGGCATAGAGGCCGTAGAGCAGGCTCCGCAACTCGGTGAGGTCGACCTCGTCGACCCCGTTCGTCCCGATGTCGTCGATGAGCTGGCCCAGCCGGTGGATCTGGTGAGTGATCTCGATGTGTGCCCGGCTCATCGTGGCCATGGGATCGCTTCCCCCGAAGAAGCGTCCGAGTGCCGGATAGAGCTCTTGTTCCTCGGCTTCTTCGTGAGGCTGGACCTCCTCGATCAGCATCCGCTGGACACTCCGCACCTCTTCCAATGCAGTATCGGGATCGAGCGAGCCAAGGGAATCAGCAACCTCGTGGAGGCGACTGATGTCGCGCCGGATGGCCAGGTGCTCCTCCTGGAACCGCTGGGTCAGTAAGGAGTCCTTCTCACCGAGCCGGGTCTCGGTCACGCCCCCCCGCAGGGCGCGGAGGGCGTTAAGGATTACGGCCACGTCGATGACCTCCTGGAGGATCGCGCCCCAAACAGCGGGGAGGAGACCGACTGCAGCGACACCCATGGCCGCCAAGGAGAGGGACATCCCTGCCACCATGCTCTCTATGGCGATCTGCCGGGTGCGCCGGGCAATGGCTGCTGCCTCACCCAGGCGGTCCAGCCGGTCGACGGTGAGCACCACATCGGCGGCTTCGGACGCTGCGGTTGCCCCTCGAGCCCCGAGGGCGACCCCGACGTCGGCTAAGGCGAGTGCGGGTGCATCGTTAATGCCGTCACCGACCATCATGGTCGGAGCGCGGTGCGTCTCGAGCCTCACGACGTCGAGCTTCTCGGCCGGTGAGCGCTCAGCCAGCACCTCGTCGACCCCAATCACCGCCCCGACGGTCTCAGCCACCTCGGTCCGGTCACCGGTGACCATCACGATGCGGGCGATCCCGTTCCTCCGCAGCGATCGAAGGGTCCGGGCAGCGTCGGGTCGCAGGGGATCATCAAAGACCAGGACACCGGCAGGGACTCCGTCGATACCCACGAAGACGGTGAGGGCCCCATCGAGGCGCGCCTTGCGACGCGCCGAGCGGGCCCAGGTCGGCGCGCCGGTCACTCCCGACCACGACGCCTTCCCCACTGCCACCCGGTGCCCGGTCACCGTTCCTCGGATGCCCTGGCCGGGGATCTCCTCGGCCCCCTCCGGGAGCGAGAGTTCGCATTTCTGCTCGAGTGCTGACTGGACCACGGCGCTGGCCAGGACATGGGGGGAGACCTGGTCCAGGGAGGCAGCCAGCTGGAGGACTCGGCCGGCAGGCACCGACTCGGCACAGACGATCTCGGTCAGCACCGGGTGTCCCACGGTCATGGTCCCTGTCTTGTCGATCAGCAGAGTCGTACAGGTGGCAATGCGTTCGAGGACTGCGCCCCCTTTGACTATGACTCCTCGTTTGGCGGCTCGGGAGAGACCTGAGACGAGGGCCACCGGCGCCGCCAGAATGAGGGGACACGGTGTGGCCACTACCAGGACCGCAACAGCGCGGCTCGCGCCTCCGACAGACCAGGCGATCCCCGCAGCAACCAAGGTCACAGCAAGGAAGCCCAGCGCGTACCGGTCTGCCAGCCGGACCACCGGGGCCTGTGAGCGCTCGGCCTCGGTGACAAGCCGGACGACGCCGGCGTAGGTGCTGTCGGCGGCACTGGTCGTGGCTCGGAGGTCCAGGGGGGAGCCGGCGTTGACCACTCCACTGCGCACCCGGTCTCCCAGTGAGCGCTCGACCGGGAGTGGTTCCCCGGTGAGCGCCGACTCGTCGAGGACTGCCGAGGCCGAGACGAGGGAGCCGTCCACGGGCACCACCTCTCCGGAGGCCACCAGCAGGAGATCGCCAGGTATCACCTGGTCGAGGGCGATGACGACGAGACCACCGTCCTGGTAGCGGTGTGCGGACTTCGGGGCTCGCTCGAGCAACGCCTGGAGCTCCCGGCGGGCCTGGCCGGCGGCCCACCCTTCGAGGGCCCGGCCGCTGGCCAGCATCAGGCTGATGACCGCACCGGCCAGATACTCCCCGACGGCCACTGCCCCTACCAGTGCCAGGAGGGCGATGACGTCGACCCCGAGCCGACCCACAAGGAGACTTTCGACCATCGAGTAGAGGGACAGCGCGATGCCACAGCCAGCGGCGATGATCCAGACCAGGTTCCCTCCAGCTCCTAGCCCAGCCCAGTGGAGGAGGCCACCCCCGACCAGTCCGCAGACGGTAAACGCGAGCGGCAGGAGCGTTCCTGGGCGCGATGTCATCCACCGTGACCCGAACCAGGGACTCCCGTCCATAATCCCTATAGTGCGCCAGCTCAGCGCCTGGGCGTAGGGCCGAAGGTCAGCACCAACCCCAGAGGTTCACAGAGCTCGTTGCAGTGCCCGGTTCTTCCGGTGCGACCCTGGGCGGGTAGCTTGCTCAAGGTACCCCTGGACCCGGTTCGAGGAAGTCGAACTGAAGCGATCCGGAGGGTTCACCTGTTGAAGAGCCGGCTGGTCCGTTGTAGGTAGGGCAAGACTGCCCCCCGAAGATCCGTCGGCTTACGGCTCACGGGACGCCCTGATCGCCGGATGGGTGGGGCAGGTCTGTTCGGAGCCATGCAACCGATTGACGCTCCCAAGACTTGGAGCCGGCTGCCTGTCAGGTCATTTCAGGGTCAATACGTGGTAGACCACGAAAGCGGGCCACACCACGGCTTTCATGAAGGCCAAGAGCACGAGCCAGAAGGTTCCAGAGTGCGTATGCAGGTAGTAACTCAGTGCCCCAATGAATCCAAGGAACCAGATGCCCCCTGCTCCGCCCTTGCTGGCGGCACTACTACCTGCACGTGGCTTGCCCATATTCGCGTCACTCATCGAACTGCCTTTCCAACGTCCACAACGGCGATGATGCCACCGTTGGCTTGCAAGTGGCAGGGTCAAACGTCACAGGACCTGGTCTGACCAACGGCTGATCAGAACTTGTACTCTGCAAAGGTCGACCGATACCAGGCGGTATCCCCGGACACCGGTTACTCGTCGGAATATCTCGGGCTTAGCTGACTGCTCGCTTGCTACCGCGAGCACCCCGGCCGCGATCGCCGCACAGGCCGGTGACTGCCTCAGTGAACCGGAGAAGAACTGGCCTATCAGTATCCTGACCTGGGAGTTCACCGCCTGAAGCCGTGATTCGTACCCCGGTCGCGAGCCATGGGGTAACCGAATGCTGAGGAACCTCCGGATCGAGGGGATGGTGGCAGAGGATGGCCCACGCCTCGGTCACTTGGCCGATGCTCTGTGGGGCGTGCGCGCCAATCGAAGAAAGCTTGGCGATCTCGTATGTAATCGCTCAACTTCGGGATATCAAAACGTCACTAACCAGGCACTTCGGGGGCAGGGGCATGACGGCGCACCGTCCTGTATCCGGCATTCTCGGATGGTCCGCCCCATCAATCGGTCACCCGGCCGGGTCCCGGAGGACGGACCGACCCGGAGGACCAATGACCCTGGTCGCGCAACCGTGGAACAATCCCTGGCATGGACGAGCCGCCGGAGCTGCAATACGACGGACACTGGAGGATGGCTGTCTGGGCCCTCCGAGTGGGGTACGTCGGGCTGGCCGTCGCCATTGCGGGCCTCATCGTGATGTCGTTGGGATCTACGCCGTGGGTCCTGGCCGTCGGGGTGTTCATTTGGCTCGCCGCCGTAGCCGTCACGTTGGCGGGGTTCTTCTGGCCCCGGCACGAGCTTCCCGAGCCACGACCTGGGTACTGGTCGATGAGGTTCATGCTCATCCACGACACGGTCCACGCCCAGTCGTCGGCCCAGCGGTCCTGACGGCTCCTCCCTTCGCGGCTGCGTCCGCCGTGCGGCAGTCTCCCGTCTTGTCGACCCGACCGGGATGTACCAGTGCCGAGCGGGCGCGAATGGTGCCCCATAACAGCGGTTTGGGCTCTCCATTTAACCGGAGTAGGCACAAGATGTGGTGGTGATCATTGTTCATCCAGATCAGCCCATGGCCGATGAGACCACCAATCTCTGGTGCGCTTCCACATCGAAGAGGACGTTCCTGTGGCCACGGGATTGTGACCCATTCCAGTTCCTGTTGCGGGCAACGCCATCACCGTGGCCTCCTCCTCGCCTCCCTTGAATCGAATCAACTGACGATTCACGTCCCTGTAGCCACCTACGATCTTCTTGTAGGTGTCCCCACGTCGTTCTGCTCGCCACTGCCGCACCTTGGGCCGCATGACGTCCCACGTAACCCATATAGCAAGCACTGCGCACAGACCAAAAAGATACGGAACCGCTGCGTGACCCCACTTGTCGACTGACCCCGCCGAAGCCGCTGCAGCTATCACGCCAATGACCACGTCACGTCGGGGATGAGACATTGAGGCAGCCTACGCACGAGGCCACCACAACATCTTGTGGTCACTCCGGTTAGATGGAGTGCCCAAACAGCGGTTCTAGGTGCGGCGAGCCTACGCCCTGCCTAAGCCCGCCGGCCTAAGAAGCAAAGGAACTCCGTCTGCAGGTCCGCATCGATGGGTGGCTCCAACTTGGGCCCGAAGAAGTTCGGCTGGCGGATCATGGCGTCCATCGGCTTGAGAGCTTCGTAGGCCTGGCGGACGGACTCCTCGTCAAGATGCTCGTCTGCACCGATCGTTCGTGCCAGGTCCCACGTGTGGACGAGTAAATCCATGGTCACGAACCGGCCAATGATCTCACCGGCAGACATCCTGCCGGTCGGACCGTCGACCTCTTTGGCCACCGCCTCCGGGTCCCCGGTGATCTCGTCGATCGCTTGAGAGACCTTCTCCCAGGCCCGCCTCGGGTCCTCGTCAGCACCCAGGGGCTCCGACTCCCCACCCCTGACACCGGCGATCACGCTCCGATGACCCTCGACCACGTGAGCCACCACGTCGCGGGCCGTCCACTGCTCGCATGGGGATTGGGCCTCCCACTTGTCGGGGCTCACCGCCCCCACCGCGGCATCGAAGCCGCTCGACACCAACCGGTAACTGTCTTGGACCTGGGGCATAGCGCGAGCGTACGTCGCCCCTTGCCGCGCCGAAAGTGCTGAACCCGGGCGGGGTGTTGGACATCATCCCTTACCGCCGGGTAGGCATGGCACATCAGCACATCCCTGCAAGTATTCAAGGTATGGCCTGGTGGTCGTTCACGGTCGACACGAAGATTGGAGCATGGTGACGAGTGTGAATGCCCTGGCAAGCTGGTATCCCGACCCGGACGGTTACGGAGGTCAGCGCTACTGGGATGGAGTGGCATGGACCGAGTTCCGTGTGCCTCCACCATTTGTGCAGCTCCCGCCGAATGGTGGCTGGGGCCCGCCTCCATGGAAAGGGGCGCAACTTGGGCGGCCGGCGTCCGGTCCCGGGGCACTGGCGGACCCAGGTCGTCGCCTTGGCGCCCGAATGCTCGACTTCCTAGTCCTCCTTCCCGTGTTCATACTCCTCTTGCTACTTGCTCTCAGCATCTTCGGACCACGATTCGGCCCCATGTTCCCCAACGAACCCACGTATCCGTCGAATGCGCCAGCCCCGACGCCCGGGTTCGTGTGGCTCTATCTGGTGGTGTTCGCCTGTTTCTTCGTCACGGGACTCGTCATGCTGGCCTACGAGACCATTGCCGTTGCAAAGTTCGGGCGGACACTCGGAATGGCCTGGCTTCGCATCCGACCTCTCCGAGTTTCGGGAGGAGTCTTGGGATGGGGAAGGGCGTTCGCAAGGGCTGCGATCTTCTGGCTGGCAGGGTTCCTTGGCTGGATCGGACTGCTCGACCCGCTGTGGTGCCTGTGGGACGGCGAACGACAGTGCCTGCACGACAAGGTTGCCGACTCAATCGTTGTCAATGATGCTGCGTGATCGTAACTGTGGCACCTGCCCCTCGAACGCCGGGTGGGTGGGACACCGGCTCGGATCTAGGGTCAGCCCATGCGAGTCAGAGATCTGCGCGAGATCGTTCGGGCCGCTCGGATTGACACACGCCTCTACAGCTTTGAAGCGGAATCGCACGAATCGCTCTGTCTCCTGGCTTTTGGACAGGAGTGGAACGTCTTCATCTCGGAACGAGGCCAGCGGATGGAAGAGCGGTCGTTCTCCAGCGAAGACGACGCCTGCGTCTACTTCCTGAAGCGGATCTTCCAGCTTCGGTAGGTGCCCCCGATCGCTGCCGGTTACGCGTCGCAGAACCTCGGGCTGAAATTGCGGCTCGCTAACGATCGCGAGCACCTGGGTCGTCCTCACTGCACCGGCGGGTGACTGCCTCAGTGGAGCGCACAAATCTGTCCAATCAGCACTCTGAGGCGAAGATTCGCTCGCCCCGGCGAGCCCACCCAGGGCTCTACGGCGCTGAACAGGAAATTCGTGGAATGGACCCGGGCGACCAGACCGGGCCATGGACGCGAGCCCGGAACGGCCAAGCCTTCTTGCTGCCGTCCAGGGCAAGAGCGGGGAGGACGAACTCGCCGCTGTGCCTGTGCTCCGGTTTCCGCACTGGATCGACGAGCCTCTTCGAGTGGTGAGTCAGCTCCTGGCTCTGGGCTTTGACATGGTCGTGCGCTTCGAAGTGCTCCACTACGTCGCCGGCAAGCGACTCGGCGCAGTCTGACCGTTTCTGGGACGATCATGGCCCGGAGATGGCGCCCATGAAGGAGTACTGTTCTTGTCCGGGAGAACCGTGACTACACTCCACGACGACCTCGGATGCCCGCTCCGCCTGGAGAACGTCCCAGGTCGGATTGTGTCGCTGGTTCCCTCGCTCACCGAGGCCCTGGCGGTCACCGTGCCCGACCGCCTGGTCGGTGCCACCGACTGGTGCACCCACCCAGCCGACCTCGACGTTCCGCGGGTGCGGGGCACGAAGAACCCGGACCACGCCGCCATAGGGCGACTCCGTCCCGACCTGGTGGTGGCCAACCAGGAGGAGAACCGCCGGATCGATGTCGATCGCCTGCGCGACGCCGGGATCCCGGTGTGGGTAACGCAGGTCGAATCAGTCGACCAGGCGCTTGCTTCGCTACGCCGTCTACTGATCGAGGTGATTGGTGCCGGCGAGCCCGGGTGGCTGCTGGCCGCCTCGTCAGCATGGGCCCGACCACCGGAGCTGCCAGCAGTGCGGGTAGTGGTCCCGATCTGGAGGGACCCCTGGATGGTCGTGGGAACCCGGACTTTCAGTGGGGACGTCGTGGCCCGGCTCGGGCTCACCCCAG
>Ga0207930_1000766_pt1 | contig 10129 bp, 10 predicted proteins | sample NGESurshal092012_7_FD_184477 | JGI IMG/M metagenome (GOLD analysis project Ga0207930, IMG submission 184477) | Arctic peat soil microbial communities from Barrow, Alaska - NGEE Surface sample 210-3 shallow-092012 (SPAdes) | ecosystem: Environmental > Terrestrial > Soil > Wetlands > Peat ... | reverse complement strand
CAGTTCCGTGCGCTCACTTGGCGTCAATCGAAACTCTCCTTCATGCATGCCTCATGATACATGAGTGCGATACCAATATCAATGTTACAAGCCACTAGTCGCGCTATCATCGAGGGATCGGAAGCTTCCGCTAACCCGCGAGCAATTTCTCGACCGATTTGTCGATCTTCTGCGTGATGCCATCCTCGCGCAGCGCGGCGCGGATCCGTTGCCGCGCCCGCGTAAAGTGAATTGCTTCGGGGAGTTCGACATTTTTCGCGACAAGTGTCGCGGTTTCGGCAGCTTTGGCTAAGGCATTGTGAACGTCATTTTTTGAGTCGAATTCTGGAATGCTATTAATGAGAAGCTTGTCAAAGTCTCGAGCGCCCCACTGGCCGCGACTCTGATCTGGCGCGATCTTCGAACGAAGTGTCTCGCTATTGATCACCGCGATTAGGAAGTTGGCCTCCCCCTCGGAGTCGCACTCTGCCCAGTACAGCTTGTTCTCCACGATGCCGGCACGGTCTCTTAGAATTGCAGCGGCCGCCAATGTACCAGCTTTCGCATAGACCACGCGCAGCCTCGCGGGTGGCATCTGAGCGGATAGCTTGCCATAAAAGTTTAATTTCTCGCACAGAGTGATCGTCTCTTTTCTGTTCTCGCCCCACATTCTTTCAGCTGCTGTCATCCATGCGGCTAGATGGGCGAACCCCCTATTCCGAGCGTTCCGCGCGTCCAACAAACTGTCCTTATTCCAAGGAATAACTGCGAGAGCTGCTTCAAGTAATCGGAACGGCGCTACGGATTCTCCCAAGTAGAGCGGCCGAAGGAACGCTTTCTCGACCGGGGCAGTGATGGGTGGCAGAAATTTCCACGGCTTCTTCTCCTGCGCACTCTCGCGGCTTTCAACCACCGGCACGTCTGGGTCTGAGCCAAACCTACCAACACCAGAAGGGACCACTACGAAAAGCCGCCTTGGAAATACGGTTGCACCTTGGCCGCTCAGGATCGCACTCGTGTTCCATTGCATCGAATCGCCGAGATAGACCGGGATGCTGACTCTTGGCCGGTCTCGCAGCCGATTTTCGCCGATGGCCAGTAGATACGTGATGCGTGCATTGATGACTGCAACCGGATGAACATCGATACCCATGACCTGTCCGGTGCATCGTTGAATCGCATCTCGATTGCTGAGACCTGCGGCGTCTGCAGCAGCCAACAACCTGCGAACCGCATGAAATAGAAAGGTTCCCGAGCCGCAAGACGGATCAAGAACACGCTGAGCGAGCGGATTTTCGATAACGCGTGCGCAGATGCGATTCGCGAGCCAATCGGGTGTGTAATATTCGCCGAGGTCGTGCCGCTGTTGCGGATCGATCAGCGATTCATAGAGACCTTTCAGTACGTCGTGCTCGATATCGCCCAACCGGAAACGCGCGACTTGTGCCGCGATGCGGCGAATCAGATCGTCCGAATCAGGAGTCGCGAGCACCCAGTCGAAGGAATCCGACTCTACTACGCCGTCGATGCCTGCGTCCTGAAACGGCTTGCCAACCAATAAGTCCGCAGGCTCGGGTATTTCGACGCCAAGCACGAGTGTCGCCATGGTCTTGGCAACGATCGTGAGATAGGTGTGCTGAAAAAATAGAGTGTCGTCATCGATGAGCGTTCCGTACACCAGCTGCAGCCGGTCCGCCCAGAGCTTGCGCTTGAGTGCAACCTCGGGATGTTCCCGGACGGAATTCCACAGTTCCCGCAGCCGAGCCTCGGCAACCTCAAAGACCAGACTTTCCTTGCCCAACTCCTTTCGCACGCCCTCGGGATCTGGCCGCTCCGATGGGCGAGTCGCGACGAACGGGCTGAGCCAGAGCGCGAGTCCGCGAACATCTGTCCGTGAAACCTTGTACGGCGTCCTGGCGACCAGCTTGTCGCGCTGCAGTTCGTAGGGAATGAACTCCGCGCCGTCGGTTGCGACGCCTACGTAGTGGTGCCCTGTCCGCCGCTCAAGTTCGCGAAGGTAGTCTCCGAGCTGACGTTCGGCTTCGGGCTTCTCGCGCCGCAGATCCTTTTTGAATTCGAAAACGGTGTGGCACAGCAGCGCGTCAAGGCGGCCATGAACCTCAGGCAGTGGCTGTTCGAGTTTTACGTCGGATCTGGAGGCGCCCAAGTGCCCAATGAGAATGGTCTGAACGTCGCGGCGGACCGGCTCATGGCCGGGTCGCGTCGCGAGATTTGCTACAATCTCGCGAAGTTCGGCGTCTGACAGTGACAACTATTCGGACCTCGTCGCGGACCGACCATTCATATCGAAGTTCGCTGCTCTTCTTAACAACCGCGCCGAAGGCGCGGCGTCTCCCTGACCTGTCAGGGCGAGGCAAAGAAAAGGATCCGGGTTCCTTCGCTGCGCTCAGGATGACACAAACAAAGCAAACGGCGCTCGTGTCATTCTGAGCGAAGGCTGCTGAAGCGAGGAATCGCGGATCCAAGAAGGGCATCTTGGAAAGCGGACCCTCACCCGCCGTTCGAAGACGATCGTCAGCCTCTCTCTGACAGAGAGAGGCCGCGCCGAGTCGTCGAGGCGCGGGTGAGGGTCATCTCTTATTCCCTCGCCCGTTTGTCGGGGGAGGGTTTGGGTGAGGGACATCTGCGGCGCGAATGTCTGATGCGCCGCATGATTGCTTCCTTCCGTCATCCCGACCCCTTCCGTCATCCCGACCGAAGTGGAGGGACCCCGGATCTTTTTCCGCCTCCGTCTGAACTCAGATCGCTTGATTTGCACGAGAGCGCCCCGCCGCGCGATGCGGCGCAGCTCCCTTGGTCCGCGATGCGCACCGGCGTACCCTGTCAGCATCAATCATCATGAAAAAAGCGGTACCGAAATTCAGAACCGAAGATGCCGAGCGCGAGTTTTGGGCGTCGCACGACTCGACCGACTACATCGACTGGCGCAAGGCCAGGCACGTAACGCTGCCGAACCTGAAGCCCTCGTCCCAGACCATCTCGCTCCGCATGCCGAAGCCGATGCTGGATCGCTTGAAGCTCCTGGCGACCAAGCGCGACGTGCCCTATCAATCACTGCTTCAGATGTTCGTCGCCGAGCGCCTGAAAGCCGAATTCAAATTCTGACCGCCCCCCCCCGCGAAATCCCGCCCCAACCCCGTCTCTGAGCGCGACGCTAGGGTAACGGTCTCGCGCGGTGAGATCGGTCTTCCGTAATTGGAGCTATCGCGAATCAGGGATGAACTCCCGATCGTCTCTTTTCACCCAAATTTGATATAGTCTTAGCAAGAGCAGCTCTCAGGCACTTTTGGGCCCAAACTTATGAGCAGTGAAGAGATCGACGCGAAAAACACCTTCTTAACGTACTTCCACTATGTAAGTTCGTTCAGCTTGCTGACTAGGGATCCACAAGCCTTACGCGGAGCGTAAGTCGCTATACCAGAGTTTGTGCGCCTTAAGTCTGATGGCAAAGTAAGCATCGAGGCGTTGCGGCGCCCGCTCTATCGCGGTTGGTTGACGTTGCGTGCTATGGAGAATCTACCGATCGATAAAGAGCCGGAACTGGCCGTCGATGCTAACCTATGGCTCCCGGTTCAATCTTACTATGCCATACACGGAGTTGGTTTGGCGGCATTGGAAGCGCTACGCAGCGATCAACCCAGTACTCACTCTAGCTTCTTGCGGGAAGCGTCCGCTAGTTTGGCGAGAACCCTTCTTCCGCGTCCCTTTAGCATCACCTGCACAGGGGACATCTTTCCGGGCGGAGCGACTCCGGCCTCGTTTTCCGGAACGGGCGCAACTCGGGCAGACACAAAGGCCATCAACGCGCTGTCCGCGCTTACACAGTCTAACGCCGAAACTTTTGTTGCTAAGGCGATCGCCACCACTCGTGACCATGCATTCGAAGCCTCCTTTGATCATCATCGAAAGCAAAGGCGAAAAAGCAGGCTTAATCGCGCCAAAAAGCAACAGTTGGCCGGAAGGATTCCCCCCACATCCGTATTTGATTTTCTCTATCGGTATCGCCTCAGATCTAACTACAGTGACGTGGACACGTTCCGAATCGGACAGACCGAGATTGATATGGCAGTCCAACACTACAAACACGTCCTCACACTTACTTTGAACCTCGTCACGCTTTTGCATTCAATCATCGAACGGCGAATCGGTATCGGACCCTTCACGGAATTAAGAAAACGCTTCAAGGCGAACCGCACTTCGGATGCGTAGGCACACGAGACTCTTCTCGCAAATGCTGCGTGTCGAAAGTTCATCCTAAGCCTGGGGTCGTGGTTTTGAATCCCGCCGGTTACCGCGCTGAAGGCTCCACCAAATTGTACGAATAAGTCTTGATCACCAGCCACACCTCCTTCCCCTCTTCAATTCGCAACGCATCGATCGCCCCCGGCGTCAGATGCACCTCGAACGACGCGCCCCCCGCATCGATCATGACGCTCGCAGTCACGCCCTCCCGCCGCATCGGCCACCCGCCCATGTCATTCTGCGCGCAGCGAAGAATCCCGGAGTATGTGCTTGACTCAATCCGCCGGGCCAAATGATGCCCAGCCTCGGGGAGTCCAGCACGCGGGGCAACGTCCATTTTTGGGCGCAGCAGTGTCCGAATTTGGACACTACCAAACCCTGGGCGGCCATTGTCTGACGGGTTAATCATTGCAATAACGGCTGTAGTCGAATGAAACTTGCGACATTCACCCATGGCGGCGCGACGCGGATCGGCGTCGTCGTCGATGACTCGATCGTTGACCTTGCGGCCGCGGCGCCCGAGTTGCCGCGCGACATGACCGCCTTGCTCGTGGCGGGGCCGCGCGCGCTCGAGCGCGCGACGGGCGCGGCGAAGAATTCAGCCCACCGGATTACGCTTAAGAGCGTCAGGCTCGAGGCGCCGATCGCGCGTCCCCCGGAGTTCCTCGCCATCGGGCTCAACTACGCGGACCACGTCGAAGAAACGAAGATGAAGCCGCCCGAGTTTCCGATCTTCTTCAACAAACAATCGAGCTGCGTGACCGGACCGTACGATCCGATTCATCTGCCGCGCGCGTCATCGGCGCTGGATTACGAAGGCGAACTCGGGTTCGTGATCGGCAGGCGATGCCGTCACGTGCCGCGCGATCGCGCGCACGAGGTAATCGCGGGTTACGTGATCGTAAACGACGTTAGCGTGCGCGATTGGCAGCGCCGGTCGCCGACGATGACGCTGGGCAAGTCGTTCGATACGCACGGGCCGGTTGGCCCATGGATCGTAACGCCGGACGAGATTGGCGATCCGCACAAGCTGGACCTGCGCACGTTCGTCAACGGCGAACAGCGCCAGCATTCGAACACCCGGAATCTGATCTTCGATTGCTTCGCACAGATCGAGACGCTATCGACGGTTTTCACCTTGATGCCGGGGATGATCGTCTCGACCGGCACGCCCGGCGGAGTGGCCGCCGCGATGAATCCTCCCAAATGGCTCAGGGCGGGCGACGTGGTCCGAATCGAGATCGAGAAAATCGGCAAGCTCGAAAACCATGTGATCGAGGAACCGGCCAGCACCAATTTAATCTAAGCAGATTGTTGCATCCATTCTACAATGTGTAGCTACCGGTTGACTGATAGTGGGAGCGCACCGCCTGTTCCGGGCGTTATTGATCAATCGCTCGTGGCACATTGATTGCTTGCCCTAGGGAGGGGGCGGTTCGGATGGGCGGGATGAAAGTATCAACGCACTTGGGGAGGGCGCGAAGATGCTGCCAACGACGTCAAATCGAATCCGCCATTCGGAACATGAGATAAGTCAGGCAAGATCCTCGCCCCCTGGAAAACTGAGCCGCTTCCTCCTTAAATTTCGCCCACTCTGGAATGGAAACTACGGTCTCCAGAAGCCGCGCCGTTCGATCGACCGCGAACTGCAGGAGCGTTGGCCAAAAGAAGACTTGCTGTAGCTGCCCAGCCTCCGTCTCTTCGCGCTATTATTTGGGGCTTAACACGTTAGCTCGCGCCAAGCGCGGACTCGAAAAACAAAAACGGGCGACGTGGTCCGAATCGAGATCGAGAAAATCGGCAAGCTCGAAAACAAGGTGATCGAGGAACCGGCCAGCACGACGATGATTTGAGCGATCGCATCAGGCGGTCTCGTCGCGCCCGAGCGCATCCGCATAGCAATGCCGAGAGGCTCAGGCCGCGCGCGGCGTCCGCTAATCCTTCGGAATCACAACCTCAGTCGCTCCTTGCGCGTATTCCGCAACTCGGCGCGATACCCATCCGCTCGAAATAGCGCTGGTGATTCTCCTCGGCGCGGTAGAACTCCGCGGCGGGCACGATCTGCGTTACGATCGGACGCCCCAGATTGCCGGATTCATCGAGCCGCCGTTTCGATTCCTCGGCGGCCCTCCGCTCGTGGTCATCGGAATAAAAAATTATCGAGCGGTATTGAGTGCCGACGTCGGGGCCTTGCCGGTTGAGCGTCGTCGGGTCGTGAATCTGCCAAAAGACTTCCACCAGTTGCTCGAACGATACCCGCGCGGGGTCGTACTCGACCTGCACGACTTCGGCGTGCCCCGTCTTGCCGCTGCAAACCGCTCGATAGTTGGGCTTTGGAACCGCGCCTCCCGCGTATCCCGCGGTCACATCGACCACGCCTTCGACCGCGCGAAAAGCCGATTCGACACCCCAGAAGCATCCGGCGGCAAATGTTGCGATTTTGTACTTGTTTGCCATTTCTTCCACTTAACGATGAAGACCAGCGCGAATCAATGCTCGCGCGGCCCCGGCGAACCCGCCGCAGGCACTGTGCGAGCGTCCAGAGGTATGCCATTATTCAAGCGCTATGACAAGTATTATGGCGGACGGCCAAGCTTCGAAAATCAGCGGCAAGATTGTTCTGCGGGCGGTTTTCGCTCTCGCAACTATTCTTTGTATGTGGCTCCCCGCCGAGGCAGGCGGCGCGGAAATCAAAGTCGCTGCGGGGTCGGATTTGACGTTCGCATTCAAGGACGTTGCCACCCAATTTGAGAAGCAAACCGGGAGCAAGATTAAGCTCACGTATGGTTCATCGGGGAATTTTTTCGCGCAGATTCAAAATGGCGCGCCGTTCGACTTGTTCTTTTCGGCCGACGTTGACTATCCGAAAAGGCTCGAGGCCGCGGGCTTGATTGAACCCGGCACTATTTACGAATATGCGAGCGGAAAACTCGTGATGTGGGTACCCAACGGGTCGAAGCTCGACTTGAGCCGCGGTCTTGCGACGCTGCTCGATCCCGGCATCAGAAAGATTGCGATCGCCAATCCGGATCATGCGCCGTACGGGGTCGCGGCGGTTGCGGCGATGCGCCACGCGGCGGTTTACGACAAGATCGAAAGCAAGCTCGTGCTCGGCGAAAATATCTCGCAGACCGCGCAGTTCGTCCAATCCGGGAACGCCGACGCCGGCATCCTCGCGCTGTCGCTGGCAATCGCGCCGGCGATGAAGGACAAGGGACGATACGTCGAAATCCCGGCCGCGGATTATCCGCCGATCGTCCAGGCCGCGGTGATTTTGAAATCGTCGAGTAACAAGGGGCTTGCGAATCAGTTCATGAAATTCATCCAGCAGCCCGATACTGTAGCGCTGATGGCGCGATATGGTTTCTCGATTCCGAAGGACGCCGCCGCGGAGCACAACGGAAGCGCAATGCCCGCGCCGCACTGAGCTGCGATGGATTGGAGCGCGATTTTCCTGACTATCCGGCTCGCGTTGGTCGTTTGCGCGATCTTGCTCGTGGTCGGGACGCCGATCGCATGGTGGCTCAGCTTCACCCGCTGGCGATGGAAATTTTTCGTCGAGTCCATCGTCGCGCTACCGCTAGTGCTTCCGCCGACCGTGCTCGGTTTTTATGTGCTGGTCGCGATGGGTTCGAACAGCCCTATCGGCCGCTGGTATCAATCTTTAACGGGCCACGGATTGCCGTTCACATTCGAAGGCCTGGCGATCGCGTCGGTCATCTACAGCCTGCCCTTTGCGGTGCAGCCGATGGCGGCGGCGTTCTCGAATGTGGATCGCAACCTGATCAACGCGTCGTCGATACTCGGCGCGTCGCGGATTCGCACTTTCCTTCGCGTCGTGCTCCCGCTTTCGGTCGGCGGCGTGGTCACCGGGTTCGTGCTGAGCTTCGCGCACACGCTTGGCGAGTTCGGCGTGGTGCTGATGGTGGGCGGCAACATCCCGGGCGTGACGCGCACGGTCTCGATCGCGATTTACGATCATGTGCAGGCGCTCGACTATGCCGGCGCGAATCACATGGCGATTCTGCTGATGGCGTTTTCGTTCGTCACGCTGTCGATCACGTATGCGCTCAACCGCCGAGTCTGGGCGGTCTGGCCGATGCATCGCTAGCCGCGCGGTCGCGAAACGATGGCATCCGGCAACAGTGCGATACGCGACGGGCGTCTGTCGGTGCGCATCGCGTATCGGACCTCGAACAGCTTCACGCTCGAGGCCGAGTTCGAGGCGCCGGCCGGCTTCACGATGATCCTGGGGCCGTCGGGCGGCGGAAAGACGACCATCCTGAATTGCATTGCGGGATTGGCGCGGCCGGATGCCGGGCGGATAGCTCTCGGCGCGCGAGTGATGTTCGATTCGGCTGCGCGCATCGACATGCCGGTGGCGGAGCGTCGATTGGGATACGTGTTTCAAAATCTCGCGCTGTTTCCTCATCTGACGGTCGCGCAAAACGTCCAATACGGGATCGCGAAGATACCGGCCGAGGAGCGGCGCGCGCGAATGATGACGATGCTCGAGTCGTTTCGAATCGCGCATCTGATCGCGCGCAAGCCCGGTGAGATTTCCGGCGGCGAGCGCCAACGCGTGGCGCTGGCGCGATCGATTGTGACGAATCCGGCGGCGATCCTGCTCGACGAGCCGCTGATCGCGCTCGACAACGCGACCCGGTCGAAAATTCTCGACGACTTGCGCGCCTGGAATGCGGCCCACGAAATTCCAATCCTGTACGTCACGCATTCGCCCGCGGAGGCATTCGCACTCGGAGAGCGGGTGTTAGTGCTCGACGGGGGGCGCATTCTCGCCCAGGGGATGCCGCAGGACGTGCTCGCGACACCGCGCCATGAAACGATCGCGCAGGTAGTCGGCTTCGAAAATGTTTTCGACGCGACGGTGAGATCGATCGCGGAGACTCAGGGCACGATGCTCTGTCAGTTGGACGGGAGCACGACTCGACTGGAAGTGCCGCTCGGCCACGCGGAAACGGGGGCGCGGGTGCGAATCGCGATTCGCGCCGGCGATATCATCGTTGCGGGTGAGCGACCGCATGGCCTGAGTGCGCGCAACTCTTTTCCGGGACGAGTCGAATCGATGCGGCGCGAGGGCGTGAGGGTAGTAGTCATGATCGATGCGGAGGGTGCGACGTTCGAGGTGCATCTGACGCCGGGAGCGATAGATGCGTTGCGAATTGAAGCCGGGAAGGAGGTGTGGCTGGTGATCAAGACTTATTCGTGCAATTTGGTGGAGCCGTCGGTGCGTAGCTGATGGTTGACGGAAGGCGAAGATGCCGGATTTGGTGAGGCAACTAAGGGCAGTGGAAAAGTTGACGAAGGCCGATAGCCTCCTTCGTATTCTACTGCGGTCACAACTTTTCGATCCACTGCAAACGTTTTAGCGTCCTTCTCTGACCAGTAAGGGTAATTCAAGGACGCGATTATCAGCACGCGTTCGGTTTCCAGAATACAAATTACTGGGCCGATTCTCTTTCCATCTGTAGTCAACGGTATGTCTTTACGGTCGGCGAACACCGGAAGCTTTTCCGTCAGAAATAGCTCGACTACTTGTTTTGTACCGCCGCCCCATTCTCGGGGGATTTGGGAAAATACGAATAAGGTATAAACGAAGAACCCCACCAGCCCAAAGGCGATTGATGTACCTATCGCAAGGAAGAGTGCCAATATGCGCGAAGACTCAGGCGCGTCTGGTGAAGGCGGAAAAGGGAACAAAAGGATTGACACTCGTCTTTCCGCGGATTTGCGCTCGCCTCTTATTAGAGCCCTGAGAAGAAATAAGACCCTAACTGTCACCATGATAAGCAAGGATTGTACCACGAGCCCCATAACTAGGTTCAGGAACCAAGGGTGAAACATATCCTTGAGACCGCCACCGGAT
>Ga0207930_1000764_pt1 | contig 10137 bp, 10 predicted proteins | sample NGESurshal092012_7_FD_184477 | JGI IMG/M metagenome (GOLD analysis project Ga0207930, IMG submission 184477) | Arctic peat soil microbial communities from Barrow, Alaska - NGEE Surface sample 210-3 shallow-092012 (SPAdes) | ecosystem: Environmental > Terrestrial > Soil > Wetlands > Peat ... | reverse complement strand
GGTCCTCCGGCTCCCTGCCGCGTGTCTCGGGGACCAGCCAGAACAGCCCGGCCATCAGTGCCGCGGGGAGGAACGTGAGGACCGCGGCCACCGCGAACCGATTGCCCACATCGGCCACTGCCCCGAACACGACGAGCCCGACGACCGCCCCGATGACGCCCGAGGCCACCCACCATCCCGTCACCGACGCCCGCACCGAGGTCGGGAACAGCTCGGTCAGGAGTGAACCCGCCGCGGGGGCGAAGACGGAGCCGGACATCACGCCGAGGATGTAGCCGACGACCAGGGCGGGGCGCGACCCGGCGTAGGCGAGCCCGCCGAACACGGCGAGCCCGACCATCGCCAGTGCCGCCGTGGGCCGGCGACCGAGGTGATCGGACAACCACCGCCCGATCAACAGGCCGGCCAAGCCGGCCACCCCTGCCCCGACGACCATGGCGGCCGTCACATACCCGGGTTGGTGCAGGACATTCTGGGCGTAGAGGAACACGAAGCTGTTGGCCGGCCCGGTGATCACCGAGACCGCAAAGGCGAGCACCACGATCACCGCCAGCCGCCGGCGGAACTTCGGGCCGACCGCGCCCAGCACCGGCAGGGGATGCTCCGCTGCGGCCGCGGCAACCGTGAACCGGTCCGGCTCCTGGATCCACCTGCGGAGGACCGGCACCAGCGCCAGCGGCAGCAGCACCAACGCGAACAAGCCCCGGAACCCGAGTACCCCGGATGCCAGACTGTGGATGACGGCGATCAGACCTGCACCGACCCCGTAGCCGGCGGCGGTCAGCGCCACCGCTGAGGCCCGGTTCCTGGAGTCGGTCTGCTCCGCCGCGGCCACCCCGGAGAGGGCGTTGGTGGCGCTGAGCATCGGTCGACCCAGGGCGAAGATGGCCACGAACCACCAGTAGCCGGGGCTGGCCGCCGAGACGACCGTCAGGACCAGGCCGAGCGACAAGGTGCCGAGGAGCAGCGTCCGGCGGCCGTACCGGTCCGCCAGTCCGATGAGCGGCAGGCTGCCCAGCGATGCGAGCCGGATGATCGCCAACCCGATGCCGAGTTCGGTGCCCGACAGCCCGACCTGATCGGCGATGCTGAGCCCGTGCGTCACCCGACCGAAGTCGCGGGCGACGTCGCCGAGGGCGGCAACCAGCCCGAATTGGCCGAAGCCCGAGGCGAATGCCGCCAACGCCACGCCGATGACGGCGCGGCTGGTCCAGCCGTGGAGGTGGAGCGGTTGGGGCGCACCGGTATCCGCACCCGTGCCGGGCTCCGTGCCGGGCTCCGGCATCACGGTGACGGCTTCCGCTCGGCAACAGCGGGAACGTCGACCACTGCGGGGGGGGCCGACGTTGCCTCGGCGCGCGCCGATGTCCCGCCGGTCGGCGTCCTGTTCTCCGGCCCCACCCGGTCCGCCGCCCTCCGTCGGCCCGGCCAGAACGGGGCGTCGAGCAGCGTGAACAGGACCAGGGCCACGACCGTCGCGCTCAGCAGGTACCAGGGCCACGGACCCAGCAGCCGCAGCAGCGTCCACTCACCCGGTGGCTCACGGAGGAACATGTAGTCGGCCCCGGTCAGTGCGTCGACAAGCCCGACCACTGCCGTATAGCCGACCGTGATGCCGAAGACCCGGGGGACGGCGCCCGGCCGGGGCTCGATACGCATGCCGACCACCAGGAAGAGGGCGGCCAGCACGATACAGATGTGCCCCACGACGTACTGGAAGAACACCAGGTGCGGAAACCCGACGTTGAGATCCGGGGTGATGATCCCCTGCAGGGTGCCGGCCAGACCCCAGAAGTACGTGATCTCGACAAGCAGGGCGATGCGCCACCAGCACGCCACCGCAGCCACGACGACGCCCATGTCGCACAGCGGCAGCGGGAGCGAGGTCTTGGGTGACCACGTGCCCTGCACGACGAGTGCCACGGTGTAGCTGACGGCATCGGCCGCGAGCAGGAGGCCGATGCCACGTGCCACCAGAACGGTCCACCGGCCCGGATGTCGCCGGGCGGCCGTGCACAGGACGATACAGCCGATGGCGGCAATGACGACCGACGACCAGTAGTCGGCAGGCGAAATCGTCGCGTTCACCGGACATCACCGGAGGAGCCGCCTGCCCCCGCCGGGCGCAGGCCCGGTGGTGCCCACGGCGCACCGGGAAGGAACCGGGGTGATCCGGTCCTCGGGCAGCCGGATGGTGGAGGCGGCACCTGATCAACCCGGCAGTGTGTAGCGGGCGAAGACGTGCCATCCGACGAACGCCCAGAGCGCTATGAGGGCGAGCCGCCCGGGGAGCCGTCCCCACAGTGCCGATCCCATGGCCGTGAGGCTCGTCCACCGCGGGCCCGCCCGGTGGCAGAAGATCTCCCAGGCAATCGCGGCAAGGGCGAGTACCAGCCAGGCGACAGTCACCGCCACGTCAGGCCGCCCTTGGCCGCCGGTGGACCGCCACACGGGCAACCGGGGCCCACCCGACGGCCAGCCAAACCAGGAAGAGGGCGAGGCGCACACCGTGCCGGCCCAGCGCATGGTCGATCACCGTGCTCAAGGTCGGAACCTCGGCCGACCTCCCGCCCAGTGCGAGGCCGGCCACCTCGAGCCCTACCGCCAGCAGGAGGAGCACCACCCACGGGAACGTCGAGCGCAATTGCAGGCGGCCCACCCCCCGGGCATCCATTGCAGCCCCGTCCGCGAACCGACTGCCCGGCCGTCCGACCACCGCCACGACCGCGAGCCCGGCAACCGGGAGGCCGACGGCGACGTACGCGGAGGTGGTGAACGGCTGCAGCCCGGTGGCCCACCATGCGTAGGCGACCACGCCGGCCGCTCCCACCACGCCGGCCGCACGCAGTACGGTGCTGCGCCGCACGTTCGAGTCTCCCTTGGTTGCCGCCATGTGCCGAAGCACCTGTCCTCTCCCCACTGACGAGGGACGGCATGCCCCCCGACCCCGGTTCAGACGCCCGATGGGTTGATGGTAGGGCCTTCCCGTGGCCGGCGGAACCCTCCACGGTCCCCTGCGCCGGCACATGCCCCCGAGATCCGGCACCACCTCCCGGCCGAAGGAGCGTGCCTGATCAGGATGCAGCAGACACCTCATCGAAGGACCGGATCACCTAGGCCCGCCACCGCTGGCCGGCGAGGCGAACGGGATCGTACTGCCGGCGGGACGGCCCCAGGGGCGCATCCCGTAGGATCCGGATGGACGGCAACGGACGGAGGCACCATGGACATGGAGTATCGGCGGCTGGGCAGATCAGGGCTCAAAGTCAGCGTGCTCTCCTTTGGCTCATGGGTGACCTTCGGCCCCCAGCTTGCCGGCAGCCTGGCCGAGGACTGCCTGGCCGCGGCCTATGAGGCCGGGGTCAATTTCTTCGACAACGCCGAGGCGTACTCGGCTGGCGAGTCGGAGCGGATCATGGGGCAGGCGATCGCATCGCTGGGTTGGCCCCGCCACAGCTACGTACTGTCGACCAAGCTGTTCTGGGGGCTCCATCACGGTGTCAACATGCGCAACACCCTCAATCGCAAGTACCTCATGCAGGCCATCGACGGGTCGCTGGAGCGCTTCGGCCTCGACTTCGTCGACCTCGTCTACTGCCACCGGGCCGACCCCGAGACACCTATCGAGGAGACGGTCTGGGCGATGTCGGAGATCATCTCATCGGGCAAGGCCCTCTACTGGGGCACCTCGGAGTGGTCGGCGGAAGCGGTGCGGGAGGCCTGGGACATCGCCGATCGGCACCACCTGCACAAGCCGGTGGCAGAGCAGCCCCAGTACAACCTCTTGTGGCGTGATCGGGTCGAGCAGGAGTATGCCCCTCTCTACGACGGCATCGGGCTGGGTCTGACCACCTGGAGCCCGCTGAGCTCGGGCCTGCTGACCGGCAAGTACCTCGACGGGGTTCCCGAAGGCTCGCGTGCCACCCTTCCCGGGTACGAGTGGCTGCGCAACCTCCTCACGGATCCGGCGCGCAATGACAAGGTCCGCTCCCTCCGGTCGGTCGCCGAGGAGCTCGACTGCACCCTGGCCCAGCTGTCCATCGCCTGGTGCGCCAGGAATCCGCACGTGTCCTCGGTGATCACCGGGGCGAGCCGGGTCGAGCAGGTCCACGAGAACCTGGCCGCGCTGGACGTCCTCCCCAGGCTGACCGATGAGGTGCTGAAGAGGATCGACGCCATCACCATCTGAACCGCGGGAGCCTGCGGCTATCCGGTCGGCCGTTGGGGGCCGCCCCGGGGGTCGGTACCCGGCTCGGACTCGGGTGCACCGGTCGGCGAACCACCGTGCCCGGCAAGGAGGAGCACCTGGTGGCTCACCTGGCGGGACACATAGATCGAGAAGACCGCGGCCGGGATCTCGAAGAACACCGCGAGCAGTAGTGCCCGGAAGATCGCGGCGCGACCGTCGGAGGTGGCGATGTCGAACCAGGCGTCGACGATCAGCAAGGTGGCGGTAGCCACAGCCGGAATCTGAACACGCAGATCGACACGGAACGCCATGTAGGCGGTGCGCACGATGGCGAACACCAACAGGCAGTCGAACCCCACCCACGCCGCCCGGTAGTGCGTGTCAAGGTCGCGCCGCGGCAGGCTGATCGCCAGGTAGACGATCCACGGCAGCAGCGCCACCGCCGCCACCGAGAAGATCCATCCCAGCCGCCGGGCGCGCCGCTTGGCCTGGATCGGCAGCGCCTGGTAGACGCTGGCATACAGCTCCGGGTCGGTGCGCTCGTCTTCGGCCACGCCCCAAGCCTAAGTCCCTCCGGTACGCACCAGGCCCCGCCTCCGTACCGCCCTTTCAGCCCGGACCCGGGGTCCTCCGGGTCGCGTGTGGTCGGCCCCATGGGCAGGGATGCGGCCTGGGGTCCTACGGACGCGGCCCCCGACCGTCGTCGGGAAGCGCACCGCGCTTCAGCGCCGCCACCTCGAGGGCGCGCTGGGTGGCCACACCGATGACCGTGGGGATCCGGTGCCAGCTCCCGTCGGCGGCCAACGACCACGACTGCATGTCGTCGGCCAGGTTGAGCTCGAGGACCTCCTCCAGCTGCGCAACTGCGTCCGGATCACCGACCGGAATCATCGCCTCGACCCTCCGGTCGAGATTGCGCCGACGCAGATCGGCGGACCCGATGTAGTAGCTGGCCGGACGGCCGGCCTCCCCGCCGAAGCGGAGGATACGCGAATGCTCGAGGAACCGCCCCACGATGGAGCGCACCGTGATGGTCTCGGACAGGCCCGGCACGCCGGGTCGCAGGCAGCAGATCCCACGGATGATCAGATCGATCGGGACACCCGCCTGGGACGCCCGGTACAGGGCATCGATGACGGCCACGTCGTCGAGTCCGTTGACCTTGATCACGATGCGTCCGTCGGGACCCGCCTCCGCCTCCTTGTCGATGCACTCCAGCACCCGGTTGCGGATGCCCCCTGGCGACGTCACCAACTCCTGGTAGTGGGGAGGCTGACTGAACCCGGTGATGTAGTTGAAGAACCGGGTGACATCGGCCCCGAGCGCCGGCCGGCACGAAAGGATGCCCAGGTCCTCGTACATGCGCGCCGTCTTGGGGTTGTAGTTGCCGGTGCCGACGTGGCAGTAGAGCCGGACGGCGGCCCCCTTCTGCCGGACCACCAGGGTCGTCTTGGCGTGCGTCTTGAGACCCATCAGGCCGTAGATGACGTGGGCCCCGGCCTCCTCGAGGGCTCGGGCCCAACCGATGTTGGCCTCCTCGTCGAAGCGGGCGGTCACCTCGACCAGCACCGCCACCTGCTTCCCGTGCTCGGCGGCGCGCACCAGGGCGGCGACGACCGGGCTGTCCCCCGAGGTCCGGTACAGGCACTGCTTGATGGCCAGGACGTGGGGGTCGTCCGCGGCCTCGTTCATCATCTCCTCCACCGAGGCGGAGAACGAGTCGTAGGGATGGTGGACCAGCACGTCCTGGCGGTCGAGCACGGCAAAGATGCTGGCGTCCTCTTCGCGCTCGACCGTAGTGAGCGCCGCCGGGACCAGGGGCGTCCACGGCTCGTCGTGGAGCTCGGGGCGGTCGAGGGCGTGGACGGCCCACAGGCAGTTCAGCCCCAGGGGACCGGCGAAGCGGTAGACGTCGTCGGGGCCCAGTCCCAGCTCCTCGGTCAGTCTCTCGACCGGGGCCTCGGATGTGCGCGAATCCACTTCCAGGCGTACCACGGGGAGGAACCGGCGCCGGCGCAGCTCTTCCTGGAGGGCCAGGAGCAGGTCGTCGGCGGCGTCGTCGTCGAGAGCCAGGTCGGCGTCCCGGGTGACCCGGAAGATGCAGGGCGCTCCCACGTCCATCCCCGGAAAGAGCTCGTCGAGGAAGGCGATCAGCGTCTGTTCGAGGGGGATGAAACGGTCGCCGCCCGGCAGCCTCAGCAGGCGGTCCACGTTCGGGGGGACCTTGACCCGGGCGAACCGAGACGTGCCGTCCTTGCGGTTGCGCACCTCGACACCCACATTGAGCGAGAGGTTGGAGATGTACGGGAAGGGATGGCTCGGATCGACGGTGAGCGGGGTGACCACCGGAAGGATCATCCGGTCGAACACGTCGTGCAGGTAGGTGCGATCCTTGGCGTCCAGCGTCTCCCATTCGCAGAGCTCGATCCCCTCGTTCTCGAGCTCGGGGGACAGCCGGTCCAACAGCAGGTACTCCTGACGGCGCACCATGCGCTCCAGGGACGCCCGCACGTCACCGAGGAGCTGCTCGGGGGTGCTGCCGTTGAGGGCGAGGCTCTTGATGCCGGCAACGACCTGGCGACGCAGGCCGGCCACCTGCACCTGGAAGAACTCGTCGATGCGCTCGCTGAAGAGGACCAGGAACTTGACCCGCTCGAGCAACGGGATGCCCGCGTCGTCCGCCAGATCCAGCAGCCGGTCGTTGAAATCGAGATCGGACAACTGGCGGGCGAAGTACCTGGAGTCGGAACCGGGCCCTGCATACATCTGGGAACCACGCACTGCATCCACACTCATCGAGCCAACGATAGCAACCGGCTTCCTGCCACCCTCCAGGCGTCGCCCCCGGGCGCCGTCACCAGGAACGGCGTCGAGGCCCGGGGAGCGGGATGCGCCGTTGCGGCACGAGGCTCGGCTCCGGCGTGCGTGGACCCGCCGGAGGTGGGCCACAATGGGGAGAGCAGACCCGCCCATGAAAGGCGCACTCCGTGAGCACTGATCGCACGATCGAGGTCGTTGTGGAGATCCCCCGTGGAAGCCGCAACAAGTACGAGTACGACCACGAACGCCATGTCATGCGGCTCGACCGCCGCTTGTTCTCCGCGACCTTCTACCCGGCCGACTACGGCTTCGTGCCCGACACCCTGGCCGAGGACGGCGACCCGCTCGACGCCCTGGTGCTCCTGGACGAGCCGACCTTCCCTGGTTGCCTGGTGGAGAGTCGGCCGGTGGGGGTCTTCTGGATGACCGACGAGAAGGGCCCGGACGCCAAGATCATCTCAGTGGCCTGCGGTGATCCCATGTGGGAGAACATCCGGAACCTGGAAGAGCTCCCGCCGCACCTCACTTTCGAGATCGCCCACTTCTTCGAGGTCTACAAGGACCTCGAACCGGACAAGCTGACCAAGGTGGGCGGGTTCGACGGGGCCGACGCGGCGTGGGAGGAGATCGAGCGCTCGTTCGAGCGCGCACGATCCCTCGATCGATGACCGCCGGCCAACGCTGCCGGTGATGCGGCTCGGGTCATCCGGCCCGAGCCCTGGTGCTCAACCGAGGATCTTCGCCTTCTCCGCAGCGAACTCCTCGTCGGTCAGGACACCCGAATCGTGGAGTCCCGCCAGCTCCTTCAGCTGGGCGAACTTGTCATCGGTGCTTTCGGCCTGAGGCTGTGGGGCAGCTGCCGGCGCCGGTGCGGCCTGCTGGGCCGCTGCGGCCTGCTGTTGGCTGGCCTTGTTGGCGCCCGCCTTGGACCCCATATAGGCGACTCCCCCGATGGCGGCAACACGGAGCAGTGGGCTTCTACGCATCATCATCGGAACGCTCCTCTCTACGACTCGGCGCCGAGGTCGATGCCGAGGGCGAATGCGATCTCCGCGGCGGCCGACACGATCCGGACGTTGCCGACGGTGGGGTTGAGGGCGACCAGGAGGCCGAGGATCTCCTCGGGTGTGACGCCGGCATCGAGGGCCATCCCGACCTGGAAGGCGTAGGAGGCCGGGGCGGCTTCCGAAGCGATCAGGGCGGCGATGTTGGCCAACGAGTAGGACTTGGGATCGAGCCCGGACGCGTCGAGGTTGTCGAGCCGCGCCTGGAACAGGCCTTCGAGGGCGCCGGCATCGTGTTGCGCGACACCGAGCAGGGTGTCGCTGACGTTGGACGAGACGGTCATGGTCATTCCTCCACTTGTTCTTAGGATCACACCTGATGGCATGGAAGCCAGGGCGACCGTTCCCGCAGGGACAGCTACGATCGGACCGCCTATCCACCTTACCGGATCGGCTCCGCGTTCACCGGTCCGTTCAGGCGGCATCCGACTCCTCCTCGGACTCGAACGACCCGAGGATGGCCGAGGCGGCCTGCTGGATGCGTCCGCACGATGCCCGAATGCCGGCGACGGCCTGCTCGCCGCCGCCGGCCCACGAGGCGACGTAGCCGAACGAATAGGCACCGCTGTCCAGCCCGAGGGCCCGGCAGACGACGTAGGCGGTGGACTCCGCTTCGAGCTCGGCCAGGGACCGGTCGTCGAGCCCCTCGTGGAGCAGGGCGTGGGCCAGCTCTTTTCTGCACCAGTGGGAGGCACGAGCTGAAGCGGCTCAGCTCGGCGGAGTGTCTTCCCGCCCGGTGAGGATCTCTGCGGCACAGTGCTAGACCGTGCGTGCGGTGGCGAGGACGACGTCGGCATCAGCTCCGGACCGTTCCCCTGTGGTCCCCGTTCTCCCCGTCGGAGTCCTCGGCCGCCCTGGCCACCATCGGCGCCAGGATCCAGATGGCCTTCTCCCCCTTGCGCACCGACCGCCCGAGCTTCTTCCACGCTCTGAAGCCGGCGACCCGGCTGGCATCGGGACGCTGGGCGCCGATGAGCACGACGTTTCCGAAGCTGTAGCGGTGGAATCTGCCCTGGACGTCGAAATGCCGCCGCCACTGCTCGGAGTCGGTCAGATCCGAGATCCCGGTTGTCAGCTGTTCCAGCAGTTCGTTGCGTTGGGTGGCATCCATGACGTACAGGTCCTTCGTGGGTCGTGGCGTGGTGCACCCGAACCCCGCGTACGGGCCGATCGGATGGGCCCCCTCCGAGGAGGATCCGCCGGGCCGGAGCCGGTCCGACAACGGAACGTGCGTTCGGATCTGTCAGGGCATGGGTCGGGTGCCACCGGGTGGACGGCCCCGCCGAGGGGCGATCGCCGAGACCTCCGGGGCTCCGTCGGTGACCGGGAGGCGGTCACCGGGACCGCCCGCAGGGGGGCGAGCCGGACGGCGTCAGCGGTCCGTGGTTCAGGAAGGTACGCCCGGCCTGTGACGGGGTCGGCGGTTGCCCGGCGTTCCGCTGGACCAGGACGCCCCAAAGGCCCTGGTCGGGAGGTGCATCAGCTGGGCCAGAGCCGACAGCCCGGTCGGTCCCGCCGTATCTGCTTCGCCAGCAATGAGCCGGCGATCGCCGATCCCGACCACAATAGGATTGTGTGGTGGCATTCGATGTGACGGCCCCGACCGTGGCACGGGTCCGCATCCGGGTGACCGGGGTGGTCCAGGGCGTGGGGTTCCGCCCCTTCGTGTACGGCGTGGCGACTTCCCTCGGGATGGCCGGCCACGTCGGCAATGACGCCGATGGCGTCTTCATCGAGGCGGAGGGCCCGCGTGCCGCCATCGAGGAGTTCGAACGCCGACTGCGGGCAGACGCGCCGCCGCGCTCCCTCGTCGACCGGGTCACAACCGAGGTGCTGGAGCCGTCGGGAGCCGTCGGGTTCTCGATCGTCGAGAGCGACCCCGGGGGAGGCAGCGACGTCACGCCGGTCCCTCCGGACACCGCGGTGTGCGAGGCGTGCCTGGCCGAGCTGCACGACCCCATGGACCGCCGCTACCGCTACCCGTTCATCGCCTGCACCCACTGCGGCCCGCGCTTCAGCATCGTGACCGGCCTGCCCTACGACCGCCCCTCCACGACGATGGCC
>Ga0207930_1000761_pt1 | contig 10145 bp, 8 predicted proteins | sample NGESurshal092012_7_FD_184477 | JGI IMG/M metagenome (GOLD analysis project Ga0207930, IMG submission 184477) | Arctic peat soil microbial communities from Barrow, Alaska - NGEE Surface sample 210-3 shallow-092012 (SPAdes) | ecosystem: Environmental > Terrestrial > Soil > Wetlands > Peat ... | reverse complement strand
GGTCGCCACTTCCGCTGAAGGCTCAGTACACGCCGATATTCAAAACCCAGGAAAGTGAAGCTCTCTCCCTTCGTCAGATCCACCATCCGACTCTTGTCCTCGTTGATCTCCACGCGGAGCTTCGCGAACTCCTCGCGCAGCCGTCTGTCTATCGCCTTCACCAGCCAGTCACTCCGCCGTTCAGCGTCGATCAAGATCACCAGGTCGTCCGCAAAACCCTAGCGCTGTATCGGACGCGCCCGCAGCAACGAGCCTACCTGCAAACCGACTGTAGGGCGCATCCGATACAGCACTAGGGTTTCTGGATAACTTCCTGTCGGCCGACCATACACTCCACCATCAGTGATTGGCCTTCCGGAAGTCGTCTTTACTTGACAACGAACAGCCAATTTATGCGAAGGCCTGCGTTTTCGCCAACTGACATTCCGGGTGGATCGGTGGATCCTACAGATTGGATCGGGCTGATTCGCTAACACTCGGTAACTCGTTGGTACCGACCCGCATGTCCTAAGCTGGGTTCCTTCCGGGAAGCCACATCCAGACGAAGTCACAATCCAATTCTTTCCGGAACCCCGCTTTCAGCCAACTTCGGTGTGGAGGGCGCTTGCGAACATCGACCTGTGACGGTAGTCACTGCAGCAGGTACTACCGTGTGATGAAGTCTCCAGAATCTGTGGGACTCGCTGGCGCAGGGAAAATGCAATTGAAGAACGTGTACGGCTGTACGCTTTGACCCCGTTACAGCGTGAATACCGCAGTTCACCGCTTGCAGAAGAGAGGGCTTATGAAAGCTTCTTCCGGTTCGATCTGGGATGTGATGCGGTCAAAAGGTTACAGCCGCCGCGATTTTATGCAGTTCTGCGGATACGCCGCGATGGTAGCGGGAATCTCGAAGGCCAACCTGGGCGCCGTTGCTCAGGCATTTGAGAAGAAGGCGCGCCCGCCAGTCGTGTGGTTACATTTTCAGGAGTGCACCTGCTGCAGTGAGTCCTTCATCCGCTCTTCGCACCCAATCGTCGCCGACGTCTTGCTCGACCTCATCTCACTCAACTACACCGAGACGCTGCAGGCCGCGGCAGGCTTCCAGGCAGAAAAGTGCCTGACCGACACCATCAAGAACGATGCCGGCAAGTACATTCTGCTGGTCGAAGGCTCGGTCCCAGTCAAGGGAGACGGTGTCTATTGCACAATCGCCGGCAAGACTGCCGAAAGCATTCTTCAAGACGCCGCCAAAGATGCGGCAGCAGTCATCGCGTGGGGCAGTTGCGCCTCCAACGGATGCATCCAGTCGGCTAAACCCAACCCGACGGGCGCGACCCCGATCCACAAGCTCATCAACAAACCTGTCATTAACGTGCCCGGCTGCCCGCCGATTGCCGACGTAATGACGGGCGTTGTGACGCATGTTCTGGTGCTGGGTCGAGGCCCTGAGCTCGACAGCCTGGGCCGTCCGCGCGAGTTCTACTCGCGGCGCGTACACGATACCTGCTACCGCCGCGCCTATTATGACGCTGGCTTGTTTGTCGAGTCGTGGGACGACGACAAGGCGCGCAAGGGCTATTGCCTGTACAAGATGGGATGCCGCGGTCCAGTGACTTACAACGCCTGCTCGGTAACGAAATGGAACGGTGGCGTCAGCTATCCCATCCAGTCAGGTCACGGTTGCATCGGCTGCAGCGAGGCCGGCTTCTGGGACAACGGGCCGTTCTATCAGCATCTCGCTTCTTTCCCGGGATTCGGAATCGAGAGCACGGCCGACACCATTGGCGCGACCCTGGGCGTCGGCGCCGTGGTAGGCGTGGCCGCACATGCCATTACGACCAACATCCGCAAACGCAAGCTGATCGAACAAGAGCGCGGTGGAGACGAAACTGTCACCCAGCGGGATGAGACTTAACCGAACGGACCATCAGCGTACTTGGGTAAGCACGGCTCGAAATTTGAAGAGGTGATCGCATGGCACGACTAGTGGTAGATCCCATAACCCGCATCGAAGGGCACCTTCGTATCGAGGCTGTGGTGGAGAACGGGACCATCACCGACGCTTACAGTTCCGGCACCATGGTGCGCGGCTTCGAGAAGATCCTCAAAGGACGAGACCCCCGCGACGCGTGGGCCTTCACCGAGCGTGCCTGCGGCGTTTGCACCACGGTGCACGCGCTGGCGAGCGTGCGTACGGTGGAAGACTCGCTGTCGATCACGGTCCCCAGGAACGCGGAACTGATTCGCAACATCATGTTCTGCACGCAATATGTGCAGGACCACGTTGTGCACTTCTATCACTTGCATGCCCTCGACTGGGTGGACGTGGTCAGCGCCCTGAAGGCCGATCCGCAGAAGACTTCGGAGATTGCCGTCTCTATTTCGCCCTGGCCGAAGAGTTCGCCCAAATATTTTGCTGGCGTCCAGCAAAAGTTGAAGGCGTTCGTGGAGAGCGGCCAGTTGGGGATCTTCGCCAATGGATATTGGGGCAATCCCTCGTACAAGCTGCCGGCGGAAGTAAATCTACTCGCAGTCACACACTACCTGGAAGCGCTGGAGTGGCAGCGTGAGATCGTTAAGATCCACACCATCTTCGGCGGCAAGAATCCGCATCCCAACTACCTGGTGGGTGGCGTGCCGTGCTCCATCAATCCGGATGAAGTGGGTGCCATCAACATGGACCGCCTCAACTATGTCAGCAGCCTCATTAGCGGCGCCATTGCCTTCGTCGAGCAGGTCTATCTGCCCGACTTAATGGCCATCGCCGGCTTCTACAAGGATTGGGCGGCGATCGGCGGCGGTCTAAAGAACTACCTTGCTTATGGCGACCTGCCCACGCGCGGATATAACCAGCCTGACTACTTCAAGTTTGCCCGGGGCGCGATTCTCGATCGCAATCTCAACGAAGTGTATCCGGTAAATGGTAAAGACGTGGAGGAGATCAAGGAATACATCTCACATTCCTGGTATAGCTACTCCGCGGGAGACGCTGCCGGACTGCATCCCTTTGCCGGTGAGACCGAATTCAACTACACCGGACCGATGCCTCCCTACGAGCAGCTCAACGTAGAGGGAAAGTATTCCTGGCTGAAGACACCGCGCTGGAAGGACCATGCCATGGAGGTTGGGCCGCTGGCACGGTTGTTGGTGTCCTATGCCAAGGGCAGCACGGAAGTGAAAGATGTGGTCAACGAAGCTCTGGGCCGCCTCGGGGTCCCGGTCACCGCGCTGTTCTCAACCCTGGGGCGCACCGCCGCGCGAGGATTAGAATCGCGACTGGTCGTGCATTGGCTGAAAGGCTTCTTCGACGATCTGATGGCGCAGGTAAAAGTTGGCGAACTGTCCACCTTCACTCGCGACAAGTGGGAGCCATCGACCTGGCCGGCGACTGCCGAGGGCGTGGGACTAACAGAAGCGCCGCGCGGCGCACTGGCGCACTGGATCAGGATTAAAGACGGGAAGATCGACAACTATCAACTGGTGGTGCCCAGCACGTGGAACGCTTCGCCCCGCGATCCGAAGGGACAACGCTCCGCCTATGAGGAAGCCCTGATCGGGACGCACCTGGCCAATCCAGAGCAGCCACTTGAAATCCTGCGGACGATCCACTCCTTTGACCCGTGTATCGCCTGCGCCGTGCACCTTTACGATCCCCATGGTAAGCACATTAACCGGGTCCAGTTCTATTGAGGATAAGCCGATGGCTCACGCATCCGTTGCGACCTACGAAAGAGTTTATGTGTGGGAGTTGCCCGTCCGCTTCTACCATTGGGTGAACGCCCTATGCGTGGTCGTGCTGATCGTGACTGGCTTCATCATCGGCCATCCGGTCTCAATCCTGTACGCCTCCGAGGCGTATCAGCAGTACTGGTTCGGCACTGTTCGCTTCGCCCATTTCCTTGCCGCATTCGTGTTCTTCTTCATGTTCCTGGTGCGGATCTACTGGGGGTTCGTCGGCAACGCTTATGCGCGCTGGACGAATTTCATTCCCTATAAGCAGGAGCAGATTGAGGAAATTGGGGACATCGTAAAAGTAGACATCCTGCAGACTAAAATCCGTGGGGACATTTCGATCGGCCATAACGCGCTGGCCGGGTTCATTTACTTCCTGTCTTTCCTGGCGTTTCTATTTCAGTCGGCCACGGGATTCGCGCTCTACTCCAGCATGAGCCGTTCGGCACTGCCGCACATGTTCGCCTGGATTATTCCCCTCATGGGCGGCGACTTCCGGGTGCGCCAATGGCATCATGCCATGATGTGGTTCTTTGTTTTGTTTGCGATTGTGCACGTGTACCTGGTCTTCTACCACGACTACATCGAAGGACGCGGCACTACTTCCTCCATGGTCGGGGGATGGAAGTTCGTGCGCCGCAGCGGCCATGAATGAACGCACCGGCGACCTGCTGATCCTCGGCATCGGCAACTTGCTGATGGGAGATGAGGGCGTAGGCGTCCACGTAGTGCGTCACCTTGAAAAGTTGGGAGTCCCGGAGGGAGTGGAACTTCTCGACGGTGGTACTGGCAGCTTCCTGCTTTTGGAACCCATGAATCGGGCGCGCCGGATCATCCTCATTGACGCGACTTTGGACAGCCAGCCGCCCGGCACGGTACGCCGACTGACGCCCAGATTCTCGACTGACTACCCACGCACCCTTACGGCCCATGACATCGGCCTCAAAGACCTGCTTGATACCTTGTATCTTCTCGACCACCCAGTCGACATCGTCCTATTTGCAGTCTCCATCGCGTCGCTCCAGGAGATTAGCCTCGACCTCTGTCCGGAAATCGCCGAGCGAGTTCCCGAAATCGCACAGTTGGTTTTGAACGAGGTAATGTCTGACCGCTTGCCAGTTTAGTTCATGGACATCTGCTTGTGGCAGTTGGCGCAAAGCCCGCAAGCCTTGCAATGAGGCATGCGCGGATCTGGCTGAGCTTTCGGCGATAGACTCTCAAAAGTGGACGAATGCGAACTAACCTTCACCCGCGACTATCAGAGACAGGAAGGAGTCGGGCGGTGAGTTGAAGCTTCAGGTCATCGCAACTGATCTGGATCCATTCAAGCAACCAGGACGAGCATATCTGCCGCCGCGAAGTCTGCGTTTCTGCTAGCCGATCGATCAGCCTACGCTGCCTGGATCACCTCGGTCTTGCTCGGCGCCGTGCTCCTTTCCTTGCTCTTCCCAAAAGCAGGACGACGAGGGGCCGTTGCTCGCGGAGTATGACTCCCAAGACACATCGTCGGCCCACTCGTCGTGTCAGTTGGTGAGAGATCGCCTAAGCATGAGCGGAGAAATGGCGATGGCCTACGAGAAATCGTGGCGATTGCCGACGGGCAGGTGGATCGCTTCGCCATCCTTTTCGACGTCAACTTCATCCGCCAGACCGTTTCCACCTCCGATCTGACGGTCGGTCTTGACTACACCATCCTCGACTTCGGCCGATCCTCGCGCATCGAGTCCGCTGCCGCGCAACTGCTCGCTACGGATTTCGGCTTCAACGACGCGCATCGCCGCGTCATTTATCAGGTGGAAGAAGCGTACTATCGCGTGCTCAGCACCGCCTCGCAGCAGCTGGCCGCCGAAGCCAACCTGGCCAACGCGCAAGCCGTACAGCAGGCTGCGCAAGATCGCCTCGACCACGGCCTCGCGACAGGTCCCGATGTGCTGGAAGCCCAGAGCGCCACGACACAGGCGCAGTACGATCTGCAATCGGCCATCGGGGCGCAGGAAATCGCTCGCGGAGACCTGGCCGCCGCACTTGGCACTGCGGCGTCGGTCGCCATCCAGATCGCACCCGTCACTTCCCTCACCACGCCGGACAGCATGGAGGACTCGGTGGAGCAGCTCATCAACCGCGCGTTCCAGCAGCGGCCCGATCTGCTGCAGCAGGTGGCCGAACTGCGCGCCCGCGAAGCTGCCATCAAGCAAGCCAAAGCGGCCTACTACCCAACGCTCAAGGTCGGCGTAGTCGCCGGCCCGCAATATCTCTACGGCTTTCAGGAGCAGCTTCCTGCCGTCCGCACCGGTCTGTTTGCGGGCACTGCACTCGCCAGCCTCAACTGGACCATCTTCGACGGAGGCACGCGCCGCAGCGCTATGGCCCAGGCCGAAGCCAACAGCCGCGCCGTCTCCGCACAGATCGACATCACCCGCAACCAGGTCGCCGACGAAGTCTGGCGCGCCTACTCCAACGTCAAGACCGCCTTCCGCCAGCGCGAGGCCGCCACGGCGCTGCTGAAGTCCGCGGAGGAGTCTTACAACGCCGCACTCGAGGCGTACAACTACGGCGTGCGCAATTTGCTCGACGTCACCGCCGCGCAACGCGCTCTCGCGCAAGCCCGCGCCGCAGGTTGACGGCCCGATCACGCACTTCTTTGTTCGCGACAACCAGTTCGTGAAGTCGGGCGAGCTGCTCTTTGAAATCGACGACCGCCCCTATCGCTATGCCCTCGAGCGCGTCAAATCCGACCAGCAGACCCTTGAAGGCCAGATCGTGGACCTCACCCGCACCATCGCCTCGCAGCAGAGCGGCGTCGATGTCTCACAGGCCAACACCCACAGCGCGCAAGCCGACCTCAGTCGCTACGCCGCCGCTGTCGATCAGGCCAAGGCCGACGTCGCCAATTCCGAGCAGGGTGTGGAGCGCGCCAAGGCCGAGTGGCTCTATGCCAGCAACAACCTGCATCGCGTGGAACCGCTGCTGGCCAAGCAGTTCGTCACCGTCGATCAGGTGGACCGCGCCCAGGCGCTGAAGCAGGCCGAATCGCAGCTCAAGCTCAGCCAGGCCGGTCTGCTCTCAGCGCAAGCCGCATACGAACGCGCCAAGGCTGTCGTCTCGCAGAGCCGGGCGCAACTCGAGCAATCGAAGCACGCCGTCACGACGCGCGATCCGCTCACTGCCCAGCGCGGGGCGCGCGAATCCGCGGTGCAGACCGCCGAGTACAACTTCAACAACTGCAAGATCTACGCGCCCTTCGACGCCCGCGTCACCAACCTCATTCTTTCCGAAGGCGCTTACGCGCACGCAGGACGGCAGGTCTTCACGCTCATCGACACGCGGACGTGGTGGGCCATCGGCAATTTCCGCGAGACGCAGCTCAAGCACATCGCACCGGGCATGAAGGCCGATGTGTACGTGCTCTCGCGCCCCACGGTTCGCCTCAACGGCATCGTGGATAGCGTCGGCTTCGGGGTTACGCCCGCCAGCGACGTCATCAGCAACCTGGGCAACGGACTGCCCGACGTGGAGCGCACCCTGAACTGGGTGCATCTCGCCTCGCGCTATCCCGTCCGGGTGCGCATCACCGACCAGTCCAACGACACGTTGCGGCTCGGCGAGTCCGCCGTCATCGTGATTCGCGGATTCTGACGATGGCCACGCTCGCCACATCTCCGGTTGCTGCACAAAGCCGTTCCGGATGGCTCTGGCAATTTCTGCGCGACGAGCTCGAACCCTATCCCGAGCGCCTGCAACCGGCCGGGCGCATGGTCCTTACAGCGACGCTGGTCATGCTGATCTGCATGGCCTATCGTGTGCCGTACGCGTTTGAAGGACCGGTGCTGGCGCTGTTCGTTTCGCGCGAGAGCACGCGCGCCACCATAAACTCCGTGTTCAGCATGGCCCTCGGCCTCGTCGGCGGCACGATCTTCGTCATTGCCTCCGCCCTGCTGTTTACTACCGATCCGATTTTGCATTTCATTTGGGTCGGCTTTGCGCTCTTCGTAGTCTTCTTCGCGTTGCCAACGGTCAACAGCTACATCGGCGTGCTCATGTTCTCCGTGATGATCACCGTTGGCCTTCCCCTCTGGGACCGCGCCGTCCCCGCTGAGGTCAATGTCGAAGACACGCTCTGGCTGTTGTGGGTCTGCATCCTCGGCGTCGGCGTCGCCTTGCTAGTCGAGCTGGCCTTCGCGCGCATGGCTCCCGGGGACAACATCATCCAGCCGGTGTGCCGCCGCCTCGACTCCGTCGAAGCCGTGCTGCGTTGTTTCGCCGAAGGACGCCCGCTCGACAGCAACGCCCTGCGCGACATTCAACGCGTCGCGATGCTGGGCACTTCGCTCGCCCACAGGAATGCCCAGCGCTCCGGCCTCAACCTGCCTTTCGTCGCCCGCGCCGGAGGAGTGATTTCGCTCGTCGGAACTCTGGTGGACACCACCGCCAGCCTGACCGAACTCGCCGTCCGACCCAGCGACGACGAGCGCCGCCGCGCCCGTGAGCTGGCTGACAGCGTCGCCCAGCTTGGCAGCGAGTTCCTCGCTCGCCGGACGCCAGCGCCGATCCACTTCCGCGACCTCGGCAAAGACGCCCCCGGCCTTCCGCTGCTGCGCGAGCTGGAAGAGACCGTCGAGTTGATCCCGCAGGTCTTTGCTGCTCCTCCCGCGATGCACGACGAGCCGCAACCCGGCGCGCCCGCGGCGGCGCCACTGTTCGCGCACGACGCGTTCACCAACAACTACTACTTGCAATTCGGCGCGAAGGGCACGCTGGCGGCGATGCTGAGCTACGTCTTCTATACGACGGTGAATTGGCCGGGCATCGGCACCTCGGCCGTGACCTGCGCCTTCACCGCGCTCACCACCATCGGAGCCTCGCGCCAGAAGCAGTTCCTGCGCTTTCTGGGCGCCGCGGTGGGAGGCTTCGTGTGCGGCATGGGCGCGCAGATCTTCATTCTTCCCTACGTCGATACGATTTTTGGCTTCACTGTGCTGTTCATCGTCGTGACCGCCATCTCGGCGTGGTTCATGACCGGGAGCCCGCGCCTGTCGTACTTCGGAGTGCAGATTGCGCTGGCCTTCTACCTCGTCCACTTGCAGTCGTTCAAATTCGAGACGTCGCTGAGCATCGCGCGCGACCGCGTCGTCGGCGTGCTGGTTGGCCTTTTTGCCATGTGGCTCATCTTCGATCAGCTCTGGGGACATCCCGCTGCGGCCGATATGCGCAAGACGTTTATCGCCAACCTGCGGCTGCTGGCGCAGCTTGCCCGTGAGCCTGACCTCGGCGACCGCAAGGATGCGCTGCGACGCATCTACGCCCTCGGGCAGACGATCAACAGCAATTTCGATCAGGTGAAGAGTCTCGGCGACGGAGTGTTGTTTGAGTTCGGACCTTCGCGCTCCGGCGATCTCGCCCTGCGCGCGCGCCTTACACAGTGGCAGTCGAAGCTGCGCGCGCTCTTTTTGGTTCGCGGAGCGATGTTGCGTTATCACCTCGCGGTTCGCGGTTTCGAGCTGCCGCCGGAAATGGAGCCAGCGCAAAAAGAGTTCGACCACGAACTGTCAGAGACGCTCGACGGCATGGCCGAGACGCTGGAAGGCAACCCTCGTCAGCGACCAGTTCTCGATTCGCTTGGGCAACGCCAGCCGCCGCCGCAAATTACCCAAGTTGTAGGCCAGCAAGCTCAGCGCTAGTCGCACTTGGTTCGAGCGGAACCGATGACAACTCAGTCGCGTCATCTTCACCGCTTGCTTTCCCTCTTTGATCCACTGCTCGGCCGTCCCGCCCTTGTTGTAAAACCGCACTACCGCCCGGCTGGGTGTCTCCAGATTAGTCACGATGAATCCGACTCGGGGGAACAACTCCCCGGAGTGGAACTCCACCTTGGCCACCACCCGCCGCGCCGTCTTCCAACTTGCCGCCTGATACAGAAAGCCTTTGTACTAGACCACGGGTTTGTGGCTCGGTCGTCCCACCGGACGCGTCAGCAACTCGGCGATGTCTCGCTCCAGGCTGTCATTCGCAGGTATGCGAATGGCATACTTCACGCCTCGTTCCTCCAGCGCCTCGTAAATCTCCGGCTTGGCAAAGGCCGCATCGGCGCGAACCACCACTTCCTTACCGAGTTTTTGTTGGCGCTCAATCTCAGGCAGTAACAGTTCTGCCCAGTCTTCCGCACTATGCACGTTGCCAGGACGCAGCTTCGCCGCGAGACAGTCGCCCTCCCCGTTGAACAGCAACAGCGGGTGATCGCAAGTGGATTCGTAATGCCCGTTGTAGGAGATCTGCTCCTGCTGGCCATAGACCGGGATTTCCGTGCTGTCCATATCCAGCACCACCCGCTGCGGCGAATCGATCGCTTCCGCCCGTGCAACCAGCTCCCGGTTGATTGCGGCCAGTCCAGAGAGGTTCTCCTCTCGGGTCAACGGCTCCGTCTCGAACGACTG
>Ga0207930_1000758_pt1 | contig 10155 bp, 7 predicted proteins | sample NGESurshal092012_7_FD_184477 | JGI IMG/M metagenome (GOLD analysis project Ga0207930, IMG submission 184477) | Arctic peat soil microbial communities from Barrow, Alaska - NGEE Surface sample 210-3 shallow-092012 (SPAdes) | ecosystem: Environmental > Terrestrial > Soil > Wetlands > Peat ... | reverse complement strand
CCATCCCGGTGGGCACGCTGGACGTCGCCTTCTACCGTGACGACATCGGCCTCCGGCCGGTACTTCCTGAGGCGGTCACCGATATCAGCTTCGATCTGACCGGAACCACCGTGGTGCTGGTCGACGACGTGCTGTACACCGGCCGCACCATCCGCGCCGCCCTCAATGCCCTGGGGGAGTACGGGCGGGCCCAGGTGGTCGAGCTGGCGGTCATGGTCGACCGGGGTCATCGCGAGCTTCCCATCCGCCCCGACTATGTAGGGAAGAACCTCCCCACCAGCCGCGACGAGATGGTGGACGTCTCCGACGAGGGTGTCTCCCTCGGAGAGCTGGTCAGTCGGTGAGCACCTTCCCCACCCACCTGCTCAGCATGGAGGACCTCGGCCCCGGGGAAATCACCGAGGTGCTGCGGGTGGCGGACTCCTTCGTCGAGGTGGGCCGCCGTGCGAACCCGAAGGTGCCTGCGCTGCGTGGCCGGACGGTGGCCACCCTGTTCTTCGAGGACTCCACGAGGACCCGCATGTCGTTCGAGACGGCGGCCAAGCGCATGTCGGCCGACGTCCTCTCCTTTGCCTCTGGGTCCTCCTCACTGAAGAAGGGCGAGTCCCTGCGCGACACGGTCGAGACCATCGAAGCGATCGGGATCGACTCGGTGATCATCCGCCACAGCTCCTCGGGCGTCCCGACCCGGGTGGCCGAGTGGGTGGACCACTGCGTGGTGATCAACGCCGGGGACGGCTGGCACCAGCACCCGACCCAGGCGCTGCTCGACCTCTACACGGTGCGCCAGGCGCTCGGGGGCGGCGACGAAGGCCTTGCCCGGTTGGAGGGGCTCCGGGTGGCCGTCGTCGGTGACATCCGCCACAGCCGCGTCGCCCGCTCCCAGATCGCCGCCTACACCGCCATGGGCGCCGAGGTCACCCTGGTGGCGCCGTCCACCCTGCTCCCTCCCTCCCTCGAGGGGTGGCCGGTGGCCTCGGTCAGCCACGACCTCGATGCGGTCCTGCCCAAGGCCGACGTGGTCTCGCTGCTGCGTGTCCAGTCGGAGCGGGGGAGTGGGGCGTTCGTCCCCTCGCTCCGCGAGTACACCGCCGGCTACGGCCTCACCGCCCGACGGGCCGCGGTGCTCCAACCCGACGCGTTGATCCTCCACCCGGGACCGATCGTCCGGGGGGTGGAGATCGCCTCGGACGTCGCGGAGCTCCCAGCGGCCCTCATCACCGACCAGGTCAGCAACGGCGTGGCCATCCGGATGGCCGTGCTGTTCCTGCTGCTCGGGCAGGGGCCGGCCGACGGGGCCCACCGTGACTGAGCGCACCGGCCGAACGGCGGCGTCCCGGCCCACCCTGTTGATCCGGGGCGGCACCGTCTCCGACAGCACCGGCGATCGAAGGGCCGACGTGCTCGTGGCCGACGGGAAGGTGGCGTCGGTGCAGGAACGGATCGAGAGCCCGCGGGGTGCGGTGGTGCTCGAGGCCGAGGGTTGCATCGTGGCACCCGGATTGGTCGACCTGCACACCCATCTGCGCGAGCCGGGTCGCGAGGAGACCGAGACCATCGAGACCGGAACCCGGGCGGCGGCCCTCGGTGGGTACACCGCGGTGGTGGCCATGCCCAACACCGACCCGCCCCTCGACTCCGCCGAGGCCGTCCGCAACGTGCAGGAGCTGTCCCTCTCGGCAACCGCTGAGGTGGCGGTGGCCGGGGCCATCACCGTCGGGCGGCTCGGCGAGCGGCTGGCTCCGATGGCCGAGCTCGCCGGCCTCGGGGTGCGCCTCTTCACCGATGACGGCGCCGGCGTCCAGTCGGCCGGGCTGATGCGACGTGCCCTCGAGTACGCCCGGGGCCTGGGTGTCATCCTGGCCCAGCACTGCGAGGACGGCTCGTTGGCGTGCGACGGGGCCATGCACGAAGGCGCTTGGTCGAGCCGGCTGGGCATCCCGGGAATGCCCGCGGCAGCTGAGGAGGTGATGGTGGCCCGGGACATCGCCCTGGCCAGGGCCACCGCTGGCCGCATCCACTTCCTGCACCTGTCGACGGCGGTCTCCATCGAGATGGTCCGTCGGGCCAAGGCCGAGGGACTGGCGGTGACCGCCGAGGTCGCCCCCCACCACTTTTCGCTGACCGAAGCTGCCACCGCCGGCTTCGACCCGCTGTTCAGGGTGAACCCGCCCCTGCGCCCGGCGTCCGACGTGGAGGCGGTGAAGCTCGGGCTGGCCGACGGCACCGTGGATGCGATCGCCACCGACCACGCACCGCACGCCCCCGAGTCGAAGGACCTGCCGTTCGACCAGGCCCCACCAGGCATGCTGGGCCTCCAGACGGCCCTGGCCCTGGCCATGGGCGAGCTCGACCTTCCCCTGCCGCGGGTCCTGGCCCTGCTCAGCTGGCAGCCCGCCGCCCTCGTCGGGCTGGATCCGACCGGCGGCGGTGGGCAGGGCGGCCCCATCGTGCCCGGGGCACAGGCCAACCTGTGCGTGATCGACCCCACGGCCACCTGGACGGTCGATCCATCGGCACTGGCCAGCCGCAGCCGCAACACGCCCTATGCGGGGCGCAGGCTCACCGGCCAGGTGCGGCATACGGTGTTCCGGGGCGAGCCGGTGGTCATCGACGCGGAGGCCCAGCGATGAGCGCCCGTTCCGGCAGCGCCCGCCGCGACGAGGCGCTGCTGGTCCTGGCCGACGGAGCAGTGTTCGAGGGGGAGGCGATCGGCGCGCTCCCCGACGGCGGGGTGGCCACGGGCGAAGCGGTGTTCAACACGGTGCTCTCGGGCTACCAGGAAGTGATCACCGACCCCTCCTATGCCGGCCAGGTCATCGCCTTCACCTACCCCCACATCGGCAACTACGGGGTCAATCCCACCGACGACGAGGCCGCCCGCCCCAGCTGCCGGGGGATCATCGTGCGGGACCTGGCCGACCGGCCCAGCAACTGGCGCTCGACGGGGAGCCTCGAGGAGTTCCTCATCCGGTTCTCCGTGCCCGGGATCACCGGGGTCGACACCCGCCGGCTCACCCGCCACCTGCGCGACCGGGGGGCCATGTCGTGCGCGTTCGGCACGTCCGGCGAGGCGGACCTGTTGGCTGCGGCACGCACCGCCCTGCCCATCGACCGGGTGGACCTGGTGTCAGAGGTGACCACTGCATCCATGGTGACTCGGGGCACCGGACCCTACCGGGTGGTCGCCTACGACTTCGGCATCAAGGAGGCGATGGTGCGCCAATTGGGAGAGATGGCCACGGTCACCGTCGTGCCGGCCTCGACCCCGGCGGAACAGGTCCTCGGCATGGAGCCCGACGGAGTGTTCCTCTCCAACGGGCCCGGCGACCCGTCGGGCCTGACGGCCATCATCGACCAGATCCGGGTGCTGGCCGAGGACGGGACGGTCCCGGTCTTCGGGATCTGCCTGGGCCATCAGCTGCTGGCCACGGCGTTGGGCGCGTCCACCTACAAACTCCCCTTCGGCCACCACGGCGGCAACCACCCGGTGAAGCGGCTGTCGACCGGTCGGGTCGAGATCACCTCGCAGAACCACAACTACGCGGTCGCCGAGGGATCTCTGACTTCGTCCGAGATCACCCACGTCAATCTCAATGACGGGGTGATCGAGGGCCTGGCGAACACGGACACCCCGGCGTTCAGCGTCCAGTACCATCCCGAGGCCGGCCCTGGCCCCCACGACGCCCGCTACCTGTTCGAGGAGTTCCGGGCCCTCATGGACGCCACCGGAGCTCGGGCCCGGGCCGAGTCGCGCCGGGACGTGGTCGGCTGATGCCGCGCCGCCAGGACATCGAATCGATCCTCGTCATCGGGTCCGGTCCGATCGTCATCGGCCAGGCCTGTGAGTTCGACTACTCGGGCACCCAGGCGTGCCGGGTGCTCGCCGAGGAGAAGTTCCGGGTGGTGTTGGCCAACTCGAACCCAGCGACCATCATGACGGATCCGGGCATGGCCGACCGTACCTACGTGGAGCCCCTCGACCCCGACGTGCTCGCCGCCATCATCGAACGGGAGCGCCCCGACGCCCTGCTGCCCACCCTGGGCGGTCAGACCGCGCTCAACCTGACCATGTCCCTGTCCGAGAGCGGCGTTCTCGCCGCCTACGAGGTCGAGGTGATCGGAGCCAACCCCGAGGCCATCGCCACGGCCGAGGACCGAGAGAGGTTCAAGGCGGCCATGGTGGAGATCGGGCTGTCGGTGCCCGCCTCGGGCTTCGCCCACTCCGTGGATGAGGCCCTGGCCATCGGCGAGTCGATCGGCTTCCCGATCATGGTGCGGCCGAGCTACATCATGGGCGGGGCGGGCACCGGAATCGCCCGCGACCGCGACCACCTTGTGCGCCTGGCCGCCGAAGGACTGGGCGCCTCGCCGATCAGTGAGGTCCTCGTCGAGCAGTCGATCGCCGGACAGAAGGAGTTCGAGCTGGAGGTGATGCGGGACAACGCCGACAACTGCGTCGTCATCTGCTCCATCGAGAACTTCGATCCCATGGGCGTGCACACCGGCGACTCGATCACGGTGGCCCCGGCGCAGACCCTGACCGATGTCGAATTCCAGGCGATGCGCGACGCCTCGTTCGCCTGCATCCGGCGGGTCGGCGTCGAGACGGGTGGGTCCAACGTGCAGTTCGCTGTCGATCCGGTCGACGGCCGCCAGATGGTCATCGAGATGAACCCGCGGGTGTCCCGGTCCTCGGCGCTGGCTTCCAAGGCCACCGGCTTTCCGATTGCCAAGATCGCGGCGCGCCTGGCCGTGGGGTACCGGCTGGACGAGATCACCAACGACATCACCGGCGCCACGCCCGCCTCGTTCGAGCCGACCATCGACTACGTGGTGACCAAGATCCCGCGATGGGCCTTCGAGAAGCTGCCCGGGTCGACCGACGTCCTGGGCACCCGGATGCAGTCGGTGGGCGAGGTCATGGGGATCGGCCGCACCTTCCCCGAGTCGCTGCAGAAGGCCATCCGCTCGCTCGAGCAGGGACGGGCCGGGCTCAATGCCGATCCGGCGGAGAGCGCGTTCGACCTGGTTCCCACCGACGACCTCCTGACTGCCGTGGCCACGGCCACTCCCGAGCGGCTCTTCCAGCTGGAGACCTTGCTCCGCCGAGGCGTCTCGGTCGATGAGCTGTCCGGGGCCACCGGCATCGACCCCTGGTTCCTCTCGGAGGTCGCCAAGGTCACCGATGCCCGGATGGCCCTCGACCTCCAGGTCACTCTGGGGGTGAAGGTGGACGACCTCGACCGGAGGGCGTGGCGGCGGCTGAAGCGGCTCGGGTTCTCCGACCCGCAGCTGGCCTACCTGTTCGGCGACCCGGTCCGGCCCGAGGACGTCCGCTCAGCGCGCGTCGCAGTCGGGGCCGGTGCCACGTTCAAGACGGTGGACACCTGTGGCGCCGAGTTCGAGGCGCACACGCCGTACCACTACTCGACCACCGAGGACGAGGACGAGGTGCGGCCGTCGGGTCGCCCGAGGGTGATCATCCTCGGATCAGGGCCCAACAGGATCGGCCAGGGGATCGAGTTCGACTACTGCTGCGTCCACGCCTCGCTGGCCCTGCAGCAGGCCGGCTACGAGACGGTCATGGTCAACTGCAACCCCGAGACCGTCTCCACCGACTACGACACCTCCGACCGCCTCTACTTCGAACCCCTGACCACCGAGGACCTGGCCAACGTGATCGAGGCCGAGCAGTCCGCCTCCGAGGGGGAGGGCCGCCTCGTGGGCATCATCGTGAGCCTGGGTGGGCAGACCCCGCTCAAGTTGGCGGCCGGACTGCCCGAGGAGCTGGTGCTCGGCACGTCGCCATCCTCCATCGACCTCGCCGAGGACCGCGAGCGTTGGAACGACCTGTGCGGTCGGCTGGGCATCCCCCAGCCTCCCGGCGGCACCGCCACCACTCCGGCCCAGGCCGTGGCGGCTGCGGCGTCCATCGGCTACCCGGTGCTGGTGCGCCCGTCCTACGTGCTGGGCGGTCGGGCGATGGAGATCGTCTACGACGACGAGCGACTGGTCGAGGCGGTGGAGGCCATGTCGGGGGTCGGCGGTTCGCTGGGGCGCGAGGGAGGGGTGACGCCGGACCGGCCGGTGCTGGTCGACCGCTTCCTCGAGGATGCAGTCGAAGTGGACGTCGACGCGGTCCGGGACTCCACCGGCGAGGTGGTCATCTGCGGCGTGATGGAGCACGTGGAGGAGGCCGGCGTCCACTCGGGCGACTCGGCCTGCGCGCTGCCCCCCCAGACCCTGGCACCGTCGGTCGTCTCCGAGCTGGAGCGGTACGTGCGCACCATCGCCGAGGCACTGCAGGTGCGCGGGTTGTGCAACGTGCAGTTCGCGGTCAAGGGGGACCGGGCCTACGTGCTCGAGGCCAACCCGCGGGCCTCCCGGACGGTCCCGTTCGTCGCCAAGGCGACCGGGGTGCCCGTGGCCATGGTGGCGGCCCGGGTGATGGTCGGTTCCACGCTGGCCGAGCTGCGCGAGGAAGGGCTCCTGGGCGAACCGGTGGGCGGGCACGTCTCGGTCAAGGAAGCGGTGATGCCGTTCAACCGCTTCCCCGGTGTTGACACACTCCTGGGTCCCGAAATGCGTTCTACCGGCGAGGTCATGGGCATCGGGGCCACGTTCGGTCTGGCGTTCGCCAAGAGCCAGATCGCCGCCGGCAACCGGCTGCCGGTGGAGGGGACGGTGTTCTTTTCGCTGGCCGACCGCGACAAGGCGGCCGGCCTCGAGGTTGCCCGTCAGTTCTCCTCCCTGGGATTCGAGCTGGCGGCCACATCGGGGACCGCAGCAATGTTGGAGGGCGAGGGCATCACGGTGTCCACGGTGGTGGCCAAGGTGGGGGACTCGCGCCCCGGCGTGGTCGATGCCGTGGACCTCATCGCCGGCGGCAAGGTGCAGCTCGTCGTCAACACCCCGCGGGGCCGGGGGCCACGGGCGGACGGCCTGCACATCCGGGCGGCGGCCGTGGCCCACCTGGTGCCCTGCCTGACCACAGTTGCCGCCGCCCGGGCCGCAGCGGCAGGCATCGCTGACTGGATCAGCCACCCGCTGTCGGTGCGGTCGCTCCAGGAGTACCACCAGCGGTGACCCGATGAGCATCCCGGCCGGCAGGTCAGGTACCGGCGGCCGTGTGCGCCGCGCCTGGCGGGCCGTGACCAGCGGCGACGTCGACCTCTCGGCCCGTCTCGGCTCGGTGGAGCTACCCAATCCGGTGATGACCGCTTCGGGCACCGCCGGCCACGCCGACGAGCTGCAGGCGTACTTCCCCCTGTCGGAACTGGGCGCGGTGGTGGTCAAGTCCCTGTCGGTCGACCCGTGGCCCGGCAACGCTGCGCCCCGGGTCCACCAGACCCCGGCAGGGATGCTCAACAGCGTGGGGCTCCAGGGCCCGGGCCTCGAGACGTGGATCGCCGAGGACCTGCCCAGGCTGGTGGCGGTCGGTGCGCGGGTCGTCGTCAGCATCTGGGGGCAGCGGGTGGAAGACTACGGACGTGCCGCCGCCATGCTGGCCGCGGTCCCCGGCCTCACCGCGGTCGAGGTCAACGTGAGCTGCCCCAACGTCGAGGACCGGCGGAGGATGTTCGCCCACTCGGCGACGGCGACGGCGGAGGTGGTGGCCGCGGTCGGCAAGCACTGCCCCGCACTTCCCCGGTGGGCGAAGCTGAGCCCGACCGTCTCCGACATCGCCGAGGTGGCAGGCGCGGCCCTCTCGGCCGGCGCCGAAGGGGTGACCCTGGTCAACACCGTGCTGGCCATGGCCATCGACGTCGAGGCGAGGCGGCCCGTCCTCGGGTCCGGGCCGGGCGGGGGTGGGCTGTCCGGCCCTGCCATCCGTCCGGTGGCGGTCCGCGCCGTCTACGACGTCCGGACGGCCCATCCGGAGGCAGCGATCATCGGCGTGGGCGGCGTGATGACCGGACAGGACGCAGTGGAGCTGCTGATGGCCGGGGCCGACGCCGTCCAGGTGGGCACCGCCACCTTCCGTGATCCGAAGGCCCCGATCACGGTCCTCCGCGAGCTCGAGATGTGGTGCTCCCGACGGGGAATCCGGTCGACCCGGGAACTGCGGGGTGCCGGCCGTGGGTGATCCGGAGCCCTTTGGCGGGTTCGGCTCCCGGGTGGCCGCCACGGTGGCCGCCACCGGTCCTCTCTGTGCGGGCATCGATCCGTCCGGGGAGCTCCTCGGGCAGTGGGGGATGACCGACGATGCGAAGGGGCTTCGCCAGTTCGGGATCCGATGCATCGAGGCCTTCGCCGGCGTGGTCCCGGTGGTCAAGACCCAGGTCGCTTTCTTCGAACGCTTCGGATCCACGGGCCTGGCAGCGCTCGAGTGGCTGCTGGTCGAGGCCCGGGCGGCCGGACTGCTGGTCATCGCAGATGCCAAACGAGCCGACATCGGGAACACGATGGCTGCCTACGCCACGGCCTGGTTGGACTCGGACAGTCCGCTCTGCGCCGACGCGGTGACCGCGGTGCCCTATCTGGGTCTCGGAGCACTGCAGCCGATGATCGACCTGGCAGGAGCCCATCGGCGAGGGGTCATCGTGGTGGTGCGTAGCTCCAACCCGGAAGGCCGCATCATGCAGGAGGCCCTCACCCATTCGGGCGCCGGGCCCTCGGTCGAGGACATGCTCCTGGCGGAGATCGCCCAGGCCAATCGCGCCGGCGGTGCGCCCTCGGGGACCATCGGAGCGGTGGTCGGCGCCACGCTGCAACCCTCGACGTTCCCGCTGCCCGAACTGGGAGGGACCATCCTCGCCCCGGGGGTGGGAGCCCAGGGGGCCTCGGCGGCGGACGTCGGGGCACTGTTCCGAGGGTGCGCACCGGGCTCGGTGCTGGCCAACGTGTCCCGTTCGGTGCTGGTGGCGGGCCCCGACGTCCGCACGCTGGCCGCGGCGGCCCGACGGGCCCGGGACGAGATGGGCGAAGTCCTGGCCTGAGGGGGGACGGTCCGGAGGCCGGCCCCTCGGCCCCTCAGCGGTCGGCGCTGGGCAGGTCCTCGGCGAACTCGATGAACGCGGACGGCGGCAGGTAGCGGGCGGGGATGTCCTCGGCCTGCTCGTAGTAGTCGACGTCGAAGACGTTGGACACGCCGTCCCCCTCGACCGTCCCACTGAGGCCGGCCTCGGACGCGGACAGGAATGCCTGCCCCGCGTCGATGGCACCCGACGACAGGGACTGGTAGGTCTCCTTGGTGATGCGGGCCACCAGGCTGTAGACGCAGCCGTCGAGGGAGGCACCCACCCGTCGCCCGATCATGCAGTGGTGGCTTCCGTCGTCGATCACGTAGACGGTGGCATCGTCCGTGCCGAGGCAGTCCCGGACGCGATCGGGGTGCCCGAAGACATGGAACCACTGCTCGTGCCGGCGGTCCTTCATGGCCCACAGCGGACTCGGAGGGATGACTCCCTCGGGCTCGTCCTCCTCGAGGGGCGTAGCGTCAGTGGGCGCGGTCACCGGAAACGTGGAGGCGGCCGTCTCCGGTGTGAAGTGGAGTTGGCCGTCGTCACGCGACTGGAAGATCCCATTCTCCTCGTCCCCGTGCTGGTCTCCTTCTCCCACGTCCGGCTCCTCTCGTCCGAGGGATGCGGATGGGCACCCCTCCCGGTTGTCGATTCCTATCGTGCCACTCTCCCGGGCAACGCCCGAACCGGAGGCCCCCGGGGGACGGCCACGACTGCGGAGACGCGACCCGGGGGAAGCGGATCCGGTGGTCAGGTCCCCGCTTCCGTGGGGTACCAACCGGCCACCCTCCGGGCCAGGCCGCGTTCGCTCCGGCGATGCGCGTGGCGTGCCGTGGGGCGATCGACCTCGGCGAAGATGACGGAGTCCCCGGGCCGGAGCTGGCCCAGGACGGGCAGGTCGGCGGTGATCGCACAGGCGATGACCGGGTACCCTCCCACGGTGGCGTGGTCGGGCATGAGGACGATCGGGTTCCCGTCCGGAGGGACCTGGATCGCCCCGGCGACCATCCCCGTGGAGAGGATCCCCCGGGGATCCGGGGTGATCCGCCGGTGGTCGGAGGTGAGGCGGATGCCGATCCGGTTCGTGGCGTCTCCCACGGCCCACGGCCCCGAGACGAGGCCCTTCAGCGCAGAGGGAGGGAAGGCGTGGGGTCCGGCCACGACCCGGACCGTCGCCGGACGGTCCAGC
>Ga0207930_1000757_pt1 | contig 10195 bp, 7 predicted proteins | sample NGESurshal092012_7_FD_184477 | JGI IMG/M metagenome (GOLD analysis project Ga0207930, IMG submission 184477) | Arctic peat soil microbial communities from Barrow, Alaska - NGEE Surface sample 210-3 shallow-092012 (SPAdes) | ecosystem: Environmental > Terrestrial > Soil > Wetlands > Peat ... | reverse complement strand
CGTCGGGGTAGACGTGGGCGTCGGCGTGATCGTCGGCGTCTCCGTCGGCGTGGCCGTGAGCGTGGACGTGACGGTGGACGTCGGCGTGATCGTCGGCGTCATCGTCGGCGTCTCCGTCGGCGTGGACGTGGGCGTCGGCGTCGGGCCGGGGTTCCCGTCGAGGCAGGTCACGCTCCAGACGAGCCGACCGACGGAATCCTCGTCTTCGATGACGGTGTGCCCGCTCACGTCCCAGCGCATCGAGCCGCTGACGTCCTGGAGGATGAGGAGGTTCGCGCGGAGAAGCTGTGCGGTGAGCTGGCGCAGGGGGTCGAACCCTTCGGTTCGCACCGCGCCCTGGACGGTGCCCGCCCCGCCAAAGCTCATGGCGAAGAGGAGCAGGAAAGCGCACCCCTTCCTCAGGGTGACCGGAATGGCGACGGGGCGGCGAGGTTTCGTCATGACTTTGTCATCGCTTTGTCATCCGATCACGTCGATCCGCTGATGGTGTTCGTCCCGCCGGCGTTCACGTCTTTCTGGGCTCCGGTCGATCCCCCGCCGGCCGAAAGGAGGAGCTGCTCCTCGATGATCTTGGTCACGACCGCGCCCGCCGCGAGCTGCACCGTTCCGACGGAAACGAGGTTCACGATGTCGTCCGTGTCCACGATGTCGGTGCCAAGCGCGTCATCCACGTTGTTGCGGAGGTAGAGAGAGTAGGAGACCTTGTCCACGACGGACACTCCCGCCGGCGGCGGGATCAGGACGTTGAGGTACGCCTTGCGGTCCGCCCCGAGGCAGACGGCGCTGGAAATGGTCGAAAAGTCCAGCGCCAGCGCGTCGTATCCCCCGCCGGGCACCTTGATGTTCGAAGCCGGCGTGCGGGCGACGAGAAGGGACGACAGAACCAGAGACGACGTGGCGGGAATGCCACAGGCGGTCGGGTCGAGATTGATGACTTCGTTCAGAAGGGCCTCACCGCGCCTGAGGCCCGCGTCGGCCGCGTAGAAACCCGCCTTCGTGATCCGCGTGTTCCCCGAGAGCCGGTCCTCCATCGAGGTGAAGTACGCGATGCCGACTCCCACGATCGTCAGGACGAGGAGAACCAGGATCACGGAGACGAGGGCGCTGCCGCGTTCTCTCATCATCCCCTCGGAATCCGGTTGCGCAGAAGGAGGGTCGCGGTCGCGCGGTAGTGGTCGAACTGATCGTAGAGCGGCCATGTCGGGTGGACCGGGTCCGGCGTCCAGGTGTGATCCTCGGAGACCGGCCGGAAATGCTGGCTCGACGTCGTCGCGAACGGTTCCTTGACGTCGACGTCCGTCAGCTTTTGAGCCGCGAGCGGAAGCAGCGGAGACCGCCCCGTGACGGAGACCCGCACCCCGATCGCGTTGGAGATGTCGAGAGCCGGAAGAGCCGCGGTGAAACTAGGTCCCGCCTGGAAGGGAATGTGCGTCGCGCACCCGGGCCCGGGCAGCCCTGCGCATCCGGGAGCGGCCCCATCGATCGTCTGGGACGCCGTGTTCCAGACCAGGGAGCCGTCCGGCGCCCCCGCGCCTCCCGCGGCGGCGGCCTGCGAGTACATGTACGCGACCTGCAGATCCTCCACGTTCTCCATCACGTTCGTGAAGCGCGGGAGCGGGCTGCCGACCGGGGGGTAAGGGTTGTCGTTTGCGGGGTCGAACAGCCCGAGCTTCTGCTGCAGCTTCGGAAGCCCGTCGACATCGTCCGTCAGCACGCGGAAGGAGATCACCTGGAGACCGGTGACGAGGTAAACCGGATCCGCGAGGCTCAGGACGCCTCCCCCGGGATTCGGGGGCGCAGGAACCGTCGAGGCCGTATCGGCGGTCACATGGATGTTCTTGAACGTTGGGCCCAGGTCGGAGCAGAGCCCGTCCGGCTGATAACCCGATTCCGGAATGCGCACGTAGGACCAGCTCCCGTTCTTGTCGACGAGCATGAGAAGGGCGCTCCCGGTAACGCCGTCGTCTCCCGTGGCCGCCCGGAAGGCCTTCAGGTTGGTCGCATCGTCTACCGCGCAACCGACCCGGTAGTTGAACCACAAGTCGACGCCCGGGCCAAGCGCCGGGAACGGCGCCCAGACCAGGTACCGGCCGGGATCGAAAGGGGCCACCATCGTGATGACGTCGGTTCCGATGTCGCCGAAATTCGTCGATGCAATCGCCGTCGGGATGAGGGGTGGGTTCGCCGGTATGACGCGGGGGCCGTTTCCCGGCTCGTCGCCCGCATTTCCGGTGAGGTTGTTGTACGAGGCCTGCGTCAGGGTGCCGTTCAGGTTGTAATACATGATCAGCGCGTTCGGGCTCGCGTGCGTGGAATCGACGTAGTTGACGTCGGAAGCCCCCGCGAAATAGAACGAGAGGTAGTCGACGGCACGCCGCGCCGCCTGTCGGGGAAGCATGAAGTACTGCTGCCGCTCCGCGAAGGCGCGCATCTCGAAAAGCATCGTCATCGCCACGATGAGCACGATGACGAGGAGCAGGAGCGAGACCATCGCCTCCAGCAGCGTGAAGCCGCGAGCGGGACCGCAGCGAGCCTTCTCGCTACTGCGTGAACTGCGCCACATAGTCGACTCTCTTGCCGCCGCCGTTCGTGCCGATTCCCAGGTAGCGAGACGCGCCGACGGCGCCGGGGACGTCCGTCGGCACCGCCGAGACCGTGATCACCCAGACGTTGACGCCGGTGTTCAGCGTCTGGGTCGCGTCGTTCACGAGCGTGTAGCTGAGCTTGTATGGGCCGTTGTCCCTCTCCATCACGTTCGCTCCGTCGGGGCCCCAGAAATCCCACCCCGGGTCGCCTGTCAGGTACGGGAGATTCACGGTGCCCGCCGCGAGAGGCGGAATGAAGGTGTTCGTGGGCGCGGCCAGGCTGTTCGACGTCACGTAGTAGTACCAGCGGATGTTCTCGACGACCTGCTCGCACTTGAAGAGCATCTGCGTGCGGGCCGCGGCGCCCTTGTTGACGATGAGCGAGACCGAGAACATCTGGAGGATGCCCACGAGGACGAGCGCCATGATGGTCATGGCGAGGAGGACCTCGACGAAGCTGCTGCCGCGGCGGGAGAGAGAGCCCGTCCGGCGATCGCGCAAGGCGCCGCGCTCAGCCATTCTGGGTCACCCACGTGTTCGTCGAGTCTTCGATCTGCTTCGCGACGCGGACGGTCCAGACCGGGTTGATGCTGAGCACGTAGCGCGTCGGAGGCATCAGGGCCTGGTTGACGACGTTCACGTGCGTGAACACGAGCGTGGCCGGCCCCGCGATCTGCCGGCCGCTGAGCGTGTCGATCGCACGCCCCTGAAAGTCGCACATCAGGACGCGCGGGTTGTTCCAGCTGGTGGAGTTGTCCGACCAGAGCGTGGACTCCACCTGGGTCACGTCCAGCTCGGACAGGCAGAACTCCTGGTCGACGCCCGTCGTGCCCACCGTGCCCGTCAGGCCCTTCACGACGATGTCGTACTCGGCAATGAGGAGGTCCGGGCCCGTCGGCGGGTTGACGAACGGGAACGGGTCGATAGCGCCATTCCCGTTCGCGTCGCCGATGAGATAGATCGGCATGTACCTCGCCGCGCCCGCCGTGACGAGAGGGCCGACCTGGATGAAGGTCTGCATGTTGCGGCGCTGCATCTCCGGGAGCGCCCTCTGGAACAGGATCTTGATGTCGGTGGACGCGCTCTGCATCTTCTGGCGCTTCCAGGCCCTCGCGATCTCGCCTCCGCCGATGATGGCGATGATCCCGAGGATCGCGACGACCGCCAACAGCTCGACGAGGCTGAACCCCCTCCGCGAGCGCGGTCGGAGCACCCTGAGACGGGGGCGAACGAGCGGAAGAGTAACGCTCATCATGCAGAATCCGCCTTTCCTAAAGCGAGGTCCGTGCCGCAATCCGGTCCTGACAGCCAAACGACTCGTGGCAGCGATCTTACACCCGGTCCTCTCCCGGCCGACTGCCCCGGTCGCGTCGGTCGATTCGACACTTTTCGTAACACCCGCTGCCCGGCCACGGACGATTCTCGGCCTGAGTAATCGCACGGGTCTCCGGCGAGAGGAAAGGTGCAGGGAAACCCGGGCGGGGTTTCCCTGCGAAATGACCGATGCCAGCGCGCCCCTTTTCCGGCGCGGGCACAGCCCGCGGCGCGCTGGCTCGGCTACGATAGGCGGCCATGGAGATGGGCTGATGGTCCTCGAGAAGCTGCGCGGCCTGCGCTCGGAACCGGCCGTCGTCGCTCAGCTTCGGGACCACAAGTGGACGAGCGAGGAGCACAAGAGGGAGCTCCTCGAGAAGTTCCACGCGATCGTCAAGCCCGACGTCGAGTGGATCGTCTGGACGGCGCTCGAGCAGGTCCCCGAGCTCCGGGCGGCTGGTCTCGCGATCCTCAAGAGGCGCCACGACCGCGCCGGGCTCGAAGCGCTCGTTCCGCTCCTGAAGACGCGCTCGGAGGCCGTGCGGCGCGCCGTCATGCGCTTCCTGAAGGAGCTGGCGGGGCCGCAGCTCGGCCCGTTTCTGCAGGAGATCGGATCCCGCGGCGACGACTTCGCCCGCCTCGCCGCTCTCGAGCTCGCCCGGGAGCTTCCCGCCGAGGCGGCCTTCGACATCGCGCGCCGGGTGCTCACCGCGTCGAATCCCGCCGTGCGCGCGCGGGCCCTGAAGGCCGTCAGCGAGATGAGCTTCGAAGGCAGCGCCTCCGTGGCCGCGAGCCTCGCCGTCCCCCTCCTGCAGGACGAGAACGAGGAGATCCGCTACTCGGCGCTCGCCGTCCTCGAGAAAAACCCAAACGAGAGTTACTTCCCGGACGTTCTTCAGATGGCGCGCACGGGCGGCGGACGCGTGGCGGAAGCCTCGTTCGCGGCGCTCAAGCGCCTCCTGACGACCGCCAAGCAGGATCACACGACCGAGATCGTGCCTCTTCTCGCGGACGGAAACGCGATCGTGAGACAGGGCGCCGTGAACCTCCTCCTGCCCTACGCGCCGGATCTTCTCGCGCGCCGGATCCTCGAGCATTTCCGCGGCTCGTTCGTCTGGGTCAGGGACCGCGCGGTCGAGACGGCCCGCGACGGCCTGCCCGGCTTCGTGAACGCGCTTCTTCTGCTCACGAAAGATCCCGATCCCGCGTTCGCGAAGGCCGCATCCGAGATGACGCTGGCTCTCGCGGACGCCAAGGCGCTTCCCGTGTGGATCAAGCTCGTGGACGATCCCGACCTCTGGGTGAAGACGCGCGCCATCGAGACGCTCGGGCGAACCGGACGGGGTAACGACGAGGTCCTCGCGCGCCTTCTTCTTGCGCTCAAGGACCCCGACCTCGTCATCGCGGCCGCCTCTGCTGTCGGGGAGCTCGCGGACGCGCGCGCCGCGCAGCCTCTTCTCGACGTGTTCAAGGCGGCGGTCGCGCGTCCCGACGTCCAGATGGAGATCCTCGATGCGATGGGAAAGCTCGCGATGGCAGAGGCCCGCGTGCAACAGCAGGTCGTCACGATCTGCTCGAGGGTCGTCCAGATGGCGCAGATCGACCAGGCGGTTCGGGCGCGCGCCCGCCGCCTCGTGGGAAGGCTCTCGGGCGACGAGGCCCGCGACGCCCTTCCCGAGATCGAGCCCGAGGTGGCCACCGTCGATCTGGCCGGCAACCAGAACGCGCGGCTCGTCGAGTTCCTCGCCGACATGGTCCAGCGCGGGGCCTCGGACCTTCACCTCGCGACGGGCTTCGTGCCGCATCGGCGCATGCAGGGCGTCCTCGAGCCCATGGACGTGCCGCCGATGACGCGCGCGCGCGCCTCCCAGCTCATCCGCGAAGTGCTCGACGAGAGCGAATGGAAGAGGCTCGAGCGCGAGCGGCAGATCGACGTCTGCCTGAAGCTGCCGGGGCTCGGGCGCTTCCGCGCGAACTTCTACTCGCAGCGCGGGGGGTTCGACGCGTGCTTCCGGCTCGTGCCGAAGTCCATTCCGGCGATCGAGGAGATCGGGCTGCCGCCGTCGCTCTCGGACGTCCTCAAGTTCACACAGGGCCTCGTCCTCGTGACGGGCTCGTCCGGTTGCGGGAAGTCCACGACCCTCGCCGCGCTCATCGACCGCATCAACGAGACGCGTCCCTGCCACATCATCACGGTCGAGGATCCGGTGGAGTTCGTCCACCCGAACAAGGAAGCCCTCGTGAACCAGCGCCAGGTCCCCCACCACACGGCCTCGTTCGCGCGGGCGCTCAAGGCGGCGCTCCGCGAGGACCCGGACGTCATCCTCGTGGGCGAGATGCGCGACCTCGAGACGATCGCGCTCGCGATCACGGCCTCGGAAACGGGGCACCTCGTGCTCGGCACGCTCCACACGACGAACGCGCCCTCGACGATCGACCGCATCCTCAGCTCGTTCCCCGCCGGGCAGCAGGGGCAGGTGCGCGTCATGCTCTCGGACTCGCTGAAGGCGGTCATCTCACAGGTCCTCCTTCCGCGCCGCGGATTCGCGGGTCGCGTGGCGGCCTTCGAGATCCTCCGCTCGACGTCCGCAGTGGCGTCGCTGATTCGCGAAGGCAAAACGCACCAGCTTCCATCCCAGCTTCAGACCGGCCAGCTTGCCGGCATGATCACCATGGACCAATCGCTGATGAAGCTCTGCGAGGACGGCAAGGTGGACCCCGAGATCGCCATGGAGAAGGCGCTCAAGAAGGAGCCTTTCGAGAAGCTCGTCGCCGACGAGAAGCAGGCCCTCGAATGACGAAGACGCCTCCCGCCTCCTCCTCGGACATGGGCGTCAACCGGATCGACACGCTGCTGAGGATCGTCGTCGACAAGAAGGCCTCGGACCTTCACCTCGCCGTGGGATCGCCGCCGATCGTCCGCGTCGACGGGGATCTTCAGCGGCTGAAGTGGCGCACGCTGACCGAAGAGGAATACGAGAGCCTCATCGGCCCGATCGCTCCCGAAAAGCCTTTCAAGGACTGGCAGGACACCGGCGACGCGGACTTCGCCTATGCCATGGGCAGGATCGCGCGCTTCCGCGTGAATCTCTTCCGCCAGGAGCACGGGTCGGGCGCCGTGCTGCGCATGATCCCGCCGAAAGTCCTCAGCATCGAGGAGCTGGGCCTGCCCGCGGTCGTCGCGAGCGTCGCACGCGTCCCGCGGGGCCTCGTCCTCGTGACCGGCCCGACGGGCTCCGGCAAGTCCACGACGCTCGCGGCCCTCCTCGACTGGATCAACCGCACGCGCGCCTCGCACATCGTCACGATCGAAGATCCGGTCGAGTTTCTCCACGTGCCGCAGAAGTCGCTGATCTCGCACCGCGAGCTCGGTTTCGACACGCCGACGTTCGCAGGCGCGCTCAAGGCGGCGCTTCGCGAAGACCCGGACGTCGTCCTCGTCGGCGAGCTCCGCGATCTCGAGACGATGTCGATGGCTTTGCAGGCGGCCGAGACGGGCCTCCTCGTCTTCGCGACGCTCCACACGAACTCGGCGTCGAAGGCCGTGGACCGCCTCATCGACAGCTTTCCCGCCGACGAGCAGGAGCAGATGCGCACCGTGCTCGCGGAGGTGCTGAAGGCGGTCGTCGCGCAGGTGATCCTGAAGAAAAAGGGGGGCGGGCGCGTCCCCGCTTTCGAGGTGCTCCGCGGATCCTCGGCGCTCTCGAACAGCATCCGGGAGGGCAAGACGAGCATGATCTCGACCCTCATCCAGACGGGCCGCCTGTCCGGGATGATCGCGATGGACCAGTACCTCGCCGACCTCGTCGTGGCGGCGATCGTGGACACGGACGACGCGCTCGAGAAGGCGCTCGACAAGGACCAGTTCAAGGCGCTCGTCGAGAAGAGGAAGACGGCGGTGGCGCGGCCCACGGCCCCGGCCGCCGCCGGCTGACGCGAGCGCGCGCTCAGGGCGCGGCGGACGCGGCCGGAAGCTCGAGCGCGAACCGCGCGCCCTGAAGAGCCGCCGACCGCCCCACCGCGATCGTGCCGCCGTGGAGCGCGGCGATCTTCGCGACCATGGCGAGGCCGAGGCCCGTCCCCGTGTCTTTCGTCGAGAAGAACGGAACGAACAGCTTCGCCGCGGCCTCGTCGGGCACGCCGGAGCCGTTGTCCTCGACCGCGATCCGCGTAAATCCGGCGGCTTCGCCTTCACCGCGCAGCGCGACGCGGCCCGCGCGAGGGCCCGCCGCCGCGGCTTCGCACGCGTTCTTCACGAGGTTCACGAGCGCGCGGCGCACGAGAGCGGCGTCCGCGAACGCGGCCGCAAACGTCCCTTTCACCTCGACCGCGACGCCCGGCGTCAGCGTGCGCTGCTCGTCGGCAATCTCGAGCGCGAGAGCGCGGAGGTCGCACGGCCCCGCCTCGAGCCGCTCGGGCCGGCCGAAGAAGAGAAAATCGCCCGTCACGCGCGCGACGTGCTCGGCCTCGGTCTGGATCGCCTCGATCTGCCGGGCGCGCGCCGCGGGATCCTCCGTCTTCGCGGCGAGGCGCGCCCAGCCGAGGATCGTTCCCGTCGCGTTCCGGAACTCGTGCGCGATGCCCGCCGACATCTCGCCGAGCGCCGCCAGCTCGCGGCGGGACGACAGCTCGCGCTCGAGGCGCCGCGTCGTCGTGCGGTCCTCGAGGAAAAGGAGAACGCCCAGGACCGCCTTCGAGGAATCCAGGATCGGGACGGCCGTGAGCTCGACGAGGCGCGCGTCGGGCCCCTCTCCGAGCGCGAGCTCCTTCGAGAGCGTCGGCGTGCCGCCGCGCGCCGCCCGCGCCGCCTCGCGGATCGCGGGCACCGCGTCGACCGCGGCCTCTGCGGTCGGAGAGCCGAGCTCTTCTTCGGCGAGACCAAGGAGCTCGCGGGCCGGGACGTTCGCCTGCGTGAGGCGTAAGGCGGCGTCCACGACCACGAGCCCGCCGGGATGCGACCTCACGAGGGTGTCGGCCGTCACCGCGAGGACGTCGGCACGCCGCTTTTCGGAGCTGCGGAGGCCTTCCAGCTCGGCCGTGCGCTTCTTCAGCTCCTCGACCGTGCGCTGGAACGTCGCGATCGCCGTCTCGGCTTCGTCGCTGCCGGCGCGCACCGCGGGGACGAGGCCGCCGGCGCCGCGCGCGGCCTGGGTGAGGGCGTCGATCGGCTCGAGGAGGCGCCTCAGGAACGGCACGACGAGAAGGACGAGGACGAGGGCGGCCGCGGGCACCGCGACCGAGAGGATGCGGGCGTTGCGGCGCGCCTCGGCGATCGACGTGCCGTCCCACACGACCCGCAGGATTCGTGTCCCGCCGGGCAGAACGACGGTGATCGCGGGGGAAGCGCCGTCCCCCGCGCCGACGAACGGCTCGACGGGAGGCCCCTCGGCGGCCGGCGTCACCGTCACGGGAGCGAGTCCCGCGTCCGGCAGGAACGGGGCGTCGGCGACGCGCCGGCCCTGCGCGTCGTAGAGCGTGGCGCTGCGCGCGTTCACGTCGCGGAGGAGGCGCGCGACGAGGTCATCCGACACGAGCGCCTCCGCGGGATCGGGTGCCATACCGAGGCGGTTCGCGACCCCGCGCGTCTCGGCCGTCAGGCGCCGCAGGTTCTCGCCCACGCCCCACGCCACGGTGTTCCTAAGGACGACGACGGCGGTCCCGGCGAGGAAGAGCAGCGTCGCGAGGCCGCCCACGATCACGTTGCGGACCTCGCGCTCGAACGCGCGGCCCGTCACGGCAGGAGCCTCGGGATCCACGGCACGCCCGCGGCGAGGGACTCCCACAGGGAGCGCCCGAAAACGAACGCCGCGAGCGCCCCGCACGCGAGAAACACGCCGAACGGCACGTCGGCGCGTGCGAGGAGAACGAGCAGCCCGGCCGGCGTCGATTCGGCGCGTGCCGCGAGGACCCGGAAAAAGTCCGCCCCGTCGTCGAGCGCGAGACGCCCGTTCGCCGTGCGCGCGCCGCGCCGGGCCCGCGCCCGGGCCAGTCGCACGAACGCGAGAAGGCGGCCCGCCGCGCGGGGATCCGCCGTGAAGCGCGTTCCCTCGGCCGCAGCTCCCGGGATTTCACGGAACCGGTCGGAGGCCGAAAGCACGCGGCCGTCCTCGCCCACGAGGAGCCCGGCGCGCGCGGCGACCGCACGGGCGTGCTCATCGCCTGCATTCCGGCCAACGCGGAACTCGATCTGAGGGCTCTGGCCGCGGCCAGCGGGAACAAGAAGGTGGAACTCGTCCCGGTGAAGGAAGTCCTCGGTCTGACGGGCTACATCCGCGGCGGCGTGTCCCCGATCGGCA
>Ga0207930_1000754_pt1 | contig 10205 bp, 8 predicted proteins | sample NGESurshal092012_7_FD_184477 | JGI IMG/M metagenome (GOLD analysis project Ga0207930, IMG submission 184477) | Arctic peat soil microbial communities from Barrow, Alaska - NGEE Surface sample 210-3 shallow-092012 (SPAdes) | ecosystem: Environmental > Terrestrial > Soil > Wetlands > Peat ... | reverse complement strand
CGCTTGTAGTCGAATAGCTGCCCGAGCGCCAATCGCAACGTAAACCTATCACAGTTGACTTTGGCCTCAATCAAACGCCAGCGGCTTAGGTCGAAAAGGTCGGTATGATGTCGCTCCTTAACAAGATAGTGCTGTTCAAACTCTTCCTCAGCTCGAAGCCATGAGACGTACGACTTAACCAACTGAGACTCTGGGTCGTTTTTCGGTTTGCCGAAAATGCCGCCGGAAAATGCCAAGCGCCGGACTAACGACCGACTCGCAGCAACCGCGAAATCGGGGAGATACTTGCCGTTCGCCGGTTTCAATTCCCCTGTGATTACTGACACCCAATTCTTGCGGTCAAAGTAGCGCATCTGGCCCAACGCCCGCCAGAGCATGTGCAACTTCGCGTCCTTTGGAGATGTAATTCCCGATAGGTTCATAAGATATCCGCGGTCGGAATATTTTCCTGTCACCAGTCTCACGCGCGTGGGCCCAATCAACTTGATAGCCTTGCCAAGTAGGGCAACTTTTCCGCCTCCCTTAACAAGAGCAACCGCGGCACCAGGAATCTTAACTTGCAGAGGCCTGCAGTAGATCGGTAGACTTCGATGCTTCTTGACCCGTGAAACCGCATCACCCGAGTCTGGTACACGGACTGCTAAACCATCTGGCTTCATTGGATAATCTCGGAAACGTAAGGAGGGTTTCGCAGAAAAGAATGACAGTCAACGAACTTCGGCTAACCGCTGAAACCGAATTCGCCGCGTCTTAGCTATCCCCGCAGCAACTTCTTCACGTGCTCGACCACCGCTCCGACCGCGACGTCGTCCCGCGTGCTGCCCGCGCGGTTTACGACCTCGACGACACCCTCGGCCAGCTTCTTGCCCACGTTGATTCGGTAGGGAACTCCGATCAGGTCAGCGTCCTTGAACTTCACTCCCGGACGCTCATCGCGATCGTCGAGCAGCACGTCGATTCCCGCGGATTCCAGCGCCTTGGCAATATCCTCCGCGCCGGTGTTGATCTTCTCGTCCGCTGTGTTGGTCGGCGTCACCACCACTTCGAATGGAGCGATGTTTGCCGGCATCCAGAAGCCGTTCGCATCGTTGTTCTGCTCGATGCATGCCGTCAGGATGCGCTCCAACCCGATGCCATAGCTGCCCATGATTGGCGTAATTTCCTTGCCGTGCTCGTCGAGCACACGCGCGCCCATCGACTCCGAGTACTTGTACCCCAGCTTGAAGATGTGCCCAATCTCCACCGCCTTGCCGATCTTCAGCGGATGTCCGCAGCTGGGACAGCCCTCACCCTCGACCGCATTGCGGACGTCGGCGACCACAGTTGCCTGGAAATCCCGTCCCGGCGTGACATTGCGCAGGTGATAGTCCAGCTTGTTGGCGCCGCAGATCATGTTCTGGCGGCTTTCCAGCCCGGCGTCCATCACCGCCGTAAAGCCGTCTGCTAGCGCGTCCTTGGCAAACTGCGGACCCACGGGACCGATAAACCCACCCGGTCCGGAGAAAAACTGCTGCAGCTCTTCAGCCACCATTGGCCGCAATTCCACCACAGCAACGTCCTTGCGGCCCTGCTTGCGCAACTCACCATTCAAGATCGCCAGCAGCTTAGTCTCGCTCACCGTGTGGTCGCCGCGGAGAAAGACCGACACGGGCTTCAACTCGTCAACCGTCTTCCCGGAATCTCGCGCTCCTCGAACCGTCGCCATGTAGGCGACGGCCTTGATGTCCTGGTTGGGCGAGACATTAAGAAATTGCGATACATCGGCAATCGCTCCCTTCCCCGGGGTGTGCACCAGTTCCGGCTTGCCATCGCCTGTTGGCGCAAGCTCCGCCACCGGATCCGGCCGCGAAGTGGCCTTCTCAATATTGGCCGCATAGCCGCAACTCGAACAGCTTGCCACCAGGTCCTCACCAGCGTCGGTGTACACCATGAACTCCTGTGATCCAGAGCCGCCCATCGCACCGGAGTCGGCATGGACCACCACGAATTTCAATCCGCAGCGTTCAAAAATCCGGCAGTACGCGTCATGATGCTTCTGATAGCTGACATCCAGCCCAGCCGCATCGATGTCGAACGAATACGAATCCTTCATGGTGAACTGACGCACCCGCAGCAGGCCCGACTTCGGACGCGGCTCGTCGCGGAATTTCTGCTGTATCTGGTACCAGATCTGCGGCAACTGTTTGTAGCTGCGCAGTTCCTTGCGCGCGATCTCGGTCATGACCTCTTCTTCGGTCATGCCCAGGCAGAGGTCGCGTCCGCCTCGGTCCTTCAGGCGAAACATGTTGTCGCCCATCACCGACCAGCGCCCACTGGCTTCCCAGATTTCCCGCGGATGCAAAGCCGGCAGATAGAACTCCTGCCCGATGCGGTCCATCTCCTCGCGCACCACCTGCGTAATCTTCAGCATGGAGCGATGCCCGAGAAACAGGAACGAATAAATCCCAGCCGCCAGTTGCCGAATGTACCCGGAACGCACCAGGAACTTGTGACTGGCGACCTCGGCGTCCGCCGGGGCCTCGCGTAGGGTAGGAATAAAGAGCTTGGACCATCGATGCATGATTGTCTTTTCTAGCTGCTTCCGTTTGGAGTTGGAGAATCCTATATTCTACCGGATTTGCGCAGGCCTACCACGCACTAGTCGCCCGCCCGAGCGAATCAAGATCCCCACGGAGGCGGAGAACTCCGATTCCGAACCTCCGTGTCCTCCGTGCCTCCGTGGTGGATGGCTTTCGACAGGACCGGGTCAGCCGTCTCAACCTCTTGCATCCCGCCAGCTCTGCGTTGCATCATCACACTCAACATCGAGGATCCATCCGTGTATCACTACGACCCAGCCACCGCCCTTGAAGAACTGAACGACGATGCTGTCCTCCCCAATCCGGTTCACCTTCGCGACATGATGCTGCGCGCTCATCTCGATGCCGATCATTCTCTGGAATACAATCGCCTCTTCGTCGACTATCAAAAGCGCTTTGGCGAACTTCAGAAAGTCGGCAAGCAACTGCTCGAAGCCTTGGGCGCCGTCAAGAAGTAGAACTTTTCACCTTGTGCCGGTGTCTATAGGAGAAACCGATGAGACTTTTCGTTCTCGCCTCCCTGCTCGCTATGCTCGCAACCGCATCCTTCGCCGCCGAGGGCAAGCCCGTGACGTATAAGAGCGGCACCGAAACGGTGAACGCCGTTCTCTACACGCCGCAGGGTAAAGGCCCGTTCCCAGCACTAGTGGTGATCCACGAGTGGTGGGGACTCAACGACTGGGTCAAAGAAGAAGCTTTGAAGCTGGCCGATCAGGGATACGTCGCACTGGCTATCGATCTCTATCGAGGGAAGGTGGCGACCACTCCGGAAGAAGCTCACGAGATCATGCGCGGAGTGCCAGAAGACCGTGCCAGTCGCGATCTTCTGGCGGCAACTACTTACTTGGGCTCGCAGGGCAACGTCGATCCCAAGCGTATCGGCTCCATCGGATGGTGCATGGGTGGCGGCTATTCTCTGAATCTCGCGGTCAATGATCCTAAACTCAAAGTCGCGGTCATCAACTACGGCCATCTCGCCTCCGATGACGCCACCCTGCAGAAGATCAACGCTGCCATCCTCGGCATTTTCGGCGGCCAGGACAAAGGTATCCCGCCCGCCGATGTCAACAAGTTCGAGGCGCAACTGAAAGCACTCGGCAAGACGGCAGACATTCATATCTTCCCTGATGCGGGGCACGCTTTCGAGAACCCCAACAACAAAACAGGCTACCGGGCTGACGATGCTGCCCAGGCCTGGAAACTGACTACCGACTTCCTGGCGAAGTACCTGAAAAAGTAGAGTGCGCTGAGATTGCAATGTCGCGAAACGAAAGGCACTTCCTCTGGATGCTCGTATGGCTCGCGATCGCCTCGGCCGTGTGGGTGCTCGATATCGAAATCACCTACGAGCACAACGTACGTCGCGGCATCCCTGCCAATTTTCAGTTTCAAAACCCTCACCGCGTCCCCCAATGGCGGACCTAAACTCGCTCCACCACCATCGCGAGACCCTGACCGACGCCAATACACATGGTGCATAGCGCGTAGCGGCCTTTGGTGCGCTGCAACTGGTACACCGCTGTGGTGATCAACCGCCCGCCGCTCGCTCCCAGCGGATGTCCTATCGCAATTGCTCCCCCATTGGGATTGACCTTAGCCGAATCATCCGGCACGCCCAACTCGCGCAGCACCGCCAGCGACTGAGACGCGAAGGCTTCGTTCAACTCGATCACGTCCATGTCGGCGATCGATAACGTCGCCCGTTGTAGCGCTTTCCGAGACGCAGTCACCGGGCCGATACCCATGATGCGCGGCGCGACACCAACCGCTGCCGACGCGACCACGCGCGCTTGAGGCGTGAGTCGGTACTGTTTCACGGCGGCTTCGGATGCCAGCAGCAACCCACATGCACCGTCGTTGATCCCCGACGCATTGCCAGCCGTGATCGTTCCGTTCGCGTTGACGATTGGCTTCAGCGCGGCCAACGCCTCCAGCGTCGTCTCGGGTCGTGGCTGCTCATCCTTGTCCACAACTATCGCCAAACCTTTGCGCTGCGGAATTGTTACCGGGACAATCTCCTCCGCCATCGCGCCGCTGCTGATCGCCGCCGCCGCGCGCTGTTGGCTGCGATACGCAAATGCGTCCTGGTCGGCGCGCGAAATGTGAAACTCTTCCGCCACGTTCTCTCCGGTCTCCGCCATGGAGTTCACGCCGTAGCGTTCCTTCATCGCCGGATTGACGAACCGCCATCCCAGCGTGGTGTCTTCCAACTTCGCGGTACGCGAAAACGCCGCATCCACTTTGCCCATGACGTAAGGTGCGCGAGACATGCTCTCCACTCCACCCGCAATCACCAGCGCGGCTTCACCGCTGTTGATCGCACGTGCTGCTGTGGACACCGCGTCCATGCTCGATCCGCACAGCCGGTTTACAGTCGTGCCCGGGACTTCCTGCGGCAGTCCCGCCAGTAACAGCGCCATGCGCGCCACGTTGCGATTGTCTTCACCCGACTGGTTGGCGCAGCCGAAGATGACGTCGTCCACCGCCGCCCAGTTCACCCCGGGGTTGCGCTCCATGAGCGCCTTGATCGGAATGGCCGCCAGGTCGTCAGTTCGAATGGAAGACAGCGCACCGCCATAGCGGCCGAAGGGAGTGCGAAGCGCATCGCAAATGTAAGCGTCAGGCATGGGAGTTTCGCCACATACGTTGAACCGCGCGAAGAATTACCGCGCAAAGTTCGCATACCACACGACTCATGATAGCGTGAGCAAGCCACCGGCGGTCGCTCGGCAACGTTTGCCACAATCACGCAGCCTCGTGACTCATCTCCTAGCCTTCAAGACCTTGGCGCTGCGACTATTTAGCTATCGTGGCGCGAATGCAATTCCAGTGCGCGGTAGTCGGCGTAGCCTTGGTGTGTGTTTGCGCAGGCCAGAGTCCCAAATCGATTACCTATCTTCGTCTCAGCCAGCCGATCATGGAGCAGCGGCTACAGCCTCCCGCGCCTTCCGAGGATTGGTCGGCCGCCCTCCGCAAGCAATACGTCAAAGCTGGGATTCCGGCCTATCAGATCGTTGAACAAGGGGTGCCCGAGTCGTCACAGAAGATGGTGATATGTACAATCGCGGGCCGCAGCGATAGCGTCATAATCGTGAGCGCGAGTCTCACGCGCCCCAAGGACGACGATGCGGCCACGGTCGCCTGGGCTTCGCTCGCTATGCTGCCCCTGCTGGCCGAATCACTCAACGCAGTCAGCACCGACAGCAGCATTGTGTTCATTGCCTTTCCCGGTGACAAGCACCATCATCCCGGCTCCGCGTCATATGTTCAGCAGCTGAGCCAAATGCAACATAAGAAAATAAAAGCTGCCGTGGAAATCTCCGGTATCGGCCGCGGACGCACCACTTACGACATCAAGCGAGGCGATCGTTCGCTGTCCGACTGGCTGGCCACCGGTGCGCTCGCACTGCGCCTGCCGAGTCCGTTACCCGCCTACGAAGCAGATGCTGTCGATTTCACCGATGCGAAGGCCTTCCGTGCGGCAGACGTACCGGCCATCACGGTGTCGTCGCTGCCGCAGCGTATCCCGCATTCCTTCAGTGCCGGTTATACGCCAATCAACAAGCTGAGCTTGAACGACTACTACAACACCTACCAGTTGCTATGTGTGTCCTTGCTCGATCTCGATCGCGTGGCTCGCGGCGCGTCGCCCAAATCGACCATCACTCCCGTTGGGCCGGAGAAAGCTCCGCACAGCGATCCAGTCTTCACTCAAGACCAAGCTGACCGAATGATCTTTGGACAAGTCAACGACGCCCGCACCGATAATAGCGTCGCGACACTTCGCTGGGCCACGATGCCTGAACTACAGGGTATGGTTTGCGATATGGTGCGAACTGAACACTTGGCGACCGGCCCGTTCGAGAGTCTTCTAAAGCTGAAGCGAATCAGCGGCGTCGTTGCTGTGTTCAGCGGTGACTACCCGAGCCTCACGCTGGCACAGTTACAGGGACTGAAGGTCGGAAGGTTCCACAAGCTCTCAGTCGCGACGTGCGTCGTTCCGTCAGCCCATAGCAAAGGACCGACCTACTGGATTGCCGCCATGGCCTACGAGTAGCTACAACTCGCCGTTTCGTATCGCCGCTCGTCGACCCGTGCGTAGGAAGTAAGAGTCCTTTCCCTTACGACACCGCTCGCTCCACCTCTTTGTTCTTGACCTTGCTGTACAGCGAACTACGCGAAATGCCGAGCCGTTCCGCCGCGCGATCGATCGAGCCTTTCTCTTCCGCCAGCACCAATCCGATGTAGCGCAGCTCCAACTCCCGCATTGTGAGGTTCGTGTCCACTGTCGACGCGGGCGTTGCCGAGGTGCTGCCTGGCCACTGCAGTTCCAGGTCCTTCACCGTGAGCGGACTGCGCTCTGCTATCTGCGCGGCGCGCTCCAAAACATTCCGCATCTCGCGGATGTTTCCCGGCCACAGGTAATGCGTCAGCATTATCATGGCGGCATCGTCCAGTTCGATCTTGTCGCGTCCTCGCTGCTGCGAGATACGTCTCAGAATCTCGCAGGCCAGCAGCGGGATGTCCTCCTGCCGCTCGCGCAGTGGTGGCAGCCGGATGGGGATGATGGTGATGCGGAAAAACAGGTCTTCGCGAAACCTTTGCTGCCGGACCAGTTCCTTCAGGTCGCGATGTGTCGCCGATATCAGCCGGATGTCTACTGTCCGGTCATGCACGTCGCCCAGGCGCCGGAACTGCCGGGTCTCCAGCACCTTGAGCAGCTTCGGTTGCACGGTCAGGTCGATGTCGCCAATCTCGTCGAGAAACACGGTTCCGCGGTCCGCCACTTCCAGCAATCCCAGCTTGGAATGCACCGCACCCGTGAAGGCTCCCCGCTCGTGCCCGAACAGCTCCGTCTCGAGAAATTCCCGCTCCAGTCCCGCGCAGTTCAAGTCCATGAAGACCTCTTCGGCGCGCGGACTGTTCTCGTGGATCCACTTCGCAAGCACTCCTTTACCCGAGCCGGTCTCGCCCTGAATCAGGATGGGGCTGTCGCTGCTCACCACCCGTCGCGCCAACTCCTGCAATTTGCGGATGGCCGCACTTGTCCCCAGAAACGGGTCGAGCCTCTCGCGTTTTGCTTTCGACAGATTGACCAGGGAATGTTGCCGGTAGCGCTTGTTTTCCAGCGCCCGCACCAGCAGTGTGTGCAGAGCAGGCAACTCAACCGGCTTGGTGAGGAACTGTTCCGCGCCTTGCTTGATGGCCCGCACCGCCTCCTCGATCGAGCCTTGTCCGGTAAGCACGATCACCGGAAGGTCCGGATCGACGCTCTTGAAGTGCTCCAGTAGTTCCAATCCGTCGCCATCGGGTAGGGAGAAATCGACGATTGCGGCATCCGGACAGGTTGCGCGGAACTTCTCCTGCGCCTTCTGCACGTTCTCCGCTTCGGTCACCTGCATCCCCTCCGACTCGAGGAAATTGCGGATGCCGAAGCGGATCACGGGATCGTCATCGACCAGCAGAATTCTATTCCGGGCCTGTGACGCCGAAGGTGCTGCGCCGGCTGGGGGCCTCCGTGCTGATCATCGCGACCCCGGAGCTGATACCGGAAGGAGTTGCCGAGATTACGTCGCAGGTAGAAGCAGCAGGCATGAGCACCTACGTTATTCCCGAGCCGTTTCTCGAGCCGGGATTCGCCATGGAATACGTGGAAGTCGACGGCGTAATGCTGGCGCACAAGGCGCCGCACTGCAGGCGACGATTGTATGAAGCTGCCAAACGGGCAATGGATGTTGCCGCGTCCGCCAGCTTGCTGCTTTTCTTGGCCCCGGTGCTGGCCGCCGCCGTAGTAGCCGTGAAGCTGACATCGGCCGGACCGGCGATTTTCAGGCAGCAGCGCGTGGGACGTGACGGCGAGCTGTTCAACATGTACAAACTTCGCTCGATGTACAGCGACAGCGAGCGCTACAGTTACTCGCCAAAGAGCGGGCACGATCCCCGCATCACGCCGGTGGGAAGGTTTCTGCGGCACACCTGCATCGACGAGCTACCGCAATTGCTGAACGTGATACAGGGCGAGATGTCACTCGTGGGCCCGCGCCCGGAGATGCCGTTCATTGTGGAGCAGTACGAAGAAATCCATCGGCGGCGGCTGGCCGTGAAGCCGGGAGTAACGGGACTGTGGCAACTCAGCGCCGACCGCACCGACTTGATTCACGAAAACATCTCTTACGACCTCTATTACGTGCGGCACCGCAATTTTCTGATGGACGTGGCGGTCCTGATGCACACCGTCGTGTTTGCGTTTCGGGGAGTGTGAAATTTCTATGGCACTCTGCGCCTGAGTATCAAATCATGCTGATTACGGTCATAGGTTCGGGATATGTCGGGCTGGTTTCCTCGTTGTGCGTGGCCGAGATAGGACACCAGGTCATCGCGGTGGACTCGGATAGAGAGAAGATCGCCGCGCTGACCCGGGGCGAAATTCCCATTTACGAGTCGCTCGTGCCCGAATTGCTGCAGCGGCATAACGGTAAAAGGCTGCGATTTTCATCGTTTCCGAGGTCTGCGGTTACCGCATCGGACGTGGTGTTTCTGGCAGTGGGGACGCCGCAGAGCGGGAGTGGAGAAGCGGACCTCTCGCAGATCGAAGCGGTGGCAAAGGAGATCGCCCCCATGCTGCACCGTTCCACGCTCGTGGTGGAGAAGAGCACGGTTCCGGTATGCACCTGCGAAGCCATGCGAGAGTTGCTGGTGCGCCGTGGCGCGCACCCAGGTTGGTTTTCGGTGGCGTCGAACCCGGAATTTCTGCGGGAAGGAAGCGCCGTCACCGATTTTCTCTATCCCGACCGCATCGTGGTGGGCGCCGACGACGACTTCAGCCGATTCATGCTGCGGGAAGTCTACCGCCCGTTGTCGAGCGGCGCGTATTACCGGCGGGAAGATGCAGTGCCGTGTCCGTCGCGAACCCGGGGCCGGGTACGTTTGCTGATGACGAGCGCGAAGAGCGCGGAGTTGATCAAGCACGCTTCGAATGCATTTCTGGCGACGAAGATTTCTTACGTCAACACGGTGGCGCGCGTGGCCGAGGCAGTGGGCGCAAACATCGACGAAGTCTGTGCGGGAATGGGCTCGGACCCGCGCATTGGCAGTGAGTTCCTGCGAGCGGGCATCGGCTACGGCGGATCGTGCTTCCCCAAGGACGTGGCTGCGTTTGAGGCAGTGGCGCGCCGCTGCGGGGTCGATTTCCAGATGTTGCGGCAGGTGGCGCAGGTGAACGAAGAGCAGCGCATGCGCTTCGTTGACAAGTTGCAGCGAGCTCTGGGACCTCTGGCCGGAAAGCGCATCGGCGTACTCGGCCTGGCGTTCAAGGAAGACACCGACGACGTGCGTGAATCGCCGTCGATTGCGGTTGTGCGCGAGTTGGTGCGACACGGAGCGCTGGTGTGCGCGCACGATCCCGCCGCGATGGCAAGGGCGCGTGAAATACTGCCGAGTCAGCAGATCACCTACGCACACGACGCCTACCAGGCGGCTTGTGGCAGTGATGCGGTGCTGATCCTGACGGGTTGGAAACAGTTCGCCAAGCTGGATCTGCAGAAACTTCATTCCGTGATGAAAGCTCCGGTCATCTTCGACGGACGAAACCTGTTCGCGCCCGAAGAAATGGCCGCCGCCGGTTTT
>Ga0207930_1000753_pt1 | contig 10209 bp, 9 predicted proteins | sample NGESurshal092012_7_FD_184477 | JGI IMG/M metagenome (GOLD analysis project Ga0207930, IMG submission 184477) | Arctic peat soil microbial communities from Barrow, Alaska - NGEE Surface sample 210-3 shallow-092012 (SPAdes) | ecosystem: Environmental > Terrestrial > Soil > Wetlands > Peat ... | reverse complement strand
GCCACTGGAGCAGGTACGGCCGGCGGAAGATTCGGTGCCGGACGCGGCGACGCTGACCGGGGTCGAGCCCCACGGAGTTGCCGGGGAGTCGGTGCCCTCCCAGGCGCCGGCGGCGTTTACTGCCGAGCCCGGTGGCCAGCCGGCTGCGGCGCGCGGTCAGGTTGGCGTGCTGCCCAAGGGGCTGGGGGCCATACGGCCTCGACAGAACCTGCAGTACACCGCGCCCAGCGTGGACGGCGAGGAGACGGTGACCCGCTCCGCCGGGCCGGGCACTACGAACGCCGGGCCGGGCACTACGAACGAAACCGCCGGCGGCGAACCGGCATCCGGCCAGGTTGTCGGGTCGCAGACGGCGCGCAACGCACCGTGTCCGTGCGGATCGGGCCGCAAGTTCAAGCGCTGCCACGGAGCGCCCGGGGCGCGCTAGCTCGACCCGCCCGACCGGCCCGCACGTCGTATCCAGACACGACATCGACCCCAGACTGCGCCGATGTTGAGCCCACGTGCGTATCACCGCGATGGATACGCACATGGGCTCAACATCGGCGTTTGGGGTGGCGTGGGGGTGGCGTTGGGGTGGCGTCGCGGGCGGTGAATCAGCCCGCCTGGGGCGCGGTCTCTCGCGCGGGCGACTCAGCCAACCTGCAGCGCGGTGCACTGCCAACGCCCATCGCGCCCCTCCAACCGCAGCGCGACCGCGCGCATTCGCGACCCGCGGCGCACCACCGCGCACGCCTCGACGACCCCGTCGTCCGGCTCAGTTATGTGCACCGAGCGCACTGCGTCGCCGCGTGGAGCCGGGCCCGCCGCTCGCCCGTCGACGGCGCGTCGAGTGACCTTCGTCGTCAGGTCGGCGTACACGGCGTCGGCGGTGAACCGCCGGACTTGCGCCGGCGGCCGACTGCCGGCCAGCACTTCGAGCAGAGCCTGCAACAGGTGCGCCGTCCACGGCCGGGCCGGCGGCAGCGACCGCGAGGGCGTCCGGCGACGTGGCCGCTCCTCCTCCTCGTCGTCATCGTTGGGTTCCGCCGGTAGCTCGGGGACCAATCGCAGCGGGACCCGGGCCGGGACCGGCTCGGTGGGGCGCGGCGACGGGGCCGGTGTGCTCGGACGGGGGGACGCCGGGGTGAACCCGAGGGCCAGCGTCCCCTGCACGGCGATGGTGCCGGCGGGTTCGGGGCTAGCCGGCTTCCCCGGGCCAAACCCACCGGGCAGCTCCGCAAACCAGCTTTCGACCGCCGGCTGGGGCCTTAGCTCATCGTCGTACGGCGGCTCTGTGACGCGTACTGGCAGCCGCCGCAGCACTGGTGCACAAGCAGGCGCGCCGGCGACTCGGGCCGCATGGGTGGGCATGGTCGACATCTCGAAGTCCTCCGGTGCAGACGGGCGGGTGACAGCGGCGAGGTGGTGTGATCGCTGGCGCGATCAGTGCGGGGCGATGAGGCGCTGCCCGGGCAGCAGCAGGTTCGGATCACGTCCGATCACGGCGCGGTTGGCGGCGTACCAGCGGGGCCACTCGGTTGCGATGCCGGCGTTGGTCGCGCCTGGACCGAGGTGCCGCGCGGCGATCGCCCACAGGGAGTCCCCGCGTTGGACCACCACCTGGGTCGTCGTCTCCCCAGGCGTAGCCGCCGATGGTTGGCGAGCCCCTTCGACCCCGAGCACCGCGGCTGATGGCGGCGAGGCGGGCGGGGAGGCGGGCGGGAACGGGGGCGGGAACGGCGGCGATGGCAACGACGACGGCAACGGGGACGGGGATGCCATCGGTGCGGTCGAGGCTGACCTTGCCGCCGGGTCAGCGGTCGGCGTTGGCGATGTTGGGGTCGCCGGCTCCTCCGACCGGTCCGCCGGCCAGTCGAAGCCGACGGTGACACGGCCCACCACGGCAATCGCAGTGCCGGCCGGGTCCGCTGCCGCGATTGGTGATGCTGCGGCCGGCAGCGGTGTGGCCGCGCACGCCGGCACCACACCCACTCCGGCGACCGCACCGGAGGCCAGCGTCACCCCGAGCGCTGCCTCGACCAGCCGGCGGACTGCGAGCGGAGCAACCGTGGCGACCAACCGGCCGGCTAGCTGGCCAGGAAGTCCCCGCAGCTGAGCCACGAGCATCAGCCCAGTCACGACGGTCAGCCAGGCGATCAGCAGCCAGGCGGCCATCGCGGCAACCGCCGGCACGACGACCTCCGGTCCGGCGGTCGGCCGCCAGGTATCGGCCGACCGCAGGGTGGCGACGGTCGCGATGGGTGACGCCCCGGCCAGGCAGAGCACCATCGCCGGGCCCCCCATTGCGGCCACCACGGTCGCCGGCAGTGCCGCGCGCCCTGCCTTCATTCCGGCCCTTCAGCTTCGTTTGCCTCTGTCTGCATCAGTTCGCCTCCGTCCGCTTTCATACTCCTCTGGTGTCGTGTCGTCAACGCGTCGCTGGGCCAGCCGAGATTCCCTGGCTGCTTATGATCATCCGTCGCCGCCGACCGGAATGGAACAGTGACCGCCATGCGCTGGGAACGGCTATTCGCCGACCTCGAGGCCGAGTACGACGCCGCGGCGGCCGAGGAGCTAGCGGCCGAGGTGGCTGACCGCACCCGCCGGGAGGTTGCCGCACTGCGGCTCGTAGACCGAGTGCGTCCCGCAGTGGGCGGTGTGCTGACGGTGCGCCTGACTGCGGGCGAACTGCTGACCGGCCGGCTGGTCGACGTCGGTCCGGACTGGCTCCTGTTGGCGGAGGAGGGCGGACGCCAGGCGCTGGTGGCGATGCCGGCGGTGCTCGCCATCGGCGGCTTGAGTCGGATGTCCGCCTCGCCCGGTAGCGAAGGGACCGTCGGCGCTCGGCTCGACCTGCGGTACGCGCTGCGCGCCCTGGCGCGCGATCGCAGTGCGGTCAACACCATGCTGCTCGACGGTTCCGTCGTCTCCGGCACGGTAGACCGCGTCGGTGCCGACTACCTCGAGGTGGCCGAGCACCCCGTGGGTGAGTTTCGCCGCCACGACGCAGTCATCGGCGTACGCACAGTCCCCATTGGGGGACTCGCGGTCGTCCGCTCGGGCTGAGGGGCAAGGCCGCCGCTACCTGACCGTCGGCGGTGCACCACGGTCGCTCAGTCCGCCGGCGGGAGCTCACCGTCGCGCGCCAAGGGATGGCCGTCGACGAACTCCCTGGTCTGCTGGTAGCAGCGCTGGATATAGGCCTCGAGTTGGTCGTGCTCCACCCGCCACTGTCCGCGGCCCCCGATCTTTATGGCCGGCAGCTCGCCGGATCGCACGAGCGCATAGGTTTGGGAGGCGGAGATATTCAAGATCTCCGCGACGTCGGCGAGCTGGAGAAACCGCGCGGCCACGCGGAACCTCCTTCGGATGCGGTGGCGGGTCAGTCTGACATCGGTCAGCACCCTGCCGAATGAGTTGTCCACACCCGACGCCCCACCGCGGCGGCGACTGCGTGCCTGTGGATAGGTTCTCTGCCGACGCACGCGGTTGGCAACGATGACCCCTTGCGGTCCGTGTCGGGGCACGGGTCCGCGTCCGACGACCGTCTCTGCGACGACCGTGTCTGCAGCGGAAGGAACCCCGACGTGTCCGCCCCGCCGTCCCCGCCGGCTCGTCGACTGCGTGCGCCGCGATGGCTGGACGGCCGGTTGGTTGCCGGCATCGTGCTCGTTCTGGTGTCCGTTGTGGTGGGCGCCCGGCTCGTGGCCGCGGCCGGCGCTACGACCCGGGTCTACGCCGCCGCCACCGACCTCGCCCTCGGTAGTCAGCTGACCGCTGCCGACGTCACGACTGTGCGGTCCCGACTGTTCGACAGCGGCCACAGCTACGTCGACGCCGCCGGTCCCTCGCCGGTTGGCCGGGTGCTGGTGCGGCCAGTCAGCCGCGGGGAGCTGCTGCCGGTGCGCGCGGTGGCCGACGAGCGAGCGCTGCCGCCCACCCGGCTCGTCACCGTGCCGCTGTCTCGGCTGCACGTGCCGCCGGAGGTGGACCACGGCGCCCTGGTGGACGTCTTCGCGACGTACGGCGAGAACAGCCAGCCCACGAGGACTGTCGCGTTGCTGCGGCGGGTCGTCGTCGAGCGAACAGTCCGGCCGGGCACGGGTGCGCTGGCGGCCACCGCGGCCGATACGGCGCTGGTGCTGCGCGTTCCGCCCGAGCAGGCCGCCACTCTGGTCGCTGCCGTACAGACGGCCAAGATCGACGTTGCCCTGGTGGTGGCCGACGCACCGGGGAGCGAGGTGGGCAGCGAGCCGGTGCTCACTCCCGGCGCGACCGGCGGCGGCTCCGGGGCCGTGGGTTCCGGTGTTCCAACGGCCGGAGTCAGTGCCTCCGGCTCGCCGCAACCCAGCCGGTCCGCGGGCGGAACGCTACTGCCGAGCCGGACGCCGTGAGGGTCCCGGTCCTCACCGCCGTCACTGACGCGGTATGGGAGGCAGACCTGGTTGCGGCGCTGGAGCGGCGCGACCTGGGGGTCGCTGTCGTACGCCGGTGTGTCGACCTGGCCGACCTGCTGGCCACTGCGGCGGCGGGCACCGCCCGAGCGGTGTTGCTCTCCGCCGACCTGCGCCGGCTCGACCGGGACGCGCTCACCCGGCTGGCCGTGGGTGGCGTCGCCGTGGTCGGCCTGGTCGCGCCCGGCGACGAGGATGCCGAGCGGCGGTTGCGCCAGCTCGGCGTCCTGCACGTGTTGCCTGCCGATGCTGGTGCGCAGAGCATCTCGGCCGCCGTGGTCGAAGCGGTCACGGCCACGCTGAGCGATCCGCGACCCCGAGCTGGGGCGCCGGCCGACCCGAGGCTGGCGATGCCCGACCGACCGGACGAACCCGCCGACCCGGCCACGTCCGGACCGCTCGAACCAGCCATGCCGCTCGGGCGGTTGATCGCCGTCTGGGGGCCGACCGGTGCGCCCGGCCGGACTACTGTCGCGGTCGGCCTAGCCACCGAGCTGGCGGCCGCGGGCACCGAGGTGCTGCTCGTCGACGCCGACGTCTACGGGGGCGTCATCGCTGCGGTGCTGGGCTTGTTGGACGAGGCACCGGGCCTGGCCGCGGCCGCCCGCATGGCCAACACCGGCACCCTCGACCTGCCGGCCTTGGCCGGACTTGCCCGGGAGGTGTCGCCTCGCCTGCGCGTCCTGACCGGGCTGCCCCGAGCCCACCGGTGGCCGGAGCTGCGCCCCGCCGCGGTGGAGACGGTGCTCGATGTCGCCCGCCGATTGGCGCCGTTGATCGTTGTGGACTGCGGCTTCTGCCTGGAGCAGGATGAGGAGCTCGCCTACGACACCACCGCGCCCCGGCGTAACGGGGCGACCCTCGCGGTGCTGCAAGCCGCCGACACCGTTCTCGCCGTGGGCGGCGCCGACCCCATCTCCCTGCACCGGTTGCTGCGCGGACTGTCCGAGCTCCGCGAGACCGTGCCGGACGTCGTACCGCTGGTGGTGGTCAACCGGCTGCGTCGAGTCGTGGTTGCCGGCGATGCCCAGCGCGAGATTCGAGCGGCGCTGGAGCGCTACGCCGGCGTCCCGGACGCCGCGTTCCTGCCGCAGGACCAGAGCGCGCTGGACGCCGCCGTGGCGACCGGGCGCACTCTGGCCGAAGCGGCGCCGGACTCCCCGCTGCGGGCGGCGCTGATCGAGCTGGCCGGCATGGTCTCTGGCCGGCCGCAGTCGTCGCCGTCCCCGTCGCGCGGGTGGCGACGCCGGCTGCGGACCTAGCAACCCGGCCGCATCGCCACGTCCTTCTATAAGATCCGATGCGTGACCGAAGCGCTATCGACCGGTTCGGCGACACACCAGCTCCCGGATCGGTCGGCTCCGTCGGCGCCCGAGTTGCTCGCGCTGATTGTGGACTGGGGTGGCGTGCTGACCTCTCCACTGCCCACGGCCATGGCGGCGTGGTGCGCGGCGGACGACATTGAGTACGCCGATTTCGCCCGGGTCGTGCGCGACCTGCTGGGTGCCGAGGGGGCGGTGGCGGCGGCGACCAACCCGGTGCACGCGTTGGAGCGGGGCGAGATGGAGGTGCCGCACTTCGAGGACCGGCTGGCCGAACGCCTGCGGACGTGCGGCGGGGAGCCGGTGCCCGGGGCCGGCCTGCTGACCCGGATGTTCGCCGCCTTTGAGCGAGACCCCGGGATGGCCGGCGTCGTCCGCCGGGCCCGGTCATCCGGACTGCGGACTGCCTTGCTGTCCAACAGCTGGGGTCTGGACTATCCGCGGGATGACTGGGTCGAGCTCTTCGACGCGGTCGTAATATCCGGCGAGGTTGGCATGCGCAAGCCCGATCAGGACATCTACTACTATGCGGCCGCGCAGCTCGGGGTTGCGCCGGCCAGCTGCGTGATGGTCGACGACCTGGCGCCCAACGTTCGGGGCGCCGCCGCCGCCGGCATGGTCGGTGTGCACCACGTGGCCATGAAGCAGACCGTGGCCGAGCTTGAGAGTCTGTTCGGTCGCCGGCTGACCGACTGACCGGTCGGGGCATGTCCCTAGTGGTCCCGGCGCTACTGCCGGGTAGGGACTCGGTAACTGCTTTGACGTGGGCCGGACTCAGATGCCGGCCGGAAGGGGGACCGCACCATGTCCCACCCACTCGACCGGTCCAGCCGACGCAAAGCCCCCATCCCGCCCGACCGACTTGACCGCTCCACAGCCAACCCGCGGGTGACTCCGTTGGCGAGCGGCCCCCGCCGTGGGCTGGTGCTGGGCGCTGGCGGTGTGCTCGGCTTCGCCTGGGCGGTTGGCGCGCTGCACGCCCTGCAGCAGGCCGAGGGCTGGGATGCCCGCCAGGCCGACAACCTGATCGGTACGTCGGCCGGCTCCGTCACGACGGCCATGCTGGGGTGTGGCATCGGCGTCGAGACGATGCTCAATCATCAGCGCGGGATCATCGTCGAGGGCGACCCGCGGATCGAGTTCGACTATGACGCCGACAGCGGGGGCGCGCTGCCGCCGCGGCCGCGCATGCTGCCCGGCTCGCCGTCGTTGATGGTGCGCTCCGCCCTACGCCCGGGCCGGGCGTCGCCGATGGCGGCGTTGGCCTCGATCATGCCGCGCGGCCGGGGGACCATTGCTCCGGTCGGGCGAATGATTGACGCGATCGTGCCGCACGGCGCCTGGGCGGCGCACCCCGGGACCTGGATCGTCGCCATGGACTACGAGACCGGCCGACGGGTGCCGTTCGGTCGGCGCGGGTCGCCGCCGGCAGCCCTGGCCGATGCGGTGATGGCCTCCTGCGCCATCCCGGGCTGGTACGCGCCGATAGTGATCAACCGTCGTCGTTACGTCGACGGTGGCACCCGGTCGGCGACCTCGCTCGACCTTCTCGCCCCGCTGCGGCTGGACCAGGTCGTCGTCATCGCCCCGATGGCGTCGTTCAGCTACGACCAGCCGACCACCGTCGCCGCGCGCTTCGAGCGTGGCATCCGCCGGGCGGTGACCCGCCGGCTGATGCGAGAGGCGGGGAAGGTTCGCCAGGCGGGGACTGAGGTGCTCATGCTGGCGCCGGGCGCGGAGGACCTAGCGGTCATTGGGGCAAACTTGATGGACAACAGCCGCCGCGAGCTCGTGCTGCAAACATCGCTGCGCACCAGCGCGGCGGCATTGGCGCACCAGCACGGCCGGCCGGTCACCCTGGCCGACGTCAGCTGAACCGGTTGCGCGTCTACCTGCCGGCGACCCCGCGGTCGCGGCGGGCTGGGGTGCCAGTGGCGTGTCTCGCATTTGGCTAGTGCTTCTCTTGGTATCCTGCATGGGCGACTCGAGCTCGGGCCGCCCGCCGGACCGGCTCGACCCGGGACCGGGCGCTGCTGACCCTGACTTGGGGGAGTAGCCATAGCGGGGCGTTGATTCCGCACGCCAGTCGCGCTACAACGGCCCACGCTCAGTCGATCATGACCGTCGAGGTCACGATCACTTGTGCCTCAAACGTTCGATTGCGGACACGTCCTTCCGCTCGCGAGGGCTTGGGCTGGTCGAGAAAGCGGCCGGAAGCGGCCGGCCGCTCGGATGGGCTATTGGGGGACTTCTCCCCGATGTCGATGATCCTCTGATGGCGGCGATGAGGTTGGGGACGCGGGCTGGCGTCGTGGCTACCGCCAGCGGCGCTGCTGTCGCGCCCCTGTGGGCGCTTCCGCCGCAGCCGGCTACCGCGATCGCTGCACTGATGCATGCGGCTGCGCTGTCACTGGCGCTGGGCTTCATGATTCGGTCGGCGCGATCGGGTGACGCCGCGATGCGGCGGACTCGCTGGTTTCTCGCCGCAGCGCTCGGCGCCGGCGCTTTGGACTCGGTTCTCAGCGTCGGATACGTCGCCGTGGCCGGGTCCATCCCGAGTCCCTCGGTCGTCGACGTGATCACGCTGGCGTGGGGCCCGCTGGCCGCGTACGGCGTCTGGCTGGTGCCCATCAGAGCGGGCTCCGTCGGGGGGACGGCCCGTATGCTCGCGGACGGGGCCGTGGCAGCCACCTCGCTATTCTTCGCCAGCTGGTTGGCCGTGCTCCAGCCGCTCGCTGCCACCGGGCGCTGGAGCCCTCTCGGCCAGGCCGTGCAGCTTGCGTACCCGGTTCTCGACGTGTTCGTCGCGGCCATGGTGCTCTCGCTCCTGCCGCGTGCCCGCGCCGACCTGCGGCAGTTCCTCAACTGCGTCGCCGCCGGCCTGCTGCTGATCACGCTGAGCGACTCGGGCGCCGCGGTCCTGCTGGCGCAGCGCGGCGTCTCCCGACTCGGGTGGACCGACGTGACGCTGCAGGCGGGGATGGGACTGTTGGCGTTCGCCGGCCTGGTCCGCGCCAGGCCAGTGTTGCGGGAGCGGTCGATCGCCTCGGCCATGGACCGGAACCTGCCCTACGCGCCGGTGGCCGTCGGCATCGGGGTGGGCATCTGGCACGTGGCCTTCGTCGCTCCCCTCGACCTGACCGAAGCGCTGCTGTGTGCGCTGATGATCGCCTCGATCGTCGCCCGCCAGATCGTATTCAGCCGCGAGCTGGGCGTCACCGCCCAGGCCCACCACCATGCCGCGGTCCACGACGCACTGACCGGGCTGGCCAACCGCAAGGCGTTCTTCGCCCGCCTCACCGAGCACGTCTCGACTCCCGCCGCAGGTGAGGCGGCCGTGCTGCTGTTCGACCTCGACGGGTTCAAGGAGGTCAACGACACCCTCGGTCACGAAGCGGGTGACCAGGTCCTGATCGCCTACGCAGCCACGCTGCGTCGGGCGGCGCCGCAGGATCTGGTCGCCCGCCTGGGGGGTGACGAGTTCGCGATCCTGGTCGTCGGTGACGACGCGGAGATATCTGCAGTCGGGCTGGCGGGCAGCGTCGCGGCGCCGTATCCGGCAACCACGCCGACGGGCCTGCCCGCCATCGCCGCCAGCATCGGGATCGCGGTGCTCCGACCCGGGGACGCGCCGGAGGACCTGCTCCGGCGGGCGGACCTGGCGATGTACTCGGCGAAGCGTGCGCCGGCGTCCCGGCTCGCGGTGTTCTCCGAGGAGATGGCGGCGGAGGCCGATCGTCGGCACCTGCTGGTGGCCGCGCTCGCCGGCGCCACCGCGCGCGGTGAGATGCGGCTGGTCTACCAGCCGCTCTACCGGCTGGGCGACGGTGAGCTGGCCGGCGCCGAGGCGCTGCTGCGCTGGACCCATCCACTGCTGGGCGTGGTGCCGCCGGATGAGTTCATCCCGCTCGCCGAGGACAGCGGCGCCATCAGCCAGATCGGCCGGTGGGTTCTCGAGCGGCACGACGGTGGTGCGCTCGGCCGGAGCGCGGCGCCTGGGGCGACGCCTGGGCAGGGTGGCGAGGAGGGGAGCGGGGGCTGTTGTCATTCGGGAGTCCGTCTCTGCGGCAGCCGCTGCGGCCCCGGCAGCCGGCCGACCTCCACCGGTCCGGCGTCGGCGGGAAGAAACGACAATCGGCCCAGCGCCGCGCACTGGGACCCGATCACCAGAGCCAGCCGCCGGCTCGTCATCACCCACAACTCTATGGATTCCAGCGCCGCGTACGCTGCCCGCGCATATGACGGCAGGCCAACAGGGTGTCCGACCACTCATCAACGGTCGGCCTGGACGAGAGGGAGCTGGTGAAGCTCCTGGGATCAGCAGGAAGCGACCGACCTGGACCGGGTCCGCGGCTACCTGCGCGCCTACGCCCACCGGCTATCCGAGGCCTGTGAGGTGACAGACCTCCTCGCCGCCGTTCCCGATGGCGGGTACGGCAGCTGAGACCGGT
>Ga0207930_1000752_pt1 | contig 10212 bp, 11 predicted proteins | sample NGESurshal092012_7_FD_184477 | JGI IMG/M metagenome (GOLD analysis project Ga0207930, IMG submission 184477) | Arctic peat soil microbial communities from Barrow, Alaska - NGEE Surface sample 210-3 shallow-092012 (SPAdes) | ecosystem: Environmental > Terrestrial > Soil > Wetlands > Peat ... | reverse complement strand
CATGACCGAAATCGCACCCAGCGTAGAGATCTCCAGTCTGTCCCCGGCCGCCACTGGCAGCAGGTCACGCTATGTGGCTTTGCTCGCGATGCTTTTCGCTGTCGCCATGACATTCATCGACCAGACGATCGTCGCCATCGCTGCTCCGACGATCCAGAGCGAGCTGGCACTGAGCCGGACAACTACCCAGTGGATCGTCAACGCGTACCTCCTAGCCCTGGCGGCCGTGTTCGCGCTCGGAGGCAGGCTCGCCGACGTGATCGGCGCGCTGCCGGGGGCATTGAAGGCGGCCGGCGAGGAACCGTCGCTGATCGTGCCCGGCTACGCTTCGCTTGTGCAAAGCGTCGAGAATTCGCCGGTCGTGCGCGATATCCCGATGCGATTCGGCGCCGGCATCGAACGTTTTTCGGTGTTGCGCGCGGCCGATCCGCACGGCGTGCCGATGTACCTGATCGATCATCCCGGATTTTTCGCCCGGCGCGGAATCTATGGCGAGAACGGGATCGACTATCCCGACAACATGCGGCGCTTTCTCTTCTTTGGCCGCGCGGCCGCCGTCGCAGCCGCAGAGATAGTCGCGCCGGACATAGTACATGCTCACGATTGGCATTCGGCCGCCGTGCCGATTGCGATCCGCGCCGACAACGCTCTTCGCCCCCGGTTCAAGCAGGCGCTCTCGATCTTCACGCTTCACAATCTTGCCTTCCAGGGTATCGGCAAACGCGAGGACTTTGCGCTGCTCAATCTCGGCGCGTCGTATTTTTCGGTCGATTACCTGGAATTTTACGGCCACTTGAATCTGATGAAGGGCGCTATCGTTCTGTGCGACGGCGCGTCAACCGTGAGCCCCACCTACGCGCACGAAGTGACTACAGACCCGGAACTCGGCTTTGGACTCGAGGGAGTGCTTCGCGACAAGGGCGAAAATTTCGTGGGAATCCTCAACGGCGCCGACTACAACGAGTGGAATCCCGCCACCGACCGCGCAATCGCCGCGACTTACACGCCCGCGAAACCCGACGGCAAGCGCGCGTGCGCGCGCGCGTTGCGCGATTCGCTCGATCTGCCGAGTCGCAAGGATTGGCCGATGGTCGGGATGGTCACCCGCATGACCGGGCAAAAAGGCGTCGACCTGCTTAAGGACGCGCTCGACGCCGTGATGCGCCTGGATTTGCAACTCGTCATGCTCGGGAACGGCGATCCGGTGCTCGAGAAATTCTTCAAACAGGCAGAGTCACGCTACCCTGAAAAACTTCGAGCGATAATCGAGTTCAACAACACGATCGCGCATCGAATCCAGGCTGGCAGCGACGCTTTCCTGATGCCGTCGCGATTCGAACCGTGCGGACTCACCCAGATGTATGCGCTGCGCTACGGCACGGTGCCCGTGGCCCGCGCCACCGGAGGACTGCGCGACACGGTAAGTGAGTTCGATCCCCGGCGCGCGACCGGCAACGGCTTCGTATTCGACAAGTTCGACGCGGCTGAAATGGTCGCGGCGATGGGCAGGATGGTGGCGACGTTCAGGGAGCGCACGACGTGGCGGCGGCTGATGCAAAATTGCTTTGCGTCGGATTTCTCGTGGGAACGGGCGGCTGGACAATACCTCGCGTGGTTCACGCGGCTGCGAAAAGATCGCGGCCTCAGCTAGAATCCGGCCATGGCAACCGCGCCTCGCGAATATCTCGTTTATGCCGACGGCTCCTGCATCGGTAACCCCGGGCCGGGCGGATGGGGCGTCGTGATCCGCGATCCCGATGGCGTTGTGACCGAACTCAACGGCCACGATCCTTCAACCACCAACAACCGGATGGAATTGATGGGCGCGATCGAGGGCTTACGCGCGACCGAACGCGGCGCCCACGTTGTTGTCCGCAGTGACAGCAGGTACGTCGTCAATTCGATGACGCTTCATTACAAGCGCAACAAGAATCACGATTTGTGGAAACTGCTCGACGCCGAAGCGGCGGCACGGCGCGTTCGATTCGAATGGGTTCGCGGACACGACACCGATCCGATCAATAATCGCGCCGACGAACTCGCCATGATGGGCGCGAATGGCCGGCTGGTTGCCGATGGAGTGTTGCCGGAGAGATCGCGGACGCGACGTATGACGCGAGCATCGAAGACCGACGACTCAGCCGAGGCGGCCGAGCTCATGGGGCGGCTCAAGCCCGGCGAATCGATTCGCGAATGCGCGGCATGCGGCGCGAAGTTTGTAAGCGACGGCAACGAAAACAACTTCTGCTCGCACGCCCGCTGCCAGCTTCAAGCACGCGGCCGCTGAAGCGGCCGTCCTAATCACCTACCAGATCGACGGAACCAACGCGTCCGTCTCGCGTATGTAGGCGTCGTACTCTTCGCCAAATTGCGCGCGCATCTCGGCCTCTTCGGACTTCATTCGTCGCTGCGCGAAAATCGCTCCGACGATCAGCGCCAGGATCGCGGTGATAGGCGCTCCGTAGATGAGCGGCCATCCCAACATTACCAAATATGCACCCGCGTAAATCGGATGCCTGACGTAACGATAAAAGCCGCTCTTGACGAGCACCGGATGCTCGGCCGTTCTGCCCGAAGTAAAAAATCCGAGCTGAACGCGCGCGCCAAGCGCCAGCCACATCCCCCACAGTGCAATCAGCAGTCCAAGCGCGCTGACGAATGCGGGCGCTGAGCCGCCGTAAGCATAAGTGCGCTCGAACGGCGCCGCCGCAAACGTTACGAGGATTGGAAGCTGCACGGCGATTCGCTGGCTGAGTTCTTCGTGTGCGGGACTGTCCTCGGCGTCTTCGCGCACAATCAAATCGGCAAAGCGAAAGCCCGCGTATGCCGCCAGGTATGCGAGCACATAGTGATGCTCGGTAAAGTAGGAGGTGATTCCGAGTCCCATCGCGATCGCGCCGCCGACGGCCATCAGGAAGATCGCCTCCTCCGCGAAGCGCAGCGCCAGGCTGCGGATGAAATGCGGATGCGCGTCGGCGGCGAGCAACGCGGTAGGCGGCTTCAATCCTCCGGTTGCCTTGCCGTTGGATTGGGGCGCCTCCTGATTCATTTCACTCGCCATCGCGCCACTCTTGCAGATGCATTGAGATGATCAAAGAGGGGCCAAGCGCAAGCCGATCCGCAGCGAGATAGGTGCAGCTAGCCGATTGCGCTGATTCGCGAAAAAGGAAATTTACCGCGAATGTCGAAAAGTGGCGAATTTGTCCTCGCATTCTGCGACTTCCAGTAAGCTATTGATTTTAATGGTTATTCTGCCATTGCCGAGCGCCGGTACCAAATGCTTAGTTTGGAAAGTTGTTATCAAATCGAGAGTTTTTCTGATGGCACACAGGTTGCTTTACCTAAGTCAGTCACTGAATACGGGAGGACCTGAAAATGAACGCAACAACCAATGAAGCAAGAATCGCGGGAATCGGCAACGCCAACGAAGCGGTGGAATCCACTACTGGAGTCCGGTTCGCGCAGAACAGTCTGCTGAGCGAACTGCCCGGCGTGGTGTTCGGTTTGATCACGCTCGGATACGTCGTCAGCTCGCTGCTGGCATTGGCCTGAAATCGTCCGAGGAAGTTACGGGAGGGGACGCGGTGGCGGGCTCATCCACCATTCGCGATACCATGGTGAGTGACACCCAGATGACCGCGGCCGCCAGCACGATCGTGAACCACGCCATCGCGCGAATTCGCCGCAGCATCGAGTTCAACTGTTCGACGGTAAACGCCTCGCCGTCGCCGTGTGCGGCCACCTCTTCCTGCCGGCCGATTCTGAATGCCAGTCCGAACGTGATGTAGGTCTGGATCAAGATGAGAACGAAGGCGAGCGCCAGCTTCAGCTCGAGCGCCGAACCGATCCGCGCGAAGTAGTCGAACTTCATCGACGCTTTCAAGTCCGTCAGGCGCGTCGCGCCGCTAATCACAACAATTCCCAGCACCGCGATCGTGAACGGGTTGTAAAACTTGAATCCGGCGATCAGGCTCGAGCGCCGGGCCGCCTCGTTGGGCGCGGTCTGTGCGGCCGGAATCAGCATATAGATGACCGCGAATTGCGCGCCGACGTACGCCGCCATCGCGCACAGATGCAACCACGTCAGGAATTCGCCGCCGATCATCGCCAAGCTATTTTCTGTAGACCTTCACCGAGTCCGCGCAGGACGAAGCTCGGCGTATGCGCGAAGTCATTGCCGGCCGGCTTCTTGCGCTTCCAGCCAGCGCTCCGTGTCGATCGCCGCCATGCATCCCGTGCCCGCGGCTGTGACCGCCTGCCGATACACGCTGTCGGCAACGTCGCCGGCGGCGAACACGCCGTCGATGTTGGTGTAGGTCGATCCCGGTTTCACTTTCAGATAGCCGACCTCGTCCATCGTGAGCTGGCCCTTGAAGAGCGCGGTGTTTGGCTGATGACCGATCGCGACGAAGACCGCGTCGGTCTTGTGGTCGGCGGTCGCGCCGGTCTTGAGATTTTTCAACCTGATGCCGCTCACGCCGTTTTTCGGGTCGCCAAAAATCTCGTCGATTGCCGAATCCCAGATGAACGCGATCTTCGGATTGCGGCGCGCGCGATCCTGCACGATCTTCGATGCACGCAGCGCGTCGCGGCGATGCACGATCGTGGCTTTGGTGACGAATCTGGTCAGGAAGTTCGCTTCCTCCAGCGCGGTATCGCCGCCGCCAACCACGATCGCTTCCTTTTCCTTGAAAAATGCGCCGTCGCAGGTGGCGCATGCGCTCACACCGTAACCCATCAAGCGTTTTTCCGATTCGATTCCGAGCAGCTTTGCCGACGCGCCGGTCGAAATGATCACGGCCTCGGCCTTGACCACCTTGCCGTCCACCACGAGCTCGAAAGGCCGCTTGCCCAGGCGCGCCTCGGTCACTGCGCCGGTCATGAAACGCGTTCCGAAGCGAGTCGCCTGGCGCCGGAACACGTCCATCATCTCGGGGCCCTGGATGCCATGCTCGAAGCCCGGATAGTTTTCGACCTCCGTGGTGATGGTGAGTTGGCCGCCGGGTTCATTCCCCTCGATCAGCAGCGGACTGAGATTGGCGCGCGCAGAATAGAGCGCCGCAGTTAGTCCGGCGGGCCCGGAACCGAGGATTACGACCTTGTTGATTTCGTCAGCCATATAACCTGTCCTGCGCAATTGTTTGAGATGTTTTGTTGAACTGGGAATCAAGAGTTTATTGTATATTCGCGGGCGGTCAACATAAGCTCTAACCACTTCCTTACAATGGCGGGCAAGAAACAATCCCAAAAGCCGCGCGCCGTCTCCGCGCGCCTGACGCATCTTGATGCTCGCGGGCGAATCCGGATGGTCGATGTCGGCCAAAAACCGGTAACGCGGCGCGAGGCGATCGCGCGCGGCCAGGTCCGGATGGCGCCGGCGACCCTGCAAGCGATAGTTGGCGGGAAACTCAAAAAAGGCGAGGCGCTGGCAGCGGCGCGCATCGCGGGAATAATGGCGGCGAAACGCACCCATGAGATGATTCCGCTCTGCCATCAGATCCCGCTCGAAGTAGTCGAAATCGATTTCACGCCCGATTCTTCCAATTCTGCACTGCAAATCCAGGCGCGCACCGTCACCGACGCGCGCACCGGCGTCGAGATGGAAGCGATGGTCGCAGTGAGTGCGGCGGCATTGACGATTTACGACATGGCCAAGGCGATCGATCGCGCGATGGAAATCGGCGCAATCCGGCTGGTCGCAAAACGCGGCGGCCGCAGCGGCGAGTTTGCCCGCGCCGGCGAGCCGCCATGGCCGGCGCGGTGAGCGCGCCGCTCGCGCGCGCAATCCTCAAGCGCGGCAGGGAAGGGCCGGTCCGCGGCGGCAATCCGTGGATCTTCTCGCAAGCGATCGATCGGATTGAACCGCGCTCGCCTGAAGCCGGCGCTCCCGTCACAGTGCACGACGCGGCGGGCGAGCTGCTCGGCATGGGTTACTGCAACCCTGCGACCACGATCGCAATCCGGATGCTTGCGTGGGGAGAGGCGCCCGCAATCGAAGAACTGGTTGCGCGCCGGCTAAAGGGCGCGCTTGAAATCCGGCGGCGGTTCATCCGCGAGGATACGAATGCGTACCGCCTCGTCAACGGCGACGGCGATGGGCTGTCGGGCGTGGTCGTCGATCGATTCGGCGACGTGCTCGTCGTGCAAATCCTGACTGCGGGCGCGGACCGGATGCGCGCGGCGATCGTTGACGGGCTCAGCGAACTGCTTCATCCGCGCTCGATCATCGAACGAAGCCACGGCGCGGTCAGAAAGCAGGAAGGCCTCGACGACCACGTCGCGGTTCTCGCCGGCGAGTCCGTGACCGGGACGATTGCGGCCGAGAACGGAATTAAAATCAAGATCGATTTCGAGCACGGGCAGAAGACCGGCTATTTCCTGGATCAACGCGACAACCGCGCGATTGCGGGCCGAATCGCGTCCGGTGCGCGGGTGCTCGACGCTTTCTGCTACCAGGGCGGATTCTCGCTGGCGGCGATTGCGGGCGGCGCCGCGCGGATCGTCGCCGTCGATACGTCCGCGCGGGCGCTCGAAATCGCGCGGCAAAATCTCGAGCTGAACGAGTATCCCGCCGGCACCGTCGAGTTCGTTCACGGCGAAGCCGGCAAGTTCATGACCGAAACTCCAAATCGCTTCGATCTGATCGTGCTGGATCCGCCGCCGCTGGCGCGCAACAGAGGCGATGCGGAGCGCGCGGGCCGGCTATACGTCGAACTGAATTCGGTTGCGATGCGCGCGCTGGCGCCGGGCGGGCGTCTGATGACGTTCTCGTGCTCGACGCATTTCCGCGCCGATGATTTCGTTCGCGCCGTGCGATACTCCGCGTCCAACGCCGGCCGCAATCTTCGCCTGATTGCGCATCTCGGGCCCGGCCCGGACCATCCTGTGCTGCTCGGTCACGCCGAGGGCGAGTACCTGACGGGCCTGTTGCTGGCGGACCTGTAATTTAGAGAATTCCGACTCTCCTTTTTCCAACGCGGCGAGTTCCCTGCGCGAAGCAGTCCGCTATCCAGTCGCTGTCCAAAACTGCGGCACGGAAATGCGCCATTATCGACAGTCTTGCGAGGACTGCACTGTCAGCCCTACGGAATTTTCCTCGACTCACGTATCAGATCCGCCCAGGCCGCTGGGGCAGGGCGCATTAGTTTCTCCATTTCGGCAAAGCCGATCGGCTTGGTGGGCTTTCCGCTGTGACTACCTTTCTTGACTTTTGCGTGTGCAAGTTGGTTCCCGATTCGAGCCTCGTGAATCGTTTTAAACCACGGGGCCGCAGTGGTCAGCACCCCTGAGAGAAACGGTTGCGACAGCCAGTTGCCCCAATCGGGTTGTGGGTGACTCCCGGCGGCTAAAATGTACTGACCGTGAAGCAAGGGATGGTTGACGGAGAAGTTTTGCGTGAGAATCTCATTGAAAGTATCCAGCATTAGAAGCCGAGCGCTCGGATTTCCAACAAGAAGTTTTTGTAGTTCGATGCAGCAGGCGTGCATGTTTCGCAGGTCGATCCGCGACGTTCGTAAGATGAACCGTCTGGCTCACCTCAGGGCTCGCCTGCTTCCGACCTTGAGTGTGAATTGCCGGTGTGGGAATCTGCTCTCCTCGACACTGAACCGACTGAGTCCGGGTATCAACCAGCTATTTAGCGAAACTTGCGATCACAACTGCTGCCACGAGACACATAATTGAGGTGGCGACCCATCCAATAATTTTCTGCGGGACGGGCAATCGGACCGAGCCGGTGATTTTTTTGTTGGTCGTCATCAGCATCATCACGATCATGATCGGTGCGGCGGCAACGCCGTTGACTACGGCGCTCCAGAAGAGGGCTTTGATCGGATTGATTCCAACAAAATTCAATGCGACGCCGAGCGCCGTCGCCACGAATAGAATTCCATAGAATCCTTTAGCCTTGTGCAATTTGCGCTCGAGTCCGATCGGCCACTTGAGGGTTTCCGCCAGCGCATACGCCGAGGAGCCCGCCAGAACCGGAATAGCGATCAACCCCGTTCCTATAATACCAACGCTGAAGAACAAGAAGGCCAACTCACCCGCCAGCGGGCGTAGCGCTTCCGCCGCTTGGGCTCCCGTCTGAATATCGGTGATGCCATGAGCGTGAAGCACAGCGGCGGTGTCCAAAATAATGAAAAAGGAGATCACGTTGGAAAATGCCATTCCCAAGTAGGTATCGCCTCGCATCCGCCCAAGTTGCGCCGGCGCCTGCTTTGGAGCGCGCTTGAGAGGTTTTTCGTCCGGCGCAGCCTCCTGTTCCTGCACTTCCAGCGATGCCTGCCAGAAGAAAAGATATGGACTAATCGTGGTTCCAAACACCGCGGTCAACGCGGTCAAATAGCTATTAGAAAAAGAAAGCGACGGGATAAACGTCCCCGCCAGCACGGGTTTCCAGGGAACATGAACTATTAGTGAAGTCCCTACGTATACGAACAAGACGAGTGCCGACCACTTTAGTAATTCGGCATATTGCCGATATGGTACGAGGATTGCCGCTATGACCGAAATCACGCCAAACATCACGGTATACAAAAGCGTGGATCCGCCCACGAGCATTTGCAGAGCGCTTCCCATCGCTCCTATATCGGCGCCCAGATTGATAACATTGGCGATCAACAAAAGCGCGACTAACGGATAGAGAATCATGGGCGAGTAGTGACGACGAATGTTGCCCGCTATGCCAAAACCGGTCACCCGCCCGATCCATGCACTGATTTCCTGGATCCCCGCCATCAGCGGATAAGTAAGAAGCATTGTCCAGAGCATCGCGAATCCGAACTGGGCGCCAACTTGAGAATATGTCGCGATGCCGCTGGGATCGTTGTCGGCGGCACCGGTTACGATACCTGGACCTAGTTTCTGAAAGGCGCGCAACAGTCTAGACAGCAGTCTCGAGAGATAGGGCGACACCGATCTCGCTGATACGGTTTGATCTGCTCCGCCGGTGACCGCTTTTTTTGCCATTCGGGCGAAGCTATCCAAATTTACGAGACACTGTAAACCGCTTCAGAGTGAAATGTCGTTGTTGTCAGGGTACCGCGCTCCGGAGGATTGTGCTGCCGGTGCGGCGATCCGTTTTGTCGATCAGTGCGAAATCGCCGGTGGCACGAGATATGACGACTCATAGTTCTATATATCCAGGTCTTTGTTTTTCCTGTCCTCTACTTTGCTGTATCGCCAAGCTTTTTGTTTGCTTTGGCGTCAATCTTCTTTTTTTCCGATTCCGATAGCTTGCCTTTCTTGACCATCTGAGCGGCGCGAGCCTTTGCATTCGCAGCATGGGCCTTATCCGGCATCGGGTACGCACGTTTTCCCGGTTCACCAAACTCTTTGGCAGGCATTTTCTTGCGGGTCTTCGTGGTTAGCTTTGCCATTTTCTGACTGTTCCTTAAATGAGGTTTGGTGGTCATCATGATACCGTGGGCCTTCGCCACACCCAACGAGCCACGGTTCCCTGCAGAACGCAACCACCAATCCACTCGGCGAGCAATGCCGCGAAGGCGCCAACTCGTGGGCACTTCGGTCATGACGGGGCACGGCGAATTGGTTAATGCACGCCGCGCTACGAGCTTTCATCTAGTCTGCTGTTTCTTTGGATTCGGAACTCTCGCGCAGCTCGAAGGCGGACTGCGCCTCGCGCACGAGAGGTTTGTAGGTGGGATCGAAAAGATCCCACCTACAACAGCAGCTTATCAGTGAGCGGCTGGCTGCTGTTCCTTGGGAACAGAAGCTTCGCCGGTATAGGAGACATCCACGGCGCCACCGGCCTCGAGGATTTTCTTCGCACGATCGCGCTCTTTGCTGTCCTCGGTCTGGACGGAGAGTAAGATGTTCCCGTCCTTGACCTTTCCTTCGTAGCGTTTCGCCTCATACTCCGGAATACCCATGCCAATGAGGGCACCGGTAAGGCCTCCGGCTATGTTCCCTTGTAGCATGGTATCCCATCGCGCGAACGGGCAAAAACGGATTACTCGCACAGACTCCTAGCGCGGTTGCAACCTACAGATACGATCCACTGATGATGCCGAAATCGAATGCGTTCCCAAGGCGCACGCCGTCCAGACTGCAAATCCGAGCGGCGCAGTCTCAGCGGCCGTATCAACAATGGCTGACAAGTGCGATCAAAATGATGACGGGGATCGGCACACCTAGCAGCAAAAGCAAAATTGAACGCATAGTAAAGCCTCCTCAATTCGTTTGATAGCC
>Ga0207930_1000750_pt1 | contig 10216 bp, 6 predicted proteins | sample NGESurshal092012_7_FD_184477 | JGI IMG/M metagenome (GOLD analysis project Ga0207930, IMG submission 184477) | Arctic peat soil microbial communities from Barrow, Alaska - NGEE Surface sample 210-3 shallow-092012 (SPAdes) | ecosystem: Environmental > Terrestrial > Soil > Wetlands > Peat ... | reverse complement strand
TCTCCACATCGGAGGAGCCCGCACTGCACTGTTCAACTGGCTTTACGCGCGCGGGCGCGGCGGCAAGATGCTGTTGCGCATCGAGGACACCGACCGGCAGCGATCGACCAGGGAAGCCATCGACGCCATTCTGGACGGGCTGAAATGGCTCGGGCTCGACCACGATGGCGAGGTCGTCTACCAGTTCGACCGTGCCGCGCGGCACCGCGAAGTTGCGGAAGCATTGCTGGCCAGCGGCAAGGCCTATCGCTGCTATGCGACGCCGGAGGAACTCACGGCGATGCGCGAGAAAGCCCGCGCCGAGGGCCGCACGCGCCTCTATGACGGCTTGTGGCGCGATCGCGATGCCGCGGAAGCGCCGGTCGGCATGAAGCCCACGATCCGGCTCAAGGCGCCTCAAACCGGCGAAACCGTGATTGAGGACCAGGTCCAGGGCCGCGTGGTCTGGCAGAACGAAAACCTCGACGACCTTGTGCTGCTGCGTGGCGACGGCAATCCGACCTATATGCTCGCCGTCGTGGTCGACGATCACGACATGGCCGTCACGCACATCATTCGCGGCGACGACCATCTGATCAATGCTGCCCGTCAAAAGCAGATCTACGATGCGCTCGGCTGGGACATTCCAAGCATGTCCCATATTCCCCTGATCCATGGGCCCGACGGCTCGAAACTGTCGAAACGCCATGGCGCTCTGGGCGTGGATGCCTATCGCGCCATGGGATATTTGCCGGCGGCGTTGCGCAATTACCTGGTCAGGCTGGGATGGAGCCACGGCGACCAGGAGATATTTTCGACCGAGGAGATGATCGCCGATTTCGATCTGCCGGCGATCGGCCGCTCGGCCGGGCGCTTCGATTTCGCCAAGCTGGAAAACCTCAACGGCCACTATATCCGTCACGCTGACGATCAATCTCTCGTGACCATGTTCGCGGACGTCCTGAGCTATATACCCAACGGTTCCGATCTCAAGGCCAAGCTCAACGACGCCACGCGCGCGCAATTGCTGCAGGCGATGCCGAGTCTGAAGGAGCGTGCCAAGACGCTGATCGAGCTGATTGACGGTTCGTATTTTATCTTTGCCGACAGGCCGCTCGAAATCGAGCCGAAGGCAGCGCTGTTGTTGACGCCGGAAAACCGCGAACTGATCGGACGACTTCGCCTGGCACTGGAACCGGTCACACCCTGGACCTCGGAAACCACTGAGGCTGCCATGCGCGCCTTCGCCGACCAGAACAACCTCAAGCTTGGCGCGGTTGCCCAGCCGCTCCGGGTGGCGCTGACCGGACGCACCACGTCGCCGGGAATTTTTGACGTTCTCGCGGTCCTGGGACGAGAGGAATGCCTGGCCCGGCTTGGCGATCAGGCCCCCTCATAGCAAGGGATCGCGGCCGCAACACCGGCCATCTTGCAGTGCAAACAGCAATACGATACCCATTCAAGCTGCGCATCCAAGCGGCACTTCTGGAATACCCGGCTTCCCTCGCTATCTGTCTTTCATGGCGCCCGCGGCCGCCGGCTTTTCGCAACGACCTCATCGGGGACTTCACGATGGACGCAACATCCAAATCCAAAACCGCAACACTGACCGTAGGCAACAATACCTACGATTTCCCGATTTTGAGCGGCACCGTCGGACCGGATGTCGTCGACATCGCCAAGCTCTACGCCAAGTCAGGGATGTTCACCTACGATCCCGGTTTTACCTCTACCGGAAGTTGCGAGTCTAAGATCACCTATATCGACGGTGACGCCGGTGTTCTGGAATACCGCGGGTATCCGATCGAACAGCTCGCAGAAAAAGGCGACTTCCTCGAAACCTGCTATTTGCTGCTCTACGGCGAGTTGCCGACCAAGGCCCAGAAAGAGGACTTCGACGGTCGCGTGATCCATCACACCATGGTCCACGAGCAGATGGCGCGGTTCTTCCAGGGCTTCCGCCGCGACGCCCATCCGATGGCAATAATGGTGGCAGCCGTCGGTGCGCTGGCGGCGTTCTATCACGACTCCACGGACATCAACGATCCGCGGCAGCGGATGATCGCGTCGATGCGGATGATCGCGAAAGTCCCGACACTGGCGGCGATGGCCTACAAATACACCATCGGCCAGCCTTTCATTTATCCGAAGAATTCGCTGAGCTTTGCCGAAAATTTCCTGAACATGTGCTTCGCGGTACCCTGCGAGGACTACAAGATCAATCCGGTTCTTGCCGAGGCGCTTGACAAGATCTTCATTCTCCACGCCGACCACGAGCAGAACGCCTCGACCTCGACGGTGCGGATCGCCGGTTCGTCCGGCGCCAATCCATTCGCCTGTATCGCCGCCGGCATCGCCTGCCTGTGGGGACCGGCCCATGGCGGCGCCAATGAAGCGGCGCTGGCGATGCTGGCCGGCATCGGCACCGTCGATAAAATTCCCGACTTCATCAAAAAAGTGAAAGACAAGAACAGCGAAGTTCGCCTGATGGGCTTTGGGCATCGGGTCTACAAGAACTACGATCCCCGCGCCAAGATCATGCAAAAGATGTGTCACGCCGTGCTGGCGGAGACCGGCCATGGCGATGATCCGATGTTGAGAGTCGCGCTGGAACTGGAAAAGATAGCGCTGCACGACGACTATTTCATCGAGCGGAAACTCTATCCGAATGTAGATTTCTATTCGGGCATCACGCTGAAGGCGATGGGCTTTCCGACCTCGATGTTCACCGTGCTGTTTGCGGTCGCTCGCACCGTCGGCTGGATCAGCCAATGGAGCGAAATGATCGAAGACCCGCAGCAGAAGATCGGCCGGCCGCGGCAACTCTATACCGGCGCCGCCCATCGCGATTACCTCGATATCGCCAAGCGCAAATGATCGTGTAAATCATTCGCAACCTTCGAGGATGGATGCGGGCGGCCCGCATCCATCCGCGGCCAGCGCTAGTTTAGTTCGATCCCCGCGCCTTTCGTAGCGTCGCCAGCACGATGTCCGCGGCCCGGGCGCTGGGCGGCTGGCCGCCGGTCGACATGATGGCGTCCAGTCCCGCAAAGGCTTCGGTCTGTCGTCGTCGCAGGGGCGAGTCGCTGAGGATGTCGCGCAACGCCGACGCCAATTTCGCCGGCGTGCAGTCCTCCTGGAGGAATTCCGGCACCACATTTTCGCCAATCACCAGATTTGCCAAAATCACCGAACTTCCATGGATCGCGCGTCGCAGAATCCATGCCTCCATGGCTCCTACCCTGTAGGCGGCGACCATCGGCACCCCGGCGAGCGCAAGTTCGAGCGTTGCGGTGCCCGACTTGACGAAAGCCGCGCGCGCGATGCGGAATGCCGCTTTCTTTTCCTGTTCGCCGACGATGATCCGCGGCTTGACCGGCCAGCTTTTCACGCCCTCGCGAACCAGATCCTGCAAGTGCGGCAAGGTGGGAAGGACAGGTTCGAACGGCAGGTCCAGCAGGCCCAGCGTTTCGCCGAATACCGCCATGTGACGGTTGACTTCGCCGCGGCGGCTTCCCGGAAGCACCAGCAGAACCGGCGGTTGGCCGTCCCGGCGCCGTTGTTCGTCGGCATCTGGACGAAGCACCTCGATTTGCTCGACCAGGGGATGACCTACATAACTGCACGGCGGACCGTGAAGCCGACGATACGCCTCCGGTTCGAAAGGCAGCAGCGCGAGGACGTGATCGACGTAGCCCAGCATCGCGCGCGCCCGGCCCGGCCGCCACGCCCAGACGGTAGGGGATACGTAGTCGATGATCGGCAGGGAGGGATCGCGGGCCCGGACCCGTCTTGCCACCCGATGGGTGAAGTCGGGACTGTCGATGATCACGAGAATGTCCGGCGCGGCTCGCGTCACTGCAGAGGCGGTCTCCCGGATAAGCCGCAAGAGCTTCGGCAGCTCCTTCACTACCGCCGAAAATCCCATGATCGACAGTTCTTCGATCGGAAACAGCGAGGCCAGTCCTTCGCGCGCCATCGACTGCCCGCCGACGCCTTCGAACCGGACGGCGCCGCCGAGCCGCTGGCGCAACACCTTCATCAGGTTGGCGCCAAGCCGATCTCCCGATTCCTCCGTCGCGATCAGAAATACCTTTCGCGCGACATTCGCGGCTGCTGGCGCGGACATCACGCTGGCAGACCGGTCACGAAGAGGCTTGCGGCGTCGGCCGCCTCGACCACGGCCTGAGGGTCGACCACGATGGTATTGCCGGCGACGATCGCAATCCCGGCAAGCTGGGCCGCCGCCGCACCCTCGACGGTTCGCGGCCCCATCGTCGGGAGATCGAAGCGCAAATCCTGCCCGCTCTTGGGTGCCTTCACCAATGCGCCGCGCGCGGACCTGGCCCGAATACGGCCTTCCGCGCGCAGCCGGGCGACACGCGCCAGCAAGCCGTCGGTGCCTTCGATATCTTCCACTCCGACCACATGACCGTCGATGACGATAGCGGCCTGACCGATGTCGAAAGGACTGAGCGCATGCAGCACCTCGCGCCCCTTGGCGACATCGGCAGCGGCATTTTCGTCAGGCGACGCCCGCGTGAGACATCCCTCAGGCATCAGCAGATCAGGGGCGACATCCTTGATTCCGACCATCCGGAATCCGTCCCGTTCGAGAATGCCGCCGATCCCAGACAGCAAGTGATCGTCTCCACCCCGGAATGCCGCCAGCACGCGGGGGATGACGCGAAGCGTACCCCAGTCGAGACGAATTTCAGAAAGTGCGGGCCGCACCAGCGTGCCGATGAAAACCAGATCGCGGCAGTTCTCCGATCGCAACAATCTTGTCAGCCGGCTGATTTGTCCGATCGATATCCAATGGTAGCGAAAGCGCGTCACCTTGACAGGATCGCAGGAACCCCGCAGCGCGAAAAGAACCGGATCGATGCCGCGTGCGATCAGAGAATCGGCGACCGCGAACGGCATGACCCCGCCTGCCGCGATCAAGCCGACGGGTGACGAAATTTCCAAAGCCTTGCTGGTCATGGCTCCGGTGATCCCGTCGTCAATGTCTGTTGCGGTCGCCAGCCGGAAGGCACAAGGCGCGAAGCTTGCCGTCGCCGATGAAGGCCAGGATTTCCTTGATTGCCGGGTCTTCGGCCGCAAGAGGCTGCACTTCGTTCAGCCTTTCGGCAAAAATACCGGGGCCGTGAAACAGCTTTTTATAGAACGACCGGAGCGTGGCGAGCCGCTCGCGGGTGAACTTGCGGCGCTTCATGCCGATGATGTTGAAGCCTTCAAGGCTGGCATACTGGCCGTTGACGAGCCCGAACGGAATCACGTCGCCGCGAACACCGCAAATGCCGCCTACCATCACCTGGGGGCCGATCCGGGTGAACTGGTGCACCGCCGACAGGCCGCCGATATAAACGAAGTCTCCGATCTCGCAATGGCCGCCCAGAGTTGCCGATGTCGCGAAGATGACATCGCTACCGACCAGGCAATCATGACCGACGTGGCTGTTGTTCATGAAATACCCGCGAGCGCCGACCCGCGTGATGCCGCCGCCCTTCCTGGTTCCGACGTTCATCGTCACGCCTTCGCGGAGGCAGCATCCCTCCCCGATCTCCAGACGGGTCGGCTCACCGCGATAACTCAAGTCCTGCGGAGGTCCGCCGAGCGCGGCAAAGGGATAGATGACGCAACCGGCACCGATTGTCGTGTGCCCGGCCACGCTTACATGCGCCATCAGTTTGCAGTCCGCGCCAATCACGACATGCGGACCAATAACGCAGTAGGGGCCGATCGACGTGCCCGCGCCGATCACTGCGCCGTCCTCGATCCGCGCGGTGGGGTCGATCGTGGTCATCGAATGGTCCGGTATCAGCCAGTAGCGCCTGGCGTGAATGTGTCAGGTTTTCAGCTGGTTAGCGCGACGTAACGGTGCTGTCCAGTGACGTCTGATTACCCTCTGAAATCCCGCAACAACAAACCGGGCCGCCACGACATCGCGGACGCCGATCGCGCACATCGGTCTGCTTCATCAGTCGGTGAGCATCGCGCCAACGTCGGCTTCCGCGACGGTCGCGCCGTTGACCTTGGCGTCGCCATGAAACCACCACATGGCCTTGCGCCTGCCGATGGTGCGCATGTGATACTCGATGGTATCGCCCGGCATTACCGGCTTGCGGAACTTGCATTTGTCGATGGTCAGAAAGTAAACCGCGCGCGGCTTCTGGGTGCCCTCGATCGAGAGGATGCCGATCACCCCGGCGGTCTGCGCCATGGCTTCGATCATCATCACGCCTGGATATACCGGGCGCTCGGGAAAATGCCCCTGGAACGACGGCTCGTTGATGGTGACGTTCTTGATACCGATGCCGCTGTAATCGCTGCGGATATTGATAACCCGATCGATCAGCAGCATGGGATAGCGATGTGGAAGCGTCTTGAGGATGCCATTGATATCGACAGCCTCAACGATGACCGGTGCGTCCATCAAAAGCGCCCCTCTCGCAATGGATCGGTTGCGCCGTCGCGTGCTGAAAGCGCCTCCATCAACGCGGCGATATCAGCCAGCGTCGACGGAGGTTGTTGCTTGAAAAATGTCCCCTGCGCCATTCCACCCGTCGCGGTCCGGCCTGCGGTCAGACTCAGAACTGAGTCCCGCCGCCGAACATGAATTGCTGCACGATGTCATACTTGCCCTTCGTGATCGGGACCGAGTAATCGAAGCGCAGCGGTCCGAACGGAGAGGCCCAGATCAGGCCGACACCGGCAGAGGAGCGGATGACATTGGCATCGTCGAAGACCATTCCGCAATTACAGAAATGTCCGTTGACCATTCCGTTGATTTCGCCGGTAGCGGCCCACTGCGACGGTCCCCGATAATCCCACAATGACCCGGCGTCGGCGTGCACGGCGCCCTTCAGGCCGATGTCCTTTGGCAGGAACCAGAACGGCACCTGCACTTCGACCGACGCACCCCAATATTTGGTGCCGCCCAGCGCGTCGCCGGTTCCGGTATAGGGGAAGAAGGTCAAATCGCGTGGACCGATGCCGTTGGGAGCAAAGCCGCGGACCAGATTCGGGCCCATCTGGAAATTGTCGAGCATCCGAAGGTCGCTGTTGCCGACGCTGTTGAGCATACCAGTCTGAACGCGGAACAGCCCGACGGCGTCGGCGACCAACGGCGTGTAGTATTTCGCATCGACCGTGGACTTCAGGTAGCTAACGTCGCCTCCGACACCGGCGAAGTCCTGCTTGAAGTTGATGAGTAGACCGTCGGTCGGGTTCTTGTTGTTGTCCAGCGTGTTGTAATCCAGCGAATAGCCCACCGCCGAGATGATCTCCGGGCCAGCAGCCAGTTCCTTTCGAACCGGCAACGAGGATTGGCCCGCACCCAGACAGCCCGGGGGAAGACCCGCTTGAGAGTTACCGGTGGGGTCGACGCCACCCAGAACCTGAATGATATAATTCGGCGTCGGGTAAAATGGCATCCCGGTCGCGTTGGCGGGAGAAATATTGTTGCAGTTGTCAAGCGTGGAGGGCAGCGAGATTTCCTGCTGATAGATCGAATAACGAAGCTGCAAGCTCAGATCCTCGCGGAGCTGGAAGCCCAGTCTTGGCGAGAATCCGATGGTCGAGGTGCCGTACGAAATGAAAAGATTGGCCAGTTGCGCGCGATAGAACACGTCAAGCCCGAGCGCGACACGGTAATCCAGCAAATAGGGCTCGACGAACGAGAGCGAGACCCCGCGCGCATATTCGCCATAAGTGACCGAGGCCTTGGCGTACAAGCCGCGGCCCAGCAAATTGCGTTCGGAAACACTGACCTCGGCGAGCGGGCCATCAACTGTGGAGTAACCGCCGGAAACCGAGAAGTCACCGGTGGATTTCTCTTCGAGATCGACGTTGAGAATCACGCGATCGCTGGAGGAGCCGGGTTCGGTGGTGATTTTCACGGTTTTGAAGAAATCAAGATTCTTCAGGCGGCGCTCGGCACGATCGACCAGCGCGCGGTTGTACGCGTCGCCCTCAGAGATATCGAATTCGCGGCGAATAACGTAGTCCCGGGTACGGGTATTGTTGCGCACGTTGATGCGCTCGATGTAGGTTCGCGGGCCTTCGTCAATCGTGAAGACGATTGAAACGGTATGCGTTTCGAAATCGCGATCGCCGCGCGGCCGCACGAGCGCAAATGCGTAGCCCCGCCGCGAGCACTCGATCTGCATCTCTTCGACGGACTTCTCGAGCGCTTCGGCATTATACATCGACCCGACGCTTACCCGCGAGAAGCTGCTGAGTGTGTTTCCGTTAAATGTGGCAATACTGGACTGGTAAGTGACCGACGCAACCCGATACGGCTGGCCCTCTTCGATCTTGAAGGTCACCAGGAAGCCCTTGCGTGACGGATCGTATTCCGTCAGCGCGGCCACCACCTGCACGTCGGCATAACCATGTTTCAAATAGAAGCGGCGAATCAGATCGCGATCCGCTTCGACCCGATCCGAATCGTAGAGGTCACCGCCGCTGATGAAGCTCAGCAGATTCGATTCATGAGTCTTGATGACATCCTTGAGCCGATATGACGAATAAGCGGAATTACCGATGAATTCGACCGACTTGACGGCGGTTTTCGAGCCCTCGGTAATCGTAAAAATGAGATCGACGCGATTGTTGGGCTGTTCGATGATTTCCGGGGTCACGGTGATGTCGTAGCGGCCGGCATGACGATAGATTTCCGCGATTCGCTGGGCGTCGGACTGGACCATGGGACGCGACAGCGTGCCGCGCGCCTTGGATTGTATCTCCGAGGTGAGCTGTTCGTCCTTGACCTTTTTGTTGCCCTCAAAGGCAACGCGACCGATGACCGGGTTTTCGACCACGACCACCACCAGGCGGTTGCCCACGTGGTTGATTTTAACGTCCTGGAACAGGCCGGTCTCGATCAAAGCCTTGAGGCCGTCATCGATTTGCCCCTGGTCGAGATGACCACCGGCGCCCCCCTTGAAATACGAGCGGATCGTCTCGATTTCGACGCGCCGGTTACCCTGAACCTCGATCGAAGACACGGTCTGGGCGGTGGCAGGCGACGAAACAAGCGCGATGCCCAGCGTGGCGGCGGCCGGCACGCCGAACATCATCAGCGCGGCCAGTACCCCGCCCCGCACTCGCATTCCAACATTCATGCGCAACGCGCCCTTGTCATTGCAATGCCGGATCGCACCCCTACGAACCGGCAGATTCCCATTTGTTGCCTCGCTTGTAGCCAATTTTGCCCAGCCGGCAAACAACCTATTGCGGTGCAATTTCATTTTCATTCCAAGACGTTGCCTATCGGCCACGCCCGTCAAATAAGGCATCAGGAGGCAGCCAGATGCAGGATGTCGTTATAGGTGGCAAACACCATCAACATCAGGACCAGCCCTAGTCCGATCCGGAACCCCATCTCCTGCGCCCGGTCCGACAAGGGACGGCCGCGCACCGCCTCAACCGCATAGAACAAAAGATGACCGCCATCGAGCAACGGCACCGGAAACAGGTTCAGCAACCCGATCGATATCGAAAGCACCGCGGCAAGATGAACAAGCGCCGCCAGACCGATGGTCGCGACCTGCCCTGAGATCTGGGCGATCCGCAGCGGGCCGCCGACCTGGTCGGCCGCTTCGCGTCCCGTGAAGACCCCGCCGATATAGGCCAGCGTGCGGTCGACCACGAACCAGGTCTCCTTGACGCCCAGCCAGAGCGCGGTCGCCGGATCCACGCGCTCGGTCGTGACATCGCCGGGCGAAGTCGAGCGGGTGATTCCGAGCACGCCGAGTCGGTGGGCATTGCCGAATGGGTCTTTCACTTCCTTCAGCTGCGGCGTGCCGCGCAATTGCACGGTGGTATCGCCGCGCTTGATCGTGAAGGCGAGCTGTTCACCGGCGTGAATGCCGACGATGCGCTGCATATCGGAGAAGCTTCCGATCGCGGCGCCGTCGATTGCCGTTACGACGTCGCCGACCTCAAAGCCGGCAGCCGCTGCGGCACTCCCCGTCTCCACTTTGTCGACGCGCGCCGACGTGCTTGGCTTGCCAAAGAACGTGAACAGAGCGGTGAAGATCACGATCGCCAAAAGGAAATTCGCGATCGGGCCGGCGGCAACGATGGCAGCGCGCGGTCCAACCCTCTTGTGGTGGAAACTGCCGGCACGTTCTTCTTCGGTCATACTGGCGAGCGTTTCGGACGACGGGGTCGAGGCCTCGCTTTCGTCACCGAAGAACTTGACGTAGCCACCGAGCGGGACCGCCGA
>Ga0207930_1000748_pt1 | contig 10222 bp, 8 predicted proteins | sample NGESurshal092012_7_FD_184477 | JGI IMG/M metagenome (GOLD analysis project Ga0207930, IMG submission 184477) | Arctic peat soil microbial communities from Barrow, Alaska - NGEE Surface sample 210-3 shallow-092012 (SPAdes) | ecosystem: Environmental > Terrestrial > Soil > Wetlands > Peat ... | reverse complement strand
ACGCCGCCGGAGACCACCAACGGTCACCATCAGGCTGGACTCCGCGCAGAACCCACGACAGTTGAATAGGCGAACTCACCAGGATCAAGCCCCGAGGCGCCGTCCGGGCCGCCGGGATACCGGGGACGGGGGCAGTGGACGCGCGGTAGAGAGCCCGCTCGCCGCGACGGAAGACACGGCGGGGAGGGCTCAATTCGGGACGGTCCGTCCGCGCACCGTGCGTTGGACAGCCGCACTCGGTGGTCGACGGCGGACGCCCCGACTGTCCAAGATCCGCCGGACGGCAGAAAGACCGGTTCGTCAGCTCCGCGATTTGGCGGAGCGAAAGACCAGCGTCGTACTGCTCCACCACGAAGCTGCTCAGCCGGTGCAGCGCGGCGAGATCGGCCTCGGTTCCGTCGAGCATGAGGCCCAGCACCGAAGCATCGATCCCTGCTCCATCAAACCCGGCACCTGACAGCGATGAAGTCGTTGGCCAGCGGCGGCGTCAGTTGTCCGATTTCGTTCGAAGCACTTGAAGTTACGCGGCAAGCAGCGGACGGCGGTGTCCTGGCGCGACTCCGCGTCGCGGAGCGATCGGCGTCCCGTCCGGAAGCAGCTCGCCGGTGTCGTCGAAGACCACAACGCCGTTGCAGAGCAGAGCCCAGCCGAGGTCGTCCTGGCGGGCGACGACCCGGGCGACGGCGTGGTCGGTGGCGGTGGCGGCCGGACACGGCGGCTGGTGGCAGCACATGGCATCCCCATACTGGAAGTGATATGGCGTCCGCTCCTGACGGAGGCCTCGAGGCGCCCCGCTCCCTGTTTGAGCAGAGTGGCGCCGAGCCCGGTTGATACGGAGCTTCCTTGTCCTGGCGGGGACCAACGAGCGGGTATCAGCTGTGCCGCCGAGCGCTCGCGACAGGGTGGACGCCGCACCCTCACGGGTCGGCGTCGTCACCCGGGAGCCGGAGGCCGTCATGCGCCAGATCCGCGTCGTCAAGCTACGTCGCAAGGAGCGCCAGGAAGGGCTGGACCTGCGGACGCCGGCTGGGCGGGTGCTCCCGTTCTGAAGGCTGCCGCCGACGGCTCCACCAGGCCGGCCGCCGCTCGGGCGTTGTTGTCGCTCCCCTCACCTCGATCTTGCGTGCGCCCAGCGGAACGGGCGTGACCTCGTGTAGGTGATCTCGCTGTTCGTGCTTGCTGTCGCTCGCTGGTGGAAGTCCGGCCCGGGTAGCTGCCAGGAGGCCCGGTAGCAGGCTGCCGGCGCCCGGGGGCGCCAGATGTCGAAGCAACAGCGCCGAAAGCCCGCCAGGGGAGCGACTGAACGGTCCGCAGCATCACGCGAGCCCTGCACCGCCGTTAGTTAGAGGTGGCGCAAGGGTGGCAACATGGGGAGCCGAGCCGCTGAAGTCACGGTGAAGGCCACGGACGCGGTGAAGAGCCTGGAGACGCAGCCGCCAAGGGACCCCCGGCGTATGGCCGTGGAACGTCCAGACAGTGACGACGGGAACTGGGGAGGCCCTCTCCGGCCCGGTGACCTGCGGAGAAGTCGCCGGAGCGACTCACCGATGGCCTCGGCAAGTAGATGGCGTGCCGGGGGGGCGTCGGAGGCGGCCGCAGTACCGGTTGAGCCGAGCGGACAACTCAACCGTCTGCTTCGTCGACGCGCTTCGGCGCAGCGAAGGGCGGTTGAGTGCCCTCGTGGCTGGCCGCAGCGAGCAAGATCGAGTCCAAGCCCCGGCTGCATGAGATGATCGGCCGGCGCGCGTCCGATGCTGATGCCGAGCAGACCAACTGGCGATGGGGAGCACGACCGATCGCGGCCTATTGGGTGCGGGCTCTGATCGCGGCGGCCTGCCGGGTGTATGCGATCAACCCGCTGCAGGGCCAAGCCTCACCTGTCCGGCGTCAGCCGAAACCACTCTGTCGTGAGGCGCAGGTGGTCGGCGCGGACGTGGAGACGCACGAGGCCGGTCGGAACTGGGCGCAGCAGGAAGGTGCCGGCGGCGTCCATGGCCGCCGTCGCGGTGTGGCCGTCGGGCGACCGCAACTCCACGGTTCCCGGCGCCGGTGGAACGACCTGCCCCAGCACCCCGCCGGCGCTGACGCCCAGCTCGAGCAGCGAGCCATCGACCTCGAACGTCAGCGTTCGTGGCTCGACCTCCGCGGACCGCACCCCGGTCGGCTCCAGCTCGTCGTGCCGGGAGTCGTGTGAAAGCGCGGCGAGCTCCTCGTCCACCGTCCGCCAGGTGAAGGCACCCCTCGCCTGGGCCGCCACGAGGGGCGGGACCGACTCGGAAGTCTGGAGGGCCTTGCGGAGCTCGTCGAGAAGCCGGTCGTCGTCATCCCACCATGGCATCCCGGTTCACCTCTCTCTTCCGTCGTCGCTGCCCTGTCCCCCACACGGCTCGCATGTCGTCACCGGCTTGCATGGTCGGCCATCAGGGCCGCCAGCGCTGGGCTGCGGCGGAGCTTTTCTAGGCACCGCGCCCGCGTCGGCCCGATGCTGCCGACGGGCATACCCATCCGGCTGCTCACGTCGGTGTACGACGGCGGCGGATCGGTCACCAGCAGCGCGATGAGCTGCTGGCACTGCGGCGGCAGGTTGGCCAGTCCAGCCCGCAGGGCGGCCGCCCGCTCCGCCGCGAGCACGCCCGCTGCGACGTCCACGGCATCCACGTCGAGGGCGCGGACGTTCTCGTCGAGGTCGACCGTGCGGCGTGCGGTCCGCAGCGCGTGCAGGCACTCGCGGCTCGTGGTCGTGACCAGCCAACCGGGCAGTGCCCCGGCCTCGCGCAGCCGGTCCAGTCGCTCGACGGTCCGCAGCCACACGGTCTGGCTGACATCGGCGGCATCCGCGTCGGTGAGCCGGTACCGACGACAGACGCTCCAGACCAGACCGGCGTACCGGTCGACCAACTCCTCCCAGGCGGCGGCGTCCCCGGCGGTGGCGGCCGCGACCAGCAGCTCGGTCACCCCCCAGTGGGACGTCACCGGGTCGCCCCCGCCAGCTCTCCGGCCGGAGTCGGGCTCGCCTGCAGTTCCCACGGCTGTCGCGGTATCACCGGCACTCGCAGATCGTCCGCGGTCCGGGCCGTCGCGCGCTGACGAAGGAAGCCGGCCGCCGTAAAGGCGTCCACGCGTTCCTGGCCACTGGTCATCACATGAGCCAGCTGACCGCTGACGATGGCCGTTGCGAACGAGGTGCCGGCCCACTTGGCCCAACCGGCGAAAGCGCCGGCTCCAGCGGCCGGGGAGCCGTTGGCCGGGAAGACCGGGAACGTGCTCACCACCTCGTCGCCGGCGGCGGCGAGGTCCACCCACGGCCCGAAGTTGCTGTAGTCCGCCCACCGCCAGCACCCGGCGCTGCTCTCCACCGCCGCGCCGACGGCGACGACCTCGGGCAGAGCCGCTGGGAGGAACGCTTGTGGCGGTTCGCCCGGGTCCCGGTTGCCGGCGGCCGCCACAACGACAGTCCGACGACCCAGTCCCCGAATCGTGTCGGTGAGTAGCGAGGCCTCGCCGACGGTCGGGCGGGCGGATCCGAGGGAAAGGTTGATGATGTCGACACCCTGCTCCGCCAGCTGCTCAACGGCGGCCACCACGGCCGCGGTCCGGCCGTGGCCCGACGGGTCGAGAGCGCGCACGACCCGGACGTCCGCCGCGGGGGCCTGCTGGAGGACGAGCCCGGTGACGAACGTGCCGTGACCGGCGCAGCGAGCCTTCTTCGGGTCGTACGGCGAGTTCTCGACTTCGAGATCCTGGACATGGGCTAGATAGGCACCGGCGCACCAGGGATGCGGCCACATGCCGGTGTCGACCACGCCGATGGTCACACCCGCCCCGTCGTTGGACTCCCGCCGAGCGGATAACGCCCTGGCCGGCAGTGCCGCGTCCCGACCCACGAGATCCTGCGGCAGCGCGCCCATCGACGGTGCCGGCACCTCGAGGGCGTCGTTGGCGTATACACGCGTCCGCAGCTCGACCGGCAGGCTCTGGATTACGCCTCGGACAACCTCGTCGTCGGCCTCCGGGCCCAGCCGGACATGGGCGAGTCGACCACCGGGTTGATCCACCTGGAGCGAGCGGCCGACTACGCTGTCGGCGCGCAGGTGGTCCAGCACCCGGTCGAGGGCCCAGCCCGACACGAGCAGGTGCGGGTACGCGGCGGCGTCGTCCTTTCCGACAATTGCCATGGCGTCCTCTTCCTCGAGCGTCTCTTCGTCCGGAGTGGGACCTCCTGCCTCCTGATACACCTTCGGGGCCACCCGGTTGCCAGACGGGCAGGTCGTGACAGCCCGAGTCACCGGCCTGTTGTTGACCCGCATGATGTGACAAGCAGATGCTGGCAACCGGCGCGGGGCGGAGGGCCTTCGGCGGTGACGACAGCTACCAGCACAGCGATGCGCGCCGCGACCGAGGCCCTGCGATCGGTCCTGGCACAGCCGGTGGAGGCCCAGGCCCGGGCTCTGGCGGCGGGCGAGTTGGCGCGCGGGGAAGCCGACCTGGCGGCGGCGTCCATCGCGGAGCGGGCGCTCGGGCACGTTGCCATGCAACTGGAGCATTTCGACGCCGCCGCCGCACACTTCCGGGCGGCCCGACGACTCGCCGAGACCGCCGGAGACAACGAGCGGGTGGCGGAAGCGCGCTCGAGTCTTTCCTACGTACTCGCCCGGCAGGGCCGGACCCGAGCGGCGTTGCGCGAGATCGACGCCGCGACCGGAGTAGTCCACGGTGTCGCCGCAGCCTGGCTGGAGACCTACCGGGCACTCGTGCTCAAGGGTCTCGGCCGGTGGGACGAGGCGCTGGCGGCCTACCAACGCGCCTTACCGGTGTTCCGGCGGGCGGGTGAGCAGCTCGGTGAGGCCCGGCTGCTCGCCAACCGCGGTGTGGTCCAGGCCTATCGCGGCGCGTACGGCGCCGCGGAGCGCGACCTCGCCCGGGCCGACGCTCTGTTTCTTCAACTCGGGCAGGACTTCAGCTCCGCGGTCGTCCGCCAGACCCTGGGGTACGTCGCCGCTCGCCGGGGAGATGTGCCCCAGGCGCTGTCCCGCTACGACGAGGCCGAAGCGGCCTACCGCCGCCACCGGCCACCTCCGGCCACCTTGTGGATGGATCGCTGCGAGCTCCTGCTCTGGGCTGGACTAGCCGCCGAGGCGCGGGTCTCGGCGGTCCGCGCAGTGGAGGAGTGCCAGCGCTACCGCCAGGCCGCCGACGTGGCCGAGGCGCGGTTGCTGCTGGCGCAGGCGGCGCTGCTGGATGGCGGCCCGGATGAGGCCTGGACGACCGCTGCTCAGGCGGCGCGAGCCTTCGCCCGCCAGCGGCGACCCGCCTGGGTCGCGCTCGCCCAGCGAACCATGCTGCAGGCGTGTCTGGCGGGCGCCGGGGACGGCACCGGCTGTTCCCGCGACGCGGTCCGGACCGCCGCCCAACTCGACCGGGCGGGTTGGCGGACCTGGGCCGTCGAGGCGCGGCTGGTGGCCGGTCAGTTGGCCCTAGCCGAGGGCCGCGGCGGAGTCGCCCGGCGGGAGCTCTCGCTGGCCGGCCGCGCCCGGCACCGCGGGCCGGCCTGGCAACGCGCTCAGGGTTGGCAGGCCGATGCGCTGCTGCGGCTGTCCGCGGGTGACCGGGCGGGCGCCCGCCGGGCCGCCAACCGGGGGCTGGCCGTGCTGGAGGAGTACCGCGCCACCCTGGGGGCCACCGACTTGCGCGCCGGTGCGTCGACCCGGTCGAGCGCCCTTGCTGAGATCGGCCTGCGGCTGGAGCTCGCGGAGGGCGCAGCCGCGGCCGCGCTGTGCTGGGTGGAGCGCGCGCGCGCTATCGGCCTGCTCTACCGGCCCGTCCGGCTCCCGGCCGACGCCGGGCTGGGTCACGATCTGGCGGAACTACGCCGGGCGGCGATCGACGAGCGGGACGCAGTGCGCAGCGGCCGACCCACCGCTGCCCCACGCCGCCGCCAAGTGGAGCTGGAACGGCAGGTCCGCGACCGCAGCCGGACCGCCGGTGGGTCGCAGGCCGTCGGCCGGGCGGTCGTCGACGTCGGCCAGCTACGGTCTCGCCTCGGGGACACCGCGATGGTCGTCTACTTCACCCTCGACGGGCGATTGCATGCGGTCACGGTGGGCCCCGCGCCCGCCCTGCACGACCTGGGCCCGGTAGCGCCCGTGCTGCGCGAACTGGAACTGCTGCCGTTCCTGATACGCCGACTGGCCTGGCAGCGCGGTACGCCGGCCTCCCTGCGCGCGGCCGAGTCCGGCGTTCGACACGCTGCAGACTGGCTCGATCAGACTCTGCTCGGGCCGCTGCGTGGATCGCTCGGAGACCGGCCGCTCGTCGTCGTGCCCAACGGGGCGCTGTCGGCGCTGCCATGGTCGGTGCTGCCGTCGTGCCGCGGTCGCCCGCTCTCGGTGGCGCCCTCGGCGACGACCTGGGCGCGCGCAGCCGCCGCCCCGCCCATTCCAGTCGACTCGACGACCGTGCTCGTCGCCGGCCCGGAGCTACCGCACGCCAGGGCGGAGGTCGGGGCGCTCGCCAGGCACTATCCGGGCGCTCGGACTCTGACCGGTCCGGCCGCTACCGCCGGCGCAGTCGTGGCCGCGGTCGACGGCGCGGGGCTCGTCCATGTGGCGGCGCACGGACACTTCCGAGCCGACAACCCGCAGTTCTCGTCGCTGCGACTGCACGATGGACCGCTCACGGCCTATGACCTGGAGTGTCTCGACGCGGCGCCGCACCAGGTGGTCTTGTCCGCCTGCAATTCTGGGCGCACGCCGGATCTCGCCGGTGACGAGGTGCTCGGGCTGGTCGCCGTCTTTCTCGCCCTCGGGACGGTGACGCTCATCGCCACGGTCGCGCCGGTCCCCGACGGGGAGACGGCGAGCCTGATGTGTGACCTGCACGCGCGACTGGTGCGGGGCGCGGCACCAGCGGTCGCCCTCGCTGAGGCCCAGCAGGCGACCGGCGCCAGCGGGGCCGCGCTGGCCGCCTCGTCCGGCTTCGTCTGCTTCGGCGCGTCCTAGCGTCGACAACGGAAACGGGACGGCGATCGCCGGCCGACTGGCGGGAGGTTGCGCCGGACCGGGGCAGGCTACCTGCCTGACCCATCCACCGCGGAAGGAACCATGCCACCCACACGAAAGCCTTCGTCGACTCCGTGCCGTGGGATCTGATGCTAAGGGCACTCGAGCGGCCGCCCACGCTCGGGCCGTCGCCACCCGCGAAGGGCCGCCGGGTCGGGCGGCCCTTCGTCGTCGACCCGGGAGCGGATGTCCGAGCTCAGCGGTGCCCGTGCCCGCGGTGACATGCGGTTCTCGCTGACGATGAGGTTGATCGCGTTCAGCCGGGCCGTCTCGTGCTGCGCGAGCAGAGCCTCGCGATGCTGCTCATAGGTTGGTTTACTCTCGGGGCGGCGTCCATGCGGCAGGCGGTACAGGCGACAGCGGTGACCGCACGTCAGGCGGCCACCCGCCTCGTCGTGCTCGCGTCGGCGAGCAGCTCGCCGACCAGGTCCGCGACGGACGCCACCTGCTCGGGGTTAAGTCGGGGATCGCACGCGGATTGATAGCTCGGCAGTTCGCGACCCAGTTCCGACGCGTCCGAAACGCATTCGATGACGTCGTGGGATGTCAGCTCCAGATGTATCCCGCCGGGCCACAGCCCGCGCTGCGTGAGCACCTGGAAGAACATCAGGATCTCGTCCGTGATATCGGTGAGCAATCGCGTTTTCTGGCCGTGCTCGTCGGTCCGGCCGTTTCCGTGCATCGGATCGACCACCCACAGCACGTCGTGGGCCCGCGGGCCGAGTGCCTCGACCAGGCGGGGAAGCCGCGCCGCGCAGTGGCGGGCGCCTAGTCGGACGATGAGCGACAGCCGACCGGGAACATGTCCCGGGTCAAGGATCTCGGTGAGGGCGCGGACCTGCGACGGTGTCGCAGACGGCCCGAGCTTGACCCCGATCGGGTTCTGGATCTCGGCGGCGAAGGCGACGTGACGATGCTCCGGGTCGCGGGTGCGGTCACCGATCCACAGGTAGTGGCCACTGGCCGCGTGCCGGCTGTCGCCGTGCTGACCGTCGCCGCGAACGAGCGCCCGCTCGTAGTCCAAGAGCAGAGCCTCGTGGCTGACGTAGGTGCGCGACCTCGCCGGCTGCCGCAGCCCGCCCGCCGGCGTCGAGCGCTCGTCGTCCCAGGCTCGCAGCGCGCGAACCGCTTCCAGGGTGCGCTGGTAGGCGGTGAGCAGCCGCCGCGGATTGGGCCGCCGGTCTGCTGGTGACAAACCATTGACGGCGTCGCCGCGATAGCTGAGAACAACCCGCCCGTCGGGCAACTGCTCGTGGGCGTTGGAGCGGGGCTTGGCGAACTGCCCGGCGAACCGCCCGATCCGCGTCGTAGCCACGCCGGTGGCGTCGGTGATGCCATCGGCGATCCGGTGCAGGTTCGCCGCCTTCTCGACCACCCGACCCGGGGAGGCGTCGTCGAACAGCTCCGCGCACTCCCCACCAACCAGCACGAACCCGTCACCCGTCGCCGCGCGGGCCAGCTCGTCGCGCAGCGCTCGGGCTGACTCCGGGCTCACTGGGGCGGCCGCGGTCGCCAGCCGCGCGCACGCTTCCCACAGCTCGATGGGGTCGGGCCAGGGAGGCTGCTGCAACGCAGGCCGATCCGTAGACGTGTTGGACGGCATGCCCTAGAGAGGTGGGGAATCCGACGGTGATACCGGGAGATGGAGCCCCGTGACGTGGTGGGCTACTTCCACCACGTCACGGGGCTCCATCGGTTGGTGCGGCGGCTTGCTGGTCAGGAACCGCCAGAAGCCAAAGGACAGCTCCGAGACGACCTGCCCATGGGTAACGGGCTTGCGCTTGCCCCGGCCGCGGCCCCTGGCCTTGGCCATGTCCGCCCGCTCCTCGGTTCCGGAACGGTCCGCGCGGGGCCGGGCGGGCGGCGGAGCCGGGTCGTCCTCGCCGCCGGCATGCTCGAGTGCGTGGGCCGGCCCGGGCTCCGGTTAACAGGAGAGACTCTGCGCCGCGAGCCCTCGGCCGGTGATCGCGTGAGCCAGCCGTCAGTGGTGTTTGTTGTCAACGAGGTCGGCCCAGCCAGCTCGTCATCATCCCCGAGGCACGCGATCCCGACGACATCCGTCCCGTGTTGCGATCCGTCCTCCAGCGTGCGGAGAGTACCTACCGTCGAGAGTCGGGTGCGTGTTGGGACCGGGAGGGCACGTAGTTCTTCTCCAGGGCGACGTCGGCGCCCCAGTGCATGATGGCGTGGAAGTCCAGGTCGAGGTCCCCGCCGGCGTCGGCGATCAGGTCGGCGGCGAGCATCGCCGTGCCCAGTGCGGCGAGCAGCGCCTGCTGGCGGGTGTGGTCCAAGCGGTAGGAGTAGGTGCTCAGCGCGGTCGCCTTGGGCAGGGCGGCCAGCCCGGCGAACAGCCCGGCGCCGGCGTCGGCGGCCAGGTCGTCGACGTGGGAGACCCGGCGGATGCCGACCAGCTTGAGCGCGAGCAGGGACGGCAGGTAGTTGACCGCCGGGATGACGGCGGTGCTCGGGTAGCCGGCGGCGGCGACCAGGCCCGGCAGGTCGAGGGCGACCAGCTCGGGCACGGCCAACGCCAGCCCGGCCAGCTTCGTCTCGTTGCGGGCGGGCAGCGCGGCGAAGTCGAGCAGCTCGGCGCGGCGCGGGTGGTCGCGGTAGGGCGCTTCGCGCGCACTCGGCGGGCGGACCGGCAGCCGGGGGAACCCGGCCTCGGCGAGCACCTCGGCCACCCCGGTGCGGTTGAGCGGGGTCGGCGTCCCGGCCAGCTCCTCGGCGATCTCCTTGGCGGAGTGACCGGCCCGGCGCAGCTCGATGATCCGCTCCCGGGCGGCGTTCTTGGCCGGCGCCCGGGTAGGCCCCGGCCGCGGGGTGAGAAAGAACCCGGTCTTGCCGACCCGGAAGTCCCGCACCCGAGCGCAGCGTCGCCGGCGAGTAGCCGGCCCGCGCAGCCGCCTGCTCCAGGGGCAGCCCTTCGAACAGGTAGCCGCGCAGCGCCTCGTATCGGCGGTGGTTCGGCCCGGTCGGCCGGGCGAAGAACTCCCCACCGGGCCGGGTCGCCGTCCGACTCGGGGTCGGTTCCGCTGTGTCCGCCGCGCGGGCAGTGCAGCAGCCGGCCGAGGGCTTGGCAATCCGCCACGCCCGGTTGCCCTACATCTGTGCTATTCCTGGCTGAATGGCCGTGCTGGTCCGGCCTGTGCCGGCCTCTTCAC
>Ga0207930_1000747_pt1 | contig 10227 bp, 9 predicted proteins | sample NGESurshal092012_7_FD_184477 | JGI IMG/M metagenome (GOLD analysis project Ga0207930, IMG submission 184477) | Arctic peat soil microbial communities from Barrow, Alaska - NGEE Surface sample 210-3 shallow-092012 (SPAdes) | ecosystem: Environmental > Terrestrial > Soil > Wetlands > Peat ... | reverse complement strand
GGCGAGAGGTCCTGGGCGCCGTAGGAGATGTGCAGCTTGTCGCCGTCGACCAGGGTCTGCACGCTACGCAGGTCGGTGAACGGCGGCAGCACGACCGCTTCGACGTCGTGGAGCTCCGGCTCGGTCAGCGTGAACGCCAGCTTCTGCACCAGGGCGATGGCTTCCAGGTGGTTCAGCGTCATCTTCCAGTTGCCGGCCATCAGCGGGCGGCGGCTGGAGCGGGATGCCATCGTCAGTCCTCCAGTGCGGCCAGGCCCGGGAGTACCCGGCCTTCCAAGTACTCCAGCGACGCGCCGCCGCCGGTCGAGATGTGGGTGAACCGGTCCTCGCCGATACCGAGCAGGCGAACCGCGGCGGCCGAGTCGCCGCCGCCGACCACCGTGGTGCCGTCGACCGCGGCAATCGCCTCGGCGACGCCGCGGGTGCCGGCCGCGAACTGCGCCAGCTCGAAGACACCCATCGGCCCGTTCCAGAACACCGTGTTGGCATCCCCGAGCAGTTGGGCGAACCGGGCCACGGTCTCCGGCCCGATGTCGAGTCCCAGCCGGTCGGCCGGAATGGCGGCGGCGGGCACGACAGCGGGTGTCGCGTCGGCAGAGACGGCGTCGGCGACCACCACGTCGACCGGCAGGGCGATCTCTACCCCGCGCTCCGCGGCGTCGTCCAGGATGCCGCGGACGGTGTCCACCCGGTCGGTCTCCAGCAGCGACTTGCCGACGTCAAGGCCCTGGGCCGCCAGGAACGTGAAGCACATTCCGCCGCCGATGAGCAACCGGTCCACCTTGCCGAGCAGGGCGGAGATGACCCCGAGCTTGTCGGAGACCTTGGATCCGCCGAGCACCACGACGTACGGCCGGGTCACGTCCTCGGTGAGCCGGCGCAGCATGTCCACCTCGGCCAGCACCAGCCGACCAGCGGCATGTGGCAGCCGCTCGGCCACGCCGGAGACGCTGGCGTGCGCCCGGTGCACCGCGCCGAAGGCGTCGTCGACGTAGCAGTCGGCCAGTGCGGCCAGCTGGTCGGCGAAGGCGCCCAGCTCGGCTGAGTCCTTGCTGGTCTCGCCGGGTTCGAAGCGAACGTTCTCCAGCAGGGCCACGTCGCCGTCGGACAACGCGGCAACTGTCGCCCGGGCGCCGTCACCCACGACATCGGGCGCGATCGGCACCGGCTGGCCGAGCAGCTCGGCGAGCCGCTCGGCCACCGGCGCCAGCGAGTACTCCGGCTTCACCTGCCCCTTGGGCCGGCCCAGGTGCGCGCAGACCAGCACCCGGGCACCAGCTGCCGCCAGCTCGGTGATGGTCGGCAAACTGGCCCGAATCCGGCCATCGTCGGTGATTCGGCCATTGTCCAGCGGGACGTTGAGGTCGCTGCGGACGAGCACGGTCCGTCCGGCGACCCCCTCCCGAAGAAGGTCGTCGAGGGTGCGCACGGCTGCTCTAGGACAGCCGGGAGCCGACGAGGGTGGTCAGGTCGAGCAGGCGCTGGGTGTAGCCCCACTCGTTGTCGTACCAGCCGATGACCTTGGCCTGCGTGCCGCTGGCCAACGTGAGCAGGGAGTCGAACGTGCACGAGGCCGGCGAGCCGACGATGTCCGAGGACACGATCGGGTCGTCGGTGTAGTAGAGGTAGCCCTTCAACACCCCATCGGCCGCCGACTTGAATGCCGCGTTGATCTCCTCGGCGGTGGTCTCGCGCTCCAGCTCTACGACCAGGTCGGTCACCGAGCCGTCCAGCACCGGGACGCGCATGGCGATGCCGTCCAGCTTGCCCTTGAGCTCGGGGAGCACCAGCGACGTGGCCCTGGCTGCGCCGGTAGAGGTAGGAATGATATTGGCCGCGCCGGCTCGCGCCCGGCGCAGGTCCTCGTGCGGAAAGTCGAGGATGACCTGGTCATTGGTGTAGGCGTGGATCGTCGTCATCATGCCCTTGACGATCCCGAAGTTATCCAGCAGCACCTTGGCCATCGGGGCCACGCAGTTGGTGGTGCAGGATGCGTTGCTGACGACGTTGTGCGCAGCCGGGTCGTAGTCGCCGTCGTTGACACCCATGACGAAGGTGGCATCCTCGCCCTTGGCCGGGGCCGAGATGATGACCTTCTTGGCGCCCGCGGCGATGTGCTTGGCGGCGTCCGCGCCGTTGGTGAACCGCCCGGTGGACTCCACGACGACGTCGACGCCCAGGTCGCCCCACGGCAGCGCGCTCGGCTCCCGCTCGCTGAGGACGCGGAAGGTGCTGTCCCCGGCGCGGATGCCGTCACCAGTGATCGTGACGTCGCGGTCCAGCTTGCCCAGCACCGTGTCGTACTTCAGCAGGTGGGCAAGCGTCTTGGTGTTGGTCAAGTCGTTGACGGCGACGATCTCGATGTCGCTCGATCCGGCAGCGACGGCTCGCCACAAGTTGCGTCCGATGCGACCGAACCCGTTGACGCCTACTCGAATGGTCACTGCGGCTGCTCCTGAACTCCTCGACTGTGCGGTCTGCCCGCGGTCCTGCGCCGACCCTAACGGAACAGGCGGACGGTCGGGGCGGGGCCTTCGTCCTGGGCTTTCGGGCGGTCGGTCGGGCTCTCGGTCGGGCGGCCGGTCGGCGGTGGCCCCTGCGGGCCGGCTACGAGGTCAGCATCTCCGGGGTGACGCTGGCTTCGGTGCCCGGGATGCCGATCTCCGCAGCCCGTCGGTCGGCCAGCGCGAGCAACCGGCGTACGCGCCCAGCGACCGCGTCCTTGGTCATCGGGGGGTCGGCCAACAGCCCGAGATCCTCCAGGCTGACCTGGGGGTGTTGCATCCGCAGTCGGCCGGCGCTGAGTAGGTGCTCGGGCGCGTCCGCACCGAGGATCTCCATGGCGCGCTGCACCCGGGCCCCGGCCGCGACGGCGGCGCGGGCCGAGCGGCGCAGGTTGGCGTCGTCGAAGTTCGCCAGCCGGTTCGCGGTGGCCCGGACCTCGCGGCGCATGCGGCGCTCCTCCCAGGCCAGCACGCTGTCGTGGGCCCCGAGCCGGGTCAGCATGGCCCCGATGTCGTCGCCGTCGCGAATGACGACCCGGTCGACGCCGCGGACTTCGCGGGCCTTGGCCGGTACGCCGATCCGGCGGGCGGCCCCCACCAACGCCAGCGCCGCCTCCGGCCCGGGACAGGTGACCTCCAGGCTGGCCGAGCGACCGGGCTCGGTCAGCGACCCGTGCGCCAGGAAGGCTCCGCGCCAGGCCGCCGCCGCGTCGCAGGTGGAGCCGGAGACCACCTGCGGTGGCAGCCCGCGCACCGGCCGGCCATGACCGTCGATCAGTCCGGTCTGGCGGGCCAGGCCTTCGCCGTCTCGGGCCACCCGCACGACGTACCGACTGCCCCGCCGCAGGCCGGCGGCGGCGAGCACGTGGACGTCGCTGGAATGCCCGAAGACCTGTGCGACCTCGCGCCGCAACCGGCGGGCCGCCGAACCGGTGTCCAACTCCGCCTCGACCACCACGCGGCCGGACACCAGGTGCAGGCCACCGGCGAACCGCAGCAACGCCGCCATCTCGGCCCGCCGGCAGCACGGCTTGGTCACCGGCAGACGGCTGAGCTCGTCCTTGACCCCCGCTGTCATGGCCATTGTGGCTGTCTCCCCCGCTCGCCCCCGTGCTCACGCAACGGTGTCACATCCACACGGTGCGCAGTCAAATGCCCGGCGGAACGCCGCCGCCAACAGCGCCGGGTCATGCCGAGGGCTGCCGTCGGGGGCGGCCACGGAGGCGAGCACCAACCGGGCGCCGATCGCCGCGGCCGCCGCGCGCAGCCGGTCGGGGTCCGGAATCGCCGCCGTGTCGGCCAGGACGACGTCGGCGACGAGGTCGGGCACGTGCTCGGCCAGCACCTCGATGTGCCGCTCCGGCGAGAACCCGTCGGTCTCGCCCGGTTGCGGAACCAGGTTCAGCACGAACAGCCGACGGGCCGGCGTTGCGGTCAGCGCCGCTCCCAGGCCGGGCACGAGCAGATGCGGGATGACGCTGGTGAACAACGACCCGGGGCCGAAAATGACCCAGTCGGCCGTCCCGACCGCGGCCATCGCCTCGGGGCAGGCGGCCGGTGCGGGCGGCTCCAGCCGGACGCGGAGCACGCGGCCGGGGGTGGTCGCCACCGCGACCTGCCCCCGCACCTCGCGGATCGCGGCCGGGTCCGCCGGGTCGAGCTCGGCCACGTCGGCCCGGATCTCCAGCGGCACGGTGGCCAGCGGCAGCACGCGGCCGCGAATGCCCAGCAGCCGACCGGTCAGCTCGAGCGCGGCTACTGCGTCCCCGTCGAGCAGGTCGGTCAGTCCGGTGAGGATCAGGTTGCCGACCGGATGTCCGGCCAGGTCGCCGGTCCCGCCGAACCGGTGTTGCAGCAGCGCCGTCCAACACCGTCCCCACTCGTCCTCGCCGGCCAGCGCAGCCAGCGCCATCCGCAGGTCACCAGGTGGCAGGGCGCCGAGCTGTCGTCGGAGTCGACCGCTGGAGCCGCCGTCGTCGGCCACAGTCACCACGGCGGTGACCCGGTTGGTCACCTGCCGCAGCGCGGCTAGCGACGCCGCCAGCCCGTGCCCACCGCCCAAGGCGACGACCGCCGGACCCGCGCTCACTCCCGCCCCAGGTCGCGGTGGACCACGCTGGCGTCCAGGCCGCGCGCCCGCAGCCGGCTGCCGAGCGCCTCGGCCATGGCCACGCTGCGGTGCTTGCCGCCGGTGCAGCCTACGGAGAGGGTGGCGTAGCGCTTGCCCTCCCGCAGGTAGCCCTGGGTGACGATCGTCAGCAGCTCGACGTACCGGTCGAGGAACTCCAGCGCGCCCGGCGCCGCCATCACGTAGTCCCGCACGGCCGGGTCCCGGCCGGTGTGCGGACGCAGTTCCGGCACCCAGTGCGGGTTCGGCAGGAACCGCATGTCGGCGACCAGGTCGGAGTCCACCGGCAGGCCGTACTTGAACCCGAAGGACTGCACGGTCAGCTGCAGCGTCGTACCGGAGCCGGTGCCGAAAGCGTCGTCCACCTTGGACCGCAGCTCGTGCACGTTCAGCGCCGAGCTGTCCACCACCAGGTCGGCCCGGCCGCGCAGGTCCCGCAGGAGCTCGCGCTCGCTGGCGATGCCGTCGACGAGCCGGCCGTCACGCTGTAACGGGTGCGGCCGGCGAACGCTTTCGAAGCGCCGGACCAGGACGTCGTCGGCGGCCTCCAGGAAGAGCACCCGAGCTCGGACGCCGCGCCGCTCCAGCTCGTTCAGCGCCGACTCCAGGTCGGAGGAGAACGCCCGGCTGCGGACATCGACCACCGCGGCGATCCGGGCCACCTCGCCGTGCGACCGGCTGCCGAGCTCGACCATGGTGGCCAGCAGGGACGGCGGCAGGTTGTCCACGACGAACCAGCCCAGGTCTTCCAGGCACTTCGCGGCGGTACTGCGGCCGGCTCCGGACAGGCCGGTGACGATCGCCAGCTCGAAGACCGCCGCCGGACTCGGCTTGCCGGCGACGACGGGTCCAGCGGGAGCAGTCATCCCAAGAGTCCCTCGGCCAGGTCCTGAGCGCCCAGGATCTCCCCCGTCACCGGGTCGACTGCCGGGGTGGCCGGCTGGCCGGCGAGCGCAGTGACGACCGCCTCCGCCGTCCGCCGACCGACCCCGGGCACCTGGGTGATGTCGTCGACGCCGGCCGCCTGCAGCCGCTTGAGCGACCCGAATTGCCGTAACAAGGCCTTGCGGCGGGTCTCCCCCAGACCGGGTACGCCGTCGAGCGCACTCGCCGTCATCGACCGGGACCGCTGCTGACGGTGGTAGGTGATGGCGAACCGGTGCGCCTCGTCCCGGATGCGCTGCAACAGGTAGAGCCCCTCACTGGTGCGTGGCAGGATCACCGGGTCGTCCCGGTCCGGCAGCCACACCTCCTCCAGCCGCTTGGCCAGGCCGCAGAGCGCCACGTCGGTGATGCCGAGGTCGGCCAGCGCGCGGGCGGCGGCCTGGACCTGCGGCGGACCGCCGTCGACCACCACCAGGTTGGGCGGGTAGGCGAACTTGCGCGGCCGGCCGGTTTCCGAGTCGAGCGCCGGCACCGACTCCCCCGCGGCAGCGCGCTCGTCCAGGTAGCGGCGGAAGCGTCGGCGTACCACCTGCTCCATGGCCGCCACGTCGTCCTGGCCGGCGAGGTCGCGAACGGCAAACCGCCGGTACTCGCCGCGCCGGGCCAGACCGTCCTCGAACACGACCATGCTCGCCACCACCGACGTGCCCTGCAGGTTCGACACGTCGAAGCACTCGATCCGCAGCGGCGCCTGCGCCAGCTGCAGGAAGTCGGCGATCTCCGCCAGCGCCCGGGAGCGGGCGGTCAGGTCCGAGGCGCGCTTGAGCTTGTGCAGGCCGAAGGCCTGCCGGGCGTTGCGTTCCACCGTCTCCAGCAGCGAGCGCTTGTCCCCACGCTGCGGCACCCGCAGGTCCACCCGGCTGCCGCGGACCTCGCTGAGCAGCTGCGCCACCACCTCGGCATCCGGAGGCAGCGCCGGCACCAACACCTCCCGCGGGATCTCGCTGCCCTCGTCCAGGTAGGTCTGGGACAGGAACTGCTCGACCAGGTCACCGGTGTCGAGGTCCTCGACCTTGTCGACAACCCAGCCCCGCTGGCCACGGACTCGGCCGGACCGGACGTAGAACACCTGAACCGCTGCTTCCAGCGGGTCCTCGGCGAACGCCACCACGTCGGCGTCGGTGCCGTCGCCGAGAACGACCGCCTGCTTCTCCATCGCCCGGTTGAGCGCGCCGATGTCGTCACGCAGCCGGGCTGCGCGTTCAAACTCCGTCGCGGCCGCCGCGGCCGCCATCTCCTTCTCCAGCCGGCGGATGTAGGTGGCGGTCTGACCGGACATGAAGTCGCAGAAGTCCTCGACGATGCGCCGGTGCTCCGCGGCACTGACCCGGCCGACACACGGCGCGGAACACTTGCCGATGTAGCCCAGCAGGCAGGGCCGGCCCACCTGGCCGGCCCGCCGGAACACCCCCGCCGAGCAGGTCCGGGTGGGAAAGACCCGCAGCAGCAGGTCGAGGGTCTCCCGGATGGCCCAGGCGTGGGCGTACGGCCCGAAGTAGCGCACGCCCTTGCGCTTCGGACCCCGCATCACCTGCAGCCGCGGGTACTCCTCGTCCAGGGTCACCGCCAGGCTCGGATAGGACTTGTCGTCCCGGTAGCGGACGTTGAACCGCGGGTCGAACTCCTTGATCCAGCTGTACTCCAGCTGCAGCGCCTCGACCTCGGTGCTGACCACCGTCCACTCCACCGACGCGGCGGTCGTGACCATGCTCTGGGTGCGCGGGTGCAGGTTGTGCAGGTCCTGGAAGTAGCTGGACAGCCGGCTGCGCAGGCTCTTGGCCTTCCCGACGTACACCACTCGGCCGGTGGCGTCGCGGAACCGGTAGACCCCAGCCGAGTCGGGGATGGCACCCGGCCCCGGACGGTACGACGAAGGGTCGGCCACGGGCCAAAGCCTACGCCGCTGACGGCTCGTAGCCGCCTGCGAACGCGTCGGCCGGGTAGCCTCCACCGGCTAACAAGTGTCACCCTCGGACGGGGGTAGACCGGCGACAGGAAGCCAGCGGTGACCACGCATGACGTGACCACGGAGGTGCTGGTCACCAGCGCGGGTGCATCCGGCCGTGGTCGGACGACGCTGCTGCGGCTGAGCTGGCGCGAGGCGGACCCGCTCGCGGTGACCCTGCTGATAACGCCGCACCCGGACCATCCGAGCCTGCCGCGCGGGCGGTGGGTGGTGCTGCGGGACTTCCTGCGGTACGGGTTGGAGGAGCCGACTGGGGACGGGGATGTGCGGATCCGGCCTGACACCCGCGCTGGCCTGGTGCACCTGACGCTGGCCCGGGACGGGCCACCATGCCGGGTAAACATCCTGCACAGCGTGCTGCGGCAGTTCCTGACCGCCACCGAGGTCGTCGTCCCCACGGGCGAGGAGGCCAGCTCAGCGGCGATCGACGCCCTGCTCGAGCGCCTGCTGCGGCGATGAGGATGGTTACTCGGTTAGCTGGGGCTGGCTGTCTGGATCCGCAGCTTCACCGGCCTACGGCACTGCTGGTGCGGGTTGTCGAGCCTCCGGCGATGCCCTCGGCGGGTGAAGCTGCCGAGGAGCGCCGCGGTACGTGATTCGCGACGGAGTCCCGTCATGACGCCGGGGCCGCCCTGGGAGTGCATCCGACAGCTAGCGCTAGCCCGAGCTGGTCCGCCAGCGCGGCCACATCGGCGGCGCCGCCGCCACCCACCATGCCGTCGGGTGTCTCGACCTGATCTACACCCGCAACGACCAATCCGCACTGCCCGGGCCGTGCCCCACCCCCAAGGTCGGTCCCGTCGATCAGTCGGGGACGATGGTCAATGCTCGCCGGTGCCGCGGTCGCACATTGTAGAAGTCGCAGCGATTCAGGGTGGCCCGCTGTTCCTCCTTGCAGCAGGAGGGGCGCCCCCGCCGATGCCCAGACGCGTTGTGCCTTGCGCCTGCGTCGGCTTGAGCGCGTGGATCGGACGCTGACCAGGTTATCGACGATCTTGTCTGGACTCTGTCCATGTCCGCAATGGGGCCGTGGGAACTCGCCGCCCGGAGCCAGGAGCTGGCAATGCAGAGCGACTCCGACGCGACAGAGCGGGACGAGACAGAGCGGGACGCGACAGGCAGCCGAAGCGGCCTGGACGCATCTCGCTGCTGAGCGGCAGCTCTTGAATACCTTGCCAACGCCATGCATAGAACCTTGCCAACGCCATGCAAAGAACCTCGGGGACAGGCGCCGGCTCCACCGAAACTGTCGGCGGTCGCGGTTAGAGTCAAACACATGTTCGAGTACGACGGACGACCGCCGGTGGGCCGGCTCGGCGGTGCACTGGACCAGCTGGCCGGCGAGGAGCTCGCTGGGCTGCCGGTCGCCGCCCTGGGCGAGGACGTGCTGGCGCTGGGCATCGCCCGCAACCGGCTGGAGGCGGAGTTCGCCCGCCGGCTGGTGGCCTTCGACCGGGGCGGTGGGGCCGCGGCCGCCGGGGCGGCGTCGACCGCGGCCTGGCTGCGACACCGGGCCCGGCTGGCCCCGGGCGCGGCGGCGGCGTGGGTGCGGACGGCCCGCCGGCTGGCCGACGACCTGACCGCCAGCGCCGCGGCCCTGGCGGCCGGCGCCGTCAGCGTCCGGCACGTCGAGGTGATCGCGGCCGCCACCGCGGACCTGCCGGCCGAGGCGGTGGCCGGTGGTGAGGCGATCCTGCTCGGCGCCGCCCGCGAGCTCGACCCGCAGCGGCTGCGGCACGCCGCGGTGCACTTGCGCAACGTGGTGGCGCCGGAGCGGGTGCGCGCCGACGCCGCCGCCGCCCACGCCGCCCGCTATCTGACCCTGGCCGAGACCTTCGGGGGCACGGTCGCCCTCCAGGGCCAGCTCGACCCGGAGGCCGGGGCCACCGTGCTGGCCGCGGTGCTGCCGTTGGCGAGCCCAGCCGGTCCCGCCGACGACCGCACCCCGGCCCAGCGCCGGGCCGACGCCCTGGTCGAGCTCGCCCGGCGCAGCCTGGACGGCGGGGGGCTGCCGGAGTCCGGCGGCGAGCGGCCGCACCTCAACGTCACCGTGGACCTGAGCGCCCTGCTGGGAGCGCCCGGAACCCGGGCGGCCGAGCTGGACTGGGCGGCCCCGGTCCCGGTCGAGGTGGCCCGGCGGCTGGGCTGTGACGCCGCGGTCGCCCGGATCGTCTTCGCCGGCCCCAGTGACGTCCTCGACGTGGGCCGGCGCAGCCGGGTGGTCTCCCCGGGACTGCGCCGGGCGCTGGCGGCCCGGGACCGCGGCTGCGTGTTCGTCGGCTGTGACCGGGCACCGGCGCACTGCGACGGCCACCACATCACCTCCTGGCTCGACGGCGGCCCCACCGACCTGGACAACCTGGTGCTGTTGTGCCGCGTTCACCACCGGCTGGTGCACGACGGCGGCTGGCGGCTGCGCCGGGACGACGACGGGGTGGTGACCGTGACGCCACCGGCCTCGGTCGGGGCTCGGGCGCCGAACGGGCAGGTGGCGTGACGGGGGGCGGCCGTGGACCGAACCGACTGTGGACGAAGTAGCCGAGGTGTCGGACCCTGGTGCCACGGCTAGCCCACGGCTAGGCCATCGGCTAGGCCGGAGCGAGCAGGTCGCGGACGTGTCCGGTCTCGTTCAGCGAGCGGACGCCGCGGCGGCCGTCGCGGGCGGCGACGACTCGCGTCAAGGA
>Ga0207930_1000746_pt1 | contig 10230 bp, 11 predicted proteins | sample NGESurshal092012_7_FD_184477 | JGI IMG/M metagenome (GOLD analysis project Ga0207930, IMG submission 184477) | Arctic peat soil microbial communities from Barrow, Alaska - NGEE Surface sample 210-3 shallow-092012 (SPAdes) | ecosystem: Environmental > Terrestrial > Soil > Wetlands > Peat ... | reverse complement strand
ACACGGACGATCAGTACTTCCTCGTAATAGGATCGGTTAAAGATCCCGATCCGCCCGCGTTCCGGTAGATCGCGACTGGTGCGCCAGAGAAAATCGTGTTCCAATTCGGCGGGACTGGGATGTTTGAAGCTGAATACCTGGCAGCCTTGCGGATTGATCCCGGACATCACGTGCCTGATGGCGCCATCTTTTCCGGCCGCGTCCATCGCCTGAAAGATCAGCAGGACGGCATGGCGGTTGGATGCGTAGAGAAGCTGCTGTTGCGAACTAAGTTGCGCAACGTGCTCTTCCAGCAGTTTTTGATACTGCTCCTTCGACTTGTACGCGGGCTTCACGGTCGTTGGCCACTTCTTGAGATTGACCTTGTCTCCTTCCCGCACGCGAAAATCTTTTGATTTGATTTTCATTTCCATCCTTTCGGCGTCGCGTTCCATTATTTACAGAACCGCTTTTGACTTAATCAAAAATCCGATACGCGAGCAGTTTCACTGCTGTCATTCACGAGGAACCAAGCCGGGGCATAGCCCCATACGAACAGTGCCCACCCCCAGCCGAGGGGTGTCATAAGCAACCCATAAGCCGCAATAAGAGTCGCCACATGTTGCGCGCCGAGTGCGGCTACCCATAGAACCCGCGCGGGGCGTACGAACCAGAATGGGCCGCACGTGCGGGTCAGGAAATGCGCATCATTTCTCCTTTACGCTCAGCGCTTCGAAGCCGGAGATGACGTCGAACAGTTCCTCATCGATTCCACTCTGGCGCAACCGATGGAATGTCCCGTTGAGGTCCTCCAGCAATTCGTCGATGTTTTTGTCGGCGCGTTGCATCGCGGCCAGTCGGCTCGCGTTCTCGCTCGAGAGGGATTCGGCGCACGCCCGGAACAGCGAGATGAAAAGATATTCGCGGATGAGCGCCCGCAAGGTCGCGGTGGCGCCACCTATAACCTCGGGCAAGCTTCCCGTCGGCCAGGGAAGTTTGGCCAGCTTGCGTCGCCAGTTTTCGTCCAGCGGTAGCAGTCGCTGGCTGACGGGCACATAAACCGCCCCGGACGTGGGGCGGTTGTAGAAGAGGTGGAGTTCGGTGACTTCACCCAGGGTTTGGCGCGTCTCGCTCTCCACGAGAATTTGCCCGACGAGCGGGATGATGGCCTTGACGGAATTCGGCACCGCGAAGAGGCCCATCAGCGGCAGGCCCGCATCCGCCAAGCGCGCATGAACGCGCTCACCGACGGCCCAGACTCGGGGTTTTCCGGGCAGAGCGGCGAGCATCTTCACCGCATAATCAGCCAGCACGTCGTTAAACTGGCCCACCAGTCCCTGGTCCGAACCGAACACAACCGCGCCAACAGACCCCTCATCGGTTCGTCCCTTAGCTTCTGGCACGAGCGCTGCCGGCGCGCTTTTTCGGAAACAAATGCTCAACCCCAGCTCCACGCTGCGATAGTAATCGCCCAATGCGCGCACCGCTCTCTCGTACTGGCCGATGTTTGAGGCGGCCAGGGCTTTCATCGTGCGAACGACGGATTGCAGATCGCCGGCACTGTTGATCTTGCGCCGCAGGCTCGCTGTGGTCTCGCTCATGACTTCTCTTTGGGTGTCGGCTTGGGCTTCGGTTTGACCTCCGTTCGAACCTCCGGCTTGGACTCGGGTTTAGCCTCGGGTTTGGATTCCGGCTTGGGCTGAAAGCGCGCAAGTGCATTGCGCGCAATCTCGACGATCGTTGCCCGATCTTCGTCGCTCAATGTTTCGGCGGTATCGAATCGCGCACACACCTCCGCCGGGATGTTCGCCGCCGCTTCTTGCACGGCGTGCCCGGCGTCCGTCATCTGGTCAATCGGCACCGGGTCGAAGAGTTCCGCGGTCAACGCCAGCAGGATGGCGATTTGTTCGGGCACGGACACCGGGGTGAATTCCGACTGCTTCAGGCAGGCGCGGATTCGCCGTCCATGCTCGATGATCTTGCGGGTGTCTTCATCCAGGCGGGCGCCGAACCGGGCAAAGGTCTCGAGTTCCTCGAACTGCGCGTAGGCGAGCTTGAGGTCGCCCGCCACCACGCGATAGGCCGCCCGTTGCGCCTTGCCGCCGACGCGCGAAACGGATTTGCCGACATCGATCGCGGGCAGCACGCCCAATTCGAACAGCGATGGTGAGAGGTAGATCTGCCCGTCCGTGATTGAAATGAGGTTGGTCGGAATGTAGGCGGAAATGTTCTGCGCTTCGGTCTCGATGATGGGCAGGGCGGTGAGTGAGCCGCTGCCGAGTTCCGTGCGCAGGTGTGTGGCGCGTTCGAGCAGGCGCGAGTGGATGTAGAAGATGTCGCCGGGGAAGGCTTCGCGACCGGGTGGTCGACGGAGCAGGAGGGAAAGCTCGCGGTAGGCACGAGCGTGCTGCGTGAGATCGTCGTAAACGATCAGTACGTCGCGACCCGCTTCCATAAAATGCTCCGCAATGCTGGTCGCGGCGTAAGGAGCGATATAGGCGAGACCGGGCGGGTCGTTGCCTTCGGTCACGACAACGATGGTGTGATCCATCGCGCCCTTCTCTTGCAAGACGGCCACGGTCTTCGCCACGGCGGAAGCGCGCTGGCCAATGGCGCAATAGACGCACACGACATTCTGGCCCCGTTGATTGAGGATGGTGTCGATCGCAATTGCGGTTTTGCCCGTCTGCCGGTCCCCCAGAATCAACTCGCGCTGGCCGCGCCCGATAGGAATGAGCGCATCGATGACTTTGAGGCCAGTCTGGAGCGGCACGGTGACGGGCGCGCGGTCCATGATGGGCGCGGCGGGGCGTTCGATGGGCAGGCGTTCGCTCGTCGCCAGCGGCCCGTTGCCATCGAGTGGCCGACCGAGAGGGTCGATGACGCGTCCCAGCAATCCATCGCCCACGGCCACATCCATGACTCGGCCCGTGCGCTCGACTTCATCGCCGGCGTGCAGATGCCAGTATCCGCCGAGCAGCACGACGCCGATTTCAGCCTCGTCCACGTTGAACGCAATGCCGAGCACATCGCCGGGAAACTTTACTAACTCCTCAAAGCCCACGCCGGGAAGACCGGAGACCTTGGCGATCCCGGTGGCGATGCTGGTGATCGTGCCCACTTCCCGTGGCCTCAGATGCGGCGTGAATGCTTCCCGCGCCTGGCTTATTCCAGCAAACGCGCGGTCGAAGACACTCTGCAAGCTTTCAGGCGCAGTGATCATTGGCTCTTCGTTTCGGGCTTGGGTTCTTCAGGCTTAGGCTCGGCTTTGGCTGCAGGCTTAGGCTCAGCTTTGGTTTCAGGCTTGGGCTTGGGCTCGGCCTTGGCTTCAGGCTTGTCCTTCTCTTTCAGAAGTTCGCCGACGCCCTTTTCCAGCGACGCGAGGTAATCGGCGATGCTCCAAGCTACTTTTTGTCCATTTGTGGTGAGTTCGATCCCGCTGACCAGGTCCGGCGCGGTCTCGAACCGGACGCGGATTTCAGCCGCGAAGGTTTCATTGAGCGCGTTTTGTATCGCTGCGCGTTGCTTCACAGGCAGGTCAAACGCGCTGCGCACGAGCGCCGGGCCGGACGCTGTCTTGAGGGCCTCGGCGAGGCCTTCTTTCGCCCTGCCGTCCATTTCGCGCAAGCGGCGAGTGAACACTTCGCCCATGCGTTCTTCCAGACTCGTCGTGGCGAGATCCGTCAGCGCCTTTCGCGCGATGGCAAACACCTCCTGCTGGGCCCGGCGACTGATCGCTTGATTTAGGTTATGGGCGTCGTTTCTCAGCGTTTCCTGCCGCTTGGCACTCAAGGCGTCGGCCGCCTTCCGTGCTTCGTCGATGAGCCGCTGACGTTCGGCTTTCGCCTCGTCCGTCGCCTTGCTCAAGAGAGCGGCGCGCTGCTGGTCGAACTCCTCGTTCTTGTGCTGGAACTCGTCGCGCTCTTTTTGGGCTTCGGCCTTTTTCGCGTCGGCATCCGCGAGTTCCGTGGCGATCCGCTTCTCCCGCGCGTCGACGGCGTTGAGGATGGGCTTGTAGAGAAAGCGCTTCAGCAACCACACCAGGATGATGAAGTTGATCGCTTGCGCACCGACGGTGAACCAATCGATGAGCATAGGTTACTTTCCCGCGGTTTGGGCGATAACGTGATTCCAGAACGGATTGGCGAAAATTAGAATCATCGAGACCACGAAGCAGTAGATCGCAATGGACTCGATCATTGCCAGGCCCACAAACAAGGTGCGTGTGATCGTCGTTGCGGCATCAGGCTGTTGCGCCAGCGAACTCAATGCCGTGGCGACCGCACGCCCTTCTCCGAGCGCAGGTCCGATACTCCCTAGAGCAATTGTCAGGCCGGCGGTGACGATTGAAGCAATTGCGATGAGCGTCATGTTATCCATGGTATTTCCTCATGTTGTCGTAGTTCATGCTTCAATGTTTTGTGTCGGGTTCAGGCTTGGACCTGCGGACGCGCGTGGCGGCCGCGATGTAAACCGCGGCCAGGATGCTGAAGATATAGGCCTGCACCATGCCGGTGAGCAGACCGAGCGCACTCATGGCAATCGGGAAGATGAAGGGCGTGATGGTCAGCAAAATGGCGAGAATCATCGTCCCGCTCATCATGTTGCCAAACAGGCGGACCGCCAGAGCTAGCGTGCGGGAAAGTTCACTGATGATGTTAAACGGCAGCATGATGACCGTCGGTTCCACGTAGGACTTGAGGTAGCCGCCCAGCCCCCGCTCCTCGATGCCGAAAAGCGGCACGGCCACGAAAACGCACAGCGCGAGTGCCGCTGTGGTCGACAGCGACCCCGTCGGCGGCTCGTAGCCGGGAATGACGGTGCAGAGGCTGGCCAGGGCGACAAACAGAAAAAGCGTGCCCAGAAAACCGATATACTTCTCCGGGTGGCGGAGGCCGACGTCTTCGATTTGTTTCTCGATGCCGGTGACGACGATTTCCAGCAGGTTCTGCCAACGAGAACGCTTTAGACCCGTGGAAAGTTTGCGCGTGATGAGTTTTGAACCGACGGCCAGCACGAGCATCAGTCCCCACGTGAACACGATGGTGCCGTTGAGTTTGAGAAACCCGTGTTGCCAGAAGATCATCTCATCGGGACTAAGGCGCATAGCTGGCCGCCTGTGCCGAAGGGGTTTGGCTTTCTCCCGACGACCGGGTCAGCCACGTCAGGACGAGGCGTGCCATGACAAATCCAAGAAGACACAGCAACAGCCGCTCCCAATGACCGCCGGAAACAAAGTAAAAGCCAGCCAGGGCAATGCTCATCCGCAGCAGCAGACTGCCGAAGAACCAAAGCGCCGGCTGGTTGGACGAAGCGCCCTTGCGGACCGTCAACCAAAGGCCGCCAAAGAAAATTGCGCCGAGCAACACGCCCGCCGCCAGTGCCGGCGCCAGAAACAACAATTCATTCATCGTTATCCTCCTGTTCGTCCCGCATCTCCTGGTCTTCCTTGGCCACCCAATGCCACGCATTCAAACAGCCGATCGCGAGCCCGGCCACCAAAAGCGCCAGCGTCCAGGCATGCTTGCCCGGATAATGTTCGTCCAACCAGATACCGAGCGCCGCGCCGAGCAACGTTGGAATCACCACCGACCAGCCGATCAGCCCCATCATGCCCAAGCCGAACCAGACGCCCGGCGTGGAGTTACGCCGCGCCTTGAGCTTGCGCGCCGCCTTCGTGCCGACCTCCTGACCGAGCGACGGCTTCGGCTTCAAGAGCTTGTTTTGGGGGTCGTCAGGCATTGTGAAAAGTCGCCATGCGGCGCATGAGATCGCCTTCCATTTTTGCCAACACCGAGCGTACGCTTTGCTCCCGCTCGTCCAAGTGTAGGAACTCCCGCTCCACCGCCTCGCGCAATTGGCCGAGGTCGGTTCCGGCAATGGCGTTACGTACGGAAACGAGCACGTCCGGGCCGGTCTTGACCAGTACCCCTTCATCCACTGCCACGTAAACCTCGCCCTCCGCATCGGTTTCGTAGATCAGAATTCCTGGCGCGAGCGCCGCCACACAATCGAGTCGATGTGGCAAGAGTCCAAACGAACCCTCGCGCGTCTCCGCGATGATGCGCGACGCGCCGGTTTTCTCGGCGAAGATCTGGAAGGGCAAGAGAACCTTAAGATTCATGAGTGTCCGCGGCATGTTCGACCTTCGGTTGAGGTTTCGTCCCGGACTTCGGATGCGACTCAGGCGTGGATTTGGCCGTGGACTTCACGGCAGGGTCCGGGGCGGCCTTGGCCTCAGTTTTTGAATCAGGTTCGGCTGGGGCTGCGGGCGGGCCGACTTTCGGTTTTCCCTTCGCTTCATCGATCGCCCCGATCATGTAGAGCGCACTCTCCTGGTAGTCTTTGAATTCATCGCGCAGGATTCGCTCACAGCCGTCCAGTGCGTCCTCCAGGCTGACGAGTTTGCCTTCGAGGCCGGTAAACTGCTTCGTCGTAAAAAACGGCTGGGTTAGGAACCGCTCTAGGCGGCGGGCGCGGGCGACCACATTGCGGTCCTCCTGCGAAAGCTGCTCCAGGCCGAGCATAGCAATGATGTCCTTGAGTTCCGCGTATTGCGCGAGCGTCCGCCGGATTTCCTGCGCCAAGCCGTAATGCCGTGCGCCGACGATGTCCGGCGTGGCCATCTTGGAATTGGATTGTAGCGGGTCGATGGCCGGGAAAAGCCCTTCGCTTGCCCGCTTGCGCGAGAGCACGATCGACGCAGAAAGATGCGAGAACGTATGCACCGCCGCCGGATCGGTGAAATCGTCAGCCGGCACGTACACCGCCTGGATTGAGGTGATGGCGCCGGTATCGGTATTGGCGATGCGCTCCTCCAACCTCGACAGCTCGGTGCCCATGGTCGGCTGATAGCCCAGCCGCGACGGCATCTGGCCCATCAAGCCGGATACCTCCATGCCAGCTTGGATGAAACGAAAAATATTATCGACGAGCAGCAGCACGTCGCGATGCTCGTCGTCGCGAAAATACTCGGCCATCGTCAGCGCCGCATGGCCGACGCGGAAACGGGCGCCAGGGGGTTCATTCATTTGGCCGAACACCATCACCATGTTCCGCAGCACGCCCGCCGCCTTCATGTCGCGATAGAGTTCCTCGCCTTCGCGGCAGCGTTCGCCGATGCCGCAAAAAATACTCACGCCTTCGTGTTGCCCAACCATGTTGTGAATCATCTCAGTGAGCAACACCGTCTTTCCCACGCCCGCCCCGCCGAATAAGCCCGCCTTGCCGCCGCGCTCTAGTGGCATGAGAACATCGATGACCTTGATGCCCGTTTCAAAGATTTCGGACTTCGTGGATCGTCGCGCCAGCGGCGGCGGAGCACGATGCACAGAACGCCATTGGACATCGGACAACGCTGCTTCGCGGTCGATGACGTTGCCAAACACGTCGAACATGCGTGAGAGAACTTCTTTACCCACCGGCGCTTTTAACGGCCCGCCCGTGTCCTCTACCGCCATGCCACGAGCAAGACCTTGCGTGGGCGTCAATGCAATCCCGCGCACATGACGCGCATCCAGTTGCGCCAGCACTTCGATGACGATTTGCCCCTCACCTCCAGCGCACAGCACCGAGTAGATCGGCGGCAAATGCTCGTCGAACCTTATATCCACGACACTGCCGCGCACCGAGACGACCGCGCCGAGGAATGGGACCTTCACAGTTTCTTGTCCAAGCATATTCGGACCTTTCGCAACAGCAGAATCAAGCTGACCAAATGCCGCCAATGACGGCACCCAAAGCCCGATAGCGATGCACCTGGCTTTTACGGCGCGATCTTTCTCCCACTAGGTCGCCGGGCGCATACCTCGGCAAGAGTTTACAGGCCGGGACCCGGCGATAATAGCTTGCTGATCAAGCCATTGATCGGGACCGACCATTTGTAGGTGCTTTCCGTATTAAATAGGTCCAAGCAGTGCCCGAACGCACCCACCCCAGCAGTATCAGCATCGATTTCGATGCTGATACACCCGGGGACCAAGTGGAAAAGATCTTCATTTGCGCCGTGCTTGACGCAAAACATGTGCTGCGCGATCCACCGTCAGACGCCACGGCACAGGCAATTCGAGGTCGGACGGCATCTTACTGCGTGTCATTTTACGTGGCCGATTTCGCAGATATCCCATCGGCTTAAACCGAGTCGCTCAGACAGGTGCTGCCGCACGTTGCAAATGCCGGTCTGCGACTTGCCCGCCCACAAACGGACGTTTTTATCGTTGAAAATAATCGACCGGTCACGCGATCGCGCCAATCGCCCGGTCGCAAAAAAGTAAAGCCAGATATGAGCGGACAACCCGATGATCGAGCATTTGACGAGTTTTCCTGACAACGTCCTCGCCTTCGTCTGCAAGGGACGCGTGACCAAAGCGGATTATGACGCGGTGCTGGTGCCGGCGGTCGTGCAGGCGCTCAAGACGCATGATAAGGTGCGGCTCTATTACGAAACCGCCGGTGATTTCGCCGGCATCGATCCCGGCGCCATGTGGGAAGACTTCAAGGTCGGGATGGAGCATCTCACGCGCTGGGAACGCGTCGCCGTCGTCACCGACGTCGAATGGATTAAGCAGACGATGCGATTCTTCAGCTTCCTGATGCCAGGGACGATGAAATTATTTCCGACGTCGGAGGCGACACAAGCGCGCGAGTGGATCGCTAGCTGAACGCAAAGGCGGACGCGTCGTGAAACGCACCCGCCCCCAAATTAACTCAAGCATCAGCTGTGCGGATCGTTTTCCGCCAGCAGCTGGATGTCGGACGTCCAGTCGGACATTGAGCCGGCGTAGAGTGCCGCTCACTTGGCACTGGTTCGGTTCAGGTATTTCTTGGGCGAAACGCTAGCGGCGTGACGGCTCTTGAGCGGCGTACGCTGAGAGCTGCTATTTTGAGAGGCTCAATCCACATTTCCCATAATGCGATGAGAATCTGAGCACCGAGCGCCAAACCCATGCACGCTCCACCGGCGACAACGACGTAGGCGAAGAATGCTGGATCGAGATATTTGGTGAACCACCAAGAGCCGATATCCATCAGGATGGTCAGGTAGGGAACGACAACGAGACATACGCGTAGCCAGACCGGCGTTTCGCTCAGAGCGAAAATCACGCCGGTCAGCAGGAATATGATGCTGATGCCGAACAGATGAATGTGAGATACTTTGGCCAAATCCGTGATGCTCGTTCCCGTATCCGCTTTCGCGACTTTCTGCACGGCCTCGAAACTCGCGAGAGGCGGGATCGACTGGGCGCCCTCCATATGGCAGCTGATGCAGTTCGCGGCGAAGATCGGTTTGACTTGCGGATAGGTCTCGGCTTTCGCGCCATTATGTACCCACGTCAGAACGCGAGTACGGTCGGCATCGGATATCTTGTCGGCCATCGGCCCCATCAGTGCCGCCTCGATCAAGGTTTTGCCTTTCGGCAACCCGTGATATTGGTCGCTGATACCAGCCACCAAGCCCTCCCCCATCTGTTGATGAGGCTTGATCACAACCAAGTACATGAACGACAGCGCCATCAGGTATCCGACACCAATCAGGAGAAGGAAGCTGCTGAAGAGTGCACGAAAGGTGATGGGCAGGCTGCGTAACGAGAACATTGTAAGCTCCAAGCTTTTGCCCGATTCATAATTGCTTAAATTCAGTGAGCTAGCTCCGCCACTTTCGCGCCTGCATGCACATCAACGCATGAGGGATTGACTGTACCAAGGATGGTCTTAGCGCGCGCCATTTCCTCCGCCGTGCCGTGTGCCATCACTAGAAAGCTATCGGCTTTCAAGGCGGTCTCGTATTGGATCACGCTGTCCTTCGGGATGCCGATGCTATAGAGCGCCGCGCCAAGCGCGCTCATCCCACCAACGATCACAGCGTTTTCGATGCCGGCGATCGCGATGGTGGCCAGATATCCAAGTACGACGACATGCCCCACGACGGGTATCGTCAGGAACAGTCCGCCAAAGAACAAGCCCCAGAGACCGCCCCAAAACGCGCCGCGCTTGCCCCAAAACTTGATCCGGTCACCCGCGTTATAAAAGCCGACGACCTTTTCGTCAGTGTGATAGCCCTTTCCGACGACGCTAAGATTTTTCATCTCGAAGCCGGCTGTAGTTAGCTTCTTCACGGCTGTTTCCGCTGCATTGTGGTCTGCGAATACGGCGATGACTGAGTCAGTTTTAGCTTTTTCCTTTTGATCCTCTTTCAGGATTGGTCTGCCCTTGATGGGCCAGAAGATATCGTCGTAACAGCGTTTAAGCCTC
>Ga0207930_1000745_pt1 | contig 10233 bp, 8 predicted proteins | sample NGESurshal092012_7_FD_184477 | JGI IMG/M metagenome (GOLD analysis project Ga0207930, IMG submission 184477) | Arctic peat soil microbial communities from Barrow, Alaska - NGEE Surface sample 210-3 shallow-092012 (SPAdes) | ecosystem: Environmental > Terrestrial > Soil > Wetlands > Peat ... | reverse complement strand
CGTTGACATGGGTAATACAACCCTGCCGACCCCACACCCGCCCTGACCTGCGCGTTTACCACTCAAGAACGAACTAGCCAGGAAAGTCCCGCTAGAGTCGGCGGCGTCCAAGTTGTCAACAGGGGGTTCGCCCGCCACGGGGGTACGTAGCTTCGGCCTAGAACTCCTGGCCGCCCACGTCTACGTGGCCGTTTGCCACGAGCCAGCGCAGCGCCTCGTGCAGCGTGTCGAGCGAAGTGTGCCGCGGGACGTAACCGAGCACCTCCTGCGCCCGGGCCGTGCTTGCCGCAATACTGCGGAAGACGTGCTCACGTGACATCCTCGCATGCTCGGCTCCGACCCGACGCTCAAACTCCTCCCATTCGACGAAGTCGAGCGCGGGCTGGCGGCCGAACCAGCCGGCTACCCCGGCCGCCAGCCCGCGCAGGGTCATCGCATGCTCGGAGACCACGTGGAAGCTCGAGCCGATCGCCGTCGGCCGGGTGAGCGCCCGCTCGAAGGCCTGCGCCACGTCATCGGCGTGCACATGATGGAGCACGCCGAGGCCGTGATCGGGCAGGGCAAGCGGCTCCCCCAGGGCCAGACGAGTCCACACCTCTGGGTCAAGGTTGCCGGCCGCAGTAATCACAGGCCAGCCAGGGCCGCTGACGTGCCCCGGGTGCAGTACGACGCTGGGCACCCCGCCGGCGAGCGTCTCGCGGTGCAACAGCGCCTCGATCTCCGCTTTGCCCGTCCCGTACTCGCCATACGGGGTGCGAGGCTCATTCTCGGCCACGGGCACGCGGAGAGCTGGCCCGTGCACCCAGATCGAGCCGCAGTGCACCAGCAGCGGACGGATCGGCCTCAGGGCGTCCACCAACTGCTGGGCGGACGCCCCGGTGAAGCAGAGGAGATCGACGACGGCGTCCGGGCGCAGCCCCGCGACACGCTCACCGAAGGTGCCCGACACGTCCCCGGCCTGACGATCAACCGTGATTTGCTTCACTGATCGCCACTCGGGCGCCCGGTGGTAAGGGTCGCGCGCGCCGCGGCTGAGTGCGACGACCTCGTATCCAGCGCGCACCAGCCGAGGCACAAGGTACGTACCGATATGGCCGGTGGCACCGACGACGACAACTCGAGCCATGTCTTGGACCTCTCCATCGATGGGCCGGCTTAAACTTCAGGGATTCCGAGCCGACCTCCCGTCGCGCCACCGAACGTGCTCCTCACAGCGGCCAGTCGAGGCACTCGCGAACTCGGCACGGATCAGTTTAGGCAGCAATGGGCGCGCTGCTGCGTCACCCAGCGGCAGTGATCGGCATCGCCATGGGCTACCTCGTGCTCGTCGAAGGCGTCTTCGGTCAGGCGCTCCAAGGTGCACAGCCCTGGCTCCTGCGGCTCAACGTCGACGGATGGCTGCAGCACGGCACCAAGTACGCCATCAACAGCTGCACGACCGACGGCCTGGGCAACTACACGTGCAAGGGCATCGATAAGGTCCTCACGGTCGGTCACCGCTCGGCGTCCCTGGGTCTGCTGGTCCTTTTCGTCGTTGGCCTGGCCGCGTTGGTGTTCCGACGTCGCGACGTCAGCTGAGCTGGTTCATGACCCCCGACGCGATGAGCTCGAGATGGTCGAGGTCATGCAGGTCGAGCACCTGAAGATAGATCCGGCTGGTACCCACACCTGCGTACTGGCCGATCTTGTCGACGATTTCGTTCGGTGACCCGGCGAGGCCATCGTGCCGCAGCTCGTCCAGGTCGCGGCCGATGGCGGCGGCGCGCCGACGCGCCTCAGTCTCATCCCGCCCGGCGCAGACTGCCAAGGCGTTGCTGAGGGTAAGGGTGGAGAGGTCACGCCCGGCCGCGCCTGCCACCACACGGACGTTCTCGAACAGCCCGGCCGACTCCTGGACGGACACGAACGGCAGGTTGAAGTCCGACGCATAGCGCCCGGCGAGCTCCGGGGTCCGACGCCTGCCCGTGCCCCCGATCACCATCGGCACCGGAGTCTGCACCGGCTTCGGCAGCGCAGGCGAGTCGACCAGCGTGTAGTGCCTGCCCTCATGGGTGAACCGCTCGCCGACGGGGGTCTGCCAGAGCCCGGTGATGATGGCCAACTGCTCCTCGAGCCGGTCAAAACGCTCGCCCACCAACTCGGGGAATGGGATGCCGTATGCCGCATGCTCCCGCTGCGACCAGCCCGCGCCGAGCCCAAGCTCGACCCGTCCGCCTGACATCTCATCGACCTGGGCCACCTGCACCGCCAGTAGCCCGGGGTGCCGAAACGTTGCCGATGTCACCAGGGTGCCGAGCCGGATCGTGTTGGTATCGCGGGCCAGGCCTGCCAGCGTCGTCCAGGTGTCCGTGGGCCCGGGTAAGCCATCGCCGTCGCCCATGACGAGCAGGTGGTCCGAGCGGAAGAACGCTGGGAAGCCGCACTCCTCCGCCTTCCGCGCGATGGCGAGCTGGTCGGCATACGACGCCCCCTGCTGAGGCTCAATGAACAGGCGCAGTTCCATAGGGGCCACCCTATGGGCCGCCTTACGCCCGGAGCCTGATCGAAGCGGGCCTGGACCCACTGGTGACAATCAGCCCCGAAGGCACGACCACCGACTTCTTGTGCAACGCCTCGGGCTACCGCGGGCGATACGGTCCCGGAGACCCAGGAACGAAAGACCATGCCGCCGTCCGCGCCATGCCCGCCGACGATGGCGGCGGTTAGGCTCCATCGATACGGCTGCCGGGCCGGGTGCGACCGCCGGGTCTCCATCCAAACAGATGCTCGGGACAGTGGTCTGATCTCGCATACATCCTGAGGTCGCCAGGTGCCTGGCAGCTAAACGTTGACCACGTGCACGTCGAACCCGCGCCCACCCCCGGCGCCGCTGAGTCCGTCGGCGCCCTGGTGCCCCTCATCGACGCCAACCACCCTCATGACGACGGTGCGGAGAGCACCTTGCCGGGGTTGAGCAGGTGGGCGGGGTCGAGCGCGTCCTTGACGGCGCGGTGCACGCGAAGGCCGACCGCGCCGAGTTCGGTCTCCAGCCAGGCCGTTTTGAGTAACCCCACGCCGTGCTCGCCGGTGATGGTGCCACCGAGGTCCAAGCCCAGTTGCATGACCGCCGAAGGCGGCCTGGGCCCGGGCGACCATCGCGACGTCGGTGGCGTCGAAGACTACCGATGGGTGCATGTTGCCGTCGCCCGCGTGACCTGCGCAGGTCACCAGGACGTTGTGATCTTGGCCGATCTGTTCGATGCCGCGTAGCAGGTCGGCCAGCCGCCCACGGGGGACGCAGACGTCGTCGACCATCTCAGCGCCGAGCGCTTCGTGCGCCGGACGGACCAGCCTCCGGGCCTCGACGAGCAGTTCGCCCTCTGCAGGGTCGTCTGCCACGAGCACCTCGATGGCTCCACGCCGGGCGCAGACCCGGGCGAACTCCTCCAGGTCGGTGGTGGCCCGACGGTCGTCGTCCGACTGGACGAGCAGCAGGGCCCGCGTCCCGTGGGGCAGGCCGAGGTCACGGAGGCGCGACACGACGTCCAGTGTGGGTCCGTCCATTAGCTCCAGCATCGAGGGGCGGGCCCCTGCTGTCATGTAGTCGTTGACCGCCTCGCAGGCGGCCGTGACGTTGTCGAAGCACGCGGCAGCCGTGTGGGGAGCGGCCGCCTGCGGGCGTAGGGCGAGGGTCACCTCGGTGATCACACCCAGCGTTCCCTCCGACCCGACGAACAGGTGGGTGAGGTCGTACCCTGCCACGCCCTTGGCGGTCGCCCGCCCGGTGCGCAACACCGATCCGTCGGCCAGCACGACCTCCAGGGCGTGCACGAAGTCACCGGTCACGCCGTACTTCACGCAGCACAGGCCGCCGGCGTTGGTGGCGACGTTGCCGCCGATGGTCGAACTCTCCCGGGACGCCGGGTCGGGCGGGAAGAACAGCCCGTGGCCGGCGACTGCCCTGGCCAGCTCCGCGTTGACCACGCCGGGCTGCACCACGGCGATCTGCTCACCGACGTCGATCCGCAGGATCTGGTCCATCCGCACCAGGCTGAGCAGGACACACCCGTCGACGGCGTTGGCCCCACCGGAGAGCCCGGTTCGCGCACCCTGGGGCACGACCGGCACACCGTGCCTGGCTGCGACCTGCAGTGCAACGGACACCTCGGCGGTTGACCGTGGCCGCACCAGGGCCGATGGTGTCCCGACCGGGCAGAACCTGGCCTGGTCGGCTGCGTGGGAGTCGACAACGTCCGAGTCGGTAGCCACGACGTCCGTGCCCAGAGCGTCGACGAGCTCGCGGACGACCTCGGGCAGGATCGACGTCACCGTCACACCCGGTGGTAGATGACGGTAGGTCGCTCGGCGCGAAGTGCTTGTGCCGCAAGGGCTCCGAGCTGCCCGATGCTCGAGGCCTCGACACCGTGGGCGCCGATGGCCCGGGCGAGGGCGGGGACATCGGGGCGGTACAGATCCACCGCCTGCGGGGTGATGCCCCGGTCCAGCATCTGCATACGGATCTCGCCGTTGTCCACGATGATGACCGGCAGGGCCAGGCGCAGCTCGGTGGCGGTAATGAGCTCCTGGATGCTGAACATTGCAGCTCCGTCACCGATCAAAGCGATGACTGGGCGGGAAGGGTCCGCCACCTTGGCGCCGATGGCCGCGGGCAAGCCGTACCCAAGGGTGGCGTAGCCAGTCGGGTACAGCAGCCTGTTGGCCGCAGTGAAAGGCCAGTAGTGCACCGTGCCGAAGTAGGTCACCTGTGAGCTGTCCCCCGCGACGACCGTATCGGTTGGCAGGGCCGCGGTCAGGGACCCTTGGACGTCGGCCCACGGTCCGGCGTCGGCGGCGCACTCGGCAGCCATGGCCTTGCGATAGCCGGCCGCTCGGTCGCGCGACCAGTGGCCGATTCCCTTGCCCTTCAACACTTCCAGCACCTCGCTGAGCACCAGGGCCGCATCACCGATGATCGGCACGTCGGCGCGGACGTTCTTGTGCATCTGGGCAGGGTCGAGGTCGATGCGAACGACGGTGCGCTCTCCGGGACGTCCCGGGGCGATCACGCCGCCCCACAGGTCGGAGTCAGCGACTTCGCTGCCGACGATGACCAGGACGTCGGCGTCGTTGGCTGCCTGGTGGGCGGCGGCCAGACGGGCTCCGGCACCCAGAGACGCCGGATGCGACTCGTCCAGGATCCCCTTGCCGTTGACGGTCGTCAGAACGGGTATGGCGAGCTCAGCGAGTGCGCGTATCTGCACGCCGGCGCCACGTGCACCACCCCCGGCCAAGACCAGCGGACGCTGGGCTGCAGCGATCACGGCCGCGACGACCTGGGCGACGGCCGGGTCTGGACGAGCTGGGCTTGCGAACGGCTTGGACGGGCACAGTCGCCGTATCCACTCACCCTCGAGGACGTCGACGGGCACCTCGAGGTGGATCGGGCGCGGGCGGGTTGTTGCGAGTTGTTCGAAGATGGCGGCGACGACCTCGGGGATCTCGTCGGCGCTCTCGACCCGCACGCTGCGACCGCATACGGCGTCTAGGGCGCCCTGTTGGTTCTTCACCTCGTGCAGCCAGCCGAAGTCGGCACCGACCTTGCCGCGGGGCACGCCCGGTGAGATCGCCACCGTGGGCACCGAGTCAGCGTAGGAAGTGGCCAGGGCAGTAATCGCGTTGGTGATACCTGGACCGGAGGTCGTGATAAGCACACCGGGTCGGCCACTGATCCGGGCATACCCGTCAGCGGCGTAGCCCGCGCCCTGCTCGTGGCGGGTGACTACGTGCCGGATCCCGGATTGCGGCAAGTAGCGGTACAGCTCGAGGTTGTGCGTTCCGGGGATACCAAAGACATCTTGCACCCCTTGTGCCACAAGGGCGTCGATGACGGCAGCGCCGCCGGTGATCTGCTCAGCCACCTGGGGAGTTCTTCCGCGGGGCCATGGCGCTGATCAGCTCGTAGGCCGCGTGGGAGGCTGCGATACCGGTCACCTCGGCGTGGTCGTACGCCGGTGCCACCTCCACGATGTCGGCGCCGACGAGGTTCAGGTCGGCGAACCCGCGCAGGAGGCTCAGGAGTTCCCGGCTGGTCAGCCCGCCGGCCTCCGGGGTCCCGGTGCCCGGTGCGAACGCCGGGTCGAGCACGTCGATGTCCAGGGACACGTAGGTGGGCCGGTCGCCGACGCGGGCCTTGATCCGTTCGGCGGCTCCGCGCCAGCCCATGTCGTCCATGTCGTGGCAGGCGATGACCTGGAAGCCGAGCACCTGATCGTCGGTGAGGTCCTCGCGGGTATACAGAGGGCCGCGGATGCCCACGTGGATGCTCCCCGTCTTATCGATCAGTCCCTCCTCGCTGGCACGCCGAAATGGGGTGCCGTGCGTCACGGGCGCCCCGAAGTAGGTGTCCCACGTGTCGAGGTGGGCGTCGAAGTGGACGGCCGCGACGGGCCCGTGCATCTCGTGCATGACCCGCAACAGCGGCAGCGCGATGGTGTGGTCGCCACCGATGGTCAGCAGCCTGGCGCCGGAGTGGGCAATCGAGCGCGCCCCTCGTTCGATCTGACGCACCGCCTCGCTGATGTCGAACGGGTTGCAGGCGATGTCGCCGGCGTCGACGACCTGCTGCACGGCAAAGGGCTCGACGTCTTGCACGGGATTGTAGGTTCGCAAGAGCTTGGACGACGCGCGAATGTGGGCCGGCCCGAAGCGGGCACCGGGGCGGTAGCTGACCCCGGAGTCGAACGGCACGCCCACGACGGCGACGTCGGCGCGCTCGACCTCGTCGAGGCGTGGCAGGCGAGCGAAAGTGGCGGGGCCGCCATAGCGGGGTATGACGGTCGCGTCGACGGGCCCGCGGGGCGTGTCGGCAGCCATCAGTTCAGAGCACCTTCGAGAGAAACCAGAAACCAGAAACCAGAAACCAGAAAATGTTTTGGTACGGGCGTGTTGCGGGTTGGTGAGAACGTCTGCGGCAGTCCCCTGTTCGACGATGACGCCGCCGTCCATGAATACGACCCGGTCGCAGACCTCGCGGGCGAAGCCGATCTCGTGAGTGACCACGATCATCGTCATGCCGTCGGCGGCGAGCCCTTTGATGACGTCGAGCACCTCGCCCACGAGCTCGGGGTGCAGCGCCGAGGTGGGCTCGTCGAAGAGCATGAGCCGCGGTTCCATCGCCATCGCGCGCGCGATGGCGACCCGCTGCTGCTGGCCACCGGAGAGATGGGCTGGGTAGGGAGGCCGCGGACTTGTCGGCCAGCCCGACCCGGGCTGTGCCAGGGAAGTGAGCTTGAGCATCGAGATCACCACATCGGGTTGTCCGAGAGCCCCGCTGCTCATCGTGGCGAGCATCTGGTACCTCGTTCGCCATCTGGCACAACGACCGCTGTCCCTTATCGACCGAACTGATTCCCCGTTGCGCAGCTTGGTGGCGATGTACTGGTGAGCCGAACGCATGGGAACTTCGACTCCGTCACGTGTGATGACTACACCGGCGGGCGACTCGCCGGCACACACCTGGCGGACCTCGGTCACCGTCGCGTCGGCATCATCGCTGGCCAGCCCTACGCCAGCACGGGGCGGGAACGATCCAGGGGATGCATAGAAGCGCTTGCAGAACGTGGAATCCCGACGCCACGTAACCTCTTGGTGCACTCCACCTTCGATGCCGAAGGTGGACGAGGAGCCGCCCTCAGGCTCATGCGTAAGGACGCGCCGCCAACGGCGATTTTCGCAGTCAACGACACCACTGCGATCGGAGCGATGGGCGCGCTAAGGGATCTCGGATGCACAGTGGGGATAGATGTGGCCATCGTTGGTTTCAACGACATCACCATTGCGAGGGACTTGCCCGTACCCCTTAGCACGGTTCGCAGTCCCTTGGCCCAGATGGGCTCTGAGGCGGCCCAGATGCTCATCGCCCGCCTCCGGGGCGAGGCAATCGCCTCACCGCGACACCACCGGCTGCCCACACAGCTCGTCGTTCGGGAATCCTCGGATCCGACCGTTCGCACACGCAGCAGCGCTGCTCGTAGCCCGAGGCGCATGCAGATGTCCTGAACGATGCAATCTCGTGCCCTGAATAATGCCTGGTTGATTAACCAAACGGTGGAGGTGGTGGTCAGCTCCAGCCCGCACTTCGAGCAGTGTTACGAGGGCGGCGGGGTCTCCCCATCGGCTGGGCAGGCCGCTGCTGGCTGGAGGGGCGGCAGAACGTCCTTGACCGTCAGCGCTGGGCTTCCCGGGAGGAACTGCGCTTGGCGATCGTCACCTGGATGGAACGCGCCCATCACCGCAAACGTCGTCAACGCGCCCTCGGCAGGCTCACCCCGATCGAGTTTGAGACAATTCAACAGGTTGCCCCCTCGGCCTGAGAACCACCAACCCCAAGAGCCAACACCAAAGCCGGGGCAGTTCCGAACTCGCCCTCCACTGAACCCGGTGCGGTTCAAATCCCATGCTGTGGTCGCGAGAGGTACGGAACCGTAGAGAGGATCAGAAATGCCAAACGCCGTCGACCCCGTCAACTCAGAAGAATACGAGTCCACACAGGTACCCTCCGGACTGTCCCGCAGGCCACTTCGGGACTGGACCGCAGCGCCACCAGCAGCAGCAGGCGGCACGGTGATGAGTGACCCAGTCCTCGGACCACCGGGTGCGGCCGCAGCGGAACCTGCGCATGTGGGATTCAGTGGTCGCGAGAATCGTCCTCACGACCTCGCCGACCTGGTGATGTATGGCGCGCTGGAACTTTCTCGCCTCATCACGCGACGCGAAGTTTCGTGCATCGAGGTCATGAATACCTATCTTGACCACATCGAACTTCACAATCGGAGCGTCAACGCCATCGTTGCTCTGCGCGACCGAGATGAGTTAGTGGCCGAGGCCCGCGTTCGAGACCGGCAGTTGGCTAGCGGGCAATACCTTGGCTGGATGCACGGGTTCCCGCACGCGGTCAAGGACCTCGCAGCGGCAAAGGGACTACCGTTCACATCGGGGTCACCAATATTCGCCGACAGGATCGCCGACTCGGACGATCTGTTCGTCAAGCGTATCAAGGCAGCCGGCGCAATAATCATTGGCAAAACCAACACACCCGAGTTCGGACTCGGATCCCAAACCTACAACCCTGTCTGGGGCACTACGGCGACGCCGTACGACACATCGCGCACCTCCGGCGGTAGCAGTGGCGGCGCAGCGGCCGCCCTTGCACTGCGTATGGTCCCGGTCGCCGACGGCAGTGACTACATGGGCTCGCTACGAAACCCGCCGGCGTTCAACAACGTGGTGGGGTTTCGCCCCTCGTGGGGCCGTGTGCCGGGTGACGGGTTCATCGCTCAGGGCTCTGTCGTCGGTCCGATGGGCCGCTCGGTGGCCGATGTCGCTCAACTACTGTCCACGATGGCAGGCCCAGACGTAAGTGCCCCGCTTGGCATCGATGAGGACCCCGAAGTCTTCACCCGGAGCCTAAAACGCAACTTCCGCGGAACCCGTATCGCATGGGTGGGCGACTGGGACGGGTACTTGGCCACCGAACGCGGAGTGCTAGATCTATGCGAGTCATCATTCGACGCATTTCGGAGGATCGGTTGCCACGTGGAGCGCGCCCTGCCTGACTACAAGCCCGAGGACATCTGGCAGTTGTTCCTGAAATGGCGTTGGTGGGGACAACTAGGTGACATTGACCTGTACCACGACCCCCGAACACGCAAGCAGATGAAGCCCGAGCTGCTCTGGGAGATCGAGCAAGGGATCGATCTCACAGCTGTCGACCTCACCAAAGCTGCCGAGGCTCGCAACGACTGGCACGCGGCCGTCACGAAGATGTTCGAGACCTATGACTACATTCTTGCGCCAAGTGCGCAGGTGTTCCCGTTCGACAAAGCGACTCACTGGCCGAAGGCCATCGCAGGCCGGAGGATGGATACCTATCACCGGTGGATGGAGACAGTCGCGCCGTGGACGATGACCGGTCATCCAGTTGCGGGCATGCCAGTCGGTTTCGACGACCGGGGACTTCCAATGGGGATCCAGATCATTGGACCAGGCCACGCCGACCTCGCCGTTCTCCAACTCGCCTACGCCTACGAACAGGCAGCCAGGTGGGTGGAACGCGTCCTCCCACCCGCCCTGCGCGACAGATGAAGCCCATGACCAGGGCTCTGGACATGGAGTGATATTTCGTGTGTCGTTAGGAGCGGGTTTTGACCTCGTAGCGCAGGATGAGGTCGGTGCCGGGGTAACGAGTTCGGGTGG
>Ga0207930_1000744_pt1 | contig 10239 bp, 8 predicted proteins | sample NGESurshal092012_7_FD_184477 | JGI IMG/M metagenome (GOLD analysis project Ga0207930, IMG submission 184477) | Arctic peat soil microbial communities from Barrow, Alaska - NGEE Surface sample 210-3 shallow-092012 (SPAdes) | ecosystem: Environmental > Terrestrial > Soil > Wetlands > Peat ... | reverse complement strand
ATAGCCCATGGCCAGCGCGCTGATGACGAACAAGGCCGGCAGCCAGAGCGTGAACCACAGCGGGGAGAGTCTGTATTCCATCACCAGCAGCATCGATCCGAGCGAGGACTGGTGCATGGTCGGCAGCAGCACGCCGAGCGCGACGATCACGAACATCCAACGATCGAGAACGCGCTTGATTGCGGCGAAGCCCCAGCGTTCGAGGAACGCCGGCGAAAACTCGATCCACAGCACTACCACGTAAGCCATCACGCAAAGCGCGACCTCGAACATGACCGAGTTGAGCTGGGCGTGCCACGGCAGCAGCAGATTATAGGCCTGCCAATAGCGGCCGAGATCGAAAATCACGGCAAAGCCGCCGAGTGTATAGCCGAACAGCCCGCTGAGCAGCGCCGGCCGCATCAACGGATGGTATTGGCCGCGATTGAAGATGTAGACCAACAACGCCATGGCGAAGCCGCCGCAGCCGAACGCGGTGCCGATGATGACGTCGACGACGACCCAGATTCCCCAAGGGTAGCCGGGGTTGATGTTGGCGACCGCGCCGAGCCCGAAGAGGAATCGCTGAAGCAGGAAACAGAAGGCGATGACGACCAGCGCGACGAGCACTAGCGTGGTCGGCGTTACCAGGCTTCTGCGCAGCGGTGCTGCCGTGCTCACGATCAACCCTCCTTGGACGGCGGCGCGTCGTCGTCGTGGTGCAGTGCCAAGTTGCGACGAGCCAGGAACGCGAACCCCACGAAGGCGACGAGCGGCGCGATCAGCCACTGATAAATTGTGTGCTGCATGCCTTCGGAGAGCGAGGCGGGAGACTGCCGTCCGACGGTCGGCAATCCGAGTTTCGGGAACGGCACGCCGGCGAGATAGCGCACCTGGGTGCCGCCGGCTTCGTGCTCGCCGTAGACGCCTTTGACGTAGGTCGGAATTGTCGCCGCATTGGGCGGACGGTTCTCGCCGATCTTGCCGCGCGGGAACTGATAGGGAGTACCGGGAGCCGCGGCGGTCCTACGCTCAATCTCCCGTTCAAGCTCCTTGACCGGCCCGAACAGCGAGGCCCCGGTTGGACATACGTCGCAGCAGGCGGGAATCTTGCCGTCCTTCTGCAGATGCCTGCAGAACTCGCACTTGGCGATTTTTCCCAAGGCGCTGCTGAAATCGAATTGCGGCACGCCGAACGGACAGCCGTAGACGCAGTAGCGGCAGCCGATGCAGAGATCCGGGTCATAGCTGACGATGCCGGTTGCCGCGTCCTTCTGCATGGCGCCGACCGGGCAGACCGAAACGCAGGACGGGTCGACGCAATGCAGGCAATGCCGCTTGACGAAGGCGAAACCGTTGATCTCGTGGTCCTTCTGCTCCGCGGTGCCGTTGCGATAGACCTTGATGACGTTGAGCGTGCGGCCCGACAAATCCTCCGCAGAATCCCAGGTGTTCTCGTTCCAGCCGGTCAGGGTCGCCGGGACCTCAGCCGGCATCTTGTTGGCCTCCTTACAGGCGGCCACGCACGCCCTGCAGCCGATACAAAGCGTCGAGTCGTAGAGCATTCCGACCGCCTGCGGCGATATCTGCTTCGGCGGCCGTGCGATGGCGGCCGATGCCTCGGTGGGCACGGCCGCCGCCGCGGTGGCGAAACCGGCGCCCCTCAGGAAATCCCTGCGGTCGACCTCGGTCATGGCTAGACCCGCTCTTTCGTCTCGTCCGGTGCGCTCTTCTTGCCGTCGCCCATCTGCTTGAGCAGCATCGCGCCGGCGCCCACCACGAGGCCGCCCACCACGCCGACCGCTGCCGCGGCGCCAGTGCTGATGCCTTGACCTTTCGCGGCGTCGACCTGCGGGAAGGCGGTCGGCGGCGTCAGAGTCTTGACCGTCGAGAGCGCATGCAGCGGCTTGCGGAACCCGGTTTCTTTCTCGGTACAGCCGAAACATGGATGCCCGGTGCCCACCGGCCACGAGCCGAAGCCGACGTCGCCGAAACCGATCGATGGGCAGTTAGCGTAGGTCTCCGGACCCTTGCAGCCGATCTTGTAGAGGCAGAAACCCTGACGGTGGCCTTCGTCGCCGAACTCGAGGGCGAAACGCCCGGCATCGAAATGCGGCCGCCGCTCGCAGTTCTCGTGGATCAATCGGCCATAGGCGAATTTGGGCCGATTCTGTTGGTCGAGCTCGGGCGGACGACCGAAAGTGAGAAGGTAGAGGACGGTCGAGAGGAAGTTGTAGGGGCTGGGCGGGCAGCCCGGGATATTGATCACCAGCTTGCCGGGAATGACCTCGTGCGTGCCGACTGCGCCTGTCGGGTTTGGATCGGCCGATTGGATGCCACCCCAGGCTGCGCATGAGCCGATAGCAATGACGGCGGCCGCGCCCTCGGCGGCCTCGCGGATGAGTTCGACTTGAGTCTTGCCGCCGACCTTGCAGTAGATGCCGCCATCCTTCATCGGCGTTCCGCCCTCGGTCACGAGCACGTACTTGCCTTTGTTTTTCTCCATCATGGCGTGTTTGTAATCCAGCGCCTGCTTTCCGGCGCCGATGCACAGCGTGTCGTGATAGTCGAGCGAGATGACATCCAGAAGGATCGCCTCCAGCGTCGGGTGGTAGGAGCGCAGCAGCGATTCCGTGCAGCCGGTGCATTCCTGCCCATGCAGCCAGATCACCGGCGGCCTTGCCGGCGCTGTCGCCGCCTCCGCCATGCGCACGCCTGCGGTCGCCGAGAGCCCCATCGTGGCGGCTATCCCGGCGCAGAACTGCAGCATCTGCCGGCGGGTCAGCCCTCCGAATACCGGTTCATCAGGGTTAGGCCCCAGAGAGGCCTCGAAATCGATGTCGGGATTGCAGGTAGCGTCCATGGGCCGGCCCCTGTGAGATTCCTACGTAAGACGCGCTATCAGGGGCGCTGGAATACGGCGATGACGATTGTCAATTTTTTCGGATAAGGCTGACGCTGCGACGACTCACGCCGAGATCAGCCTGTCGATTTCGCCGGCGAGCGCTTCCACGCTGGGGATCGTGACCTGACGGCCGGAAAAGTGTGCCACTCCATCGGTCTCGAGCCGTCCAATGATACGAGAGATGGTCTCGTGGCGCGTGCCGACCATCGAGGCGAGGTCCCGGCGCGACACAGGCAGGTCGATCGATTGCGAGCCGTTCGAGTGCCGACGCCCGTGCCGTTGGACTAGGACGAGCAGAAGATGCACGAGCTTATGGCGGTTCGACAGTGTCGCCTGACGAAACATCATGTCGTGAGCGTGTTCGAGCTCGCCGATCGAGCGTTTGAGAAAACGCAGGCCAAGCGCCGGGTTGCCGGCAAGCAGAGCCGTAATCGCCGCGCGGTCGATGTGACACACTACGCTCGGACCCAGCGCTTCGGCACTGGTCTTGTGTTCGCTGCCGGTGAGGAATGAACGGTATCCGATTGTGTCGCCCGCATAGGCCAGTTCCAACAGTACCGAATTACCGTTGTCATCGAGCCGGCGGATTCCAACGGTGCCGCCGGAGACGCAGTGCACGCCGTCGTTCTGCTCTCCCTGGACGAAGACAACCTCGCCGGAACCATATTCGCGTCGCCGCCGTCCACCGGCCAGCAAGGCGCTCGCGGTTTCGTCAAGATCGTGCCAAACGCTCCGCGGCCCGACGTGGCAGACAACGCAGGCATGATTCTCGTGCTTCGTGCAGCTTTGCGCCATGGTCTATGCCGCGCCTCGGGCGTCCGAGGCGCTCTTTCGATCTGGTCGCGCTAAAATTCGACTGGCATGATGACCCGGCCCAGGCCGGGGGTTTTGATATACCGCAATTAAACTGGCGGCCTCCATCCAAGGTAGTAGCCCCTAATTGCGGCACTCGGCCGGTCTTGCGAGGCCCCCGACGATCTCAGTCCGCCGGGGCGAGGCGCTCGCCGGACGATATCGAGCAAAATTGACGATCATCAACGACGATTGACGTGCTTCCGGCTAATTGCCCAATGGTCCGCAGGATCGGCAGGAAGCCGCGGAGGCGGGCGTCGTTATCCGGGTGCAAGCCATGCAGCGGTCTGGTTCTTATGTTGCGGCTGCCGTCGTCATCGTGGCTGTTGTGGCGGCCGTTGCTTGGGTGCTTACCACGCAACCACAAGCGTTCCCTGGCCTGCAGACGGTCGGTCTCTATAAGTTCAAGGCGATGCCGGTCGGTGCCGATGGACCGCTGAAGGAATGCGTCGTGTGCCACAGCGTCGAGACCGGCGGGCCGCTTCGCGTGGGGCCCCCGCTGCACGGTATCGTGGGGGCACGCAAGGCGCGGACGGAATGGTACGGCTATTCGGCGGCGCTGCGGAAGGCCGAGGGCAAATGGACCGAAGCCGATCTCGACAAGTTTCTGACTTCGCCAAGCAAGTTCCTGCCGGGTACGTCGAAAACCCTCATCGGCATTCCCGATGCCAAGCAGCGCGCAGACATTATCGCGGCTCTGAAGAAGGCGCCGTAATAGGCCCCGGTTTGCGGAGCTAGAATTACATCTACGCCGACGGCACCGATTTTGTGCTTTTTGAAAATATGATCCGGCAACTACTCGCGCTCATGCAACAATCGTGCATTGCCACGCGGATCGACTACATTGCGCTCCGCAAGTTTGCCGCAAAGCAATGACGAACAAGATTTGATTCTTCCTATTGATCCTCGTCAAAGCGGAGCAATGCAAATTGTTCAACATATAAAGTTGTAAGCGCATCCTTGACCCCTGCGAAGAACGCTTGTCGCTCAAGCAGAGATAATAATTCGACTGGAAACTCGATGGGTCGGAGCCGGCACCATAAAAGCGATCATGGCAGGCATTCCATGTCGCGCCGATCATTCTTGAGAGGTTCGGGGATTGGCGCCGCGAGTACGGTGATGCTCGATACAACGTTGCCAGATTTTCTCGCTTCAGACGCGCAGGCCGCGGAACGGGATGCCGTCGGTCCGGGGCCGGTTCCGCTGACGCTCGACGTGAACAATGTGTCGCATTCGCTATTCATCGAGCCGAAAACGACGTTAGCCGAAGCATTGCGCGATTCGCTCGATTTGACCGGAACCAAGGTCGGTTGCGACCGCGGCGCTTGTTCGGCTTGCACGGTCTGGCTCGACGGGAAGCCGATCGCAGCTTGTATGATGCTGGCAATCGATGTCGGCAGTCGCAAGATTACGACGATCGAAGGATTGGCGCACGGTGACGAGCTGCATCCCGTGCAGTCTGCTTTCATCGCGCATGACGCCGTGCAGTGCGGGTTCTGCACGCCGGGTCTCGTGATGAGTTGCGCGGCGCTGCTCGAAAGCAATCCGACCCCCACGATCGACGATATCAAAGCAGCAACCAGTGGCCATCTCTGCCGCTGCGGCACCCATCCGCATGTACATGACGCGATGCTGGATGCGTCCCGGATTAGGAAGACCTAATCATGACGTCCGCCGATACGCGCTCGCAAAAATATCCCGTCGGAATCGACAGCGTGTCGATGGCAGAGATCGAGCGTCGCGTTCCCGCCGGCGAGGCGCCGCCGCTTCCGCCAAATGCACAGCTGGCCGTGATCGGAAAATCAATTCCGCGCATTAATGGCCGCGCCAAGGTCACGGGTGCGGCCCCGTTCACGGTCGACGTGAAACTGCCGGGCATGCTGTACGCACGCCTATTGCGATCGCCGTTGCCGCATGCCCGTGTCATGTCGATTGATATAGGTGCCGCAGAACGGCATCCGGGGGTGCGCGCGATCCACGTCATCAACGACGTGGTGGGACGTGCCGTCGAGACGACCGGACAGAATACGCCTGCCGGGACAAGCGGTCGTCGCGTTCTCTATGTTGGCGATCCGATCGCCGCGGTCGCCGCCGTCACGCCGGAGGCGGCGCAGGCAGCGGTGGATCTAATCAAAGTCGATTATCAGCCGCTTGCATTCGTGGTTGATCTCGAGGATGCACGCAAGCCCGACGCGCCACGCGTCTTCGAGCATCCGGTACATGGTGAGAGCTTTGCCGGCGGAAACCCGGCGGGCACCGCGCTGCCGCAACAGGGCAATGTCCTCGGTCCGAATAAAAGCGGCTCGCGCGGCGATGCCGCAGCCGGGTTCGCGGATGCCGATGTCGTCGTCGAGCACGAGTTCCGCACCCAAGTGCAGACCCATTGCTGCCTCGAGCCGCACGGTCTGGTGGCCGACTGGCGAAAGGATGGGCTCACCGTCTACATGTCTACGCAATTTACGGCCGGCATACGCGCCGAACTCGCCGCAGCCTTCGGCCTGCCGCTCAGCCGCGTGCGTGTGATCGTCGATGCGATGGGCGGCGGGTTCGGATCGAAGTCCAGCGCCGGCAATTATGCGCGTGCGGCGGTCACGCTGTCGCGCCAAGCCAATGCTCCGGTCAGGCTCGTGCTTGACCGGCACGAGGAGCAGATCGACAGCGGCAATCGCCCGGCGACGGTGCAACGGCTGCGCGTCGGGGCGCGGCGCAATGGCACGCTCACAGCGATTGCCATCGACACTTACGGGACGTCCGGCGTCGGGCTCGGCGCCGGCATCGGCAACTTCGCTCAAGCAATTTACGATTGCGCCAATTTCGAATTGCTCCAGTACGATGTCTTCATCAATGCCGGCCCGGGCTGCGCGATGCGCGCGCCCGGCAATGTTCCAGGCGCCTTCGCGCTCGAACAGACTATCGATGAGCTAGCCGAGAAACTCGGCATGGATCCCTTGACGTTGCGCGAGCGGATCGATCTGAGCGCGGTGCGCCGCGAAGAACGGCGCATCGGGGCCGCGCGCTTCGGCTGGAACCGCCGGCGGGCGCCCGGCAGCGATAGCGGTCCCATCAAGCGCGGCCTTGGCATGGCGCAATCGCTTTGGGGAGCCAACGTACGAACCAATTCGGCCTGCGAAGTTCGCATATTCCGCGACGGCTCCGTCGAGGTGCTTTCGAGCGTCCAGGATATCGGGACCGGCATCGGCACCGTGCTGGCGCAAGTCGTTGCGGAGGAACTGGGCTTGCGGCCCGAGGACATCATGGTTCGCATCGGCGACACGGAATATCCTGCGGGCCCGCCATCGTATGGAAGTCTGACAACGGCGTCGATCACGCCGCCGGCCAGAAATGCCGCGTATCAGGTGCTGCGAAAACTTATCGAGATTGTGGCGCCGTCCATCGCGGCGGCTGCCGGAAACTTAGTGGCGCGTGCCGGTCGAATCAGCACTGCCGACAACAGTCGCAGTATCGGTTTTCGGGAGGCGGCGGCGCAATTGCCCACCGATCAAATCGGCGTCGTCGCGAGCCGCTCCGACGATTATGCCGGCTTCGCTCGCAAGATGGGCGATATGGCCTCGGCGCAAAACGCGCTGGGCGGCGTGCAATTTGCCGAGGTTGCGGTCGACACCGAGACCGGGATCGTTCGCGTGGAACGCGTCGTCGCGGTGCAAGACTGCGGTCGCCCGATGAACCCCCTGCAAATCGAGAGCCAGGTTCAGGGCGGAATCCTGCAAGGGATTTCCTATGCCTTGTTCGAGGAGCGCATCCTCGACCGGCACACCGGCCATATGCTCAATGCCAACCTGGAACAATACAAGATCCTGCGCTCGCGCGAGACACCTGCGATAGAAGTGCACCTGCTGGAAAATTATCAGGGCATGAGCGCGACCGACGCCTATGGCATCGCCGAGCCGTCGAATATCGCCACCGCTCCTGCGATCGCAAATGCCGTCTACAACGCGATCGGCGTGCGCCTGCGGCAGTTGCCGATGTCACCCGCCGCCGTTCTGGCCGCGCTCGGCCGAATTCCACAGCGGAGCGGACCGACATGAATAGCTTCGAATGGAGCAGCCCGCGCGACATCGCGCAAGCGGCTGGCGTCGCCACAACGACAGTGGCGGCGGCGATGGTCAGCCAGAGCGGGCGGCTTTCGACCGACGGCGTGGTCTTCAAGGCCGGAGGCATCGACCTGCTCGATTTAATGAAGGAAGGCCTGCTGGCGCCGCGCGGCATCGTGAACTTGCGCGAGATTCCCGATCTTGCTGTCATTGCGCAGGCGGACGATGGCGGCGTGCGTATCGGGGCGAATGTTACGCTCGCGCAGCTCGCCGCCGATCCTGTCATACGCACGCGTTTTCTCGCCTTGGCCGATGTCGCGGGCAATTCCGCCAGCCCGCAGATTCGCCAGGTGGCGACGATTGGCGGGAATCTGCTGCAGCGCCCGCGCTGCTGGTATTTCCGCTCGCGCGATCACCACTGCGCCCGCAAGGGCGGCGAGGTCTGCTTCGCATTCGCCGGGGAGAATCAATATCACGCCATTTTCGACCACAACGGTTGCGCGATGGTGCATCCCTCGACCTCGGCGACCGCATTGGTTGCGCTCGGTGCCAAGCTTGAGCTCACCAGTGCGGCGGGAACCAAGCGGGTCGTGGGTTTGGAACAATTCTTCCTGCTGCCCGAGGTCGACATTCAGCGTGAGAATGATCTGACACCGGGCGAAATTCTTACCGCGATCTTGCTGCCGCCGCCGGCGCCGACGTCGCGATCGATCCACATCAAGCAAGGCGAAACCGATTCGTTCGATTGGCCGATCGCCGATGTCGCGGTCGCGCTCGACACGGCGCCGGGTGGAGCATGTCGAGCCGCAGCGGTCATTCTCGGCGCCGCGGCACCGGTGCCGCATCGTGCCAAAGCGGCCGAGGCATTGCTGGTCGGAAAGACGATCGATGCGGATGTCGCTCGCGCCGCCGCTCACGCCGCCTTGCAGGGCGCCGCGCCGCTGACCAAGAACGCCTACAAGCTTCCGATTTTCGAGACGCTGGTCCGCCGCGCGATTCTTGCCGTTGTCCGCGGAGGATAGCGCAAGAATTAAAAGGGCGAGCTCCGCCGCGAAGTAAAGGAGTCGATTTCATGGTCACACGAAGAGAAGCGACCGCTGGCATTCTCTCGACCGCCGTTCTCGCGGTACGCCTAGCCTCGCAGCACAGGAAGCAATGACCATGAAACTGCCACCGCCGCACGCGGACCTAATTTCGTCCATTACAATAAAGTCCGCGTGTTTCAGCGCTTTTTCGTAGCGTGCAATTTTCTCCATGCAACACGGATGCAACATGGATGCGATGAAAGTCTGATTTTGTTCTCCCCACGCTGCCATCCAATCTGATAGGCATTCGCGACCGCCATGACTCGGCACCTCACGCCCGCCACCGCGACCTTCATCGGCGCCGCCGGCAATAAACTCGTCGCCGACGTGTTCGGCGACAGCGGCTCGCCCGTGCTGTTGCTGCATGGCGGCGGCCAGACCCGCCACGCCTGGCATAAAACCGCGCAAGAGATCGCGCGCAAGGGTCATACAGCCTATGCGCTCGATCAACGCGGCCATGGAGACTCCGACTGGGTGGCGAACGGCGCCTACGAATTCTCGGATTATGCCGCCGACGCAAAGGTCGTTGCCGCCGAACTCGCCCGCCGCTCGGGCGCAAAGCCGATAGCAATTGGTGCTTCACTCGGCGGCATTGCTTCGCTTCTCGCTGAAGGTGAGTCCGAACGCGACAAGGGCGTTCATGTCTTCTCCGCGCTGGTTCTTGTCGACATCACCCCGCGCGTGGACCTGAGCGGCGTTGCAAAGGTTCTCGGCTTCATGCGGGCAAACGCCAAGGAAGGGTTCGCGTCGATCGCCGAGGCTGCGCAGGTGGTCGCCGACTATCTTCCGCAGCGGCCGCGGCCGAAGAGCAATGAGGGACTGAAGAAGAATCTCCGCCTATCGCCCGATGGCCGCTGGCGTTGGCACTGGGATCCGCGCTTCCTCGATGGTCCGCGCGCAGCCGGAACTGACCGTCGTGCGCTCGAAGCCGCGTTGATCGAGGCTGCGCGCCGAATCCAGATCCCCGCCCTGTTGGTGCGCGGCGCATCCTCCGAGCTCGTGAAGGAGGCGCATGCCAAGGAATTTCTCGAGCTGGTACCGCACGCCGATTACGTCGATGTCAGCGGCGCGCGGCATATGGTGGCGGGCGATCGCAACGACCACTTCTCCGCCGCCGTCCTTTCCTTCATCGGACGGCTGCCGAGGGCGGCGTGATTTCAGGCCAGTGGGCAGAAAGCTCATTCCGCCGGCCGTCGACGGCGGCAGAGCCTGCGACGAGCGTCGCCGCCGATGCGAGCGGGGCGGCCGGCCTCGTCGCGACCGGCGCTGTCGCAACGACGCATGTCAGCGCGCTAGCAAGCGATCATGTTAGCAAGCTAGCAAGTCAGCAAGCTAGCAAGTCAGCAAGCTAGCAAGTCAGCAAGTC
>Ga0207930_1000742_pt1 | contig 10252 bp, 9 predicted proteins | sample NGESurshal092012_7_FD_184477 | JGI IMG/M metagenome (GOLD analysis project Ga0207930, IMG submission 184477) | Arctic peat soil microbial communities from Barrow, Alaska - NGEE Surface sample 210-3 shallow-092012 (SPAdes) | ecosystem: Environmental > Terrestrial > Soil > Wetlands > Peat ... | reverse complement strand
ACCGCTGCGGGGCCGAGCTGCCCGGCTGACCGGCCTAGCTAGGCTACGAACAGCGAGCCGGCCCGAGCGGGCCGAGCCGGGCGGAGGTGGCAGGTGTCCGAGCTGGCCTGGACGCCGGACGCGGCGTGGGTCGAGCGGGCGGTGGCGGCGCGGTTTCTGCGGACCCAAGGCCTGGCGACGTACGCCGAGCTGTCGGCCAAGGCGGCCGCCGACCCGGCGTGGTTCTGGGACGCGGTGGTTGGCTTTCTCGACCTGCCCTTTGACACGCCGTACCAGCAGGTGCTCGACACCAGCCGAGGGCCGCAGTGGGCGCGGTGGTTCGTCGGCGGGGAGGTGAACGCCGCCCAGCTCTGCACCCGGGCAGCCGACACCGATCCCGACCGGCTCGCTATCGTGGCCGAGAGCGAGGACGGGGCAGTGACCCGGCTGACCTACGCGCAGCTGCGCGACCAGGTCGCCCGGGCTGCCGGAGTCCTGGCCGCGATGGGCGTGGGTCGCGGGGACGCGGTCGGGCTGTTCCTGCCGTACTCCGCCGAGGCGGTGGTGGCGTTCCTGGCCGCCGGCTGGCTGGGCGCCGCCGCGGTGCCGGTGTTCTCCGGAATGGGCGCCCCACCGGTGGCCCGCCGGCTCGCCGACTCCGGCGCCCGAGTCTTGGTCACCGCGGACGGGATGCTGCGCCGGGGCCGGCCGGTGCCGATGCTCGCGGTGGCTCGGGAGGCGGTCGCGCTCGCCGGTGGGGCGGTGTCGCTGCTTGTCGTCGACCAGCTCGGCGCGGCCGGGACGCTGGTCGAGCCCGACCGCGACTGGGCCGAGTCGCTGGCCACGGCCGCCCCGGTACCCGCTGCCCGTACCGGCTCCGAGGACCCCTTCCTGGTCGCCTACACCTCCGGTACGACGGGGCTGCCCAAGGGAGCGGTGCACACCCACGCCGGGTTCCCGATCCAGTGCGCCCAAGAAGGCGCCTTCGACCTCGACATCGGCCCGGACGACGTCGTGAGCTGGGTCAGTGACCTGGGCTGGATCATGGGGCCGTGGACGATCTTCGCTGCGCTCGGCAACCAAGCCACGCTGGCGCTCTACGCCGGCGCCCCGGACCAGCCGGACCACAGTCGGGTCTGGCAGTGGGTCGATCGACACAGCGTCAGCGTGCTCGGGGTCTCACCGACCTTGATCCGGGCGCTACAGGCCGCCGGCGAGCAGCCGGTGCAGGCCACCAGCCGGCGCAGCCTGCGGGTCTTCGGTTCGACCGGGGAGCCGTGGACGCCTTCGCCGTGGCAGTGGCTGCACGAGGTGGTGGGGGAGCGGCGGCGACCGATCGTCAACGTCTCCGGCGGCACCGAGGCCGGCATCCTGGTGGCGGTGCAACCGCTGCTCGGCGTCAAGCCGGTGTCTGTGGGCGGCCCGACGCTGGGCAAGGCGGTGATTGTGCTGGGCGCCGACGCCACTCCGCTCGGCCCGGGTGAGCTCGGTGAGCTGGCGGTCACCGCGCCCTGGCCGGGCATGACCCGCGGGTTCTGGCGGGAGGGACCGGAGCGTTACCTGGCCAGCTACTGGAGCCGATTCCCCGACATCTGGGTACACGGCGACTGGGCGTCGTACGACGCCGACGGCTTCTGGTACCTCCACGGCCGTTCGGACGACACCCTCAACGTCGGCGGCAAGCGGATCGGCCCAGCCGAGGTGGAGGCGGTGCTGGACGCCCATCCCGAGGTGGTCACCGCCGCGGTGGTGGGCGTGCCGCACCCGATCAAGGGTGAGGCGATGGCCGCCTTTTGCGTCCCGGTGCCCGGGCTGAGCCCGGACGATGCCCTCGACCAGCGACTGCGCGCGGCGGTGGTGGCCGAGTTTGGCAAGGCATTCGCGCTGCAGGAGCTGATCTTCGTCGCGGACCTGCCCAAGACCCGCTCCGGCAAGGTCATGCGCCGGTTGGTACGCGCCCACGCCCTGGGCGAACAGCTCGGCGACCTCAGCGGGCTGGACAACCCGGAGGCGGTCGAGGCCCTGCCCCGGCTGGCCAGTTCCTACAATCTGCGGCCATGACCACACCAGTCAGCGGATCCGTCGAGACCAGGCCCCAGACTGCCGAGGGCGACACCGGCGACGGCGACGACTACGCGCACTACGCCCGCAAGGAGGAGATCACCCGGGCGGCCATCGAGGGCGGCCGGATCACCGCGATCTGCGGCTGGCAGTTCGAGCCGGTCCGCGACCCCAGCCGGTTCCCGGTGTGCCCGCGGTGCAAGGAGCTGAAGGACCTCGCTCAGCAGCTGCTGTGACTCCGCCGGTGGGATACGGCCGGTGGGTGATCGTGGTGCGGCTGGTGTCCGCGACACGCCGTCCGACCGAGCACTGAGCGCACCACGATCGCGACGGCGCAGCCCCGATGGTGATTCTGCTGGTCCGGTCCCTTCCAGACGACCGCGGCCGCAGGCCCGTCCGGTGACCGTGACCGGCCGCCAGGGACCGCAGGCCGCCGATCGTCTATGCGACGCGTGATTCAGGCGCGGCGCTGGAAGGCCGCGATCCCCATTCGACACAAGATCACAGGGGCACTGGGCCTTGGCTAACTTGCGCAGGTCCGCGGACTGCTCGGCCGGCACCCATGCGTACCGTCACCCACTGGTCCGAACTCCCCGGACACCCATTTACGCTTCGCGCTGCCCGTCAACACCGTTCCCGTAGTGGCACACGGCCGCGAGGCCCAACCAACCGCTTCGGGCGGTTCAGCGCCGGACCGGGTCACTGGTCCCGTCCAGGTCCGCGACCGGAGCCTGTGCAGCGACCCACCGATCAAACCGCTCGTGGGGCTGGGACGAAGCCCGTTGCATGTTGATTGGTTTCGGTACGGTCCCAGGCAGCCAGACTGACGCCAAGGACAAAGCATGAGGAGCCCACCAGTGCAGGTCGAGTGCAGCTACCCCGTCCCGCCGATACGGTTGTACGAGGTGCTGACCGACCTCGACTTTCTGATTGCGCGCAACGAGCGGTACGGCGGCGTCGGCACCCCGACCGTCGAGCAGACCGGCGACGCCTTGGTGGTCACAACCGTGCGCCGAATCCCGCTCGAGCACGCGCCGGCGGTGGCGCACCGATTCCTCGGCGACGGCCAGCTCGTTCAGGTCGACCGGTGGGCGCCGCCCACGGCCGACCGGGCCTTGGCTGCGGTCGCGATCGACCCCGGCCGGATCCCGATGCAGATACGTGGCAGCTACGATATCCGGCCGGTGGATGACGGTTGCGTGTACGTCGCCGCCATCGACTTGAAGGTGAAGGTGCCGTTGATCGGGGGCGCGATCGCCAGCCAGGTGTCGGGCCTGATGCGCCAGCTGCTCACCGCGGAGATGCACTTCACCCAGGAGTGGCTCGCTCGCTGACCGAGCTGGTCACGGACGCCGTTTCGAGTGCCGGGTCCCGGGTCGGGCGCAGCCTGAGGCCAGCGGCGTCCGCCGCGGCGAGCCCACTACCCGGGTGCGAGCGAGCCGAATCGGCTCGGTCGGGCCGCGGCGGTGCAGCAGCTCGGGGGGCAGCTGGGTGCGCAGCTGCTCCCGGGCGTCGCTGTCGCGGAACAAAGTTGGTGACGTTGATCAGGATGATGTTGAACAGCGCGGTGAACTCGTCGGGGTGCAGTTGCAGGTAGTCGACGTGCTCGTCGTCGCGAGCGACGTCGCCCCAACTGGGTCTGGTCCGACCCGGCAGCGGAAGCGGACCAGGTCTCCGTCGCGCAGCGCCTCGACCCAACCTGCCGACGCGCCCACCACAACCACGTCCCGTGCCGCTACAACGCTCCGCTCGGTGCGGCGTCTCGCCGCCGGCTGCCCTGGTCCACCGGCCGTCCTCGTTCCAGGCGCTGGCGCCAGCCGGAACCGCCGACGACCGCGGGAAGGCCGTCGCCGAGTTGCGCGTTGCATCGGGTGCGCTCCCGGCTTTCCAAGCCGGTCGCCCCATGTGCCTGCCCTGACCCAGCGACGGCCCGTCCGCGGACGCGCCGTGCATAGCTTCGCGGACCGCCACCGATCCGCGCGAAAGAGGAACTTCGTGACCATCGTGGCCGACACCTACCGCGCCCGGCGGGACGGCTGGCAAGACGAGGCCGCCTGCCGCGACTCCGACATCGAGCTGTTCTTCCCGACCGACGGTGAGCGCGGACCCCTGCGCGCGGACCGCGAGCGGGCAGCCAAGAGCGTCTGCGCCGCCTGTCCGGTACGGCTGCCGTGCCTCGACTACGCCCTGGCCTATGGCGAAACCCATGGCATCTGGGGCGGTCTCACCGAGGAGGAACGCGCCACGGAGCGCCGTCGGCGTCGCCGGGCCGCCGGCGGCTGAGGGAAGCCGCGGCTTGTCTGCTAGCGCAGCAGCTCGCTCTCGTCGGCATCAGGCTCCGACCGCAGGTGGAGACACCGCTTCCCGAACTCCCCAGAGCCGGCCGCGGGCGGTCGACTCCACCGCCGCCGCGAGCTCGGGCAGCGGCACGGTGTCAGCCAGCTCGTCCCGGCATCGCGAAACCACGCGCAGCACGTCACCGGCGGACAGGGCGTGCTCGAACTCCGTCGTCAGGCGCTCCACCGCCTGCACGAGCTGGACCGAACCCGCGAGTTGCGGATGTGCGGGCATACGCGTCCTCCACGGATGTGCCGTCGCCGCCGACCCGGACGTGTAGCCGGCCCTGAGGCGACTATGGGCCGGCCGCTGTCCCGTCCGAACGGTGCGTACGTCGAGAAACCATCCAGGTATCGGTCGGGGACAGGCGGCGATACCGGGAGGATCGGGACAGAACCTACTGGACATCCGCAGTAGCTGCCCAGTGCTGTCGCTAGGTTGGGCGAGTGAGCCGGGCCGAGGGTCCCTGGGTGAGTTGTCCACACTGCGGCGATGCCGTGTTGCTCAGTGCCTTCGTCGAGGCGGATGACGAACCCGGGGTGCTGGTCGCCGTGTGCCGGTCCTGTGCCCGACACCTGGTGGCCCAACCGCCGGCGCATCCGAGTGGCGGCTGACCCGGATGCTGGGGTGCTCTGGGTGGTGGCAGCGCGCCCCAGCCGGCAAGACAACACTCGCTGGCGGATTGACAGGGACGACCCCGGTCTGGCGTGCGGTCGTCGACCGTGAGCAACCCACGCGGCCTGGGGTCCCAGCGGCGCGGATGGACGCGGGTGACGGACCCCCCGCCCTACACTCACCGGCGTGAGTCGACCGCAGCCTCCGGCTACCGCTCAAGACGACCAGCCGCCGCCGGCCACGGCGGTGCCCGATCTCGACCGCCCGATCCCGGCGGGTCGCGCAGACCGCGCTGGCCGCGGTGACCTGAGCGGTCGCAACACCGCTGCGGTATCGGACATCGCGCGGTTGGTCGAGGACCAGTTCCGGATGGGGTTCCCGCACCGGATCTGGGTTGCCGGCGAGGTGTCCGAGGTCCGGCACGGTGCCGACGGTGGGCTGTACTTCGACCTGCGGGCCACCGGCGAGGGCTCCGGCGGCCTGCGGCTGCCCGCCGTCGTCACGGGTGAGGTGCTGCCGGAAGTCGGCGCGGTGCTCGACCGGATGCACGACGCCGACGTGGCGGACCTGGTCTGCGAGGGCCGGCTGCTGCGCGCCGGCGGACTGCTGCGGTACCACTTCGCCGAGCATCGGCTGGACTTCGTGGTCACCGCGCTGGACCCGACCACCACCAGCGCCGGTCTGGCGGCGGACCAAGAGGCGGTCCGCCACCGAGTCGCGGCCGAACGGCTGGCCGAGCGACAGCGGGTGCTCTCGCCGGGGGCGGCGCCCGTCCGGGTGGCCGTGGTGGGCCGTCCCGGCTCGCCGGCGGTACGTCGGGTGATGGAGCGGCTCAGCGGTTCGGGGTACGCCGTGCGGGCGCGGGTGGTGCCGGTCGCGGCGGCCGGGGGTGCCGCTGCCGAGCACCTCGCGGCAGCCATACCGGCCGCCGCCGCCGATGCCGACCTCGTGCTCCTGGTCCGCGAGGAAGGCCGCCGACTCGGGCTCGCACCATTCGACAGCTATCCGCTCGCGCGGGCCATCGCGGCCACCACGGTCCCGGTGGTGACCGGCATCGGTGCCGCCGAGGATCACACGGTCGCCGACGAGGTCGCCTTCGAGGCGGCGCCGACCGCGCTGGCCGCGGCTGACGCTGTGCTGGCTCGGATCAGCGCGGCGGAGCAGCGGCTGCGGGTGGCTCGAGACGACGTCCGGGCGCAGGGGGTCCAGGCCCTCGACCGCGCCGGCGACCAGTTGGCCCACGCCCGTGACGAGGTCGAGCACACCGGGCGCGAGGCGGAGCGGCGCGCCGCCGGTGCCGCCAACCGCCGGTATCGCTGGGTGCTCGCCGGGGCGGGGGTGCTCGCCCTCGCTCTGGTCGCCGTCGCCGTACTCGCGCACTCCGGTTGGTGGTTGCTCGGCCTGGTGGCGCTGGTCGCCCTGGTGGCCGGCTTCCACTGGCAGCGCACGTCGTACCTGCGGAAGGGGAGTCGGGCGATGGTCGCCGAGGTCAGCTTCACCGAGGTGTTGGAGCGGTTGCGGCGGATCCGCGACGAGCTGGCACTGACTTCCAGTCCGGAGAAGGTCTACCGGTTCAGTGACGAGGCTCGCCAGCTGGTTGAGCGAGGCGAGAGCGTGCTGGGGCGCCCCTTGGACGCGGTGGCTGAGCCACTCTCGCCACCCTCGCCACCGAAGGTAACCGCCGCCACCGCTGACACCGTCAGCATCCCGAGCGTCCCGAGCGCGGCTAGCTCGACGGCCGCCGTGGCCGGCACCGAGCCCCCGGTCACCACTGGGGCGACCGCCGACCCGGCGACGGCGCCACCGCGGTAACTGGGGAATGTCCAACTCTTGACAGCTTCCAGTTAAAGCGGCGTGGTCCGTGGGGTGACACCTCAGGTCGACGCCGTGGAGATGTTGCGCGCCGCCGGCCTGCGGGTCACCGGAGCGCGGCTGGCCGCGCTGGACGCTCTGGCCGGCGGCGGTCACCTCAGCGCCGATGAGGTCGTCACCGAAGTTCGCGAACGCCTCGGGGCGGTGTCCACCCAGGCCGGGTACGACGTGCTCCGCGCCCTGGTGGCGGCCGGCTTGGCCTGCCGGGTAGAGCCCGCCGGATCACCGGCCCGCTACGAGGCCCGTGCCGGCGACAACCACCACCACGTCGTCTGCCGCGGCTGCGGTGCCATCGCCGACGTCGACTGCGCCGTCGGCGGCGCGCCCTGCCTGGAACCGGCCGCGCACGACGGCTTCGTCATCGACGAGGCCGAGGTCACCTACTGGGGGCTGTGTCCTGCCTGCCAGGCCCCGCAATCCGTCCCGTCCCGACGTACGGAGGTCTCCGCATGACCGACGCCAGGTCGCCACCTGACCACTCGCCAAGGCCATCCCGTCTACGACAACCAGAACCAGCGCACGGTCGGCTCTCGCGGGCCGGCGACGATGGAGAACTACCACTTCCTGGAGAAGATCAGCCACTTCGACCGGGAGCGGATCCCCGAGCGGGTGGTGCACGCCCGCGGCTTCGTCGCCCACGGCTCCTTCGAGGCCTACGGCACCATCGGCGACCAGCCCGCTGCGACCTACACCCGGGCCAAGCTGTTCAGCGACAATGGCAAGCGCACGCCGGTCACCATTCGGTTCTCTACCGTCATCGGCGGCCGGGACTCCTCCGAGGTGGCCCGCGACCCGCGCGGGTTCGCCGTCAAGTTCCGCACCGAGGACGGCAACTGGGACCTGGTCGGGAACGACCTAGCGGTGTTCTTCATCCGGGACGCGATCAAGTTCCCGGATGTGATCCACGCACTGAAGCCCGACCCGGTCACCTTCCGCCAGGAGCCACAGCGGATCTTCGACTTCATGTCGCAGACGCCGGAGTCCATGCACATGCTGAGCTTCCTGTTCGGCCCGCGCGGCATCCCGGCGGACTACCGGCACATGGACGGCTTCGGCGTGAACACCTACCGGCTGGTCAACGCCGCCAGCGAGGGCGTGCTGGTCAAGTTCCACTGGAAGACCCAGCAGGGGCTGAAGTCGCTGACCCAGGCACAGGCCCAGGCCATCCAGGCCACCGACTTCGGCCACGCCTCCAAGGACCTCTATGAGGCGATCGAGCGCGGCGACTACCCAGGCTGGGAGCACTGCGTCCAGATCATGAGCGACGACGAGCACCCCGAGCTCGACTTCGACCCGCTGGATGACACCAAGACCTGGCCAGAAGACGTGTTCCCACTGCGGCCGGTCGGCATGATGACGCTGGACCGCAACGTCACCAGCCACCACGACGAGAACGAGCAGGCCGCGTTCGGCACCGGCGTCCTCGTCGACGGCATCGACTTCTCCGACGACAAGATGCTGGTCGGACGCACCTTTTCTTACAGCGACACGCAGCGCTACCGAGTCGGACCCAACTACCAGCAGCTGTCGGTGAACCGGCCGCGCGAGGACGTCGAGGTCCGCACGAACCAGACCGGTGGGCCGATGTCCTACGGTCGCGACCAGGTCGGGACCAACCCGCACATCAACTTCGAGCCCTCCGGCGCGGCCGGGTTGGTCGAAGCCACGCCGACTGCCCCGGCGTACGAGCCGTACGTCGGCGGGCCGGTGGGGCGAGCCGCGATCGAGCGGAAGAACCCTACGGCCAGGTCGGCAAGCGCTACCGGGACGAGATGGAGGACTGGGAGCGGGACGACCTGATCCTGAAGTTGGTCACCCTGCTGGGCCAGACCGAGAAGGGCATCCAGGAGCGGATGGTCTGGCACTTCCGGCATTGCGACGAGGACTACGGCCGCGGGTCGCCGACGGCCTGGGGTTGAGCCTGGGCACGCTGCCGGACTTCTCGGCGGAGTTCGCCGAGCGGAGCTAGCGCGGATAGCGGGCGCACTCCGCGACGGCTCGGCTCAGCCGATCGTCACCGCGCGCGTGCCGGCATCCCAGCGCAGCGTGCCTCCCTGGAAGTCGCTGGCCCGACCACCGGGAACGGCGTACTCGCTGGAGACCGGGAAGCCCAGCCCGGAGTTCTCCCAGCCCATCGCCGCCCAGGCGGCGCGGATGTCGCCGTGCACCTCGTGCGCACCGGTGTCCGGGGACCAGTAGACCGAGCCGCCCTCGAAGTGATTGAACCGCCCGAACTTGTACGGCGTACCGAGCTCGTTGGTCACCGGGAAGCCCAGCAGCGAGGTCTCCCAGCCCATCCCGGCCCAGGCGTCGCGGATGGCGCCGTGTACCTCGTGCGCGTCGGTCTGCGGAGTCCAGTAGATCGAGCCACCCTGGAAGTGGTTGAACCGCCCGCGTCCGCCCGGGGTGCCGAGCTCGTCGGTCACCGGATAGCCAAGCACGGTGCGCTCCCAGCCCATGGCGGCCCACAGACCTCGGATCGCGCCGTGGGTCTCCCAGGCCCCCGTGCCCGGGGTCCAGTAGATCGACCCGTTGCGGTAGTGCACGAACCGGCCGACCCCATCCGGCGTTGCGAGCTCGCCGGTCACCGGTGCGCCGAGAACGGACGACGGACCGCCGAGCGCGGCGTAGTGCTGCCCGATGGCGCTGACCGGCGGCGGTGGTGGCGGTGTCCCGAAGCCGGCCGGGGCCGGGTACCGTCCGACCAGGTAGGCGCCGGTCCAGATGGCTTCCTGGCGGACCACGTCGCCGGTATGGGTCGCTGCGATCATCATGTTGTTCCCGGCGTAGATGCCATCGTGGTAGATGTACCCGGTGTCGTCGTAGAAGAAGATGACGTCACCGGGCTGCTTCGCATCCTGCGCCAGGTGTTGGCTCGCGGCGTACTGGTCGACGGTGAAGTGCGGCAGCCCTATCCCGAATCGGCCGAAGACGACCATGACCAGGCCGGAGCAGTCGAACGTGTTTGGACCGGCGGCGCCCCACTCGTAGGGGGCGCCGTAGTGGGTGGCGGCCTCGGCCACGACCGCGTCGCCAAAGCTGCCGGCGCGCGCGGGGGACGCCGGCAGCGAGGCCAGCGCGCTGGCCAACAGCAGGACGAGGACGACGGTGGCGGCCCAAACACGCCGGGACAGTCGATAGGCGGGCACGATGACTCCGAGGCCGCACCGACCGAACGCCGGCGACCTACTGGCTTCGACGCTCGATTTGGCGCGGCTGAAGGGTGAAGCCCCGAACTTCACCCTGTTGGCCGTAGGGTGCCCCGGGCCGACCTTGAGCCGCTGATCTCACCTCCGCCTCGCCACGGGCCGAGGCACTGCCGCCGATGGGTCATCCTGTGCTGCGACGCGACGGATCAGGCGGGAGTACGACATGCAGCAGCTGACCG
>Ga0207930_1000741_pt1 | contig 10253 bp, 12 predicted proteins | sample NGESurshal092012_7_FD_184477 | JGI IMG/M metagenome (GOLD analysis project Ga0207930, IMG submission 184477) | Arctic peat soil microbial communities from Barrow, Alaska - NGEE Surface sample 210-3 shallow-092012 (SPAdes) | ecosystem: Environmental > Terrestrial > Soil > Wetlands > Peat ... | reverse complement strand
CAAGGTTCCGGCATGGACATGAAGAGCATGAAAGCGCAGATGGAGCAGATGAGTGCGCAGATGGACCAGATACAGGCCCAGATGAAGGACACCATGACGAAGATGGCTGCCGCCGATGCTGCCATGAAGAGCCATATGGAAACGGAACAAGCCAGCATGAAGAGCCAGATGGAGCTGCAGCAGGCGATTGTTAACTACCTGCAAACTATGACGGATCACATGCAAACGATGAAGAAACATATGGGGACGATGGACGATCAGAAGAAGTGAGTCTGGCAGCGTTTCGCATTCCCAAACAGCAGTCCGGGAGGAGGTCCCGTGCACGGAAACGGCATGCAGAGTTGGAATATGGGTGGCAATGTGGTTTGGATCTGTTTGTTCGGAGTAGTGTTGATCATCGCTCTCGCCCTGATATTCCGGGGACGCAAGTGAATTTCTGTGGCTGTCCTCTGCGGTTCGGGGACTTGGCCCGCCCGAGTCTGGGGCAAACCGACAGTAACCCTTCCAGATTGGTTTCGATAACGAACTTGTCGTCATGAAACTCATGCATTGTTGGCCATCGGGAGGTTGAAGCAGATCGGGCAATGTCAATTGCTGCAAATAGCGTTCTCGTGAATTGAGACAAATTCGATGTGAGAAACCATCTAGGCTGCCGGGAGAACTATTCCCGAGTCTCTGGCGACCCTGAATGGATGGGCCAAACCAGAGTCCCGTCGACGCGGGCCAGAAGTCTTCTTCCGGGAAATCTGCCGCTGACAATTCACAGAGACCGCGCTCCGGCGCGGGCGATGCATCTCAAGAACTTTTCGCTCAAGGACGGTCTGGCCATTTACTGCATCGGCGTGACGTAAACGTGACGTACAGACCATCGAAAAGCCGCTGTGCGAACAATTTGGTGACCTGCTCGGCGGTTGCTGCACGTGCCCAGTCGCGCTGCAGTTCGGACACGTAGTTCCAGTCGTGATCGGGTGTGCGCCCGCCCGCACCATGCGTTCCACCGCCATGTCGTGGGCTTCGCGCGACGCACCGCCCCAGGCCTCTGTGACGACATACCCCTCATAGCCCGCGTCGAGCGCGAACAGGACAGGCAAAGCGACGCACACCTCGGTCCATTGCCCGGCGATCACGAGCTTCTTCCGTTCAGTCTTCTCTACCCAGTCGACGATACGCGGGTCTTCCCACGCATTGAGAGTCGTTCGGTCGATCGGCTGGTGGGGTTCGCCTGGATTTGGCAATCAACTTGCGCAAAACATATCGCGGATCAGTGGTTACACTGCTGGAAGACAAATCCAAATCCTGCGAATCGCGGTTCATCGCCTCATCGGCCCTCACTTGTGACCACCTGCCCCGCCGGTTGGTGTCACCTTTTAAGAATCTCGCTCACGAGAAACAGGTCGGTGAGCAGAGCGCGAAGATGGATCGATGCGTTCAGGTTGTCGACCAATTGAGAGCTGATGGCGGGTTGCGCCAGAACCAGCTCAATGGCGGCAAGAGAGTCGCGTGCGTCGCGATCGAGCACCGCAAAGAACGCCAAGTATTTGTCGGCTGGCTCAAGGCCTTCCTCTTTGACTGCCAGCGCACAAGTCTCGGAAAGCCCCGCCAGGGCTTTCACGGCGCGATGGAGGAACTCACGGACTTGTCCACCCGATTCGCTGCCTTGGTCACTAGGCAGCCCCTGGGCCGCGTAGGCCAGCAAAAACTCGTAACACTCTTCCACAGCCTCACAACGACTCCAGATTTCAGCTAGCATCGGTTAGGCCTTCGGTCCTTGCTCCCTGGGACCTCGCAGGTGGTGCGGAAGTGTCGACTGCAGAAGGGTCGACGGGCCATCGTGCTGGATCGTGCTCTTTCAGATAAAAGTCGCGGTCCATCCAGCCGAAAATCATTGATTTCGTGATCGCGCGCTTCTCCGGCCGGAGCCCGAAGTAGACGTGCATCATGATTAACGCGATCAATCCGACGCCTGCCAGCCCGTGCAGCACGTACATCATCCCCCAAGTCATGTCGCTGAAGAGATACGGATTTCGGGGAAAGAAGATCGTACGAACGCGAAACATCATGAAAACGCCGGTCACGATTGCCGACAGACCTGCGGCAATGATGGCGGTATGGTAGAGCTTGTTTTCCAGCGGATACTTTGCAAACCTTTCAGGTGGTGGCGCGGGCTTCCCCATGAACCGCAACGTCCTTCTCCTCGCGTCTCGCAGGTCAATCCGGTCAGGCCATATCGACCAGAAGTCCATAAAGAACGAAGCATGGATGATGTGAAACATAATGGAAAGGGTCAGAACAGCTCCAGCGATCCAATGGTATGTAACCCAGTCAAACTGGACAGCTACTTTCGGCAAGAAAGCGGTAAACAGCAGCGTGAACATAGCAATCGCCATGATCCAGTGAAATGCACGGGCCGTCAGCGAGTGCCGGGGAACGTGTTCGGGGATCTGGGCGGGGAGTACGGGAACAGCATCGGGCGCGAACTGCTTAGCTTTCGCGAAATACCGAAGGTAAATCGCATGGACGATAATGAAAAGCAATCCCGCGATCAGCGCCACCCATATCAAGAACCAAGCAATGTGGATGGGAACAATTTTTCCCCACGGATCTATTGCCCATTGTAGGGGGTCCATGTAGCCTCCTCGACGCCTCCGATGGCGCGCTTCACCAGGTTTCTCATCATCGGGATCTTGTAGGCGTTTAACTGCAAGGGGACAGCACCCTGCACCGCCAGTTTTCCCGCCATTTCTCCGGTTGTTGCATTCGGTGGTTTGCCCCGAACGGCGTCTTCGACACCCTTCAAGCGTAAAGGACGAGCGGCGGCGCCGTTCACCGCTATGCGGATTCGTTCAATACTGCCACTTGACACCACCATCGCTGAGGCGACGTTCAGCAGCGGAAAATCCCACACATTCCGGTCTCGCACCTTCTCAAAATAGAATTGCGCACCGGCCCAGGTCGAAGGAATACGAATGGCCGTCAGTAGGTCTCCCGGCTTCAAGATGTGCAAGCGGGTGATGTCGATATCAGGACCGATAAAGTAGTCCTCGGCGTCCACTACGCGCTCACCCTTGGAAGTGCGAATCACGAATTTGGCGTCGAGCGCGATAAGAGCGGGAGCAGAGTCAGAAGGATTCACCGCCACGCAGCGGTCCGCATGCAGAATCGCGTGCTCGCGGTTGCGGCCCTCCGGTGTATCGGCATAGCAGATGTTCCCGCCGGCGCGGTAGCACGGCCAACCCGCGCGGTAATACCAGCAGCGCGCGTCCTGGGATACGTTGCCGCCGATTGTGCCCTGGTTTCTGATTTGCGGAGACGCCACTAACTCCGCGCTCTCCGCCAGCAGCTTGTACTTCTCTCTGATGACGGGATGCTGGACTACTTGCGTCAGCGTGGTCATCGCTCCGATCTCGATGCCGTCGGGGGTGGCGCTAATTCCCTTGAGTTCCGCGATCCCGCTCAAATCGACTACCACCTTCGGTTTCTTGATGCGGTCCTTGAGCCAGTCGAAGCTGTCCATGCCTCCGGCCAGCACCCAGCCGTTCTCGCCCTGCTGCTCCAGCAGCCGTTGCGCCTCAGAGATTGAGGTCGGCTGAGCCAGCTCGAAAGCCGGCATGACGTCTCGAATTACAGCCATGGTCCCTCCTTTCGCATCGCCGCTAAATGTGCGCCATTAAGGGATGTTGCATGGGATGTCCCGCCTCGAACGAAGTGAGTATGGTGTCAGCGTTGACGGGCGCGCGCTGAAAAATCTCATCACCAAGGGCGTCCGAAAGCGCATTCAAGATAGAGGCGCACCCGCCTCCAACGGGCGGTTCGCCCACGCCGCGAGCGCCGACTGGTGTCTCCGGATCCGGAATGTCGAGCGCGGCCCATTGCATATCGACGGGCACATCCAATATTGTTGGCGGCTTGCTCTGGTAAAAGCGCGTCGAAAGCATGGCGCCGTAGTGAGGGTCATACACCCACTTTTGCCCAAGCGCGTGTCCCATCCCGAGAACGGACCGTCCAAGCACTTGACCGCCAAGCGCGCGGGGATGAATTACCGAGCCTACATCGGCGTAGGCGAGGAAATCCACGATGTAATACTTGCCCGTTTCGACGTCGACCTCGATCTCGGCAAAGCTGGCAACGTAAGAAAATGTCGTGCCATCACGAGGGTAATTGTCCTTGGCGGCTGCCACTAAGCCTTGTCCAGCAAGCGTCGCTACAGAAGCCTTGGTAAGTTTGTGGAGGTCGGGGGCTGTTTCATGGCCATCGTAGATGCCACCCAATTGAACGGCGTACTGCGCAGCCTGCGCCAGAGTCATGCTGGCGCCTCCACCCTTACGTAATACGCGCTCGTTGGCGACATCATAAGCCTCTGGCTGGCCGCCGAGTTTCTTCGCCGCGATTTCCTGAAGCTTCTTCTTGGCGTCCATCGCGGTCGCATACGCCGCGCGTGTCATTGCATGGGTCGTCTGGCTGCCGCCGGAGACGCAGGTGAATGGAAGGTTTTTCGATGAGTCGCCCCATGTAACGTCGCACTTCTCCCACGGAACTCCCAAGACTTCGGCGCCTGCACGATGAACGTCGATCACCGATTCCGTTCCCAGGTTGCCGATTCCAGATTGGAAGGTCACTCGGCCATCGGGCTTGATGATCAGAATCCCATCGAAGCCGATCGTGCCACCGACAAAACAACTGAGCGAAACGCCGACGCCGCGCACCTTGGTACCGATCCGCTTCGGGGTGCGTGAGACCCTTTCGCTCCACTTAAACTGTTCCGCCCCCCGGTCGAGCGCTTCCTTGAGGAACGCACTCGTGGCGTACTGCCTCTTCCCCTGCACCGCCGCTCCGAATGGCGCCTTGCCCTCCGGACAATTGATTCGGCGGATGGCTACTTGGTCGAGCCCGAGTTTACGCCCAGCTTTCGCGATGATCGGCTCGATGATTGCAATGCCCTGCATGCCGCCTGGCGAGCTCTGCGCGCTCCGTGGGGGCGTGTTCGTCAGAATCGTGACTCCACGCCAGCGCATGGCTTGAGGTTGGTACAGGAGCGACACGATACGGCCCGATGTCGGTGCATCGCCATTTGCGTCGTAGGGACCGTTGTTGGAGATAACGAACATGTCGAGCGCGATGATGCGCCCGTCCTTTGAGAAGCCGACTTTCATCCGCCCCATCAGGCTGGGCCGCGCACGGCCAATGAAGTTTTCCTCTTCGCGGCTGATCCGCATCATCACCGGTGCGTTGGCCTTCTTCGACAACAGCGCCGGAATAATCAGAGACACGCCGGCTGTGATCTTGCTGCCGAAGCCGCCCCCTGTGTATTCGCTGATGAGGACGACTTTGCTCACATCGATGTTCAACCATCTCGCGATAGCAGGCACGGTTTGCGCGGTGCTCTGCGTCCCGGTGTGAACATAGACCTTTCCGTTTTGCCAGTAAGCCAGGGCGCTGCGGGTCTCGAGGGTCTGGTGGCTCGTGTCGGGTGTGACGAAGGTTTCATCGAGGACCAGCGCGGCGCTTTGGAAGCCCGCTTGTAGGTCACCGTACGACCATTCGTCGGGCGTCTTCCCCATCGGGAGACGGCCTTGCTTTTCCTCCGCGAAGTCCGCCGCGGTCCACTTGAGCACGCCGATCCTGGGAGGCAGCGGGGCCGGCGGTGGAGCTCCCGCCACAGCCGCCGGCGTCGGAGACTGCACCCAGATGTTTCCGTCCGTTCTCGGATTGGGGCCTCCGGGGCGCAAGGTCTCAAGCGGATCGATGGCGAAGGGCAGCGGCTCAAACTCGATTCGAATCTTTTCAATGGCGTCAGCCGCAGTGAGTTCGTCGACTGCGGCAACCGCGAGAATCGGCTCACCCTGGTAGAGGGGTTCCATGTTGAGCCCACGCTCGCTCTTTGGGTTGGCTTTAATCGCTGTGCCATTGTCGGTGAGGGTGTCGGCTGGAGGCGGAAGTTCGTCGGCCGTGAGAATCGCTTTCACGCCGGGCATTGCAAGCGCCTGGCTTAGATCAAGGTGCTTTACCCGCGCGTGCGGCAGAGGGCTCAGCAGGAGCTTGCAGAACAGCATGCCTTCGGCGTGATAGTCCTCGGCGTACTTTGCCTGTCCCGTGACTTTCGCATACAGGTCGGGAGTCTGGTAGTTCTTGCCGATCAATTTGTGTCCCGATCCGTACACACGCTCGGTGGTGCCGGGAGATTTATCAGGTTTCTCAGGCACGGCTCGCCCCCCTCATGTTCTCGGCACCGCGCATCATCGCGGTCAGGATCTTGTCGTAGTCCTGGCAGCGGCAAAGATTGCCCGACAGGCCCTGCGCCAGTTCGGTTCGCGTGGGATTGGGATTCGTCTTCAGGAACGCAACCCCTGCCATGATGAAGCCCGGCATGCAGAAGGCGCACTGGAAGCCTTGTTCATCGATGACGCCTTGCTGGACTGGGTGCAGCGTGCCGTCGGAGCTCGCCAGTCCCTCGATGGTGAGAACTTTCTTGTCGCGGACTGTGTATGTCAGCACCGAGCACGAATAGTGCGGCACGCCGTCGATAAGAACGGTGCAGGAGCCGCATTCGGCCCGGTCGCATCCCAGTTTCGTGCCGGTGAGTCCCAGTTTGTGGCGCAGCGTCCACGCCAACGTCTCTTGCTTCATGACATCGACGCGACGCTGCTGGCCGTTGATGTTGAGCGTAAGCAGTCGTTCACCTGCACCCAACTGCTGACCATGCAGGAGAGATGAGGCTCGGAATAGATAGCCTACCGAGGAAACTGCTGCGCCGCTGGCGATGACCCCTTTGATGAAGTCGCGCCTTGACACACCTTTTCGCACGTCGTGGACAATCTTGAAGTCTGCCTGGTCTGCCATGTTGCCTTACCTCTTATCGCGTGCAGCAGATGCTAGAGCCATGTAGGATGCCGGCGCGTTAGCTTCGGTCGCAATCGTGTGTCTGCCTCCCAGGGTGCCGCCCCCGGCACATGCTCCCTGCTTTCCCGAGTAGGGCGGGAAATTCCGACCTTCTTCATCTTGTGGATCACAATTGGACTTCATTCCCTCCGTCCGCTCTCACTCTCTTCTCCGTTTTCAGCTTTCATAGCAGGCATGTGCAAGCGGCATGCCAGAGATCGAACTCTGACTAAACAATGGCTTCAATGCATAAGCCACTGAATCTAAGAGCGGTACGGATGTGGTGAGGCGATTGAAGCCTGTGATTGAATCGTCTGTCGTGTCGATATTCGGACAGTACCGGAGAGCGTCCAACCGCCGTTTGACACTTTCCCGCCCGCATGATCGCTTGCCCCTTGCTGAACACTCGCAGAATCAATTGCTTCCCGTGACTTAGGGCTTTCAGCGCGTTTGGCACCCGGCATGCCTTTCACAGGCACATTCTTCTGAACGCAGCGAAGAGTGGATATAGCGAACAAATAAGGGAGTGAAAAATGGAATTCGTCACCATCTCAGGCACGGACCTGAAGGCATCCCGCATCGGCCTCGGCACGAGAGGTGCACGATGATTCCCCTTTCGAGGCCAAAACGGAAATTCCCTGTGTATTCGTTTGAGAGCACATTCCTGTCTCGCACTCTGAGACTCGGAGTCGAAGTCCTTATGGTGCTTGCAGTGGTGATGTGCGCCGACGCGTTTGCACAGCAACAAATTGTGCTGACGAACGTCACGATCATAGATGGTACTGGAGGTCCCGCCCAGCGCAACAGAACCGTCGTGATCAAAGGAGACCGGATTCAGTCGATCGCCGCAGGGCATGAGCATACGCCATCGTCCGCGAAGGTCATCGATCTGCAAGGTCAAACGATCATGCCTTTGATCATCAACACGCACGGGCACCTCGGGCTTACGAATGGCACCACCCAATCAGCAGCGAACCAGACCGACGACAATTTCCGTCATCAGTTGTTGAGGTATCAGGAATACGGGGTAGGTGCGGTACTCTCTATGGGCACCGACGGAAAGCGCTTCGCCGAGATTCGCGAGGAGTCCCGCCGCGGCGCGCTGCCGGGAGCCGACGTGTACACCGCAGGTATTGGATTCGGCGCAAAGAACGGGGTGCCTCCGGCCACTATGGGCTTTACGCAAGTGTTTCGTCCCGAAACGCCAGCCGAAGCCCGCAGTGAGGTTGCGCAGCAGGTTCCCCAGAAACCGGATTTCATTAAGGTTTGGGTGGATGATTTCTGGGGACAGTATCCGACCATGCTACCTGAAATCTATGGCGCAATCATCGACGAAGCGCACAAACACGGACTTCGAGTTGCCGCGCATGTATACCATCTGCAGGATGCTCGCTCGCTGGTGGCGGATGGAGTTGATGTCCTGGCGCACAGTATTCGAGATGCTGACGTTGACGACGCTTTAATCGGAGAGATGAAGGAGCACCATGTCGCCTACATTCCAACGCTTTCGCTGGACGATTTCGCCTTTGCGTACGGAGATTCGCCGAAGTGGGTTGACGATGCTTTCTTCACCGCAGCATTGGATCCAGGAGTGCTGGAGATGATCACCAGCCCAGAGTACAAAGCGAAGGTGCAATCGAACAAGGTGACCGCACAGGAGCAAGCTGCATTACCGGAAGCAATGCGCAATCTGAAGAAGATCTACGATGCCGGCATTCTCGTCTCATTGGGCACTGATTCGGGAGCAACCCCAATCCGAATTCAAGGATTTGCCGAACATATGGAATTGGCGCTGATGGTCCAGGCGGGTCTGACACCTATTCAGGCGATCACTGTTGCTACCTTAAACGGGGCCAAGTTGCTCCACATCGAAGATCAGTACGGAACGCTTGCAGCGGGCAAAAAGGCCAATTTCATCGTTTTGGAAAAGGATCCATCTCAAGACATTCACAATACGCAAACCATTCGCGCCGTTTGGAAGGATGGCAACAAAGTTAGCGACGGTCCACTCGCTGCAGGGACCTCCGCCATGCTGAGATAGTTTTGGGGAAAGGTGACGTCATGCGGTGGAAACAAATCGAGGATAAACCGAAGGTTTTTGCTCTAATCTTTGAGACCGGCGACGAGATCGCGAGCGTGCTGCAACAGTTCGCGAGGGCACAGGGTTTGGCGGGAAGCAGCTTCAAAGCCATCGGCGCTCTTTCTTACGCGAAGCTGGGTTGGTTCAACTGGGAAACGAAAAAGTACGATCCAGCCTGCGTTCTCGACGAACAAGTGGAACTACTTTCGATCATTGGCGACATCGCCCTCAGGGACGGAGAGCCGCAGGTGCATGCGCACGTGGTAGTAGGACGCTGTGACGGGACCGCCCACGGTGGGCACCTCCTTGAGGCTCGCGTTCGTCCGACATGCGAACTGATTTTGACCGAGAGTCCGATTCATCTTCAGAAGAAACTCGACCCTGAATCAGGAATAGCGTTGATCCAAATCTAATGAACTCCACAGAACGCATTGCGGCGCAACTATGAGCACCGCAATCAAAAGCCGCGAAGCATTGACCGCAACGCGCGGTCGCAATTACCGGCCGCTGCAGTACGCCGCCGCGGTCCTGCTCGCGGCGCTTACCATTCTCTACAGCGCAGCGTGGATGTACTACGTTCGCCGTCCACTGCAGGCAACGCAGGTCGAAATCGGGATCGACGCATTCTACTCATCCGCCGGAGTTGAGATTGACGACGTGCACCCGAACAGCCCAGCAGAAAAGGCGGGATTGAAGACGAAGGACCTCATCGTTGCGATTAATGGAAGCAGCGCAGGTTCCGCATCGGCGTGGAACGGATTGGAGAATCGCACGTGGCTGAGGTCACAACCCGGAGACATACTGACGCTGACCGTGCGGCGGCCGGGACAATTGCGGCCCTTGGTCTTCACGCCTTGGTTTCGCGCCAAACAAGGCGCCGGCGACACGAGGACCCTCGCACGCTCGGTAGCGGCGGAGGCCCTGGACGCATATCCTCTCGCGTTCCTTATCGTGGGATTGGCGGTGCTGTTTCTGCGCGTGGAAGATCGCAATGCATGGTTGCTGGCGCTGGTATTTGCAACCTTCATCACGGCTGCGAACATGCCAAACGAATTTGCCACCGCGCCGCACAATCTTCGCTCCTTTCTCCTCGCCTACCGTACCATCGCGAACAGCATACTTCCTGGACTGTTCTATTTCTTCTTCGCGGTGTTCCCCACGCGCTCTCCGATTGACCGCAAAGTCCCCTGGCTGAAGTGGGTGCTGCCTGTGATTGGCCTCTGCTTAGGCCTTGGAGGTTATCGGCACGGCAATCTCGACCCGTTACCGTTTATCGCCGCGGTATTGCCGTAACGCA
>Ga0207930_1000739_pt1 | contig 10281 bp, 7 predicted proteins | sample NGESurshal092012_7_FD_184477 | JGI IMG/M metagenome (GOLD analysis project Ga0207930, IMG submission 184477) | Arctic peat soil microbial communities from Barrow, Alaska - NGEE Surface sample 210-3 shallow-092012 (SPAdes) | ecosystem: Environmental > Terrestrial > Soil > Wetlands > Peat ... | reverse complement strand
GAGTATGAGTGAGGACGGGTCCAGGCCGGCGCGTGCGATCGCGTCGGCGACCTGTTCGATGAAGCTCGGGTGCGCGAGTTGGAGACGGGACGCGTTGACGGAGATGCTCGGCCGCACTCGAGGGAAGTTCGTGTGCCACGCGCGGGCCTGTTGACACGCTTCGAGCAGTACGCCGCGTCCGAGATCGACGATGAGGCCCGCGTCTTCGGCGAGCGGGATGAACGTGTCCGGCTGGATGAAGCCCCGCTTCGGATGGGGCCAACGGGCGAGAGCCTCGAACGAGACCACCTGGCCGGTCCGGGTGTCGACGACGGGTTGGTAGTGGACGGTGAGCACACTTTGGGTGAGCGCGCTCCGCAGCGCCTGTTCGAGGTTCATCCGCTCGACTGCTGCGGTGTGCATCGCGGCTTCGAAGACGCGGTAGCAGCCCTTGCCTTCTCGTTTCGCCCGGTACATCGCGGCGTCGGCATGGCTGAGGAGTCGATCGGCTTTGGTATCGGCTCGATCGGCGAGTGCGATACCGATACTCGCGCCGATCGCGACGGTGCGGTCGCGAAGCTGCAGCGGAACGCGGAGTGCGTCCAACGCGCGTTGCGCGACTCGTCCGGCCTGGTGCGGGGCGTCGAGGTCGTCGACCAGGATCGCGAACTCGTCTCCGCCGAGCCGGGCGATCGTGTCGAAGTCGCGCAGGTATGCATCGAAGCGGTCTGCGACCGCGATGAGCAGTGCATCTCCCGTGAGGTGGCCGAGGCTGTCGTTCACGTTCTTGAAGCCGTCGAGATCGACGACCATGACCGCGACGTATCCGCCGACCCGGGCTCGTCGGGTGAGGGCGTGCTCGAGGCGGTCATTGAACAGCGTCCGGTTCGGCAAACCGGTGAGCGGGTCGTGTGTCGCCTGGTGGCGGATCGCGTCCTCGGCCCGGGTCCGCACGATCGCCGACAACAAGATGCCCGCGACGCCATCGACGAACTGCTCGTCGTCGTGCGTGAGCGGAGTCTCGGTGTAGACCTCGATGTGAGCCAACGGCCGCTGCGGGTCACCGACAGGAACCCAAAGGCGCGACAGGGCACCGGCAGCACTCGCAGGTTCGGCTGTCGCCTCGGTCGCGGTCGTCGACGTCCGGTCCCCGGCGACGTAGCCGTCGAAGACCATGGCAATCCGACACTCGCGTGCGCGTATCACCCGGTTGATCACGCTGCTCGCGGACTCGACGACCACCTCGAGCGAGGTTTCCCGCAACACATCGCGCCCCAACTCGGCGATCGCCGCCTGCTGCTCGAAACGCCCACGGCGCTCGGTGACATCACGTGCGTTGATGACCACGCCCTGCACGGCCGGATCATCCAGCAGGTTCGTCGCGATCCCCTCGAGCCAGCGCCACGTTCCGTCCCCGTGACGAAACCGGAAAGCCAACTCTGCCGTCCCGGTGGGAACCTCCACCGCCCGTCCGAGCGAGGCGCGCAGTTCCTCGATCTCGTCCCCGTGGACGAAGATGCCCCTCTCGGCGCCCAACAACATCTCGGGCTTGTGTCCCAGAACGTCTGTGCACGAAGGACTCGCGTACGTCACCACGGCAGCCATGTCGATGACGAACACCACATCTGACGAGCTCTGCACCAGCGCGCGGAAGCGACGCTCGCGACTCTCGGTCAACGCCGCGGCGTCTTCCTTCTCGATCAGCGCAGCCCGCAGAGATCGATACGAGAACGCGATCCCGATCGCCATCAAGACGGCCAGCCCATGCACCTCGGGAACCGGAACCAACGACGGCGACCAACCCAGCGCGATCAATCCCTGGCCGACGACCAGGCAGGCCAGGGTCCATCCCAACACCGCGCGCTCCGCCGACGAGCCCGCGACCACCAACGCCTGCTGGCCGACGAGCACCAACCCGATCGCGAGCGCCGGGCCCCATCCCGTCGCGTAGATCGTCGCCGTCACCACCACGGCCTGCGACGCGACCCACGCATGCAAACGGAGATGACCCCGCGTCTGCTCCCACCAAAAGCCCGAAGCGGTCGTCAGCAGCTGCCCGCCGACGAGGATCAACGGGAACAGCCAGATCGGCGACCGAGACACCAGGTGCATCTCGCGCAACGCCACGATCGCGACCGCCGCGAGCGGCGCCATGAACAGAACCGCCGCGAAATGCAGCCCTTGCGACTCGCCCGACACGAGCCGGCGCAACCGTCCGAACGCCATCACAGAGCATCGGCCCGCCCAGAGACCCCCTTGACAGCCGCTCGGACCGATTACTAGCCCCGCCGCCCGGGGGCCCGAGGAACCGCCCCGAGCGCCGTTTCGGGGGGCCGGTCTGCGATCTCGAGGTGCTCAGCCGACCCGGCGCAGCGTGTTGTGGTCGGTGTGCGCGAACGGTTCGGGGAGCTCCGTCATCTTGAGCATCGTTGTCTCGTGGTACGACCAGCTGTCGGCACTCGTGGTGATCGTCACCTCGTAACTGATCGTGCTCGCGTTCTTCGCGAGGTACTGATTCTCACCGATCACGTAGTTGGTCCCGCCCAGATCGGCGCGCAGCGCGAACGTCGTCGCATCGGCCGCGGCCGTGCCGCCGGCGAGCACCGTGATCCCGCGCGGCACGACGAACCCCCGCAGCACCTCACCGGTGGCCTCGTCCCAGAGCCAGTACCCGACCTCGGTGTGGAACGGGTTGTCCTCACTCCCGCGCCACATCGCGGTCTTGTAATCGAGACCGTAGAGCGTCTGACGCCCGTTCCCCACCGGTCCGAACGGCTTCATCGAGAGCTTCTCGAGATACGGCGTGTCGATCACTTCGTCGCGAGCGTGCGAGAACGCAGTATCGAGACCACCCTCGGCCTCCCACTCGCCGACAAGTGCCTGCAACGGACCCCATTCAGTCATCGCAATCTCCTCCGAGTGGCGTTGGCGCGACAGGAGGCTAGAGCGTCGGGCGGCGCCGAGTCATCGGACGGCGGCCGCGGTGCGGGCTCGGGCGCCGATGCGCAGCAGGCGGGTGTCGCCGAACGGCGTCCCGGCGACCCGGTTGCACACGAATGCGACGGCGAGGTCGTTGTCCGGATCGGCCCAGGCGCCGGATCCGCCGAAGCCGAAGTGCCCGAAACCATTCGGGATGATGCCGCGAGTGGTCGCGGCGACGTGGTAGCCGAGCCGACACCGCATGGGGAAACCGACGACGATGTCGGGGCCCGTCGTTTGGATCTCGGTCGCGCGCCGCAGCGTCTCGACCGACAGGAAGCGTTCGCCGTCGAGGACGCCTCCACCGGCGAGGGCCGCGTACATTCGAGCCAGCGACCGCGCGGTGAAGCAACCGTTGACCGCGGGGATGGCGGCATCGAGAACTTCGATCGAGGCGAACAATCGGTCGGCGCCGGGCACCATGAACGCGTCGATCGCGGGCCGTAGCTTCGGGAATCGCGCGGCGCGGCGCGCGTAGCTCTCGGCTCGTTGCGCATCGCCGAAACGCACGATGAGCTCGGCAACGCGGTCGCGCTGGTCGGGTGGTGCGCCGATCGACATGCCGTCGAGGCGGAGTGGCTTCACGATCTCGGCGTCGACCGCTTCGTGCACTGTTGTGCCGGTGACCCGCTGGATCACCTCGCCGACGAGGAAGCCGTAGGTGATGCCGTGGTAACCGTGGCGGCTGCCGGGTGTGTAGCGGGGCTTCTCGGCGGCGAGCCGGGCGCACACGAGATCCCAGTCGAGCATCTCGTAGGCGTCGGAGATCACATCACGGAGGTGGTGCAGTCCGGCGGAGTGGTTGAGGAGCTGGCGAACCGTGATGCGCGCTTTGCCGGCCGCCGCGAACTCCGGCCAGTACGTCGCGACCGGCTCGTCGTAGTCGATCAGGCCGCGGTCGACGAGGCGGTGGACGGTGGTGGCGATCACGCCTTTCGTCGTCGAAAAGCTCATGGCCATCGTGTTCGACTGCCAGGGCGCGCCCGACGCGTTGCGGGCGCCCGTCCACGCGTCGACGACGAGCTCTCCTCGGTGGTAGACGGCGACGGCCGCTCCGCCGCCGCGTTTGTGGGTCGCGACGCTCCGCAGCGCCTGGGTGACGCCACCGAAGTCGGGATGCACGAAGCCGGAGATCACAGTGGCATGCTCGCGCGGTTCGTCGCCGGGTTGCCGACCCGGTCGATGGCGGTCGGCGACTGATCGTCGCCGGTTGCGTTCACCGTTGCGGAGGAACTGCGCATGTCCCAGACTGGTCCCACGGCAGAGGAGTTGCGATGCGGCGCCTGAGCGGAATGGACGCAGCGTTTCTGTACCTGGAGACGCCGACCACGCACATGCACGTGCACGCCGTGATGGTCCTGGATCCGTCGACGGTGCCGGGTGGTTACTCCTTCGAGAAGATCAAAGCCCACCTTGCGTCCCGCCTTCCCATGCTGCCGGAATTCCGTCGTCGGCTCGCGTCCGTCCCGTTCGATCTGCACCGACCGGTCTGGTTCGACGATCCCGACTTCGACTTCGACTACCACGTACGCCGTATCGCGGTTCCCTCTCCGGGGACCATCGCGCAGGTCGCCGACATCGTTGGTGACCTCGCGAGTCGTCCCCTCGACCGCTCGCGACCGCTCTGGGAGTTCTGGGTCATCGAGGGCGTCGAAAACGGCGCCGTGGTCGCCGTCGCCCGCATGCACCACGCGACGATCGACGGCGTGTCGGGCTCGAGCCTCATGACGACCATCTTGGATCTCGAGCCCCAACCGGTCGATGCGGCGCCGGCCGCCGACGACTGGGAGCCCGAGCACAAACCGTCGGACATCGAGCTGTTGCAACACGCGATCGTCTCGCGATTGCGCCGACCGCTTCCGCTGGCGCTCGCGATGGCGATGCCGAACCTGCTGCGCGCCGCGGTCGGGATCACACGCGTGCGCCGCGATCCGAGCCGGCCTTCGGGCGGTACACCTTTCAACACGCCACGCACGCCGTGGAACGCCCCGTTGACGGCGCACCGGCGGGTCGCGTTCGCCTCGATCTCCCTCGACGAGGTGAAGTCGATGAAGAACGCGTTCGGCTGCACGGTCAACGACATCGTGCTGGCCACCGCGACCGGCGCGCTTCGGCAATATCTGCAGCGCCTCGACGCGTTGCCGGACCGGCCGTTGCTCGCCGCGTGCCCGGTCTCGGTGCGCAACGATCAGACCGCCGATATCGACAGCGCGAACAAAGTGTCGACGATGTTCGTGTCGCTGCCCACGCATCTCGACGACGTCGACGCGCAGATCGCACACATTCGCGCTGCGACCAAAGGCGCGAAGGAAGAGCACAACGCCGCCGGCGCGCGCACCCTCCTCGAGCTCGGCGAGCTCGCCGGTCCGCGCAGCTTCGGGCTGGCCAGCCGGCTGCTCGGCGGACTCGCGAGCCGCGGGCCGGTCCCGATCAACCTCGTGATCTCCAACGTGCCGGGACCGCCGTTCCCGCTCTTCCTCGGTGGAGCGCGGGTGATGTCGATGCTGCCGCTCGGGCCGCCGATCGAGGGCGCGGGGTTGAACATCACCGTACTCAGCTACCTCGACCGGATCGACTGGGGCTTCATCGCGTGCCGAGAGCTCGTGCCGCGCCTGCAGGACATGGCGCACGCGGTCGAGGACGCACATCACGAGCTGCTGAAGGCAGCACACATCGACGACATCGGAGAGTCCCACCGCGGTTCGTGACCGCGCGACAACCGTGTATCGTTCGCGTGGTGCCGATGTATATCGACCGCCACGACGCGCCGGGGGTTTCGCCCCAGGAGTTGGCCGACGCGCACGCGCTCGACGTCGCGGTCCAAGCCAAGCACGGTGTGCGCTATCACACCTACTGGTTCGACCCCGAGAACGGGTCGGTCTTCTGCCTGGCGGAAGGGCCGAGCAGAGAAGCGATCGAGACCGTGCATCAGGAAGCGCACGGCCTTCTGGCAAGCACCGTTCTGGAACTCGATGTCACCGCGCCGCTGAACGCGTTCTTCGGGTCCCTGCCAGTTCATGCTGTCGGCACGGCCTACGCGGCACCGGCCATGCGGGCGATCGTGTTCACCGATGTCTGCGGGTCGGTCGCGCAAACGCATGAGCTCGGCGATGAAGGCCACATGCAGCTGCTCGGCGAGCACAACGAGATCGTCCGTACTGAACTCGCCGCGCACGACGGCCGGGAGGTCAAACACACCGGCGACGGGATCATGTCCGCCTTCACGTCGGTGGTTTCGGCCGTCGCCTTCGCGATGGAAGTGCAACGACGGCTGCACACCCGCAACGAGAATGCCACCACACCGTTCCAGGTGCGGGTCGGGATCAGCGCGGGCGAGCCGGTCACCGACGACAACGACGACCTGTTCGGCGCGGCGGTACAACTCGCCGCTCGCCTCTGCGCGGCCGCGCCGCCCGGCGATATCGCGGTGTCTGTGGCGGTGCGCGAGCTGTGCATCGGCAAGCCCTTCCGTTTCGACTACCGCGGCGAGCTCACCCTGAAGGGCCTGCCACCGACGCAGACCTACGCAGTGCCCTGGCGCGAATAGTCCGAGCCCTCGCTCCGCGATCCCCCGAGCAGCCGATCTTGGCAAGTGTTGATACGGTGCGAGACGTGTACGCGCTGACCTGTCCGAACTGCGGCGCCAAGGTGAGAGTGCCGTCCGGTCCGCACAGTGTCGTTGCGACGCCCGCGCCGGGCGGCAAACACTCGGGCATCACTATCGACGGCAAGCCCGTACACCGGTGTCGCGTCGTGACGACGCCGACCCCGTAGCCCGCAGGCGTTCGGCTCAGATCATCGCGTTCGGTGGATCGAGGTTAACGTTCCGCATCCTTTGGCGAACGGAGATTCTGCAATGTGGGCACAGCTCATCACGACGCGTCTGAAGCCGGGCCGGGAGGGTGACCTGCCGAGGTTGGTCGAGCAGTTGCGCGCGACCGAACAGCCGGGGTCAGGCTTGGTGCGGTCGACGGCGATGCAGGACCAGAACGACCCGAACCGGGTCTTCATGTTGGTCGTCTTCGAGAGCGAGGAGAAGGCTCGCGCACGCGAGAACGATCCGCGACGCCAGGAGCTGATGCAGGCCGCGAGGGCAACGATGTCGGAGATCTTCGACGGCGCTCCGGAGTTCGTCGATCTGACGGTCGTGGACGAGGTGTCGCCCTAGGCGAGGCGCGCGACGCGATCGCTACGCGCGCGTGCGTCCCGGTCAGAAGTCTGATCGCTTGACTCGGGAGAGGGGCACACGCTTGGCGAAGCCCTTGAGCGCGAAGGAGCCTGCGGTACGGCACGAGTAGACCGTCGAACCGTCGAGAGCGTCGCGTGTCTCGCGATCGACGAGAAGCGTCGACGGACGGGCGATGCTCACGGCGCGCGCCGCGAGGTTCACGATCGCGCCCGAGAAGTCACCGTCTCGCGCGAGAACGTTGCCAGTCGCGACGCCGGTTCGCACGGAGGGCAGGAGGTCGTGATCGGCAAAGGCGTCGACGAGTGAAAGGGCTATGTCTGCCGCCGTCATCGGATCGTTGGCCACGAACATCACGCTGTCGCCGATGAGCTTGACAACTCGACCGCCGCGTTCCACGACGATCTCCGACGCAGTCGAGTCGAACGCGGTCAAGGCCTGAGAGAGGGCCGGCAGATCGCGCTGCTGCGTCCAGGCGGTCGAGTCGACGAGGTCGGCGAAACCGACGCTCCGCCGGACCAGATCGATCCCGGGCGCGGCGTCCGTCGCCTCGAGCGGGCGGAAACCTCGCTCGATGTGGTGGCGCAACAAGGTGTCGAACGCGCGCGTCACGCCGTCCAGCAGCACCATCGACTCCGCGTTCGCCCGCGCCAACTCGAGGCCCGACGGATCGTGCTCGACCGCCTGGGGCAAGACGTTCACGACGAAAGCGCTCACCGACGCGTCCGCGACCCGGGCCGCAGCCGCGCCCAACACGCGGACCATCTGGATCGTCACCTCTTCGCCGAGGAACTCGATGCCCGCGCTCAGAATGGCGAGGATCTCGGCGTCGCTCGCCAAGAAGGTCCGGACGTCCGGGTCCGGATCGGGGTCGGGAAACCCCGCGGCTCGCCACGTTCGGGCGATCAACGCCGGTTCGATACCGGCAGTCGCCGCGACCTCGGCGAGCGTCAGGCGCTCGCGATCGCCCCACAGCGCGATGGTCGACGCCAACAGCGGGAGCTCGCCCCGATTCGTGCCTCTGAGGTCGTCGATCGTCGCCCCGAGGCCGACGAGATACTCGAGGAGCGAGAGATGCTCGGAGGCGTCGTCGACCTCCGGATCGTAGAGTCCCGCCGCCTCGAGCTCGGCCGGACCCGGCTGCTTGTCGTGCGCCACGGGCCCATCCTCGCGCCCACGGCCGCGGAACGCCCTCCGACGATCACCGACCCGCAGCGCTTGCGAGCGAGTCGACCCGGGCCGCGTAGCCGGCGTCGTCCTGCGGTCGCTCCCCGAGGCTGGCGCGCAGCAGATGGTCGGCCGCGAGGTGCTCGCCCCCGTCGAGCAGGCACGCAACGCGCGCGACCGCCAGAACTCGGTCGAGCACGCTACGGAAGTGGCGCGCACCGAATTCGGCGTCGGTGATGGATCGACGCATGTCGTCGAGCGCGCTATCGAGCTCGGCGTGCGCGCGATCGGCTACGGGAGACGTGCTCGCACTGCAGAGTTTGCCGAGGCGTTCGGCGACGACGTCCACGATCGGCAGTCGGTTCAGGTCGGCGAGTACCTGCGCGACGAGCACATTGTGGGTGCCCTCCCATGACTCGTAGACGATCGAGTCGCGGTACAGGCGAGGCAGCACGCTGAAGTCCTCGATCGTCCCGTTGCCGCCGAGTACCTCGATCGCACTCCGAATCGCGGCCGTGGCGTCGACCGACAGCGCGTACTTCGTCGCGTTCACGAGGAAACGGTGATACACGGTGATCTCGTCGTCCGCGCGGGCGGAGTCGATACGGTCTTCCAGTTCGGTCAGGGCGAAGACGAGGTGCAACGCGCCGAGCCATGCGACCCGTAGCTGCGCGATCGCGGCGCGGGTCGACGGAAACCCATCGATCGGGCGACCGAACGCCCGGCGATGGCGTGCGTAGGCCGAAGCTTCCAGGTACGCGCGCCGCATCATGCCGGTCGATCCGATCGCGGTCATCCAACGGCTCGTGTTGAGCACGACCCCGACCGCGGTGCGGAACCCGTTCTCGACGGGACCGATCGGCCACGCCCGAGCGTCGTCGAGATCGATCTCGCCGGACGCCATCCCCCGGGTGCCGAGTTTCTCCTTGAGCCGGCGTAGAACGAATCCATTCGGCTCACCATCCAAGAGGCGCGGGATCACGAAGCAACCCAAGCCCCGTGTGCCCGGCGGGCCGTCCTGCACGCGAGCCGTGACGAGGAACTGCTGCGCCTCGGCGACCGAACAGAACCACTTCTCGCCGCTGATCGCATAGGAACCGTCGGCTCGTGGTCGCGCGATCGTCGCATTCGCACCGACGTCGCTGCCGCCCTGAACCTCGGTGAGGAACTGCGAGCCTCGCTGCGCCTGTGCGTAATCCCTCTCGAGTAGTGGAGGAAGGAAACGGTCGCGGATATCAGGGTCGGCTGCTCGGCGGAGCGCCCGCGCGAGGCCGATGGTGCAGACCGCCGGACACGCGTGGCCGGCTTCGCCCTCGAGCGACAGGAGATAGAGCAGCGTTGCCTGTTCGTACGCGCGTCCCGGAGTGCCGGACTCGGCGACCAGCCCACTGCTCCAGACGGCCGCGCCGGCGCGGTGGTAGTCGGCATCGAAGCGCACGGCCTCGATCCGTCGGCCGATGCCGTCGTAGCGCGCCAACTCCGGCAAGTGCGCGCGATGTTCGTAGCGCGCGCACGCAGGACCGACGGTGTCGACGACCGCTCTGCCGAAGCGGCTCGCGTCACGAGCCAGCGCCGACATGCGGTCGGCCGGCAATGCCCGCTCGAGCAGCCCGCGCAGCGGCGCGTCGGCCTCGAAGGGATCATCGGGGAAGTCGGCGCGCCAAGCCGCGAGATCACGTCGAGCGTCGGCAAAGCTCACGGCCGCAGTCTTCCAGAAGTCCGCGCGGCTCGCAGATGCACGTGCACGACGTCCTTCATCGATCCAATGGCGAAGAAACCATGATCGTGGTGCAGCATGGGCGGGTGATCGGGAAGCGGTTCGCGTGGCGGGGGCGGAGACCTCGGGCATGGATCGCGTCGGCGTTCCTTGCGCTGGCGTCGTGCACGTCGACTTCGGCCGCCGGGCCGCCGCCGTCGACGGCTCCCGAGCGCGCTTCGGTGCGGCCGGCGCAAGCCGCGACATCGTCGAC
>Ga0207930_1000736_pt1 | contig 10297 bp, 6 predicted proteins | sample NGESurshal092012_7_FD_184477 | JGI IMG/M metagenome (GOLD analysis project Ga0207930, IMG submission 184477) | Arctic peat soil microbial communities from Barrow, Alaska - NGEE Surface sample 210-3 shallow-092012 (SPAdes) | ecosystem: Environmental > Terrestrial > Soil > Wetlands > Peat ... | reverse complement strand
TGCAGGGGATGGGGCTGTTGGCGATGGGGCTGATGTAGACGTCATGCAAGAGTTCCTTTCACTGATCCAGGGGCTTCCGAGGCCGCTCAAGTACCTCGCCGGCGCCGTTCTCCTCATTCCCCTCGGCTACTTCCTCATCCGCCTTCTCGGACTCGAGAAATACTGGTGGCTCTTCCTGCTCGGGTTGCTCGTCGTCCTGGCCGCCGTCCTCCTTTTCGAGCAGCTGCGCAAGGGCCGTGAGAAGCAGAAGGGTAGAGCCTTCGAGGGCGAGCTCCGGAAGGACTCGCAGTCCGCCGGCGCGTCGAAGGAGGAGGTACGCGAGGCGCTGAAGGACCTCTCTGTCAAGTGGCTGGAGGCGGTGCAGAACCTGAAGGGGGCCGGGCTCGACATCTACTCGCTGCCCTGGTACCTCCTCATCGGCGAGCCGCAGTCGGGAAAGAGCACGACCCTCAAGAACTCGGGGCTGGAGTTTCCCGTGGGGGGAGACGCGCTCTCGGGTGCCGGCGGGACGCGCAATTGCGACTGGTGGTTCGCGAACGAGGCCGTCATCCTCGACACGGCCGGGCGCTTCACGTTTCAGGAAGAAGCGGCTCCCGATGCGTCGGAGTGGTCGAGCTTCCTCAAGCTCCTAAGAAAGCACCGGGGCTACTGCCCCATCAACGGCGTCCTCGTCGTCATTCCGTGCACGTCGCTCCTCGAGGACGCCCCGGAAGAGCAGGACAAGAAGGCGCAGAACATCCGGCAGAAGCTGATCCACATCCAGCGCCTGCTCGACATCCGGTTCCCGATCTTCTTCCTGATCACCAAGGCCGACCGTGCGCTCGGCTTCTCGGAGTTCTTCACGAAGCTCGACCCGGTCGAGCAGCGCCAGCTTTTCGGATGGTCGAATCCCGCCGGCCCCGAGAAGCCGTACGACCCGAACGTCGTGGACGCGGCCTGGGACCAGATCGTCACGCGCGTCCACAAGCTCCGGCTGAAGTTCCTCTCGAGCGAGGAGAACGTCGCGAACGCCGACCGGTTCATCGTCTTCCCCGAAGAGCTGCGCGCCCTGAAGGACCCGGTCCGGCGCTATCTCGACGGCATCCTGACGCAGAGCCGCTACGACGAGCCGTTCGTCTTCCGCGGGTTTTACATCTCGAGCGGCGTGCAGCAAGGCAAGCCGATCGCGCAGGCCACGCGCGACCTCCTGAAGGGCCCGTCGGGCTCCCAAGGCGACGTCATCGAGAGCCTCGAGAACATCTTCAAGAAATCGCGCGCCTTCTTCATCAAGGACTTCTACGAGAAGAAGGTCTTCCCCGAGCAGGGGCTCGTGGCGAAGACCCGCGCGGCGGCCGAACGCGAGAAGAAGACCACGTTCGCTTTCCGGATCCTGACGTGGGCGATCCTGCCGCTGATCATCCTCACGATGATCCCGGCGTTCCTCTCGCTCCGGCGCATCCTGAATCCGATCCGCACGCACGCCGCGCAGGCACAGGCCTGCATGAAGACGCCCTGCACGATCGCTCAGAAGTACGAGCTGACCCGTCTGCTCTACGAAGACCGCGTCGGCCTCGGCCAGCACCCCTTCCTTCTCGGCCTCTTTCTGAGGGGCGCGAAGTCGAACGAGATCCACACCCTCCTCGCGACCGTCCAGCAGAAGCTCTTCTTCGACGGAGTCGTCCGGCCGCTCCTGAGGGAGTCCGAGGCGCGGATGGCCGCGTTGAACTGGGAGGCCTTCTCCGACTACCCCGCGTTTTTCGGCGCTCTTCAGAGCTTCCTGGCGTGGCGCGGCTTCGACCAGTCCCTCAAGAAGGCGGACGGCACGGACGCCTTCCGCGCGGAGGACCTCCGCCTCCTCGGTCTCGTCAACTTCGCCCAGAAAACGAAGGGAACCGCGGGGAGCGAATATGCAGCCGAGATCGACGAGTGGGCGGCTCAGATCACCCCGGCGGACCCGCGGCCGGATCAGTTCGTCACGCAGCTCGCCCGCGGGCGGAACGCGGGCGACCTGAAGGCCAGCGTCCCCGATCCGAGCCGTCCCATCGACACGTTCGAGCGGTACTGGACTGTCGCGAACCTCGCGCGCTGGGATTGGAAGCTCATGAAGGGGCTGGAAGAATGGGTCCGGCTCTACACGGCGCTCACGGGGATCGTCGATCCGCAGCAGGCGAGCTACCTGAAGCGCACCGCCGACACGGCGAAGCAGTTCAAGGCGAACTTCGATACCCTGAGCAAGCACCTCGAGTCGCCGCGTCCCGGAGAAAAGGGCTTCCCGGGCTCGAACGTCGAGCAGTGGCAGCGCTACCTGAACGAGTCCTATGCGCAGCTCCTCACGCTCGGACCGCCCACCGCGCCCGCACCGGCGCCTCCCACCGCGGCCGCGCCGGGGACGGCCGCCGGCACGGCCGCGCCGCCGCCTCTCCCGGCGCCTCCCCCGCTTTCGCTCCCCGGCGCGACGATTGCCCCGACCTTCCACCCGGCGGCGCAGGCGCGCGTCAACACGTCGCGGCTCCAGGAGCTGATCGGGCGCCTCCAGGTCGACTCCGCGAACCTGGGCGCGCAGAAGAGCGGCTTCGCTTTTCTCCTAGACGAGACGTCCACGCCCGGAAAGACGAAGCTCGCGAACGGGACCGTTCTCGTCAGCGGGCTCCTCTCCGACGTCGGCGCGTACTCCGACCTCGATGCATTCCGGGCGAGCGACGACGGGAAAATCCTGACCCAGGTGAACACGATCTCGTCCCTGGACGGCAAGAAGCAGAAGCTCGAAGAGTGGCAGAAGCGTCAGGAGGACCTGAAAAACGCGTCCGTCGCGAAGGCGGCGGATTTCGAGAAGACCATTCCGGACGGGCGTTTCCGCTGGAGCGACGTCGGCCCCTTCGCGCACCGGACTGCGGAGCTCGCGCTTCTCGCACGCGTGCTCCCTCCGGTGCAGGAGTTCCTGACCGCGTCCATCGGCCCGGGCTGCAACCCCGCCATCTGCTTCCAGAAGCCGTTCACGCAGATGATGATTCCCTACGGCAATGGCGTCGTCTCGCTCGCCGAACGGCAGACGAGCGCGCTCTCGCGCGACGACGCGAAAAATGACGTCAAGGCGCTCTCGCAGGGAGAGATCGACTACCTGCAGCGCTTCCTCGACGCCACGGGGGCCCCCGTGAGGTCCGGAGGCGGCGGGTTTTCGATCCCGGGATCGGCGCTGACGGCCCGCGCCTGGCGCACGTTCCAGATCGCCGTCGGAACCTGGACTCCGGCCGGGGGAGGCGGCGGAGGCGGCGCGCCCGACCAGGCAGGGCAGCTGACGCTCGCCGATCTGCAGGGCTTCGTTCAGACGAACGCGAACCTCAACCCGGTCATCGGGTATTACAAGAGCCGTTTCGAGGCCCGCGTTTCGGCCAGGCCGGCCGTGATCCCCGATTACCTCCTCGCCGCAGCCGAGACTTTCAAGAGAACCGTCGGCGCTCTCGGCGACAAGGACGAGCTGAAGTCGTGGAAGCAGCTCGCGACGGGAGCCGAGGGGGCGACGCTGAGAGGGTGGCACGCGTTCACGGGCGACCTGAGGATCAAGGGAGGTCCTTACGGGCGATCGCTGAAGAGTCTCGAGGACCGGGGCGCCAGCCTGATCAAGACCGCGATCGAGCCGCAGTTCAACCCCAGGTGGGACGCCCTCTACCAGCGGCTCTCGTCCTGCTGCTCCGGACAGTTTCCATTCATCACGGAGAGCCGCCTGAAGCAGGAGCGGGCCGAGTACGCCGCCGAGCGCGTCTCGGGCGGGCTGTCGCTCCGGCGGAACCTCCCCACGGTCGGGCAGGCCGACGTCATCGGCGTCCTGACGGAAGTCGGCGTCCTCTCTGACGAATACGCCGTCGACCCGCTCCTCGGCGGCGCCGAGCCGTCCTTCGACTTCATTCTTCAGAACCGGGGCTCCCTCGCGGTGGCCCGCCTCTGGCAACGCTTCATCAGTGGCGCAAGCGGCGGGACGTCCGACTCGCTCGCCGGCAAGCCGGGGGGCGCCGGCGGGCGCGAGGTCAGCGTTCTCGCCCTCGACCGCGAGCCCGGTGCGGGACGCCGTCCGCTGAAAGACCGCGTCTCGCAGATCTCGCTCTTCGACCGGGGCGTGATCCTGCGCCCGTCGACGGACATCAAGTCCCAGCGGATTCCGCCTCCGTTCGTCTGGCGGCTCAGCTCGGCCGACGCCCTTCTCACGATCAGCGGCCGGAACGAGCAGTCCGGGGAAGGGGGATGGACGAGTACCTACGAGGTGACCGGCGGGCCCCTGAAGCTTTTCTATTTCATCCGGCTCGCGAGCGAGACGCGAACTGACCTCTCGGATCCGAAGGTCTGGACCATTCGCGTTCAGATCCCGGACGGGAAGAACCCGCGAGATCTCCTCGAGGGAGCGTTCCAGATCCGGCTCGACGAGCCGATGCCGCCAATCCTCCCGAACTGAAGGCCTTCGAGAGCGCCCCGATGGGTTTCCTGTCCCCATTTCGCAAGCGATCGGTGGACGATCCGCCCCCGACCGAGTCCTGGCCTCTCTTCGCGTTCGGAAAGCTTCCCGTTTACAAGGACTTCATCTCCGCGGGGCTCACCGACGACGTCTCGCGCGAGTTCCGCGACTGGCTGTCCAATGGATTCAGCCGCCACTGGTCGTCCCGCGACGACTGCCGTTCGACCGAGATCCCGCTCCACGCCTTTCTGCTCCGCCTGCCCGAAAGCCGCAAGATGGCCGTCGGCGCCCTCTGGGGGAGCGCGGATCAGGGGGGCCTCCGGAAGTTTCCGTTCGCCCTCTTCACGATCCTGCCCGCCGGAAAGCCGGTGACCTCCGTGCTGACGGCGCTTGACTACCTCCCCGTCTTCGAAAGCCGCGCCAGGGAAATCCGGCGGAAGTACGACGCGGGGGGCTCTCTCGCGGCGGTCTACCAGGAGCTCCGCGGGGCCAAGATCGAGATTCCCGTCCGGACGCAGGACGAGATCCGGGTGCGGCTCGCCGAGGCGCTCGGGCGCTCACGCGTCGGACCTCTCGCAACGGCCCTTTTTGGAAACGACGCGGAGAGGCAATGGGCCGCGCTCCTCTCCGGCCTCGACGCGGCCGGCCGAAGCCCCACGGCCGGAGCGGCGGCGTTTCGCCTTCCGCTAGCCGACGAGACCGCCCCGCTCGATCAGCTGAAGCTCTGGACCGTAAGGCTCTCGAAGGCCACGCCGGCGGGAGCGGGCCCGACAGGCGTTCTCTACCGGACCGGAGGCGCGGCGCCGTGCGGCGTAGTTTTTTTCCGCGACGCGCGAGCGGAAGACATCCTCCTCTTCCATCCGGCGGCGATTCCGACCGATTTCGTCGAGGAGATTCCGGCGACCGCACACCGGACGCCGGCCGAGGCGGTGGCCGGGCCTCTGGCAACGCAGCCGGCAGCGGCCGAACCGGCCGTTGCGCCGCCACCCCTCGAGCCCGGACCAACCGCGGAAGAGACTCCGCCTGCCGAAAGATTCCCGCCAGTCGGGGCTCCACCCGTGGAGGAAATCCGGCTCGGAGCGGCGGTCAGGACGGTCGAAGTGCCGCCCGCAGGACTCGCAGGCGCCGCTGCGGAGGTGTCAGCCGTTTCCGAAGGCCCGGTCATCCCGGAATCGCCCGTCCCCCCGGAGCTGCACGCCGTTCCGAAAGCGCCCGCTTCTCTGGTTCCGCCCGTCCAGGCGGCCGACACATCTCCACCTGCGCCGCCGCCGCCCGCGTCTCCTCCCAAGGCGGAGCCCGCCGGCTGGGACCTCCCCCTCGCCTCGCTCCTCGAAAGCGTCTGAGCCCTGCCCCCTGCGGGGCCGCGTGCGGTCGTCCCTGCCGGGATTTCCGCAATCTTCCGCCCTCTGTCGTATGATGCGCCCCCTAATCCTCCCCGGCGAACGAACTGAAAGGGAACGGCATGGCGCAGGTCGACATGTTCCTGAAGCTCGACGGAGTCCAGGGCGAAAGCCAGGATCCCGATCACAAGAACGAGATTCAGATCGAAGGCTTCCGCCTGAATTGCATGAGCCCTCGCGATTCGTTCACGGGCCAGGCCACTGGCATACGCCGATGGTCGCACTTGACGATCCGCGCGAAGGTCGACATGTCGACTCCGTTGCTCTTCCAGAAGCTCGCGACCAACGCCACAATCCCGAAAGCGGTCCTGGCGTGCCGCAAGGCGGGCGGGGGAGCGGTCACGTATTTCACGGTGACGCTCACGAACGTCGCCGTCGCGAAGGTTCAGGCCGGCGATCAGGAGGACGTGACCCCGCAATGCGAATTCGATCTTGCGTTCAGCATGATCGAGATTCGCGCCCAGCCACAGACGAGCCTGGGTACGGGTGGAGGCAACATCATGTTCCAGGACGATCTGGCGTCGAAAGCAGGGTGAGCGAAGTTCGTGACTCGCGGCGCCCGGATCCGCCCATGATGACCGCCGTCACGCGTCTGTCGGAGCGGCCTTGTATTCTGCTGGGCACGACCTATGTTTGCCCGAGAGAGCGAACGAGTCGCGATCGTGACATCATCAACGGAGAGACGCGAGAGGATGCTCACATCCACTCGAACGAGTGAAAGGAGAAGCCGATGGCGGCAGTCGACTATTTTCTGAAAATCGACGGAATTGAGGGCGAAAGCCAGGACAAGACCCACAAGAATGAGATCGAATGTCTGTCCTGGAGTTGGGGCGCAACCAATGCGGGCTCGATGGGCGTCGGAAGCGGCGGCGGCACCGGGAAGGTGCAGGTGCAGGACGCGCACTTCAGCTTCCATGTCTGCGCCGCATCGCCGAAGCTCGCCGAGTTCTGCCACACCGGCAAGCACATCTCCAAGGCGGTGCTGGTCTGCCGCAAGGCGGGCGGAGATTCGCCGCTGGAGTACCTGAAAATGACCCTCTCCGACATTTTGATCAGCAGCTACCAGACGGGGGGATCGCAGGGCGATATCCTTCCCGTCGACCAGGTCTCGATCAATTTCACGAAAATCGAAAAAGAGTACAAGGCACAGACGTCAACGGGCACAGGGGCGGGCACTGTGAAGTTTGGCTGGGACGTGAAGCAGAACGTGAAGGTCTGAACCCGCTCGAGTTCGGCTCTGGTCCCGTTTTCGAAGGCCCTCGCCCCTCCGCGAGGGCCTTCTCGCTTTGGCTCAGGAGACGGTGGCGGAAGGCAGCGGGCGGAACTCGACCTGCCGGGCCTCGAAGAGCGCTACGTCGTCTTCGTCCACCTGGAACGTCTTGAGCCCCGCGCCGCGAGACAGGTCGTCCGCCAGCGGGATCCAGGCCGTCATCCTCCCGAGCCGGAGCCGGTCGTCCGCGCTCCGGCAGGTCCCCTCGTAGAGAGACGGCACGTACACGTCGCCGACCGTGCCGTCTAGGGCCTCGACCTTCGCGCGGGCCCAGACGAGATCCCGGAGCTTGGACGGGGGGCCGACCTCCAGGCGGCGGATCTGCTCGAACGGCAGCCACGCGTACTTGTCCTTGACGATCAGCTCGAGAACCGGCCCGATCACGTCGTCGCAGTCCCGGAAGTCGGCGAAAGGCTTTCCGTTCAGCGTCCCCGGCAGAGCGGGACGCTCCTCTTCCGCCCGGTCGAGGAGACTTCGAGCCTCCGCGAAGTTCCCCTCGCGAATCCGGTTGATGGCCTCCAGGTGACGGTCCACGTACGGCGGCGGCTCGTTCAGGAAGTGGGGATGGAGTCCCTCCGAGAAGAGGCGCTCGCGCAAGCGTTCGGCCCGGATGTTCGCCTGGTACACCTGGACCGCGAGGGCTTCGTTCGGGCCCGCCTGTCCGAGGACGTCGATCTGCTTCTGGGCTCGATCCCAGTCGCCGGCGAACGCGAGGAGCTCGAATAGGAAGATCCGGATGGGGACGTCGGCCGGCTTCGCCTTGACCTCGGCCGTGAGGGCCTGGATCGCTGCCTGAAGTTGACCGGCCTGATAAAGTTCACGAGGTGTCGGCATGGTCTCTCCTCGCCGCTGAGACTGGCTCTTGACCGGGGTTCGCGTCGTCGCTATCCTGTCGCCATTCTAACTGTTGCCCCTCGAATGGCATAAGCGTCTCTCTCTGACAGGAGGAAATCGTCGCAATGCCGTCAGCTCCCGTTTTCAACCTGGACGCCCTGCTCGCGCCGATCGCGGGAGAAAACCCGAGCGGGGAGAACCTCCAGTACTCGGGGCTCCACGACGAGATCCGCGAGGCGCGCCGCGCCGACGACGACGTTCCACAGGGGGACTGGGTTCGCGAGCTGAAGGTCGCCGACTGGGAGAAGGTGGCCGAGCTCGCCGGTGAAAGCCTGAGCGGCAAGACGAAGGACCTCCAGATCGTCGCCTGGCTTTCCGAAGCCGCCGTTAGCATGAACGGATTCCCGGGCCTGAGGGACTCGCTGAAGCTCGCAGCCGGGTTCCTCGACACGTTCTGGGACACGCTGTATCCGGAGATCGACGAGGGAAACGATCTCGAAGCGCGGGCCAATGCGCTCGCGTGGCTGGACCGCCAGGCCGCGGAGGCCGTCCGCAGGGTTCCGCTCACGAAGCGCTCCGGTGCGAACTACAGCTTCTTCCAGTGGGAAGAGGCCCTCCAGTACGACTTTCCCGCCGACCCGTCGAAGCTCTCCGGTGAGGCGCTCCAGCAGCTCGAGGAAAAGCGCGCGCGCGCCCAGATGGAGGGGAAGATCACGGGCGAGGAGATCCGGAAGGCCAAGAGCGAGACGCGCCGCGCCTTCTACGAGGAGCTCAACGCGGACGTCGCCGAGAGCTGGGCGGCTTTGAAGGCTCTCGACAAGGCGATGGACGCGCGCTTTGCGCGCCAGACACCGGGACTCGCCAGCCTCACCAAGGCGCTCGAGGCAGTCCGGAACCTGCTCGAGAAGGTCGTCAAGGAAAAGAGGATCGAGGAGCCCGACCCGTCCGACGCGGCGGAAGGGGCCGAGGGCGAAACCGCGGGGAGCGGCGCGGGCGGCCCGGGCGGGGCCATCCGGGCGCGGGACCAGGCGCTCGCCCAGCTCGCGCAGGTCGCCGACTATTTCCGGAGGACCGAGCCGCACAGCCCGGTTTCGTACCTCGTCCAGCGCGCGATCGCCTGGGGGCAGATGCCTCTCGACGCCTGGCTCGTCGACGTGATCAAGGACAACAACGTTCTCGCCGGCCTGCGCGAAACTCTCGGCCTCAAGGGCGAGGCCGGCAGCAGCTCGGGAACCTGAGGGAGGGAGTCATGCCGAAGAAGGAAAGCATCCAGCAGAAACTGAAGAGGATCCGCCCTCCCCGTGTCCAGATCACGTACGACGTCGAGATCGGCGGGGCCATCGAGATGAAGGAGCTTCCGTTCGTCGTCGGAGTCCTCGGCGACTTCTCCGGCCAGCCCGTCGAATCGCTCCCCAGGCTGAAGGACCGGAAGCTGATCGAGATCGACCGCGACAACTTCGATCAGGTCCTCGCGGCGCAGGCGCCGCGCCTGGCCTTGCGCGTCGACAACAAGCTCTCCGACGACGGCAGCAAGATGAACGTCGAGATGAAGTTCAACAACATGACGGACTTCGAGCCCGATCAGGTCGTTCAGCAGGTCGAGCCCCTGAGAAAGCTCGTCGAGGCGCGCCAGAAGCTTCGCGACATCCTGTCGAAGACCGACGGGAACGACAAGCTCGAAGCCATGCTGACGGACCTCCTCAAGGACCCGAACGCCCAGAAGCAGCTCGGCAAGCAGCTCGGCGTCGTGACGGACGAGGAGCCGAAGAAGGAAGAACCCCATGAGTAAGAACCCCGAGAAGAAGGCCGAATCCGTCGTTCAGGAGCAGGAGGGGGGGCTTCTCAACAAGATCCTCGAGAGCGGGCGCCTGGCGCTTCGCGAGGACCAGGTCGACAACGCCAAGGACATGCTGGCGGAGTTCGTCCAGCAGGCGCTTCAGGGGCAGGTCGTCCTCTCCAAGGACCTCGAGCACACGATCAACGCGCGCATCGCGGCGATCGACAAGCTCCTCTCCGCGCAGCTCAACGAGGTCATGCACCACCCGGACTTCCAGAAGCTCGAGGGAAGCTGGCGCGGCCTTCACCATCTCGTGTTCGAGAGCGAGACCTCGACGATGCTCAAGATCCGGGTCTTGAACGTGTCCAAGAAGGATCTCCTCAAGGACCTCGAGCGGGCCGCGGAATTCGACCAGTCGGCCCTCTTCAAGAAGGTCTACGAAGAGGAGTACGGCACGTTCGGCGGTGCCCCGTTCGGCGCGCTGATCGGGGATTACGAATTCGGCAACCACCCGCAGGACATGTCGCTCCTCGAGAAGATCTCGGGCGTCGCGGCCGCGGCCAACGCGCCCTTCATCTCGGCGGCCTCGCCCG
>Ga0207930_1000734_pt1 | contig 10321 bp, 7 predicted proteins | sample NGESurshal092012_7_FD_184477 | JGI IMG/M metagenome (GOLD analysis project Ga0207930, IMG submission 184477) | Arctic peat soil microbial communities from Barrow, Alaska - NGEE Surface sample 210-3 shallow-092012 (SPAdes) | ecosystem: Environmental > Terrestrial > Soil > Wetlands > Peat ... | reverse complement strand
CACCCGCCGGTGGTGCAGCTCGTGTCCGGCGATCACCCACGCCAGCGCACGTGCGGTGATGGCGGCATTATTCGCTGTCCCGGCGCGCATCCACGCTTCTTCAGTAAACCCGGAGAACATCAGGATGTTGGAGCGGCGCACCAGCTCGAACTCCTCGATCTGGGCGCTCCAGCGGACCTTGTCGAAGGCGGCGCCGCGCACGTAGTCGTCCTGCTCGAAACCCTGCAATTCCTTCTGGTCGCCGCGGGCAAAGCGCATGAGGCGATACGACATCACGCGCTCGGTATCGCAGAGGTGGCCGAGCACCTCCTTGACGCTCCATTTACCCTCCGCCTGCGGGACGCTGGCGACGTCCTCGGAAACACCCTGCATGAAGGCGACCAACTCTTCCCACTGCTTCAGCAGGAACTCCTCGACCGATCCTTCAGGAACGAGGGAAACATAATTGGCATAGAAATCGGCGTATTCAGTGTGGTCGGGACGTGAAAGCATTGATCTCCACCTCAAAGGTGCTTTAACAAAGATGGCTAGCGTCATCGCGGGTATAGGAAAGACCTCTTGCGCCACAACTTCCGCATCGCGAGCGATAAGCCAGACTTATCGGGATTGCAAGGGACAAAAATTTATGGATCTTCTGGTTGAAAGGCATGCCGCAATTAGGACAGCGCCAGTTCGCGCTGAGGTATCCCGAAAAAACAAAAATGCCGACGTAAAACCAGGCCAGAACGAGCCACAGGCGCGGACCCAAGAGCGTGGCTCCCAATCCGACTATTGGCAGAAAAACCAAAAACAAAACTATCGGCAAAGACAAGATGATCCGCAAATTGCGCCAGCGCTTTCTCACATCTTCGGAACCTTGCGAAATCATTCGAGAACTCTCCAGCTTACTCTATCCCGAATTCCTTCCACCGCTCCGTGACTCGGCGCTTGGTTTCGGCATCCATCGTAATTTCTTCGGGCCACGGACGCGTGAATCCCTCACTGGGCCATTTGCGGGTGGCGTCCACGCCCATCTTTGAGCCGTAGTCCGGCAGGCGGGACGCATGATCGAGCGAATCGACCGGCCCCAGCGTGAACTGGATATCGCGCTCTGGGTCGATATTGTTCAGCACCTTCAGCGTGACCTCGGCTAGATCCTGCACGTTCACGTCTTCATCGACGACCAGAATGCACTTAGTGGACATGGCCTGCCCCAGTCCCCAGATCGCATTCATCACTTTGCGAGCCTGCCCGGGATACGATTTCTTGACGGAGACGATCATCAGGTTGTGAAACACGCCTTCGATGGGCAGGTTTATATCGACTATCTCGGGGATGGTGAGCTTCATCAGCGGCAGGAAAATACGCTCGACAGCTTTGCCCATCCACGCGTCTTCCATGGGAGGCTTGCCCACGATGGTGGTCGAGTAGATCGGGTCCTTGCGGTGCGTAATGCAAGTGATGTGAAACACCGGGTAAAGGTCTTCCATCGTGTAGAAGCCAGTGTGATCGCCGAAGGGGCCTTCCATCTTCAGTTCGTCCAACTCGACGTAGCCTTCGAGAACGATCTCCGAGTTCGCGGGAACTTCGAGGTCCACCGTTTCGCATTTCACCAGTTCGACCGACTTCTGCCGCAGGAACCCCGCGATGATGAACTCTTCGACATCGGGCGGAGCGGGCACGATGGACGAGAACATCATCGCGGGATCGGTGCCGATCGCGACCGCAACATCCATACGTCCAGCAACCTGCTTGCCTTTGGGAACGCGCGATCCACCACCGGAGCGCGCCATCAAATCGAGCGCCGCAGTCACGGGATTCTCCGCGCCCTCGGCCACCAGCTTGCGCATGCGGTTGCGATAATGCTCGGCACCCTGCTTCTGCCGTTGCCAGTGCATGCCCGTGTTGCGTTCGTCGTAAACGTGCATGCGATACGTACCCACGTTGCGCTTACCCGACTTGGGATCTCGGGTGATTACCGATGGCAGCGTGATGAACCGTCCGCCGTCCATTGGCCAGCATTGCAGGATGGGAAAATCGAGTAGCGAGAAGTCGCCCTTCTTGATCACTTCCTTGCACGGGCCAGTGGGGACTACCTTGGGAAACAGATTTCCCAACTCAGAGAGCAAGGGCAGCATCTTTAGCTTTTCGAGAAAGCCTTGCGGCGACTTCACCTCCATGAACATCTTGATGCGCCCAGAAATCTCATCCAGCGAGTCGACTTCCAGCGCCATCTCCATGCGTCGTTTGGATCCGAACTGGTTGATCAAGACTCTTGCGCCGGGATGTCCCTTGATGTTCTCGAACAGAAGCGCCGGACCGCCTGCGCCATGTTTACCACGCGGCCCCCACTTCGATACGCGGTCGGTGATCTCAGCGATTTCCAGGATGGGATCGACTTCCGCTTTGATGCGCTTTAGCTCTCCCGCCTTGTCCAGCGCGGAAATCCATTCCCTCAAGTCGTTATAGGCCACTAGCCAGCCTCTCGGCAGCGGCAGGCACCGCTGCAACCCTCTTCAATATGAGTATGCAACAACCACAATTATAGAAGCGGCAGTTATTGACCGGGTCAACGCTCCATCCTCATGCGGCAATGAGTTTGCGATTGCCGCAAAAAATCAGATCGGTGCGTTGGTCCGGCGTGCAATAAGAAAGGCGCACCAGATTACGGCACGCCCATCGAAATCAACTGCGACCTGCGACCGCCAAGTCAGCCCGGTCAATGCTTCTTCTTCGCTGCCTTTTTCGCCGCCGGTTTCTTGGACGCCGGTTTCTTCACCGGAACTTTCTTCGCTGCCACCTTCTTTTTCGCGGGCGTCGGTGTCTTTGTCACGGCAGACTTTTTCTTTGCGGGCACAGCCTTCTTGGCCGGTTTGTCCAGCTTCTTCGCGGTCTTGGCTGGGGCAGCTTTAAGCGCGGCCGGGTTAGACGTGCCTTTCACCAGAGCAGCCTTTTTCGCTTCCGGCGCAGGTTTCGCCGGAGCCACAGGTTTCGCTCCCGCGGTGGTCTTAGCTTGTTCCGCAGGGACCGCCGACGCCGTTACGGGAGCCACTTGCGCCACGGCAGCAGCACCCTTCGGCTTGCGTCCACGCTTAGCTGGAGCAGCGACCACATCCGCAGGAACACCCGCGGCAGCTTCAACAGCAGCGGCCTTGCCCCGTCCTCGCTTCGGGGGCGGTGGTGGTGGCGGTGGGGGAGGCTCGTAAGGCTTCAGGAAATTGACGATCTCGTTGTGCGACCTTAGTTTTCCGTCGAGCAAGAGCAGAAAGGCCTCATCCAGAATCTTCTGGTACTCCGGAAGCTGAGCGGTAATCCGCATTTCGGCCATCTCTGCGTACGGCAGTTTTTCCCTCACTTGCCGCCACTTGGTAAGAAAGTTCTTGAGCTTCTGATCAACCGCCTGTTGCTTGGTGGTCAGGCTCAGAAACAGTATGTTCTCAGGTTGCGCAGCACTCAGTATCTTCCACGCTCCAGAATTCGTGGCAGCCTCTTTTCCAGTCAACTTCTTGGCGAGATCATGAGCGTTGTGCTCGAGGTGCTTCCATTTTTCCACGAAATCGCGACGCGGAACCATACGTTGGATATCCGAAATATCCTTGTCGCTCATCTTGCGAGTGAGGAAGTACATCACCATCGGCCCGGATTCAATCGAGTATCCCAGGTCCGTAAGAGTCTGCCGCAACTTGATGGCGTGTCCCAGATCGCTGGCCTCAGCCTTGGCCACGGTCCAGTGCGGATGCAGAACCTTCAGCCAACCATCCTTCTCCATGGCACGCATGATGCTGATGGGGTCGTCTTCATGTGCCAACTGCTCCAACTCAGCACCGATTGAGCGCTTACCAACGTATTCGATGTAGTTGTTCTCTTTTGCCGAGTCGTAACGGGCCTGGGTCCGTTCTTCCAACGGCCAATGGAACCGTGCGCTCAATCGAGTGGCGCGCAGCAGGCGGACCGGATCTTCCAGAAACGCGTAATTGTGCAGAACCCGCAGAACTTTAGCCTCGATGTCGGCAATGCCATTGAAGGGATCGAGCAGAAGTCCCCGCGATCCTGGATTTAACGAAAGTGCCATGGCGTTAACGGTAAAGTCGCGTCGCCGAAGGTCTTCGTTGATGGTCGCCTGACTGATGACCGGAGGCCTGCCGGGTTTATCGTAAGTCTCTGAGCGGGTGAGATTTATCTCGGCTCGCACATTGCCCGGCATGAGCAAGTGCAGGGTCTTCAAGTCTTCGTCGACACCCTGGACGGAGATCCCAGCTTTCTCCAATTCTTTCTGTAACTTAAGGGGATTACCCTGGATGCTCAGATCGATGTCGCGGATGGGAAATCCGGTGATCAGGTCCCGAATCGTGCCGCCGGTGAGGTAAAGATTCAATCCCGCGTGCCGTGCGATTTCCTGTACCAGATTCACACCGCGCTGCTGCTCAGGGGTGAGCCTGGATTCCATGCTGTAAATGTAGTCTGCCATCTATATGTTTGACTCTAAAGGTGATAGCCGAAGATGATCAGGAAGCGCGCGGAGTATGCCTCACGGCGAAATCCCTGTTTCACGGGTCGCTCGGCCGCCGCACTCGCCGTCCTTACCGCCAGACGGAGCCTGCAACTTGCTCTTAGGGCGACACTTACAGCACAATGCACCAAGTTTACTGCATAGCGACAATAACACAAGGATAACGATTTGGCTACAAACTATGTTACTTAGCGGCGCTTTTTCCTCAAAAGTGCGACAATCGGACGTGCCGTCAGCACTGACGGCTTACCTCATCAACATGGCCACCACGCACAAAAAAGTAGTTGTCCGGAAGATGGACCGCGACATGGTCAGCGGCTACGTGTCGGCTGCTTTCATCTCCGATGGCAAGATCGAGGTGCTGAACACCGCCGGCAACGTGGTGGCCATCGATCTGCGTGAGGTCAAAGGTGTGTATTTTGTGCGCGAGTTTGGGGACACCGAGTCGCTCGCTCGCAAGACGTTCACTTCCCGTCCGCGAACGGAGGGGTTGTGGGTTCGTCTGCGCTTTCGCGATAACGAAATCATCGAAGGCATGATGATTAACGACCTGGTTCAGGATGGCACTGAGGGATTCTCCATTATCCCGCCCGATACGCGGTCCAATACGCAACGCATTTTCGTACCCCGATCGGCTCTGGCCGAGATGACTGTGCTGGCCGTAATCGGCGAGAAGAAATCGCAGCGACGCGGACGGCACCCCGACGACACGCTTCAGGTGCCGATGTTCAACTGATGGTGTCGCTCGGACCCAGCGAGCGTCGAGGCGTATCCGGGAGCGCGAGGTTCACCTCTGGCCAAAAATAGACCGAGCCGAGCTCGGGTTTCCTGACCGAAGATTATGAAACTTGGCCAAATCGCAAGCACGCTTGGCGCCACACTGGAGAACGGCGATCCTGAAACCGAAATTACAGGTGTGTCTGGGATCGAAGAAGCCGTTGCCGGCCAGATTACCTTCGTAGCTAATCCGAAATACTTCGCCGCAGCTAAGAACACCAGCGCTTCGGCGATCATTGTTTCCGAGGACTTCCCTTCCGTAGCATGCGCTTTGTTGCGAAGCCAGAATCCTTACCTCTGCTTTGCGCGTGCCATCGACCTGTTTTACCAGTCTCCACGGTATAAATCAGGAATCCATCCCACGGCAGTGATCGCGCCGACGGCCAGGATCGGGTCCAATGCGCACATTGGAGCCTATGTGGTAATCGATGACGGCGTAGAACTCGGCGATGATTCGGTTCTTTTGCCGCATGTCGTCATCTATCGTGGAGCGAAGATCGGCAGCAACTTCCTGGCCCACGCTCACTCCATCGTGCGTGAAGACTGCCGAATCGGAGACAACGTTATTCTTCAAAACGGAGCGATCGTAGGTTGCGACGGATTCGGTTTTGCTCGCGATGGCGATCACTGGGAAAAGATTTCGCAATCGGGTCCAACCGTTATTGAGAGCGATGTCGAAGTTCAAGCCAACGCTTGCATCGATCGTGCCAGCGTCGGCGAGACCCGCATCGCACGTGGCGTGAAGATCGATAACCTGACCCAGGTCGGACACGGCGCTGCAGTCGGCGAACACACGTTGCTGTGCGCCCAGGTAGGTCTGGCCGGCTCGACCGTGGTGGGCAAGAACGTCATCATCGCTGGACAAGCGGGTGTTGCCGGGCACTGTAACGTCGGGGACGGCGTGGTCATTACCGCGCAAAGCGGGACCCACGGCGACATTCCGGCGGGGAGCATGGTTAGCGGATCTCCCGCTTTTGAGCACAAGCAGTGGTTGCGGGCCGTCAATGCGTTCAGCAAACTCCCGGAAATGGCGAAGGCGGTCCGCAATCTCACACAAAAGCAATCGAACGCGGCGGCCGGAAAGAACGAAGAGTAACCTGGCGCCGCTCGTCTAACATTTTGTAGTAGTTTGCATTTTTCGAGATGCTTGAGGTCCACCGCAGTTTGAGTGCGTTCTCCACCCACTAAAACATGAGCGAAGATATTCCCATTCCCGTCTCGAACCCGGTACTGGAACCGCACATGGTTCCGGTTCGGCCGATTCGCGTTTTGCTGCTCGACGACCGCGAGGAGAATCTGGTCTTGCGTTCCGCAATTCTTCGCCAGAAGGGCTACCAGGTAGTTACGACCAGATCCATCGAGCAGGCCCAAGCCAGGTTGCACGAGATCGATATCGCTGTCCTCGATTATCATCTCGGCGCAGGAAAGTTTGGGACTGCTGTCGCGGAAACGTTACGCCGAGACCGCCCGCAGGTTCCGATCATCGTGTTGTCGGCCACTCTCGATCGCAAGTTCGGCGGTATCGCCGATATGCACCTGCTCAAGGGGCACAGTTCGGTTGAAGATCTGCTCGGCGCGCTACGTTCGTTCGAGGCCAAGAAGCGTGGCCGTCCGGTGGTGGTCGATGCGCGTGATTTTTATTATTCACGCATCTCGATGGCCATGGGCGACGACATTGTGCTCGAAATTCTCGACCGCGACGGCAATTGGCAGTTTGTGAATGATTACTTTGCCGCGATGAGAGGCAAGAAGCGCGGCTGGTTTGCCGGCAAGAACCTGTTTGATCATTTTCCGGAGCTGGGCGAGGAGTGGCGCGATATCGTTCGCACCGTGGTCGATACTCGCGAAACCTACATCGACCGTCGCGGCTTCGGCGGGACCGCGCATCTTCCCGCCAAGAATGCCCACTGGATGTGGAACGTGCTGATTCTCCCCATCAAGCTGCACGACAACCGAGATGGAGCCGTCCTCAGCGCTCGCATGATCGAGAAAAAATAGGTCCAGAACAGGATCGTGCACACCTCTTTTTCTCAACCTCTCATGTCGTAGACTGAATTCTTGAACAATCCATTTGCAAATAGGACCACCGCGGAGCGCTTGGAACTTGAGCAGCGTTATGCGCGCCAGCGCAGGGACGGCTGGTTCACTCTCGCGCTCGGGGTAGTCTCGATAGCGGCGCTGCTGTGGTACTACGCTCATCAGCAGGTCCTGCTGTATGGCGACGCGGTGGCGCACGTCAACATCGCGCGCCACGTTCTCGACAACCGCTCCTGGCTCTCGTCGTTCTTTCAGCTGGGCACGGTCTGGCTGCCGCTGCCGCACATCCTGATGCTACCTTTCGTTTGGAACAAGGCGCTGTGGATGAGCGGTATTGCAGGTTCGATCGCGAGCATGGTGGCGTATGTGGCTGGCGCGCTCGGAATCTTCCGCCTGGTCAGCGCTCGAGCACCGCAGGCGGCGGCATACGTTGCGGCGGCCATTTACGCACTCAACCCTAACCTGCTGTACATGCAAACCACGGCGATGAATGAGCCGCTGTTCCTCGCGTTCTTCATCTGGGCCATCGTCTATTTCGATGAATGGCTGCGCGCTTTATCCACGACACCGCCTGCGATGGCTTCGGACCACAGTCCCGAACGTGCGCTCGAAGGCTGCGGAATTGCCCTGGCCGGAGGGGCGGCGACGCGATACGACGGCTGGTTTTTCGGCGCAATCATGGGCGCACTCGTGCTGTGGGCGTTTGCACGGTGGTGGAGGAACACACCCGACGCGGCGCGCCGCCGCGGGATGAGCAAATCTCTGGCGGAATTTCTGCTGCTCAATGCACTGGTGCCGGTATTCTGGCTCGCGTACAACCATCGCGTTTCAGGACGCGCCATGGACTGGGCCAACGGCCCGTATTCGGCCAGAGCTATCGCCGAACGCACCACCACCCGCGGCGCTGCTCCGTATCCCGGCAAGGACCACGTTGTGACGGCCGGGATGTACTTCCTGAAAGCGGCCAAGCTCAACGTCGGCCCCGGACACTGGGGTGACGTGCTTTTCTTGCTGGCTGTTCTTGGAACTGCGGTTGCACTTTGGCGATTCCGTCAATGCCGCACATGGCTGCTGCTCTGGGTTCCACTTACGTTCTATGCGTTGTCGATTGCATACGGCAGCGTGCCTATCTTCATTCCAACCTGGTGGCCGTTTTCGTACTACAACGTGCGGTATGGCCTGGAACTCCTGCCGGTTTTTGCAGTGTTTCCTGCGCTGCTAGCCGTGTTTCTGGCGGAGTTCATCGCAAACCCCAAAAAAAAGCTCGTTGTCTGGAGTTTGCTGGCGCTGCTGGTGACGGCCAGTTATCTGTCAATCTATGCCGACGAACCCATCACGCTGAAGGAGGCGCAAGTTAACTCCCGCACAAGGATGATCCTCGAAGATGAACTAGCAAAGTTCCTGGTGGCGCTGCCACCCTCGTCCACGCTGCTCATGTACCAGGGTGAACACGTAGGCGCGCTGCAACGGGCCGGCATTCCGTTGCGGCATGTGATCAGCGAAGTGAGTCATCCGGATTGGGAGTGGGCATTGCTCGACCCAGCACACCGAGCTGATTTTATTATCGCCTTCAAGGGGGACCCGGTGTGGATGGCAGCGCACGAGCATCGCCAGGAACTGACAGAGCTGATTTCGATCACCGTACCTGGTCAGGCCAAGTGCACCGTTTATCGACCCAGCCGGCGAGATGGTGGACCGGCATTGCCAGCGGCACAATAGCGGCGTTCCGTCAGGGACGCTAGTTTCGACGCTTTGCTACAATCCGCGCAGTGACGATGCATGCTTCAAACCCCATGTCTTCCATTCCTTTTGTAAAAGCTACAGCCTGTGGCAATGATTTTCTAATCATTGGGATCGAGCACGCGCCTGCGGACATCGCTGGATTCAGTCGACTCATCTGCGATCGCCATAACGGCGTCGGTGCAGACGGAGTCGAATGGGTCGTGCCTGCCTCCGATGCTGACGTTGCGATTCGCTTGCTAAATGCCGATGGCTCCGAAGCGGAGATCTCCGGCAACGGTACCCGATGTGTGGCCGCGCGGTATTGCGCCGAGCATCACCGCACCTCCGTAGTCATAAGGACGGGGGCGGGACTCAAGACCTGCGATCTCACCCGTCGCGACGGACACAATTTTGAGTTTCGAACGGCGATGGGCCAGCCTGAGGTCAGCCGCGAAATGGAGGTCCGGCTTACCAACGAAATCGTTCGCGGCATCCCGGTGTCGATGGGCAATCCGCACTACGTGATGTTTGTGCGGGAATTTCAGCCCGAGTGGCAGACCTGGGCTGCGCAGATTGCCACGCATCCAGACTTCCCGTATGGAACGAACGTCGAGGTGGTCAGGGTGCTCAATGATCACGAAATCGAAGTGCGGTTCTACGAACGCGGGGTCGGCGAGACGATGTCGTCGGGAACAGGTTCGTCGGCTGCCGCCGTGGCTTCGATTCATGCCGGCAAGGTGACGTCTCCGGTGCTGGTGCACGCCCCCGGAGGCATACAGACCGTGGAATGGGACCGCGAAGTAATACTGCAAGGGTCAGCAACGATACTCTGCCGCGGTGATTTTTTCGTTTAAGATAGTCCTTCCGAATGGCAACCTTCACCCAATCTGAGCGCCTGCGACCTGCTGCCCTGCGGCCCGGCGACACCATCGGCATCATTGCGCCGGCAGGTCCGATTGAGCCCGATGCCCTGGAGGCCGGTTGCGCCTGGCTGCGTGACCGGGGATATCAGCCTTTCTATCTGCCTTCAATTCTCGACCGCGATTCATATTTCGCCGGAAGCACAGCGCGGCGTCTCGATGAGTTCCATCAGATGTTTGCGCGTCCGGAGGTGAAGGCGATCATCTGCGCTCGCGGCGGATACGGTTGCAATTACTTACTGCCGCACATCGACCTTAATGTGGTACAGGCGAATCCCAAGATATTTTGCGGCTGCAGTGACGTAACCACGCTGCTGACCTACCTGTGCGATGCCGCGCGTATGGTGACCTTCCATGGACCGATGCTTAACATCGA